>Ga0115566_10003988_pt1 | contig 11804 bp, 5 predicted proteins | sample COGITO_mtgs_1204_3_FD_87173 | JGI IMG/M metagenome (GOLD analysis project Ga0115566, IMG submission 87173) | Pelagic marine microbial communities from North Sea - COGITO_mtgs_120405 | ecosystem: Environmental > Aquatic > Marine > Epipelagic | place: Germany:Helgoland, sampling site Kabeltonne...
GGTTCGTGACGTTTCTAAAACCTATTGTCGCGATTTGCAAAAGTCTCTTTGGTATGGCGTGAAAGATATTTTTCGCGAGATGTCCTTTCGGAAATCGTATGCAGGTGAATTGCGTGAGAAGGAGTTCGAAGCAGTAAAAGACGCCTCTTTCAATGTTAAGTCGGGAGAATGTGTCGCGATGCTTGGTCCCAATGGGGCCGGGAAAAGTTCGATGTTGAAAATGATGAATGGCATCCTTCGTCCAAATTCGGGATCGATAAGAATTCGCGGACGTGTAAGTGCGTTAATCGAACTGGGAACCGGGTTTAATCCGATCCTTTCCGGACGGGAGAACGTCTTTATCAATGCGTCGGTACTGGGGTTTTCTCGTGAGGAAACCGAAGAAAAATTTGATGCGATTATGGCGTTTTCTGAAATTGGAGAGTTTATTGATGCTCCTGTTCAAACCTATTCCTCTGGGATGCGAGTTCGACTTGGGTTTGCGGTTGCTTCCCACCTTTCTCCGGATCTTCTTTTAATCGATGAGGTTTTGGCGGTGGGAGACTTGGCATTTCGGATTAAATGTTACGATCATTTACGAAAACAAGTCGAAAGCGGAATGGCGGTGATTCTTGTATCGCATATTGTTGCAATGATGCCTAAGTTCTGTACGCGGGCTATCGTTTTTGAAAATGGTAAGATCGCGTTTGATGGAGATATTATCGAAGGTATTGCCGAATATCAACGCATTTTGGGTATTGAAAAAGCAAAAAGCGGGGCCATGCAACGTCTGGAAGACGATCTCGATGGTGTGGATGAAAGTGGGAGCAAGCCAATGGCGAGTTCTTCAAACACAAGTATTGCAACGGCAAGAACGCTGTCTTTGGAAAACGAAGAAAAAAACGTTTTTAAAACGGGGGATTCGCTAAGGCTGGAGGTTCGCATCCGCTCCGAATCGGATCAACCGAACTGCGCAATCGTTGCCAATTTAAATTCATCAACGTTTGGCAACGTCTCTACCATGGCTTCGCGTTCCTCAAAATTCAACGTCGACCTAAAAGCTGATGCAGACACCGTATTGCATTTGACACTCGATCAACTCCCGCTTGTCGACGGTGCTTATTCATTTAACCTTTCGCTATACGGTTCCGAGCGGGCCCTGTTGTTGGATCAGAAATCTGCATTAGCCAGCTTCAAAATTCTTAATGAAAGAGCACGGTCTCTCAAGGGCGTATTGGCTTTGTCACCTGATTGGAAGAATGTCAGCTAAGTTTTGCTTTTGCATTTTTGTAGAGAACGAACTGTCCATTGAAAGCTCTTAAATCAAATCTACGAATGGTTTGAGATTTTTCTAACAGTTCAAATGGAGATAAGGTGACTACTTATCGGAGGGCTCTTTTGGGCGTTCTTTTTCCGGTTCAGGCTTTTGGGCCTTTGTAGGATCCCCAATCGCTTTCAGTTTGGCTTGGGCGGCCGCAAGTTTCTTTTCTGCAACCGAAATTGCTTTTCGATCGATTTCCATTTGCGATTTCGCGAGAAATCCGCGTTCAAACATTGCTTCGGAATTATCAAGTCGAAATCGCTTTTGTTCCAGCTCCCTTTTGGCGTCGAAGATTTCCATTGTTGCACCAATTTTGCGATGGTCCTCGTGGTCGATGCACATGCGATGTAATGCTTGGGCCCTCTCGAGATTGAAACGGTCGATCCGCATTTGAAAAGCAGACAGCAATCCCTTCGCAAAGAGTGTTTCACTGTTTTTCAATGATGCTTTTGCAGCTTCTAATTGTTTTCGAGCCTCTGCTTCGGAAAACCGAACCGTGGCAAAGAGTGCTGCTTCGATTCGGGTCAGTCGAGCCTCAATCGAACTCAGTCGAGTTTCGATCGTTTCAACCCGTTTCGTTTGTTCCTGCCTCGTTTTTCCACCTGTGTTTTCATCTTGACCGATGATCGACGAGCATTGCATCAAAATGTAGGGCCCGACAAAAATGCAAATCGCAGTTGGGTTTTTCAAGAGAAAGACCGATCTCATTCCGACTAAAACAAGATGAAATAAAGGTGCCGGAGGGAAATTGGGGCGTGGTCGCCTCGGATTAAACATTTTCATTCCAGTTTCTGGTGAGCAAATCATCGGTTAATTGTCTTGGGTGCTTGCCCCGTTTTGAACTTCGCCAATTGCTCAATGTAGTGTTCGGAAGTGGGGTCCATTCTTAGGCACTTTTCCATCAACTTGATCGCACGATCGACTTGCCCCAAATTAAAACAGACGTCAGCAAGTGTATCCAAATAGGTCGAATTGTTCGGTTCATTCTTGCAGACCAGCTCCGCCGTCACCAACGCTTCATCAAGGTAAAGCTTGTTTGTGGTGCAAACCCACGCGTAATTGTTGTTATATAAACCGGAGTTAGGATACTTTTTTAGCACCTTCAGGTGTCCCACGCGGATCTGTTCGAACAGCCGGTCCGCAAGCTCTTTTCCTCCATCCGCGTTGCGTAACCGTGGTAAGTACTCTTCGACAATTGTTGCGCTGTGCGGTCGAAACTTTAACGCGATCTGAAGGGCGGCAAAAGCATCATCAATTTTGTTTTCATTCAGAAACTGATCAAATCGATAAAGCTGAACTTGATTGGGAAAGAAAGTGTAACTTGCCATCGACGAATAAGCTCTTAACGTTCCAGCCACATCATGAAGCTGCCCTTCCAGGTAATTTGCAGCCAACAGACCTTGTTCGGGTTTCAGTTCGTCCAGCAGTGTTGACCGAGCATTGCCAAGCTCCCAATCCTGAAACCCGCCCGTTTTCATGACCATGCGGCAGATCTCAACACCCACCTCTTTGAAGCCACGGTCGATCAAACCGGATCGAACTTCTCGATTTAGATCCCCATAAAGCAGTAATTGTTTCGCCTTTTCTAAATGCTCGTTCGACGCGGCGGAATAGTGGGGCTGCGATTTTGCAAGCTCTTGGCCGGTCAAACCGGCCAAGTAAAGAGGCAAAGGGGATGGAAGCGATTCGCCGATTCTCAATCGGGTAATCTCCTCCGTCGATTTCCAAGCTGCTAGATAGCAAGCGTATGCTGGCTCAAACTCCCTGTCCTCCCGATGCAGATCACCCAACGCGACGCCAACCCCAAAATCAAAATCCTGGATGGCGATGCATTTTCGGAATGATTCCTTGGCTCGATCGCGTTGGTTAAGAAGCAAGTAGGTTTGTCCCAGATGCGCATAGTCGATTGCCGCCAAGTCCGACCGATTGGTCACCGTTGTCAGGAGCTGATCAAACTCATTTTCGATCAATTCATCTGGCAGTCTTGGGCGCAAGAACTGACGGAGTTTCTGCATTCGGACCACTTTGCTGTCGGTCGATTGTTCCGCGAGCACCAGCCACCAGTAGCTCGCCAAAGAAGTGCCATCAAATGTTTTTGGCAGGTCGTTAAGCAGGCTTTCAACAACCGTTGGGAAGTTCTGATCGGTCACAAGCGGGGCAATTAGCTGGTAGAACAAATCGGTCTGATCGTTGTTCATTAGTCCTTGGCAAATAGCCTGCAACGAAGAGGCCGATTCCGTTTCAAACTGACTGAACGCAAAAACCGTCGAGCGATAAACCTCTTTTGCTTGTTCGTAAAAGCCCATCTGATAAAGAAAACCAGCGAAGTCGCAAAACGAACTTACGTCGGCGGTTGGATCATCCCAGCCTTTGGGCCGGTATTGCCGAATGCGTTTATTGAATTTGACAAATGTCGCATCGGAAAGATCTTTCATTCCCAACACTGCAAAGGCCTTGTCGAGTCTCGCTATCGAATTAAAGGCTTCAAATGCTTTTAGGCGATCCGTTTTGGACAGATATTCACACGCGGTTTCCAGTTCGCCACATGTAAACAGAAATTCCACGATTTGCATCACGGCCTTGTTATTCACGTTGTCAGTCCACGGCGTTCCTTCGGGTAGCGCAAGATCATCGACAAGAGCATCGGCAAATTCTTTTAAACGCGATAACTCGGCTGAGAATCGCTTCTCGTTACCAGCCAGACGGTGGAAATTTATGGCTTCACAACGTTTCTCAAGGTTTAATTCCGTGATCGGAACCTGTTCTTCTTTCCAGGTCACGTCCGATATTGCACTCCATCGGTGCTGCTCGGCCAACAAATTGATTTCCGCGATCTGTCGGGTTTCACCATCAAGTTTTTCGACCACCGACATTGCCGATTCAAAATCGTCATTCGCGCGGTGAGCGCGGATCAAAACCAAGCGTTGATAGGGATCAGCCTGTCCCGAATTGAGCTCTTTCAGTTTCTGCAGTTCTGAGGAAAGTGAATCAGTGGTTAAGGTCAGCCACAAATAATCGGCGACAATATCATCAAAATAGTACGACGAAATTTGTAGTTCTTTGAAGTTCAATGCAATTTCTGATATTGCGTTTAACGCCTCGGTGGTTTGATTTTGTTTCAGGTAGCTTCGAAGGAAATCCCGATTCACAAAGACTTCCGATATCTTTTGCCGCGTCTGGAAATTAGGTTCCTTCTTGATCAGCTTCACCAACGAATCAACCTGGTTCGCTTTGATCAATAATCGTGCGATTCGAACCTTCTCATTTTCCGTTCCGTCCCGAAATTTGCGGATGCGAGCGATTGTTGATGGATCGCTATTTGGATAGATTCCGTATTCGAAATCCTTCAATATCGTCGCAGCGCGTGCCACGACCTCTGAATTTGAACTCTTTAAGGCTTGCTGCAATTTGGCTTCAGTCGGTTTTCCAATACGCCAAAGCCCATTGGCGGCCGCTTGCCTGACCGAAAATTTCGGAGATTGTAGATCATCAATCAACGAATCGATTTGTCGTGCTAATTCGCCTTGCGTCAGGGGAACGGCTTTCTGTTGTGCCAGCAAAACGGATGGGGGTAGAGTTGCTCCGACAACGATACACAATACGAACGAAACTACGAACGAAAAATGAAATTTAGATTTCCAGCGATACTTGCGAGGAATTGGAATCGCTCGGTTGATAACAAAATTGCTCATAGGTTCTTTTAGCGGCTGATGCGCAACCGCGGCATATCGTTGTAGAAAAATCTGATTCAGCTAAAAGTTTAACCGATACACTAAGCAATTGATCAGTGCACCGGCTGATCATTGGAGAATTGCATTTTTTCCAACAAAAATCAGGCGCGGCCTTGCCATTGAGTACCAGTTACGTCCAATTCCATAGATTCAATTGGTCAGAACTGCCTGATTTTTGGGCGGGAAGCCAGCCAGAAGAGTTGCCCCAGCTCAGCGAATCCTTCACCCATTACAGCAAACACCCAAGCCGCGGCTGCAAGAACGTCCGAGCATTTGACTTGCTCATAACACACCTGCTTTGAGCTGATTTCAGTTTCTAAACAATGCCTTCCAGGGTTTGCTGCGAGCTGTTTCGTCCCGTCTATCGCTTTCGATCAAATTAACCCACTGCCTCGGAATTGCGTGGCTAAAAAATGCATGGTTCTCCGAGTCATCGACCATCAGATCTAAAGCACACCATCCTGTCACGCGGCGACCTAATTGAATCAATGGCTTGCCGGTCACCGTTAATTCGTGTTGGTAGAATTCTCGCTTGCTTTTCACCCAAGCGATTATCTTCAAACAAATCTTCGACTCAGAATTCCACTTCGATTTATACGGCGGGATATGACGTCGGTAATAAGGGCAGGAGAGCGGCTAACGATCATTTAAATGATTTTGTTTCAGGCTCATTCTTTTGCTGAAACGTCTCTGATTCACCTGCGAAACAAATCGAATGGTTCGTACAGATTTTTTAACCACAGCCCGAAAGGTCGATTTTGATTCGAAGCACGCAACGCCAATCGCATTTTGGGGCAGGATGGAATCCGATAGGCACCTTGCGCAAATCAGATGGAATTTGGATAATGAAAAAGCGGCATGTTTTTAATTAGAGCAGGACAGATTGATGGCAAAGAATGTTTTAGGAACGGATTTGGAAGTTTGCAGTATGTCACCCCGTACTGGATTCTTTAGAGATGGATGTTGTAACACCGGAAAAGGTGACCAAGGTCTTCACCTCGTTTGCGTAGAAACAACGGAGGAATTTTTGGCGTTCACAAAATCGGTAGGGAATGATCTTTCGACACCCATGCCCGAATACGAGTTTCCGGGATTAGTGCCGGGAGATCGTTGGTGCTTGTGCGCGTTGCGTTGGAAAGAAGCTTATGAGGCCGGATGTGCACCCAAAGTTAATCTTCGGGCGACACACATGTCGATGCTGGAGTTTGTCGATCTCGACGTCCTGAGGTCTCATGCCGTGCAGGACGATGTCTGATGCCCAACGAAAAAAAGGGTTGGTCTTGATTGGAGATTCTTGCTCGGCTTGCGATCGTGCGCTCACCCCCAGGAGGTGACCATGCAAACCTAAACGATGGTTGGGCGTTGGCTCGCTGATTTTCAGACGCACCTGGTTGTTCTTTTCAGTTGCTCACATTTGGGTTGACCAGCATTAAGTCGGGACGGATGCGATCTCCTCATTCCGTTGTGTGATTGCGGCATTTGCTATTGCCTGCGAGTCGTTCTCGCGATTTCGTCGGCGTTTTCCCTTACGAGATAGAAATTAGAGGTTTTGTAACATAAAACTAAGGGGATGACGGATCTATTTCGCCTCATACACTAACTCGCCCCCGACAAACGTGTAGGTTACTTTTGCGGACTGAATTTCGTCATCAGGAATAGTCATGATATCTTTTGAGAGAACCACTAAATCGGCGAGCTTTCCAGCAGAAATTGAACCGCGATTCTTTTCCTGAAAAATCGCAAATGCCGCGTCCAATGTGTAGCTCTTCAGCGTTTCCAAACGGGAGAGTTTCTGTTTTTCGAAAAAGGCTTCTCCGTTTTTCATTTTTCGTGTCGTGGTGGCATAAAACCCGAGGATTGGATTCACCGGTTCAACCGGCGCGTCGCTACCATTTGCGATGATGGCTCCCGATTCCAGTAGCGATTTCCAGGCATATGCTCCTTCTTCGCTTCGTTTCACTCCCAATCGCGATGGTACGAATGGGCCATCGCTAGTGCAGTGAATTCCTTGCATCGACGCGATCACCCCCATTTTTCCAAATCGTGGAATGTCGTCTGGATTCAAGTGCTGCGCATGTTCAACTCGCCACCGCAGTTTTCTGTCGCCGGCTTTCCGGTAAAACGTTTCGAACATGTCTAGCATTTCGCGATTCGCACGATCGCCAATCGCGTGCACGCAGAGTTGTAAATCATTTTCGAATGCGAGTTCTGCCGCTCGACGTATCGTTTCGATTGGGGTCACAACCAAGCCTGTGCTGTCGGCAAGGTCTTCATATGGTTTTAGTAACCAGGCGCCATGTGCGCCCAAGGCTCCATCGACCATTTGCTTAATGCCGCCCACATCTAGGCGGTTTCCACCATAGCCCCGGAGCGTCCGAATGCTCGGAATCCCTTTTTTCAACGCTGCATTACTTGTGCGAAGCATGATCCAAGTTCGCATCGTCAAACGATCGCGATCAACTAATGATTTCATGCGTAACGCGTCATTGACCGACATGCCCGCATCAACGAAAGTCGTTACACCAAACTTTAGGCACTCACGCTGCGCAGTTTCGACATATTTATTAAACTCTCGGTTGAGGTCACCGACCGACATTCCTGACCGTGACTTGGTCAATGCGCGGCTGATGAGCCCTTGTGCCGTTTCTCGGAAGACACCAATCGGGTCGCCGTCCCTGTTTCGCGGGATTTCTCCACCTTCGGGCGGGATTGTTCCGCGACTGACACCCGCCTCTAACATGGCGCGTTGATTTGCGAAGCTCATGTGACCACTTCGATGTGTCAATAAAACCGGGTTATTGGGGCTGATTTTTGAGAGCTTGTCGTGAATTGGGTAGCCGTCAAAATCCGGAACCGGTTTGTTTTTCCAAAGGGACTGGTGCCACCCGCGGCCGATAATCCACTCTCCTGGTTTGGCGTTGTCTGCGGCTATTCTTACCATGTCGACAATTTCGTCCCAGCTTTTTGTTTGTGTCAAATCCAAGTTCATCAACATGGTGCCAATGCCGGTGAGATGCGCGTGCGATTCGATGAAGCCGGGGACAATTAGCTTGCCTTTCAGGTCCATTACTTTCGTTCCATTGGATTTTTCCAAAAGAACCTCTTTGGTCGTTCCTACCTTAGTGATTTTTCCGTCTTTAATCGCGATCGCTTCAGCGGTTGGTATCGATTCATCGATGGTGACAACCTTCCCATTGATCAAGATGAGGTCAGCATCAGCAGCATCCAGTTCACTGGACGTAGAAAACGAAAGGTGAGACGCAATGAGAAATGCGGCGGTTAAGCACAAGCGAGATGTCAAGCAGTTGGGGGCGATTGGCAATTTGATTTTGTGCATGGAGAGGTAGCCCTAGACGACGAAGTTTACGCTCCTAAGATAATCCCCGATTCATTCGATTGCCAGCGTTGCTCTCTGCAGGTCGAATCATTTGCAATTCGGCATTCGAATAATGTAAAGCCACACTTACGAAGATTCGGAGTGTTACAACGTCGAAGAAGTAGTGGATGCGATCGATGTGGACCCCTTGTTTTGATCGCGATTGATTTGATTGAACCTCGCAGCAATCTCTCCGTCTCGTTGTGCATCAACGGGGCAATTGATTGGCAACAATACGCTAAAGATGCTCCCTTGCCCGAGTTCGCTTTCTACCTTGACCGAACCACCCAGCAGGATGCAAAGCTCTTTGACAATGGAAAGCCCAAGGCCTGTTCCTTCATATTCTCGCGTCAAAATCGATTCGCCCGTGGCGCTTTTGCCTTGTCGGAATTTTTCGAAAATGATTTCCAAGTCATCGTCAGCTATACCGACACCGGTATCTTCGACTTGGACTTTAAAGAATTGCCCCTTCGATTGAAGCCGAACTGTGATTTGTCCGCCTTCGGGTGTGAACTTGATCGCGTTGGAAATCAAGTTCGTCAAAATCTGTTGGAATTTAGCTTGATCCTGAAAGATCAAATCGAGTTTCGATTCGACCTCGGTCAACAGTTCGATGTTCTTCTCGTCGACAAGTGATTGCACCATTTTGCAATGTGCGTCGATCACAACCTCTAAGTCAAATTCCGTCGGTTTCAGTTGCATCTTACCCGCCTCGATTTTTGCAAGATCAAGAATCTCGTTGATCATCTCCAGCAAAACGCGACCGGACTGCTGGATGTTTCGGGCAAATTTTTTCTGTTTGTCGTTCAAGGTATCGAAACTTTGAAGGACTTCCGAAAATCCGATGATACTGTTGAGTGGGGTCCGAAGTTCGTGGCTCATATTGGCCAGGAATTCACTTTTTAGCTTGTTCGAGTCATAGAGTTGCAAGTTCAGTTGCGCAAGTTCATCGACCTTGGCATCAAGATCCAAGTTAACGTCGCGCAATTTGGACTGTGTATCGACAAGGTGACGAAGCATCTTATTGAACGACGAGGCTAGTGCCTGAAACTCATCGCCCGTTTGCAAATCAGCTCGCAGGTAAGTATTGCCTTTACTGATTTCATCACTAACCGATCGTAAATGTGAAAGCGGTTTGACGACGACGTATCGAACCACGACATACATCGCGAACATGGAAATAAATGCGGACGCAATGGCCAATGCGATGATGGATGCTCGAGAGCGATTGACGCCTTTTCGGAATTCACTCGCTGGCAAATCGACGCGGAGAAAATGTTGGGGAGGATTGTCTCCATACAGCGTTTTTCCTTGATCACCGTTTGTTGTATTTGGGGCATCATTCAGCAATCCAGGACCCACTTGAACATGACATTCTGCGCAGGTTGGAGTGAATCGAATGGGCGTATAAAACTGAAACGACTGACTGAAAGTTCGGCTCGCACTAATGTTCTCGTAGTAAACTGGTGAAAGCTGGCGGGTGACCAACTCGGAAGCATCTACAACGTTTTCCTTCGGCAAAGTCGGTTTGTTGTCTAACGGTTGGGTGGATTTCCGCTCGTCTAATTTTAGCATTAAGTCATACAGGATTAATCGTTCGCCAGGGTCAGCGCGATTAGGTTTGATGTACATGAACGTTTGTTCGTCCGGTTGTATTTTTTCCTCATCCGAAACCAAAACGGCATAAGGTGGATCGGAGGGTAAGATTTCTTTCGCAAATTTTTCCGCCTGTTCATGTTCCTTGTCGCGAACAGTCCCGAATTCGTCATAGTGAATCCGCATCAACACTACCGATGCAAATTCCTCCGCCCGCTGCTTCATATTGTCTTTGATCACTCGTTCGGAAATGCTGTTAATCCACCAAAACGTTCCGACAATCAGGATCAGTAGAAAGGAGCCGAAAATCAGGTGGGACTTCCGCTCCAAACTTTGCTCTCCCAGCAGTCGTTTAACGGAACGGTATGACATTATGAAGCGATGTGACTGAAGTGTTGTGGTTTGGTTTCCTTATTATCCTACGTCTCAGCTGGTGTCAAAACCACATCAATCGTTCCGACCGGACGCCCAACGAGGATTTTGAGGCAAATTCTTTTTTGGCGAACATTTTTTGTACCCAAGTAGTCGAATGTTTGGAGGATAGGTGTCGAATTGCATCTAAAGACTGCTTTTCAGAATTGGAAAAACAAAATATACTACGGAAATTAATCAATATTTGGGCGTATAGCTCAGTTGGCTAGAGCGTCGCGTTGACATCGCGGAGGTCACAGGTTCGAGCCCTGTTACGCCCATTAAAGGCACTTTTCAAGCATTTTGAACAGTGCCTTTTTTCGTTTGAATCCCAAGAAAAATTCGTACGACGTCCACCGTAGCTACGTTCGCCAGAGCGTGGATACTCCTATTCACGATGTTGCTGTCGCCGGAACGTGAGCCGCCGGTTGAAAGATAAGCCGATTCTCTTTTTTGTTTTTCAAAAAAAGCTTGCGTTTTCCGCCGTTGAGCTTAGAGATAAAGGAATAGATGGCGGAGTGGATTGGTCAATGACGACGTTTGGTCACGAACGGAACTGGGTCACAAACAAAACTGGGTCACCCAGAGGAACGAAGTGTGGAATGACTTTTCCGGCTTTCTCATGCCAGAAGCTCTGCGAGTGGCCAACCGCTTTATGGCACCAATTGCTAGGCAGATGAAAAAAACATCACACGGAAAGCCTGTTTGAGGAAATCGCGGATTTGCCTTGGTGCACGAAATCTCGGGCTTTCGAATTTGTTCGCTGAATCGATCGTCGCTTGTGTTTCGGGCGGTTCAAGTGCTGCGGTAGATCCCACACCATTCAAGCTGCTTTTTACACTGGCATCAGTTGATGCATTGGCCACATTTGTTGGATTGGAATGCTGCGGTTGAAAGGAAGGGGTTGAGCCTGGAGGCTGGGGCGTTGTTTTCAGTTTTATTTTCTCGGGCGAGTGGGAACCGGGGCAATTGCCTGATGCCTCTGATTCATTCAGAGCGTCTAGCGGACTTTTAACTTTGTTATCTTCCCTGACCAGCACGTGTGTATAAATCATTGTGGTGTTTACATCATTGTGACCCAGCAGTTCTTGGATCGTTCGGACGTCAGTGCCACTTGATAAGAGGTGCGTCGCAAATGAATGGCGGAATACATGCGATGTGACATGTTTGTTGACCTTGGCAATCTTGACCGCACGTTTTAGAACCGCCGGAAACGTATCCGGATGGATGTGATGTCGGTGAAGTTCTCTTGTAACAGGGTTTCTTGAGAACCGATGTGAAGCAAACAAATATTGCCACTTGAATTCCCGTTTGGCATTGGAATATTTTCGGGAAACAGCGTAAGGCAACCAAACCGATGCTGTTCCATCAGCGAGGTCCGTCTGGTGAA
>Ga0115566_10003989_pt1 | contig 11803 bp, 10 predicted proteins | sample COGITO_mtgs_1204_3_FD_87173 | JGI IMG/M metagenome (GOLD analysis project Ga0115566, IMG submission 87173) | Pelagic marine microbial communities from North Sea - COGITO_mtgs_120405 | ecosystem: Environmental > Aquatic > Marine > Epipelagic | place: Germany:Helgoland, sampling site Kabeltonne...
CGATCCACCTGAAGCATCTTGAACTAGCTGACGCCAGCAGTCGGAAAAACTGGAGCGCATCAATTTGGAAGTAGCAGAGCTACCCCCGATATGAGCAAGTCTCGGCAAAGTCAGAAAGGCCTGGTCCGGCATCTCTTCTCTGGGAACGGTAATCAGTATGTCCAGGATACGCTCCGCATCACTCGGCTGAAGCCCTTGGCCGGCACTTCGAACTCCGAGAAGAGGTTGCAGCAGAGCTGTCCATCCTTCGAGGTAGTGAAAATTCAGCAAATTCTCTCGTTTACGGTTTTCTACTGTTTTCCGTACGAGCGCTCCTCCAAACGTAAACCTCTTGACCAGGTCAATCATCTCTAGTTGATTCAAACTGCTTTTCTTCTTCCCGAGTTGAAAATCCAGCATTTCAGAAAAAGCTTCGATCAAAACGGTATCTTCTTCGAATTCCGCTCGAGCAATCAGCTCAAATGCCGCCAGCACACCCTCCAGCATTCCTTTGACCCGCTTCTCGGGCGTGTAGAAGCGCAAGAGCATTGCCTTTCTGGAGGACGCAATATCTCGTTGAACTCCACCTAGCTTTACAGCTTCTTTCAAAATGTTCAGGCGCACGCCCGGCTTGTAACTCTCAGACATCTCTCGAAAAAAGCCTTCCAAAAGATCATCACGCTCATTAAACTTCGCAATCAAAAGTTTTGCTTTTTCCTTCTTTTCGGCATCCGTAATTTTTGACACGGCTTCACTGGACATGCATTACTCTCCACTTAAAATTGATCTGATCACTTTCATCTGAGTGTCAAATATTTTCAACAACGGCCTGTCTGGCACAATTGAATCTCGCAAAAAAACATTGGTGTTTGGCAAAGCTACATCAACAAATCCCTGAGCCTTGATTATCTGCATCAACATGACTGCAACATAAGTAGCCCATGCTCGCGACCTTTCGTCTTCACCCGCGTTCGCCGCTTCAACCATGTAGGCCAGGGAACTAGCGAGATAGGCCATGTTCATGGTCCCAACCCTATATCTCAGTAATTCTTCGATAATCTGGAGAGTCGAGAGGCATATTCCCATGTATGAAGGATCGTCCGGGATCGGCTTTTCATATCGAAATTCCACACCACTATGAATTGCCTCAAGCAACTGCAGGCAGCCGAGAATACGCTGGTTATTCTTCGTTGACGGCGCTTTTGCCAGCCCGGCAATTACGTTCTTCGGTGCAACCGGAAAGTCCCCGGTCTTATCCAGCTCCTCGTCCAGAATATGAACGATTTCGTCCAGCCTGAAGCTTTCAGGTGCCCCTCTACCCGCTTCCATCAGCTCCTTGATTCTGCTTTTAGGATCGCCAGCTGGGCTTGTGGGTGGCGCGCCCCCCTTTGTCACTTCTACATTCAGCTGTACGCGGGATAGATCGCCCGATAGATCACTGACAACCAGGTAAAAGTAATCCTCGTCGACTTCACCACTATGTGAATCTGTAATCGTGAATTCGAGCCTCTCTACTGCATAGGAAAATATGCCGGAATGGTTAGTAAGTGGAGCCTCAACACTTGTCGAAATTGCTACATCCCTAGAACTAATCGAAAGAGAAATATCAGATGAACAAGTAAATATCTCGAGTCCTTCAACGATCAGAACCCGGCCCCCCTCTTCCCGTGAAGCAGCACTGAGTTCGCTCTGTATTGAACGATCTACTTCAATATCTCTGACTTTCTTGTGATTGCACAAGATTGAATAGTCAAAAGGTCCGGGTTCGGAATCTGCATAGTCTAATGAACTCAGCTCCAGCCCTTCGGGTGGTATATCTATCAGGGATTTCTCGGAAACCTGCAAGCTAAAGTGCTCGCTTTTGCAGGCAGGTACCAACATGGCCTCGGTAAGGAGGGTTTTAAGGGTGATTACTTCATCAGTAATATTGGCTTTTTCGGAGGTGGTTACGAAGACGTCGAATACGACAGGCTCCCAGTAGAAATCAATAAACGATTCTGCTGATAGCCACAGGCGACGACTACAGCTACCTATGGATAGATCCTCGAGGGGAGTAATGCACGCTTCCGACTGCGACGACAATGATCTTGTTTCTCTCCAGGACAGCGTGATATTGCTTCTATCGCCGAACTTTCCCGGCAGCACTTTCGCATCATCCAGGAGGAACGCAGAAATCGTCCGGTTAGTGGTAGAGTTGCCCTCGATGGTAAGGCTGACTGGACCGGTCTCTAAGTTAATACCGCGATCTTCAATAAATCGGCCAATCGCGAGTAGTGAGTTTGAGCGGTCGGTTGTATTCGTATATCCAGATAGCGAGGTGCGATCAAATCGCTTATTTGTTCTACCATTAGCGATGCTGATCGAAAAATCCTGCTTGCCTGTATCACCCGCTATTCTGACGGCCCATTGCGATACGTCGTCAACGATATCTATCTCGCCCTCGCTCGCAACGGATACACCGCCAAAGGTTGCGGTCTTGTTGCCGGTCGGGATAATGTCTATCGCCTCTCCCAGCCCGAAACTATGCTTTAGTCCTGCCAAAATAATATGGACCATCGACTCATTATCAGAGCCAAGGCTCAACTCGTACTGAGTCGGGTGAGTAGCGAAGTTGCTGTCCCCGAGGCGATTGAATCCAACTTCTTTTGACTCAGGCGGCCGAGCCTCCCGCTCAGTCATCAGCTTCAACCGGTTACTGGAGGCGCCTGTCAGGTGTTCGGCTCTTATCCAGTCCATGCCCGCAAGAGATAAGACCCGTCGATTAACAACAAAAAATGCCGGGGCATTCAACGGGTTCTTGAGTGAAATTGAAGCCATCGATTCATCAGATTCTTTGGCACTGACATCGACAGTAAAATTCTCCTTCGAGGCTAGCGGCAATTCCACTTCAATTCGATGAGGCAGTTTTTCCGAAAGGCGTCCGTTTGTCAGAGCACCCTCCCAGACAATCTCTTCGTCGACCCGCAGGACTACTTCACCTGTATATGCCGAACGACCAAGTGATAGCTCTCTGACACTGAGCTTAAGCCCGCTGTCACCTTCCAACCAGAGGAAGTTGAGATAGAGAGTTGCACCTGCTTCCAACTCCAGCCTTTGTGAGGTCTCTACAACTTCCAGTGAAGCAAAGCGGCCGCTTGCCCCTGACCAGGCATAGCCGTAAAGCTTCTGATTTGAAAAACCATCGCCCGTGTATATCGCGTGGGGATATGCGTACTGAACATCATCTTTGAGAATCGTGAACGGTGTCGGGCGAACGTAGGTGCAATGCTCCCCGCTCTCGATCCATTCGTCTTTCCCATATGTCTGGTAACTACCAGGGGAGTTACCGTTGTCGTCAATTACCAGGACCTCTTTCTGCCTGCCCCCGATCTTTGCCATTGCCCAGCCGACAGGAAGGGTCTTGCTATCTGAAGCCAGGGTCAATTCGCGTCCATCAGGGAGAACGATGTCGATCTTTTTCTGTTCCGAATACTTAATCAGGTCACTACGGCGTATGCATTGCTGTATAGACGGAAATACTTCTTCAAAAACCTGCTTAGCTTCAGGAGATAGCCTTCCAAGATCCTCTCCCCGCGTTTCCAGCCAGTATGCACGCAGGTTCTCCCAATCCCATTCCAGGACTAGTTCTCCAGCTTCACCTGACTGAAAGGCTCTTGCCAGCTTTACGAGGGCGACACCGGTTTTCAACAGGACTGTTCTCAGCTGGTCTGTCTCGCCGGGATCGGCGGATGATTCCAGAAAATGATCAAAGGCTCTTTCAACAAAGGCTGCTTCCTCACTGGAACATTCCTGTATCTGACCAAGAAGCTGACGAAAGAATGATCGGATGTACCGGGCTCTATCGACGCCGATCCCGGTCTGGTCAAAGCAAAGGTGTACGAATTTGAAATGGTGCTCACTGGATTCCAGCTCCAGACCGAGCTTTTTCCTGAGCTTGTCTCTGAAGAATTCAGCAGTTCGCGAGGATGCAACCGGCGTCCCAGACAGAGACTCAATCTCCGCGGTAACTTCTGGCCAGAGCCGATTGCCTCTCGCACGGCTGATTCGACCCCTTAGGAGACAGAATAAAAACGCTACGAGTGCACCGGCATCCTGGCCGCTGTTCCGACTAATTCGCCCCGCGACCACTCCAGCTAGCTTCTCGTATCCCAAAGAATCGATATCGATATCCAGTTCCCAGAAGGCTGGCCTCTGGGAGCGGGGATTCTCGGATTTCCACTGCCGCTCGGCCTCGATGAAGGAGGAATCTAGCTCCTTCAAGGTCAGCACTGTAAATCCAATAATGTCGCTTTATCGCTGTTCAAAGCTTTAGTCCGGTTCCTCGTCTAAACACCAAGTAATCCACCAAATACACTCCCCGTTGTTTCTTTTACTGAAGGAGCGCGATTGCGTACGTCTATTGAATTTCCTTCTAAGGGCTCGAGTCGCCCGTAATCTTTCGATAGTTCTGTTTGGATCAAAACATAAGCCCCAATCAATATATAAAATAATACTTCATAAGTGCAGGCTGAGTATTGATCTTATACAATTGTTTTTCTCTTTGAGATGGCCCCAGCCGCCAACGGGTTTTGACAAGTTAACTTCCCGAGGCCAGAGAAACCCAGCCTCAGTATTTCACACGACCGCCCTACTCCATTCTTCAAACACACTCACCCCCAGATCCCGATAGGGTACCGACAAGTTAAGTCTGGACTTCCCAGACTTAACTAGACGCCCTCTAGCCTCGCCTTGTCTCAGAGCGCCAGTTTCATGACTGCTGTTGCCAAAAAGAGGCTAGGCCAAGAATTTATCAAGCTACCGAGCGCTCATATGCTTCTGACAATACCTTGGGGTGCCTCGCGGCATCGTTACACAACCTAGCAGGATCCGGTCGAATACCCACCCTTCCAAGATCCAATCGATCTGCATCCCAACAGGTCATCACTGTCACATCGGCAACGATATGACCATCACTGTGACCGCAACATGCTTCCTTTAATAGCTGAAGCTCGTGCTCGGACAAATCAATCAAATCACCTGCGATACTCTCCGCAATCGCCGCAGCGCGGATACCGTGCCCCGGGTCGCGGTGGTCATTCTCCCTTCCCAAGTCGTGGATGAAGGCAAAGTACTCGACAACCCGGGTATTTGCCCCGGTGTGTTCTGCGAGCAGTAGGCCGTTATGCCTGACCCGTGACCAATGGGGCGCACCGTGAATACCATCCCAGTCGAGACGAAATTCACTGCGGGCGAATTCTATGAGGCGCTGCGTTATTAAACTCAACATGGAGCTCCCCTATTCACCATAAATCTCCATCCCCTCCTCATACGGATTATTGGGGCTGTCACTACGATAAGGACTCCCTGCACCATACGGGTTATTAATCGATTCACTGGAATACGGGCTACCATAACGCCCATAGGGGTTTGAGGTCGAATCCGCATCATACGGGTTGTCACTGAGTCGGCCCCGGTAGTTTCCCCCGCTGTCGTAAAGCTTGGGCGTATCTGTAGCATAGGTGTTGTTGGTCGACTTTGAACTATAGTCGCTGCCATATTCCCCGTGGGGGTTGTTGATGCTATTAGTGTTATAGGGGCTCCCGGCTCCATAGGGATTGGACGTCGAGTTTGCGTTGTAAGGGTTGTCGCTCAGGTTACCCAGGTGTTCATCTGCCGCAACGGTGGTAGCGAGCAGCGCGGTGAGCGCTGCTGCCAGGGTTATCATTTTCATAGTGATCTCCTTAGTTTTCTCATTCAGATTCGAGCTAGGTGCTTTCCGCGTCATCTTCACCATCGATAAAATCTGGCCGGCTGAACCGAAGAATACGATTGCGGTGCCTGTCACTGGAGTGGCGCATGTTGGGTGAACTGCCTTGGGTACCGGCTTCGGATTTGTGGCTGAAAGCACACAGGTGCACCACACGCTCCCGCGCCGCCAGTGCGCCACCGGCAATGCCGTTGGAGTGGATGCGCAGGTCTTCACCTTCGCCTAACGCCTCGAAGCTGTCAGCCGGCGCGCTCGCGACTGCCTGGATAAACTCGCTGATGCTCTGTTGGACGTCTGTGGCATCTTCCTGTCGCTCCTCAATAGCATCCAGCGCATAACTGCGAATCAGCTTGGGCATCAGCTTGTTGCAGGTATCGCTGACGTCGAACAGTTCAATGCCACGGATCTTGCCGTTGATGGCGAAGCAGGCGCCTACCTGGGTTTCACTGGTATTAAAAACTTGCACATACTGGTCCACGGAGCCTGCGAAATGTTCATAGGCATCGGCAATGGCATCAGTGCTGGAACTCACCCTCATGCGAAACATCTTGTCGCCGATATCGTCCCACACCTCGCCCTGATCAGATCGACGGTGGCCACTCTCACGCAGACTTTCACTCACACGCTCTGCCTTCCGTGCCCTGCCTTTACTGAAGAATGCGCGTTCAGAGGATTCAAATTCCTCAGTGCGATGGCTCCAGCGTCCTTGTTCCACGCAGGACACAGGAACTTCCAGCTTCGTTTTCGCAGGCACCAGTAAAGTCAGATTGAGAATTCGATTCTGCTTGGCGCCAACCAGTTCCTCACCGTCCAGCAGGAACACCGCTTCGTCAGCAGTGTTTTCCAGTAACAGGGTCGGGACACTACCGGACTCCGATACCTCGGTGACCACCGCCAGACCAAGTGCCTAGGCCTCGGAAAATGTCAGATAATCTGCAGTGCCGGGTACAGCTGCCAGCAATGGTGTGATTTGTAAATTTTCGAAACTCTGCGCTTCGCCCAGGCTCACCGCCTGTAGTGCTTTGTTAATTGCAGTCATAATGCTTTCCTTTTCATTTCCACTTATCGATTACTGCCTTACACTTTTCCATCAGCCTTTTGCAGTTTCAGCAGGCAAGGCTTCGCCCTGAGCCCTTTGCGTTCTCCTGGCCCTCTTCAAGTTGCTCTCTATTGTTGTGCTAACTGCGGTGCAATTCCGATGTGGTAACCGTTCACCTCGCTGGAGCAGGTTCGTACCGCAGGGTGTTTATATTAGTCATTACTGGCGAGATATTTAGAGTGTACGCATGTACACGTAACGTTTTCAGGCACGTTTCGTGAAGGTGGAAAACAGGGCTACAGGCAACGCCTGCGCCCCAGGTCTCCAACCATCACTCCCACACCACTTTTTCAATTGATCGAATCACGTCAATATTCAATACACCGGACGCGCCGTAGAAGTGCGGTCGATCCAACTCGCAGTCGCCATCGCGTTCATCTGTCCAGGCCTCTAATAACAGCAGGATACTGGCGTCTCGCTCTGACAGATTCCCCCTTGCGCAACCCGCAACCACCTCGAAGTACCAGATAGAAACCAGGGGGGTATTCTCATCAACAGGGTCGCCCCATACAGCCTCACTTTCGTCCGTGCGAGTGCAACACCACAATATCCAGTGCTGCTGCGTCTCATCCATGCCAATTTCCCAATTGCTGATGCGGCTGTGCATAGGACTCAAGGACCATTCACCCTGAACAATAAGACTCGCGTCTTCCGTGGGTTCGATTGGACGCAGATTCCGCAACGCCTCGCCATACAACAGCGCGAAATCTTGCGGTGGCTCGGGTAGGTCGATTAACTGAAACAGTCGCTGCCGCGGCAGTTGTTCCGGTGACATGGCGACTTCTCTGTATTTGGTACTCATACCTACACCCCTCCTTTAGAGTTACCAACACCTGGCAGAACCAGGCCGATTGAGCACTGCTCATCGGACACCTCAAACTCGGCCATAAACTCCGCATCCGATATTTCCGGTTGCTTCTTCAATTCCTCGTTGAACCGCGTCAAGGCTTCCCGCTGACACGTTAGCGCCGCAGGTGATAGTTTGATTTTGTCTTTCATAGCGTTTACTCCACACAAGTGATTGTCAGGAGCATCGAGAGGGAATTGACTGGAGCTGAATCAGAACGTCCTGCTTGGTTGCCTGATCGGCCACATCTCCGTTACGGAAACCACCTTGCCCAGGTCGGCAGGTTGGTAGGGCTAAGCCCTTCTTGATGCTGTGTTTGAGTGTACACCAACCAGGTGCGACTTTTCGGTATTTGCCAAACTGTACATTCTTACACGTACAGTTTTCGAGCAGGTGCTAACTGCCAAGCTTTACGTTTTAATCCTGTTTAATAGAAATGTCGTCAACCAACTAGACCGCTTTACTCCCTAATTCCATTGAAGTAGCAGATTCAAAAATATCGACATACCCCCAAAAACGCCCCTACATCATTAAAACTGCAAAAAGCATGCCTCAACGACCACAGGGTGACCTCCTACCTGAAGCAGAACTCTACGCATTTGCATTGTTCATTTCTTATCCAATCTTATATTTATCAAACATGTCGCTTTTTCAAGCATAGCAGAGCACGGCCACTGGGAATTTCTGGGAAAGACTGATATCGTGATATCAAAGTGTCCCAGGGATTACAAAATGACCAGCAGTATATTGATCCGCGATCTTGATGAAGCCCAACTCGCATGGCTCAGGGATTCAATCCCTGACGGGGTCTCACAGAACGAGTACTTAAAACAAATAATTGCCCTTGCCCAGGAAAATACAGACCAGATCCCTCTATTCGCCCAAGCTAAGGAGCCTGCCAGAGTGTACGGACAGGTTCCTTTCAAGTTTATAGATCTATTTGCAGGTATCGGAGGCTTCAGAAGCGGACTGACCTCCGTAGGCGGAGATTGCGTCTTTACCAGTGAGTGGGACAAATACGCCGCCAAGACCAATCAGGCTTGGTATGGGGACAATGAGGTCTACACCGACGACATTCGGGACCTCCCGCCCTCGGACATCCCCGACCATGACGTGCTGTGCGCGGGGTTCCCGTGCCAGCCATTCTCTCTGGCCGGCGTATCGAAGAAAAACTCACTGGGCCGGGCACACGGTTTTGATGACGCCAAGCAGGGTAACCTTTTCTTCACCATCCTGGATATCGTGGATGAAAAACGACCTCCCGTGCTGTTTCTGGAAAATGTCAAAAATCTCAAATCTCATGATAAAGGCAAAACATGGCAGGTTATAGAAGAGAGCCTGCTTGATCGGGACTACGTGGTTTATCACAAAGTGATTAATTCTCGGCACTGGGTTCCGCAAAAGAGAGAGCGAATATTCATCATCTGCTTTGACCGTCGCGTATTCGGACGTGAGGATCAAATCCAGTTTCAGTGGCCAGAACCCGAAATCGACCATGTTCCTGTACTGGCCGACATCCTTTCAAAATCAGCACCAGACAAGAAGTACATGCTTTCTGACAAGCTCTGGAAATACCTCAAAGACTATCGTGCAAAACACGAAGCCAAGGGCAACGGCTTCGGATACGGGCTAAATACCGGTAAAGATGTGGCGCGAACGATGAGTGCGCGTTATCACAAAGATGGCTCTGAGATTCTGATCAAGCAGCGAGGCTGGAAAAACCCACGGCGCTTAACACCCGAAGAAGCTAGGTTTCTATTGGGATACGTTGATAAGTATGCCGCCCTGTTTGGGCATGAAGATGGGTTTCCACAAGTGGTTTCGGACACTCAAGCTTACCGACAGTTTGGAAACAGCGTTGTACCCCTCGTAGTTGAACAAATTGCACAGGCCATTACACGTGCTATGGCCGACACCATATCGGTATCCAACAATGGTTGCCTGCTGAAAGGGCGTGCCGTATACGAGAAATAAATGGTCGATGTACACGACAAGAAAACCCGCAGCTACAACATGTCGCGCATACGTTCGCGCGATACCAAGCCAGAGATGGTCGTCAGGCGACTGTGCCACTCTCTGGGACTGAGGTACAGTCTTCATAACAAAAAACTGCCCGGAACGCCTGACATCGTATTCAGGAAGCATAATACGGTCATAGAGGTACGCGGCTGCTATTGGCATCGCCATAGCTGCTCGAAAGGTCAGGTAGTACCGCAGACTGACACCAAAAGGTGGGTGGAACATTTCCGAAAAAATGTTGCGCGTGACAAGAATAATCTAGTGTTGCTAGAAAATCAGGGGTGGAAAGTTCTTATTATCTGGCAATGTGATACCGAGGATATTGCAAACCTCAGAAAAATGATCTGTAGTCATTTTCAGAGGTGAAATTTCGATCAGACCTCGACGGTATACAGCAACGCCTGCCCTAACAAACTAATGCCTCGCATTGAGATATCCGAGCAGAATTTAACTAGTTTGGAGTCTAGGTCCTGAGCTCTGAATCAAGTTTTATTAGGAATTTTCCCTCTAACTCCAAACTTTCAGGCCCCGTTGATCCGCGTGGAAAGTATTCACCTTCATTCATGTAACGCCGCAACACATTGACTTGTTTCATCGGCCCATACCCCGCTTCAATTGCTTGCGGTCCCCAGCTATGATCCTTGTCTTTAACAGAACATATGTAGGCGTCTCGGAAGCTCGACCAGGATGAAATAGCGATACCTTCTGTGCCGATACCGATGAAGGTATGAGGCCACCGATTTTTATCCTCATTAACTATCCATTCGTTAAATTCATTTTTGGTAAGTCGAATGGTTTCCAACTTCACCTCAATACCAAACTGATGTTGGTGATCGCCGTAGTAAACAACGTCTCCTATGATGCCTTTCGTACCATCCGGATTTATATAATCGGGAATATTTCCGCTAATTTCGTATAGCTTGGGAACCAGATACGCGGCCACAAAATGGTGCTCACCCGGGCAAGGGCGTCCCCCTCGTTTTGGCTCTATCAAATAATCCGTAATGTAATCGCTGAAGCTATCAATCATGCCGTCTATATGATCTGCTCTTCGGATACATCATCATAGAGTGCACCAAGAGTTTCTCCAATCTTCTTAGTTACGCTCACCCTCCACTGCGGCCTTACAGTAGCAGCACCTTTTGCAGTGATCTCATGCCCGGGATCATAATAGACATAATTGTCTGCAATAGCCGATAGGTACCGCCAGATACTAGTACCATGACAGACTAGCAGCCTTCCGGTAAATCGGTACTCCGCATCGTGTCCCGGAAGGCCACCCGTGTAATTTCTCCGCTCGTATTCGACATAACAAGCTGCAGCGTGCTTCTTGTTCCAGCTATCTAGTAGCTTTTTCATGGACCAACCGGACACCAGCTCATCGCTATCAGCATTACTAAGCATGACGTATATATCTTGCTCAACATCTGATAACGGATAACCGTGGATATCGAGCATGTAATGATGGCCATCGCGCCTCTTATTAGGCTTACGGTATCTGAACGTTCCGTTGAATACTTGCCGCCCGTCCCCTCGGGCACCCAGCCATCCATAAACCGCCATAAAATCACGGAAGGACTGCTCACCCTCCGGCCCCAAATCAGCAGTCGGGGTCATGAGAGAAATCTTTCCTGATGGCTTAAATGACTTCAACTCAAACCCATGTTTATCCGGAGCCTTGTCTGCATTCCTCGGTACATTCAGTAACGCCTCCAGAGTAAAACCTGCACCCTGATTGCCCTTAAAGGGAATCGGGGTCGTATCCCCCGGCCTGAGGGATATCGATGGATGCCACTTACCGCTGATAGACTTTAGCTCGCTCAAGAGCAAGCCCAGTAGCGACGATCCCACAGGCGTGCCTATTTCATGGGTTTGCAAGATGGGTATGGGTTCAAACTTCGGCAGATCAGGGAATACTGAAACCACCGCGTCTTCGAGCTCAGTTACCACAAGACCAAATGTCACCCCGTCGTCATTGGCCCCGAGAATCAGAATTCTTTTGCCGTACTTGGCCTGATTATCCCTTCTTAACGCGTCCGGAGGAGATTGACAGGCCGCCAGAAATCCGGAAAACCTTGCTTCCGGATATTGCGGATACACAATTATCTTTGCG
>Ga0115566_10003993_pt1 | contig 11795 bp, 9 predicted proteins | sample COGITO_mtgs_1204_3_FD_87173 | JGI IMG/M metagenome (GOLD analysis project Ga0115566, IMG submission 87173) | Pelagic marine microbial communities from North Sea - COGITO_mtgs_120405 | ecosystem: Environmental > Aquatic > Marine > Epipelagic | place: Germany:Helgoland, sampling site Kabeltonne...
TCTGTCAAATGTGATACTAAACTCATGCACATGGAAACGGCTACTTCTAGTTTGACCAGACCATCGCTTGTTCTAACGTTGTGTTTTTTTACAAACTCGTGTGAAAGATTATCACTAATTCCCTTAAATACTTTGTAAAAATGTACCTGGTCTAAGAGTGCTCCCTCCTGAAACACGGAACGCGCAACCCCGCTAGTGGCATCCATAATCGCATCTACTCCATCATCGGACAATAGTTTCATCATGTTTGGTGGATGTATAAAGTTTTCCAGATACGCCAGAGAGATCTTTTTGTTCATCTCTGGGTTCTGCTGATGTTCGAATATATAAAACAGTGTTTCTGTGATATTTTTCGGAAAATGCATCACGATGCCAAAATCGATAATTCCTAACTGGTACCTAGGAGTTTCCGCATTGTTTTCTAGTTCGGTTGGTAGGCCATTGTCAATAAAAAGTACGTTTCCAGAGTGCAAGTCGCCGTGAAATTTGTTATGAATTATTGAACTTGCAAAAAAGTATTTAACAGCAAGATCCCGGTATTGGTTGTGGTCGGATTCAGGAATATCGTTCAGATGTTCGCCAGGCAAATGATCCATGATAATCGCTGTTCCATAAAGGGATTCACACTTATATATCTTGGGGATGCGAATATACTCCAAATCCTTCAATTCATTGTATGCATCCACCGTATTCGCCTCTTCTTGTACAAAGTCCAATTGTTCGCGGAGAAGTTCAAGGTGTCGTGAAACAACATCGACAACGTCGAGACTAAACCACCATCTGAACAACATAGAAATAAAACATAACAATCCAGACATATGATCGATGCTTTCATTAACGCGTTTGTCTATATTTTTTCGTTTTACTTTCATAACATATTTTTCTCCAGTTTCCTTATTTTTCAATGCATACACGAGAGAGATCATTCCTGCCCGAATTGGAATACATGAATTATTTGTGAAAACGAATGGTGTATCAGAAAGCATTCGCATTGTAACGTTATAATCTATATCTGATATATCATAGGGAACATTGTCTGAAAACTGTGTAATCTGGTCGTGTATATTTTTATCAATAAAATTTCCATTGAAGGATATGGCTTGAAGAACCTTTACAAATATGATGTCAGTTTTTGCTAGATCAACAAGCATATTAATAAAAATCATAGAGTTGTCGATGTGTGTGGTTGATGAACACAAGTTCAATATATATTGAGTAATCCCTGCGGTTGCTACACAACTGATACGGTAGTAAAAATGAATACGGTTATAAAGTGTATCTGCGTAAAATAAGCAAAATACGGCTATACTACCTAACCCTATCTCCATGAGATAATCTGTCAATGTAAACATGTATTATAGTAAGCTATGGCATGGTTTCTATAAACTCTTTTAAGCGAGAAAACATTTTCTTAAAAATCATTGTGATCATTCGCAACCGCTGCGATATAATAGTATGTCCTGTATCATCAAGTAAAAAGGATATACTTACTACAGCCATAGACGGTCCTGGAATATCGACAGTTATATCCATTTTAGAGATCGGTATAGGTTTAGGTTGCCGCGTTCTTGTAGGGAGTGATTCTATAAAGTCTGGCGTATCTTGTATAACTTCTGACGTATATTGTAATGCATTTTCTTGTATGTCGAGTGACATTTTCATATTTAGATAGTACTGTGGTATTCCACAATCCTTAAAGAGGTGATAAAAAAGCAATTGTGCATTGGCTTTGCCTGGTTCACCCGTATTCTCAACAGGTTTTGTGATTACCGTGTGATTTTGTTCAACAATATCATTACTGTTTAAGGTGAATAGCAGGTTAATAATATCAAACTGAAAAAACTTCAACAGATCTTTGTGATTTTTGTTGTGGATTCCGAATTGTATTTCAAATCCATTTGTTTCTGGGGAATGATTTACTTGCATATTGTTATAGATATATTACATATGTATTTATATCTTTGAACCTATAAGAAATATATACAGTTATTATATATACCATTGAAACAAGGATGTCGTTGTTGTCCTCCACTAATGATACACCCGATTTATATTCATCAACACCTTCAGTTCGCATTGATCAGACCACCAGCAAAGAAGATGACTCCAAGAAGGCAACGGTTCCCCCGCGCATGGATGCGTCTTCTATGCAAATGACTATTATCCAAGGTATATTTATGCTAATGCTTGCAGTATCAGGAAATTTCGTGGCTGAAACTATGAGTTGTCAAGCACAAAAGGTTCTGAGCGAAAACATGTATGTAAAGCATGGTGTGATTATTTTGATCGTCTATTTTTCTTTAGGGTTTGCATCATCTGAAAACAACATAACCCCCCTCGAGCTTTTCAAGCAATCGGTCAGCATTTGGGCGTTCTTCCTTATGTTTAACAAAATGGAGATGTTCTTCACGGCTATTGTGTTGGCCATGTTGACGATATTATTGATATGCAAGAATTACATTACATATTATCAGAAAGAGGATAAAGAGAAGCATAAGGAAATTATCAATACTTTAACGCTCACGATGGATTATTTGTTTTCTAGCATTATGTTGACCACTATTGTGGGGTTTGGTATGTATTTTAAGAAGCAGCATACTGACTACTTTAGCACATTTTCATACTATACGTTCCTATTTGGAACACCAAAGTGTTATAATTTGTAGAGTGTTTGGTATTTTCGTTTTATTTTGTATCGACGAATTGTAATCGATATAAAATTATACCTTTCTTTGTCTAAATATCCAGACTTACTGTATTCTTCTCGGATGTATTTCTGCGTCGTGACCGTTTGGGTTCGGTTCCAGGGGTCTGTAGGTGCTTAAGATCTGATATGCTGATGGTGCTACTATCATTTGCTCCATAAGGAGTATTATCTATAGGGTTTGTTGTCTCGATGTGGGGTGCTTGAGATCGTTCTGAGTTGGTCATGCTGACCTTTTTGGTTTTCAGTCCTGATAACAGGTGGTCTAAGTCGCTAGGACCTCTCATTTCTGGTCGATTAGAATGCTGTTGTTCTGATTGAGAACTCTGTGGTGGTCGAACACTGCTGCGTTCTGGTGATGTTGCACTTGAAAAGTTTTCTGATATATTCATACCATCGTGATGTCCCCCCATTCCTGAAATGTTGTCTAAATCTGGACGTGACGAGAAACTATTATTGTTTCCATGGCGTGAACCAGGTGCAGGGACTGCATTGGGTCCCTGTGTTGCCTGTGGTGGTGGTGGTGGGGTATGTGTCGACGGTGGTTGTGGTTGACCAGTCATGTTGTTCATAAATCCAGAAAATCCAGGACTAGTCGTTCCCATGGAAGCCATTGCTGCTTTTTGGAACTGTTGTGCAAGATCAGGGTTTTGGCGTAGTACGTCGTCCATACCAGGCATAGCAGATTTGAACATAGCGTTAGTCATATGCAACATCATTGCACTTCCGCCTAGCTGGAAAAGAAGTCGAAGTTCTGGAGCCATTGTCCCCTTACTCTTGTATTTGTCGTATAGTTCTCCAAACACTTCATCGTAATCGTCAACGTTCTCTGCAACTTGTTCGCTCCAGCCGTCTAGTTTAATGTCAAATGGATCGAACTTGTTGTTTAAAAACTCTATACCATTGATACATGTCATCAACATGTTTCCTTGAAACTTAATAGAGTTTTGTTTCGCTTTTTCATCTACGATGGTCTCGTATTCTCCTTTCATTTCTAATATGGGTGAGTCCATCGTGTATTTCTTTGACAGTTGAACTCCCTTATGTTCAAGTGACTCCAGTTTTCGTAACAACTGAAACTTCTCTCGTAATATTTCCTCTTTGGTCTGTGTGGGTTGAGACTGCATCGTTTTCTCCGGCATAACTGGAATCTCATTAAACCGATTGTATCCGTCCCATGTAGAAGTATTGTCTTGTCCTGTGCTATCTCCTGGGGTATTACCGAACCTGACAGATGGTTTCTCATCATTACTATCTATATTAATAGTTTCTGGAAGACGGTCGCTAAACAATGTATTTGTATTGGATCCTCCTCCTCCTCCCCCAGTGTCTGACATTTCATTCAGTTCGGCTTCTAGTGTCTCTAACTCGGTCACATCAATATTATCATCATAATGTTTAGTGGAACCTTTTTTCTCGTTCATAAGAAGTTCTATTCCATCTCCAAAGTTGGACGACGATGCTGACCCGCCGCCATATGACGATATGTCAATGATTTCTGGGTTCATTACTAGATAAAGATACTAATACTTCTATATCTTAACGCATGTTAATGGTTATATTGTTTTATGTATCTTCGTTCGGATATACCACATTCCTTGTAGAAAGCAGTCTGCTAGATCATCTTTTTTCTTGTGGCTAGAGAAGAACTTCTCCCATGATTCAAAATCGGAAGATATAATGCCTAAACACTTTGCAATACCTGCTTTTTTTCTCTCAGTATAGGTTGTATTTCCGAGATTTTCCTCTTTGAGTTTGTTCATGGATGATACAAATTCGATTTGTAGTGTATCGTTTTTCATGAGAAAGTATTGGGATAACATGCCTTGTATGGTCTTCATGCGGTTGGCGATAGGACTTATCTGGTTCTCTATCAATACTAGACCGATGTCGTCGAACGAATTATTAAATAGTATGTCTAGTTTGTATTGGATATTGCGCCCGATAGTGACTATATCTAGTTTATTTGCATCAACTTTGTCGACTATATCGAAACATGTATTTTCTCCATGATTGGCTATGATAGTTACCAGGTCCGCTTTTTTTACAGATGCATCATATGTGACACAATGTTTCTCTGCAATTTCTCGTAAGTGAGGTACTTTTTGTTTTTTTAGAAATGATGTCTCTAAATCACGTGATGGTCGATGAAATCCAACATTTTTAGAATGTAATAAACAATAACATAGTCCATTTTTCGTAAACTTTGCGTCGCGTAAACAATCTCTACCGTTTTTCTCTCTACCTGAACAAATCGATATCTCTTTTTGCGCTAAGTTGATAACATCCCATACAACAACCTTGTCAGTACTTGTAGGTTGAACCACGTTATTCGCTGGGTCAGTGGAACAACCTGCATTCGCTGGGTCAGTGGAACAACCTGCATTCGCTGGGTCAGTGGTAGTAGTCTCTGGTATATCAAATACGCATATAGCTAGGTTCTTAATTCCTACATCGATACTAACAACGTGCATCAAATATACAATAGGTGGATATAGTTGCATGACATGTAACTATATACTTAGGTTGTTTTCAGTTTTTTTGTATGCAGACTTATCTGCTTGTATTTGAGTACATACTTGGAGAGGTTGTATTTGTTTGAAGTTGAACCCTGCTTAAGTAGGTAGATTTCAGATCACTACCAAACACTCCTGGACGAACCTGTGTCATATCACTTGAACTGCGATATAGATATGGTGTTCCTGTAAGGGTATTTTGTGATGCATTTCCAGTAGGGTTCTGCATTACAGCATTTCTGCTGTTAATATCCATGAGTTGGGATGCATTCGAAGTAAGATATTTGCGATATTCCCAATTGCTTGTAATATTGGCTGTCTTCTTAATATTGCTGTCAACTAGTGCTTCAGGATACCAACTACGATGTTCGCGGTCGTCTGACATAAGGGCAGGCATAGAGGCATGATAATTATTTTGACCTTTGAGTTCATCGTTTAATTGCATGACTAGTTTACAATATGATTATATAATAGTACGTCGAACCTTCTGTAATTTCATCTCTGCGTACATATTTATACATTGGTGAGTAAGTCAATCAGTTCTGGCTTTTTCATCTTTGTTCCCTTGTCGATTAATTGGCGTTCAATTGCGATGCGTCTTAGTTCATTGGCTGAAATCTTTTTGTAGTCAATAACATTATCCCCAATATCCATGACAACTTTGTGTATATCCAACATTGTATCATTTTCTTCTTCGTCATGGTGATGTTCGATCGACACTTCTGATAAGGTAATCATTCGTTTTTCTGAAGATGTCCTTCCCAAATCTTCAAATTCAACGACTTCTATGGCTTTGTCATCTTGTTGCCCTTGTTGCCCTTGTTGCCCTTGTTGAACTTCTTCTACTTTTTCAGAGTGAATATGAAGTTCTGTAGATGTTTCCCCATCAATATTTTCATCTTCGTCAGACTCTTCGTCAGACTCTTCTTCGGTATTATTGCTTTCATCTCCAATAGAGTATTCGTCGTCATCTGATATGTCTATTTCATCTAGATTATTATGGCTTGGTGCAAAACACATAGGGTTCATAAGAATGTTGTCTAAAGAACCTGATTGAGTGGGTTGAATAATAGAATAAGTCTCTTCATCGTCTGAGTTTACTGAACCATCAGATACATATATCCTTGTTATATTATCATCTTGGTCTGGGTTCATAAAGACAATATTTTGAGGTGGTATAGATGAAGAATCGACAAAAGATGCCGAATGCGATACATTGTTATGAGGTTGCATTTGTTTTAATAATGCTTCATGAGAACGTACTTCTTGTGCAAGAACTGTTGATAATTCCATAACGGCTGATAATTTCTCTCCCTGTTGTTGTATTTTGTTGTACAAAATTACTGCGACTGCACTCACTAAAGCAACTGTGACACCAAGCATAACCAAAACCTGTAGGGAAAATATTCCACTAGATGGTATTGAGTGACTTTCCATTAATGTCAGTGAATATTAAAAATAGCATTTCTATACGAACAAAACGCACAATTATGTGTTAATATGTGTTATTATGTGTTAAGTTTGTCTAGAATATCAGATGGGTATTGCATCTGACGAAGAACTTCTACTCCACCGTCTATCTTATTAATTCCTTCTTCGATCTCGTATAGATATTCAAATGGCCCTCTTAATACAGGATGTTCCTCCGTTTTATCTGATATTTGTGTGATATTTACTTTCATCCGATAAGTGGGAACCTCATTCATTGTATGTAGTTTTTCACACAACTCTTTATAATGTGTAGTTAATACGTAATGAACATTCTCGGATTCACTCAAATAAGATAGATATGCAAACCCACACTTCACTGCTTCTTCGGGGTTTGTTCCCGAGAACAGTTCATCAAACAAACAAAAATGCCGACTAGTTGCACCGCCATGACGAATACACTCCAGTATATCCTTACATTTACGACTCTCTGACTGAAAGAGACTGTCACGTCCTGACGTATCTGGAATATTTAAATAACAATGCAAATGAGTATAAGGTATTAAAGAACACGTGTTATAAAACCCACATCCATATTGTTGCGTAAGGAGAATGCTCAAAAATAGCGACTTCAACATGGTGGTTTTACCTGACGCATTTGGTCCAGTAATCACACAATCCTTTTTGATAATAATATCATTTTTCACTGGACTATTCATGATAGTATCAGTGGCTGGATGGTACACTCCTACAACGTCTAACGTAGTATCTGCATTCTTTGTCTTCTTCTTCTTCTTCTTACTAATTGTATTTGTATTAGATGATGGTTCTCTCTTCTCTTCTAAGAGAGAACCGTAATTCATCTTAAGTGTATTAATATTCTCTTGTACTCCTTGCATATTGTCTATATATCCTATAAACCCAAATGAGAACAACATCGCATCATGAAACTCTTCATCTGTATGCATAAGGTAAAACCATTTCAAAACCTTTCCCATATCCATAATTTTAGTGTACGACACTTCGCATGGGGGTATATTGGCGATAGTTTCGCGAATTTTCACTAGGACAGATTTACGAGTGCGAACCGCATTGTTAAACGTATCATAACTTTGTAATAGTTCAGAATGCTTCAAAAATGCATCCATTTCGTTTTCGACATATTTAATAAACTCGCAGATCTGGAAGAGTTTGTCATGGATTTTGAAGATGTTGGTGTAAAACTTCATACATATTTGCGTGTTTTGATAGAGAGATAGGAAATAAAACCCTATCGATGCTACTGAATATAGTATCTGTTGACCAGTCATTCCACTAAAGCCTGTGAAAACCTTTACTATTGCATGATTTCCTGCAATAGACTTTAGTATATCGATATAGTTTGCGAATGACATATCACTTCCACGAGAAACCATCATGAAAAAGGGGAGAATACATATAATACATGGAACAAGAAGTGCTAATACTGGTGAGACCAAATTATAGATACTGAGAGCCTGTAGGACAGTTTGGTTAGTGTTCAAAAATAAAAGCGAATCCCAGTCTAAATAAATATACTTCTCCTTGAACCCTTTATCGTTCCGCAGCTCGTTCCATAGTGTAAGGGCGTCTTTCGATATAGGATTATTGCGTGTTTCTACTCCCTTCCACGTTTTCAAAAGCGCTTGAGTATCCGCGATAAAGATTGGGTTGCTTGTATAATATTTTGCCATGTCATCTTGTATTATCTTTCCTAGTGAAGGTGGGGTCTGGGACACATTACTGCATTCTTTGGGTGATTGCGTTGGTTCACTATATCTAAACAAATGTGATAAAACTGAAACCTCGTTACTATCAACTGTATTCACCAGTTCTAAATCATTTACAATACTTTCATCTAACGTGCATACACCATCAGCCGTGCAAATTGGAAGTTGAAATACATTTCGAATATTATCTTCTATGATGGCGGTAGACAATGTAGGTGTTGTTTCTAGAGGGATTGGCGAACTCATTACTATGATTGCGTGTATATAGACATAAGATTATTTGGAATGCATGTAAACGAATATGATATGCTACATAGGAAGTATATCATATTACGTATTGAGTAAAATATAAGGTGTAAATATTTACATGTTGGACAGATCTGCTGGTAGTTCGGTAATCTGAGTTGAGTAATATTGTTCTATTTCTCGCATCTTTTCGACATCACGTTCTGTAATTAAATTGATGCCCATACCCTTTCTACCCCATCGTCCACTGCGTCCAATGCGATGAAGATAAGTAGATACGTCTCGAGGGATATCAAAATTAATAACACAGCTCACCTGTTGTACATCGATGCCACGGGCAGTCACGTTTGATGAAATAAGAACTCTAGAGGTTCCAGACCGAAACTCATTTATTGATGTTTCACGTTCCGTCTTTGTCATGCTTGAATGGATTGAACATACAGGATATCCATCAGCAAGCATGGCTTGATGTAAATCATGAACACGCGCTACACTATTTGCATAGATAATGCAATGACCAACTGAAAAGGCTGAGTACAAATCAATCAATACATTATATTTTTCTGGATCGTCGCGTACTGCTACGTAATGTTGGCTTATACCCTCAAGTGTTAGTTGCTCTGCCTTAACTATGATCTGAATCGGATTGTTCATAAACTTACTTGTTACATCGAGTACATGTTTAGGTATAGTGGCACTAAAAATACAGGTTTGCACCTTTTCAGGTAACTGTTCGAAAATATCTTGAACTTGTTCTTTAAATCCATGCGACAACATTTCGTCCGCTTCATCCAATATAAATGTTCGAACACGTTTTGTTACTAGAGCGCGACGTCGAAGCATGTCAAATACACGTCCAGGTGTACCTATCACCACATGAGGAGTGTCCCTCTTTAATGAACGCATGTTTTCATCTACGGAATCTCCTCCCACCAGTACAGCAACCTTTAGACCAGTTAAAAATGAACCAATATTTGTGTACACATTAGCAGTTTGCATTGCTAATTCGCGTGTTGGAGATAGACATAATACTTGCACATGTGGAGATGATAAATCAATACGAGACATAGAACCAATGCTAAATGTAGCGGTCTTACCGGTTCCAGATTGCGCTTGTGCAATAAGATCTCTATTGGACAACATTGGACATATTGCCCTTTTTTGGATTGGGCTAGGATTTTCATACCCATAGGCAAATATACCTCGAAGAACGTTGTCTGGCAAAGACATCTCGTCCCATTTTTCAATAGTTCTTATCTCTTCTACAGGTTCGTCTGTTTTAGATTCTTCGACGTCAGGGATAGATGATGTTGGGGTGGCAGGAGCAGCCAATGGCATACTTGGCTTAAACATATTACTAGATGTACTCATGATACAATCTACTGTGAATACATTGTATGTACTTAGCCTTTTAAATGCATTTCCAGTAGGATTAATTGGTTGGTGTACACAACTGTTATAGGCTTATGCCTATTTGAAATGGAATATACCCTATTTAGAATGTTTACGATCTTGTATATAATACGTTGGACATTGCATAAAAAGATATAGAAAATGAATAACTATATACTATAGTAGAAGACATACATACCAATGATGTATTCATTAGTAGACTTTACAGACATATCTAATAATGGGTTTGATGTTATTCTTCCAAATGCTACCGTGACACTTATTAACGAGTTATCTCATCTCGTTGGGTCACCTAGTTACATCAAGACACCCGTGTTTTCAAAACGAGTGTCAACCACGGAAGTAGATAAAAAACGCCGTAGACAACGTAATCGAGCATCAGATACTGACACTGAATGGTCATCATCATCGAGTTTAAATGGTTCCAAAATGGCATCCACCGAAAGTAATGAGATGACAAATATCGTATTCAATCCTACGAGTTCGCATATTAAAAAGGACGGGGAAACCGCAACCCCTATTCAACTTATTCGACCATTGTTAAATAAGTTTGGCGCAAATACCGCAAATAACCATGTTAAACAAGAACTATTTTCTGTTATGAACACTATTTTTGAGTCCGATATTACACAAGAGGATTTGGCCAAACTCTTAAGTCAAGTTCTCGATATTGTTTCTGGGAACCTCTTCTACTCTGCTATTTATGCCAAGTTATTTTCTGAAATGATAGACAAACATGATATGTTTATAGAAACATTAGACAATCATTTTTCTAATTATATGTCAACCTATTCATGTATTCAATCAGTTGATCCACTACAAAACTATGACGCGTTTTGTACATTGAACAAGATGAATGATCGCAGAGAGGCACATACATCATTTTACGTTCATCTCTACACAGCGGGAAAGGTCTCACAATATAATATGTTAGATATTATCAAGAAAACTGTATGCATGATCAGAGACAATATATTTAAGTCAGATGAAGAACAATTGATTAATGAACTAGTAAGAAATGTTTTTACTTTATTGAGCCCGTCTGCTGATCTATTTTTGAAGTCCCGTGACGTGATGATACATCCTACTATCGATGAAGACGACGATGATATATCTATTTGCATTTGCGACTATATAGCACAGTTATCAGTATCAACACAAAAGATATACAAAGGTCTCAATACAAAATCATTATTCAAACTAAAAGATCTGATGGATCTCTACAAAATATAGTAAATACTTACATGTTTTAATCCATCCATGAACACATGGATGGATTGAACCCTATTTTTTTGAAATATACACCGCTGCGCAAAATATCCAAGTTTGAATGTTCGAAATCGTAATTACATTTAGATGTATATCTATATATATTATATAGGTTGACACCGTTTTATTGTTAAAACATGGTTGTATCAAGACTCGACCGCACACTCAGTTTTCCCGAAACACGTTCTATATTCCCAGCAGACAAGGAACTTGAAGTAGATCTATACTCTATTTTCGTAAAAGGTCTAGACATAGTTGTCGCCGTTGGCGGCGCATCGCATACATACATCAGCAAAAATATCGTATTCTATCCAATTTATATGATAAAAAACACATCAAAGGCCATCCAAATTGGTATATACGAAATAAAAGCCAATGAGGTTCTCTCTGTCACAAGTGAGGATAATTCACTCATATTAGACCAACTCGGAGAACCACTTATATACACATTTGCTACGAAAAAAATGATCA
>Ga0115566_10003997_pt1 | contig 11791 bp, 6 predicted proteins | sample COGITO_mtgs_1204_3_FD_87173 | JGI IMG/M metagenome (GOLD analysis project Ga0115566, IMG submission 87173) | Pelagic marine microbial communities from North Sea - COGITO_mtgs_120405 | ecosystem: Environmental > Aquatic > Marine > Epipelagic | place: Germany:Helgoland, sampling site Kabeltonne...
CTCCTTATATCTTTGTGGCAGGCCTGCTTATTTTGACCCGCTTACCGCAGTTGCCCTTACTGGATATGTTACGTGGCGCTATGGCCACTTTTACGGTCAGTGATATATTCGGTACAACTATCGGCCAGTCCATACAACCTTTTTACTCTCCCGCGGCCCTGTTTATTACCGTCTCAATTATCACTTATTTTTTACATGGCATGGACAGCCGCTCTTATGTCAATGCATGGAAAACATCGGCTAAAACCATTTTTTCGGCAGGTGCTGCGCTGGTATTCACTGTACCCATGGTGCAGGTCTTTCTGAACTCAGATGGTGGTGCCTCAGGTTATGATCAAATGCCCAGAGAGTTGGCAGAAGGTGTCGCTACCCTTGCTGGAACCGCATGGCCATTCTTTTCGACATTCATAGGTGGTTTGGGTGCATTTGTGGCAGGCAGTAACACGATTAGTAATATGATGTTTTCATCCTTCCAGTTTCAAACGGGTATACAAATTAATGCCGATCCAACATGGATTGTCGCCTTACAGGCCGTGGGCGGTGCAGCTGGCAATGTGATCTGTGTGCATAACGTGGTTGCCGCCTCTGCCGTGGTTGGTTTGATTGGCAGGGAAGGGGAGGTGATTAGAAAAACTCTGATGGTCTTTATTTACTACGCGCTGTTTACCGGATCAATAGGCTACGGCATTGTCGCTACCGCGAATGGCAGCCTGTTTAATATTGGTTATATCCTGGCAGGAATTATCGTGCTGAGCGCCATCGCGATAATCATGAAGTATGGCGTCAGTAAAGACAGAGAGCCGGGTATGGTCAATTAGAGACGCTGTTAATCATCGTAACGCTAGAAAATTTGAATAGATGCAGGACATCATGACAAAGAAAGAAGATAGACAAAAAATAAAAGAGGAAAAACAGGCCGCCGCAAAACGTAAGGAAAAACTGACTTCACTGTTAGTGAAAGCCGCTGCAGTGATACTGGTTCCCCTGGCGCTTTTTGTTTTTTATCAGGGACTTTTCTCTGGTCCGCCAGTTCTGCCGCCAGATATTATCGGTGAAGCTGACCACGTGCGTGGTAACTCAGAAGCGGATACTACGATTACAGTGTACGGCGACTTTCAGTGTCCTGCTTGTCTGACTGAATTTGACGTTATCGTTAGAGCCTGGCCTCGACTCAGAGATGATACAAAATTTGTGTTCAGGCACTTTCCTCTTGACACGCATCGTTTTGCTTTCCAGGCGGCCCGTTACGCAGAAGCCGCAAGTTTGCAGGAACGCTTTTGGGAGATGCATGACCTGCTTTATTCTAATCAGCTAGCCTGGAGCGCTGTGGAAGATCCGACATTGTTTTTTGATGGTTATGCTGAGCAGTTAAATCTTGATATGGAGCGCTTACGTGCGGATATTGAATTGTCTGAAGTGCGGGCGAAGATTATTTCTGATCAGCAAGGCGGAATTCGCTCTGGTGTCCGCGGCACACCCGTAATGTTTATTAATGGTGATCTTGTGCCAAATCCTCAGACACCGGGCGGACTCATTGATCTGGTTAATGCGGCTAAAGCTGGGTAGTAATACTAATAAGTGTTAACTAGCAGTAGCTACTGCGCTCGGCAATATTTAGTCAAAAGGCAAATTTGAGATTCGTTATTTACTTGAAGTAAACCGTCTCGCTCGAAAATGCCTTTTTCCTCGTCGAATCTTCGCTAGCTACGCTAGCAGAACTTGAGTGTTTAATAAGGCAAAGAAAATTCCTTTAATGTTTTTCTTACAGTTCTCTTAACTGTTCAAGTAATTCAAAGGAAGGATAGCCGTCGGTGGGTAGATTGGCTTGCTCCTGATAGGCGCGAACCGCAGCTCTGGTTCTTGAGCCAAGAATCCCGTCAGGGGTGCCTGCATCGACTCCCTGGGCGTTTAGCAGAGTTTGCAACTCCGTCACCAGTTCCCGGCTCATAGGGCGCTCTTCATTTTCAGGCATATACATTATTGGGCCGTCGCCAACAAAACGATCGGCAAGGTGCCCAACTGAAATGGCGTAGTAGGTGGAACGATTCCAGACCATAGTGGTGCGAAAATTATTATAGGCAAGAAAAGCCGGGCCGTTAGATCCAGCCGGCAAAACGATTGAGCCTTCCAGGTCAGCATTTCCCAAAGGTGATTTGTTCACTCTGGTAATGCCAAGACTGTTCCATTCTGTCACTGTCTTCCTGACACCAGTGCCGGTCAGCGTGAAGTCAAAGCCTTCCGGAAGAATTACTTCGCGGCCCCAGCGCTCATCTCCGCGCCAGCCTGATTGTGAAAGAAAATTTGCTGCCGAGGCAAAAACATCAGGGACGCTATTCCAGATATCGATGCGGCCGTCACCATCTCCATCTTTTGCATACCTGTAAAAAGTCGTTGGCATAAACTGGCATTGACCCATGGCGCCAGCCCATGATCCGGACATTTGTTCAGCTGAAATATGGCCTTCCTCAATAATGCGCAAAGCGGTGATAAGTTCACTACGAAACATGTCATTGCGGCGCGGGTCGTAGGCCAGTGTAGCCAGTGCATTAATTACTGAAAAGCCGCCGGTGAAATCACCAAAGTTGCTTTCCAGAGCCCAGAAGGAAACCAGGTAATGCGGTTGTACACCGTATTCATTCTGAATCCTCTGAAACAGTTCGCGGTGTTCTTCAAGTAATGCCTGGCCACGTTCTATACGCGCCTGACTCATGCGATTACGCATGTAGCCGGTAAAGGTTTGTACAAATTCAGGCTGACTGCGGTCGAGTTCAAGAACCCGTGGAATAGGTGCTTCTACTGTGGCAAAAGCCGCGTCCAGAGTTTCATCACTAATACCCTGACTGCGTGCATCAGCTCTTAGCTCCATTAACCAGTCTTCAAAAGTCTGATCCTGGGCAAAGCTTACGCTGCTTGTAAAAAGAAATACCAGCAAAGATAAAGTTCGGAAAACAAAAGGTTTGATTTGCATCAGGAAGGATTCCTTCATCATAAAAAAGGGCCTTGAGATTCAGCTTTGCAGGCTATAGCCATTCAAATTTGTAACCCACCGCATAAAGCGAGTGAATCAATTCAACATCAGGGAGTTTTTCTGCAATTTTCTTGCGTAACTTTTTAATATGGCTATCGATGGTTCTGTCACTGACAACACGGCCATCATTATAAATTTTATCCACTAACACGCTGCGAGAAAATATTCTTCCCGGTTGGTCAGATAAGACTTTCAGTAATTGAAACTCAACGGCTGTCAGATTGAGGTCCTGGCCATTAACGGTGGCTTTATAGGTGTCGGTATCCAGCAGCAAGCCTTTGTCAGAAAGTTTTTCGGTGCTATCTGCACGCCTCAGCACAGCCTTCACCCGTGCTACTACTTCCCTGGGGCTGAACGGTTTGCAAATGTAATCATCGGCACCCAGCTCAAGACCGAGTAAGCGATCAATTTCTTCCACCTTTGCGGTGATCATGATGATAGGCAGACTGGAGTGCTTTCTTACATCCTTGCAAATATCCACGCCGGTTTTGCCTGGGAGCATAAGGTCTAACAAAATAACACTGGTGCTGTTATCGCTTAGCCATTGCTCTACTTCGGAGCCATCATGCAGTGTGTCTGTTTCAAACCCGCTTTGTCGCAGGTAATCCTGAAGCAGGGAGGCAATTTTTACTTCGTCTTCGACGATTAAGACATGTTGGCTCATAATCACTTAAACCTTTTAACTTGAGTACTAGTGTAATTCGTGAGGCAGGCTGGAGCAAATGAAACGCAGGAGGTGTTTCAGGTGTTAAGGCAAGGGAGTTGGATGACCAATTTAAGCCCGCCCAGACTGGAATGCTCTGCGTCTATAGTGCCCTCATGGGCTTCAACAATATTTTTGCAGATGGCCAGTCCAAGACCGGACCCGCCCTGTTTCCTGTTGCGTGAAGAATCAACCCGATAAAGACGGTCAAACAGGTGATGCAGGTCTTCATCGGTGACGCCTGGCTTTGAATCGTACCACTCGATGCTTACCGACTTTCTCTTCTGAGAAATGGAAATAACCAGTTCGCCACCATCATCTGTGTAACGGCAGGAATTCTGAAATAAATTATCAAATAGTTGGATTAGCCTGTTTTCATCACCGATCACGGTTATCTGCTTGTCTGCAGAACGGGCGCGAATACCCTGAGTTAGCTTTATCTGATGTTTATCAAGCAGTTGCCTGTTCATGTCCCGTGATCGTTCAAAGATCTCGCCAAGATTTATTTTTTCCTTTTCATAAATCAGAGCACCCTGGTCGGACATGGAGAGTTCATGCAGGTCATTAACCAGGGCATTCAGATGAACAACTTCATGATGCAGGGAATTGATGGTTTCTGGATTCATCGGACGAATCCCGTCTTGCAAAGATTCCAGCTCACCTTGCAGAATAGAGAGTGGTGTTCTTAATTCATGGGAAATATCGGCAATCCATTGCTGGCGCGCCTCTCTGTTCTGATCGAGTGTATCTGCCAGTGAATTGAAATCTGCGGAAAGCTGGGTGAGCTCATCTGAGCCTGTGACTGGAATTCTGGAATTGTAGTCGCCATTAGCCAGCCGCCTGGTGCCATCGACCAGTTCCCTGATTGGCCTTACCATGAGGGTAGAAAGTGGGAAGGCGATTAGGGCAGAAATAATTCCCAGAAACAGGGCAAAAGTAATAAATGATTGTTTCTGTTGATCTGTATAGAGCAGGTCTGCCTGTTCAGACAAAACCTGTCTGCTGGTTACTGCCAGGTACCCGACAGTGTTGTCACGGATGATTATGGGGTTCAGGTTTGCTGCCGGTATTGCGTCTTCGTCGCCCCAGATTATGGATTGGTCTGCATCCAGCAGCGCTATATAGGGTCTAGCCGGGCTGTACTCAGAGGTGTAATACCAGTCATTGGGCGAAAAGCGGGCGGGTCCAGGGCGCTGGGCGCCCAGTTGTGCATCCGCCTCAGGGTCCACAGTGCTTTCAATACTCTCGCGAATCAGTTCGCCAAACTTGGAGAAGTCTTCGCGGATGGGGTCCCAGGAGCCAGTGTGTTTGTAAAAGCTCTGTAATCCATCAAGCAGAGCTGGCACCTGTCTCTCTTCAATGCGCGAGATGTAATCCAGAAACCCGCTGTCAAAGCTGTAGCGGCCAATGCTATACAGTGACACGTACACAATAAGGTGCACCGACAAGATGGCAAAAAAGAGTTTGTATTTTATGCTTAAACCCATGACCTGAAATGATTGCGCCTGATTGAAATCTGGTTTTACGGTAGCCTGGATATTACGAAAAGACTACTATACAAGGTAAAACAGGGTTGGAATATTATTTTTAAGAAGCACTATTACGTTTCTCATTATTTGCACATTAAAACTCTGCCCTTGTTTTTACAGGCAAGTTTATTAAGCTGGCTTACAGCTAAATTTTATAAGCCAGGTCTTTATTTATGTTTTTAGCAAAGTTACTCAATAAACCCCTTGATCCAGGGCCATGATAGATAATGTTTTTTGATAAATTTCATCCAGTAAGCAAAGCCTGGTTTGAAGAAAAATTTGAACAGCCCACTGCTGCCCAACAGGAAGCGTGGCCAGCGATTCAGCAGGGGCGTAATACCCTTATTGCGGCTCCCACAGGAAGTGGTAAAACCCTTGCTGCTTTTTATGTATCTATAGATCGTCTGGTACAAAAAGCCATTAGTGGCATCCTGGAAAAGCGTACCCAGATTATCTATGTCTCGCCACTAAAAGCCCTCAGCAATGATATTCACCGCAACCTGGAAGAACCGCTTGCGGGTATCTTCGAAAAACTCGAAAGTCAGGGAGCAGCGAGAATAGATATTTCGGTTGCTGTACGAACCGGTGATACCTCCCAGTATGAGCGTCAGCAAATGCTGAAGCACCCGCCCCATATCCTGGTGACCACACCTGAATCTCTGTACTTGATGTTGACCAGTAAGGGCGGGCGCGATCTTTTACGACATGCCGACACCCTGATAGTGGATGAAATACATGCCTTGTTAGGCGACAAGCGCGGCGCTCATCTGGCCTTGTCGGTTGAACGGTTGGAACATTTAACCGGCAGGCCTTTGCAGCGTATTGGCCTTTCCGCCACACAAAAACCCATAACTGAAGTTGTTAAATATCTGGTGGGCCGCAGGCACATAAAAAATGGTGTCACTGATTGCGTAATTATTGATGGCGGCCACAAGAAAGAGCTGGATGTTCGCCTTGAAGTGCCGGGGTCGCCATTAACGGCCCTGATGAGCAATGAAGTGTGGGAAGAATTGTATGAGCGTCTGGTGGAATTGGTGGAAAGCCATAAGACTACTTTGATTTTCGTGAATACACGACGGTTGGCAGAACGCCTGGCTCTCTCTCTGGGTGAGCGTATTGGAGAAGATGTCATCAGCTCTCATCATGGCAGTATGAGCAAGGAGCATCGACATAGTGCAGAGCAAAGATTAAAAAATGGGCAGCTTCGTGTCCTGGTTGCCACTGCTTCTATGGAGCTGGGCATTGATATTGGATCAGTAAATCTGGTCGTGCAGTTTTCTTCTCCCAAAAGTATTTCTGCTTTTCTACAACGAGTAGGACGCAGTGGTCATCAGGTAGGCGGTATACCCAAAGGCATTCTTTTTCCCCTGACCCGGGATGATTTGGTTGAGTGCAGCGCTTTGCTGGACAGTGTCCGGCGCGGAGAGCTGGATAAGCTATGTATTCCTGACAAACCCATGGATATTCTTTCGCAGCACATAGTGGCGGAAGCTGGCGCCTGTGAAAATGAGGATGCTGGTCTGGCCCTGGATGCACTTTATACCTTGTTTAGTCAGGCCTGGTCTTACCGGGATTTGCAGCGCCAGGAGTTCGACCAAATTGTGCAAATGCTCGGAGATGGTTATACCAGCAGGCGCGGTCGCAGTGGCGCTTTACTGCATGTAGACCGGATTAATGGCAGGGTCAGACCGCGTAAAGCCGCCAGGCTCACTGCCTTGACCAACGGCGGCGCTATTCCCGACATGTTCGAATATCAGGTTGTGCTGGACCCTGAAGATATTGTGGTTGGCAGTGTGAATGAAGATTTTGCGCTGGAATCCCTGCCTGGAAATATTTTTACCCTGGGGCATCACAGTTGGCGCATGCTGCGAATAGATGGGCTCAAGATCCGAGTAGCTGATGCCAGTGGCCAGCCGCCAACCATTCCATTCTGGATCGGTGAAGGCGGGGGGAGAAGTCAGGAACTTTCAGAATCTGTTTCCCGGCTGCGTCTTACTATACGTGAATTCATTGATGACTCCGTATCAGCCGCTGAAGATTTTCTTGTGAAAGAAATCGGCCTGCAGCTTTCAGCTGCGCAGCAGATTGTGCAATATCTGAAAACGGGCAGTGACGCCCTGAATGTTATGCCCAGCCGTCAAGCAATTGTTATGGAAAGGTTTTTTGATGAAGTCGGAGATATGCATCTGGTGATTCATTCGCCATTTGGTAGTCGCATGAATAGAGCCTGGGGCCTGGCATTACGCAAGCGTTTTTGCCGCAGCTTTAACTTCGAATTACAGGCGGCGGCCAATGAAGACAGTATTGTTATATCTTTGGGGCCCGTGCATAGTTTTGAGGTGGCAGATGTCTTTCATTATTTAAACTCTGCCACAGTCAGGGAGGTATTGGTACAGGCCTTGCTTGATGCGCCTATGTTCGAGTCACGCTGGCGCTGGAATGCAACTCGAGCTCTGGCAATCCAGCGCAATCGTAATGGCAGTAGAGTGCCGCCACAATTCCAGCGCATGAATGCAGAAGATTTGATTGCCCAGGTTTTTCCCGATCAGCTGGCTTGTCAGGAAAATCTGACCGGGAAAAGGCAGGTACCTGATCATCCCCTTGTTCAACAAACCATCCATGACTGTCTTACCGAAGCCATGGATCTGGATGAATTGATTTCCCTGTTAAAAGCCATTGAAGAAAATGAACTGGAGCTTGTAGCGAGGGATTTGCGTGAACCATCCCCGTTTGCCCAGGAAATAATTAATGCGCGTCCCTATGCTTTTCTGGACGATGCGCCGTTTGAGGAAAGACGTACCAATGCCATTCGTAATCGTAGCTGGTTGGACCCGGCAGAATCGGACGATTACAGCAGTCTGGATATGGATGCTATCAGCAGGGTTAAAGAAGAGGCCTGGCCGTGGATACGCTCGGTTGATGAATTGCATGATGCTTTGATGATACTTGGATTCATGTCCGATGCTGAAATGAGTCAGGGACCAGATGGCGAAAATTATCGTGTTTACCTGGAGCCATTGTTGCAGTCGGGTCGTGTCACTCTTGCTTGCCATGGAGAATCACGCTTGTGGATCGCTGCAGAAAGACTGACCTGGTTTGAAGCTTTGGAATTGCCACTTACCTATGAACCGGCCTTAATTAAAGCGCAATTGCCCGAGCTTGCTGAAGTGAGCAGAGAAGCAGCACTTACCGAGATCACTCGGGGCAGGCTTGAAGGACTTGGACCGCTTACTGCAATTCGTCTTGCCAGAGATATAGGACTACCGGTTTCTGATATTGAGTTTGCCCTGAACGGATTGCAGAGTGAAGGCTTTGTGTTTAAGGGTCGATATACCCCCCTGGTCCCTGGTGCTGCTCCGGTAGAAAGCGAGCTGGGGGCATTGGGAGCATTAGGAGAAGAATGGTGTGAGCGTCGTTTATTACAACGCATTCATCGTTATTCAATTGATGCCCACCGGGAAAGTATCAAGCCAGTATCTTTACAGGCTTATATGGAATTTCTTTTTCAGCATCATGAAGTGCGCAATCTCGCAGAAGAAGAGGCATTACCCGTCCCGGCAACTCATGAAAGCTTATTGCGTGTTCTGAAAAAACTCGATGGCATAAGTGCGCCGGCATCGGCCTGGGAAAGCGATATATTACCCAGCCGTTTGGCCAGCTATGATCCGGCATTGCTAGATATGTTGTGCCTTAGCGGGCGAGTCAGCTGGGGAAAATTTATCACCTCTTCACAAGCGCAGAAAGCGCAATCCAGACTGGATAAACAAGGCAATCCTTCGGGCCCCAGAGCAGGACCAATAAAAACCACTCCGCTTAACCTGGTACAGCGTGACAAGCTTTCCTTGTGGGCTGCGCTGACCAGTCATTTTGCGGAATCAGAGCCGGTCATCAGCAGTGATGCCCGGGAAATCAGGGACGTATTAGCGGGATCGGGAGCAAGTTTTTTTCTGGACATAGTCAGAGAGACTGGTCTGATAAAAAGCCGTGCTGAAAATGGCCTCGCTGAGTTGGTTAGTCTGGGAGTCGTCACTAGTGATAGCTTCAGCGGTATGCGAGCCTTGCTATCCGGTACTCGCAAGAAAAATAATAAAGGACGCAGCGGCAAAAGGCGCCGTTCACTCTACGAAATTGAGGATGCCGGCCGCTGGGCTCTGATTAATAAGGCGTCATCTGTCACTGAAGAAAACCAGGAACAGGAAGACAAGAATCTGGAAGCGCTTATCGATATTTATTTGCAGCGTTGGGGAGTGCTAAGCAGGAAGAGCCTGGAAAAAGAAAATCAAGCGCCGCCATGGAGAGTGCTCTTATTAAAACTGCGGCGCATGGAGTTACAGGGTAAAGTAAGAGGGGGGCGCTTTATTGCCGGTATAGGCGGAGAACAATTTGCCTTGCAAGAAACGGTTAAGGCCTTGCGTCAATGTGCAGCAGAGTTAAAAGAAAAAGCTGAAGACAAGGTTAGTCGCAGAGTTATTAATGCATCAGACCCGTTAAATTTAGTGGGTATCATTTTGCCTGGCAGAAAAATTCCAAGTCTGGCAAAAAACCGGATCTTATTTGAAAATGGCCTGCCTGTGGCGGTGCTGGAAAAAGATGAAATCAATTTACTCAGACCCTGTCTGCAAGAAGAGCTGTTACTTTACCGACAAACCTTGCAAAACAGGGAGTATCCAACACGCTTGCGTGCTTACTTGGGATAAAAAAGAAACAAGGTAAAAGGTACAAGGTACAAGAGGTTTCTCAAGTGCTCAGGTCAGCAATGGAAGAGCAACGTTTTAAATCGTTAATGCAGATATAACAATATAAATCGACTCATCAACACCGGGAAAAATTCATTTTATTTAATTAAATCATGGATTAAGGTGAGAAATCATAGTATTTTAATGAACTTGTTGGTTTCGAAAAGAAACTGATTTTAAAAAATATAGATTAATCAGGTCTCAGTGAAGGATCCACTGGTATCGGATTCGACTGTTGTCTGAAAGAAGAATTTAAAAACTTAGGTGATAGTTTAACAGGAAGTCCTGATGAGAAGCCCGGAAAAAGACAAATCGCTTGATTTGAATATTTAGCAAATCGAGTTAAAAGGATTTTCTCGAAGTCTGACAGAAATTGAATTTCTGTTGCTGATTCTGGTTATTCTTTATTTTGTCGTTCCGGGATCAGTTGTTACCGCTGAGCCCTTCTGGATGACCCTGTCAATGTTCGCGTATGCCGTCTTTGTTCTTGGTTTTAACTATGTAAATCTTGATACACCCCAATATTCCTGGAAGCTTGCCATAGAAACCTGGGTGATGATTATATTTATCACATGGGTGCTCTGGAATACCGGGAATATTGAAAGTCCTCTTATCAATCTCTATCTCTTGGTGGTCATTGCCAGCGCCATAACATTGGATAAGGTTACAACGATCCTGGAAATTGTGCTGATTTTTGCCTTCTATATTTTTCTGGGTGTGAAAAGTGGTATTAAATATGACCTGGTCAGCTTTAGTGTCACCATGGTTTATTTTTCGCCTTTTGTGCTGGTGGCTTATATAACCACGATGCTTGCATCGGATGTTCACTACGGCAAGATGATGTTCAAGGCCTTGTCGGAAACAGATGAAATGACAAACCTGTTGAACAAGCGTTCCTTTATACCCATGTATAACAAGGCCGCTGAAGTGGCTATGAAATATAATCAGCCCTTGTCAGTAATGATGATTGATGCTGATAACCTGAAAGAGGTAAATGATAAACACGGCCATAAGGCCGGTGATAAATTAATTATTTCCATGGGTAGGTCAATCGAAGAATGTTTGCGAACTTCCGACATTATCTGCCGTTATGGAGGGGATGAATTTGTCGCCCTGTTGCCGCAAATGCCTTCAGGCCGCGCCATCGAAGCAGGTGAGCGTTTAAGAAGTGCAGTGGAAAACACGTCATTTGATGTTGACGGGAAGCAGATAAGTTCTACCGTTAGTATTGGTATCGCCTCGTTCCCGGACGAAGTCGGCAATGTTTTCGACGTTCTCGACAAGGCAGATCAGGCGCTATACGAATGTAAACGTAGTGGGCGTAATAAAGTCACCAGCTATTCATCTATCCTGGCTACTTCAGAAGTAGAGCATATATCAAGCAAAAGACAATATGACCCTAAACAGGGCGGCACTCGAGAGACTGATAAAGCCTGAGATATTGGTACTTTCTTTTATAAGATAGTAAGCAAAGAAAGTATTCCCTTGTCGCCAGGCTTGCGGCTGATATCAGGGGATATTTTTTTTAATCCACATTTTCCATTTAATTGATTGTTACTTTCTTTATGCAAAGAAAGTAAGCAAAGAAACCACTCCCCGATCGCCAGGCCTGCGGCTTCCCTCACTCTGCGGTTTTTTCCGGGGCCGGCGCACTTAATTAGACAAGGTGATATCCTGTCACGAGACGCCTGAAAAGGCCTGCCATGGCCTTTTCACCCCAGAAAAATCCGCTACGTTCGGCTGGCTTCAGGGGGCGCCGCCTTTTTCGCAATCCGGTCGAAATATCAAGAAAGCA
>Ga0115566_10004001_pt1 | contig 11783 bp, 10 predicted proteins | sample COGITO_mtgs_1204_3_FD_87173 | JGI IMG/M metagenome (GOLD analysis project Ga0115566, IMG submission 87173) | Pelagic marine microbial communities from North Sea - COGITO_mtgs_120405 | ecosystem: Environmental > Aquatic > Marine > Epipelagic | place: Germany:Helgoland, sampling site Kabeltonne...
ATAAAACTGCGCGATCCACGCGGCTTCGCCTTGTGCTGTCGTTCGAATGGGCAGGTAGGCAATGTCCTGCGCCGTATCTGGGCGGCCCGGCGCGAGCAGCCCAAAAATCTCCGTGGTCAATTGTGCATCAATCATTGAATGCATCAGATTATGCGCCGGTGCACTGGTGTCGGGTGGGCGCATGCCCTGGGTCATCAGTTGGCGAGCCCGCTCGTTTGAGACCCATAAAAAGTTCTCGACGACCGGAGTTGAGTCCGGAAATTTTTGATGAAGCGGTGCATCAGTCTCAGAATAAATATGCGTCAACCAGCCATCGCGGATTTGCTCCGCGCTAAGTTTACTGGTTGTGTGATGATGGTGTAGATAGCTGTACAGGTACTCAATATCGGTATCATCGTCCGCGCCCCAAGGGGTTCCGGGGGCTTCGAAGTAGAAGTCGATCCGGTCGCTGTGCGATACAAAGTCACCCCAAACCGATCGTCGGTCAGGTGAGCCCCAATCTGAATCGGTATAGAACGGTAGGGTCTCGGGGGTGCCAACAGCATCCATTTCTGTAATGAGACCGGTCCAATTGGCAATGTTCTGTCCGAGCCAAAATCCTTGCAAGCGATCAGCATAATCAGACCGAGATAAACGGAGCGCTGCATCTTCTGCAGAAAGGGTTGGGGCAAGGGTTACTAGGATTAAGGTCAAGATGGGGTAGGCGGTCATCGTCGGTTCATCGTTTTGGCGTGCAGGACTCGTTCAAGGCTTGGCGTCCAGTAAGTGATTGCGCGCTGCAGCATGCTGCAGACGTTCAAGTTCGCGCCAGTCCCTTTTTGTGTTCAAAACCGTGGGTTGTAGGCGTCCAAGAGGTGGCGGCATGGGTTTACGCGTTTTGGATCGCCTCGTCGGCCAACGCTAATGACAGATCGATGCGCGATTTGAGCAGTTCGAGATCAACGCCTTCGGTACTTTTCTTGCCTTGCATATAGCGCGCGTAAACGCCGTGGACGATGCAGGCCGTTTTCCAGCGGTTGAAGGCAATGTAGTACGGCAGGTTCGATAAGTCCCGTCCCGTCCTGTGCGCGTAGCGCGCGGCCAAGTCACGTCGGCTGGGGAACCCTGGGAGGCTGGTTGCGGCCTCCGGTGCGATCGGGCGCTGATCGCTGGGATCCGGCCACGGATTTAAGGCGTAAGCCAGATCGGCCAACGGGTCGCCAAGGGTTGAAATCTCCCAATCAACCACAGCGGCAACGGTACAATCCGAGCCAAAAAGACAGTTATGCAGTCCGTAGTCGCCATGAACAATGCGAATAGGGCCTTGGTCTGGAAGATGGTCTAGGAAATAGGTCTGCAATTGATGCGCGCGATCATCGTCATATTGCGCGCCGGTGACAGAGGAGGTCCAAGAACGATACCAAGTCTTGACCTGCCGGCCGACATAGGAGTCCCTTTTTCCAAGGTCTCCCAGACCGACTGCGTCTGGATCGACCTGATGCAGATCAGCCAGGGCATCAAAGAACGAAAATGCGAGGGTTTCGCGTTTGTCCTCTGGAACCAGTGCAAGGGTATCCTCACTGTTGTACAAGGGTTTGCCATTGACCCGGCCCATGATGTAAAACCACGCGCCGGTGATGTTTGGGTCCTCACAGAATCCGAAGGGTTTGGGAACGGGGACATTCGTGCTCGATAACGCCTTGATCAGCGCCCACTCTCGGCTCATATCGTGGGCTTTTGGTAGAAGCTCACCCTGGGGCGGACGCCGAATAACCGCGAATTGCCCTTGTGCATCTTCAATTTGGTAGGTCAGATTAGAGTGACCGCCTTCAAGTCGAGTCCAGCGAAACGGGGGCATAAGTTCTGGGACTTCGGTGCGAACCCAGTCTTCGACAGCTGAAACGTGATAACCCTCTGGTGCTGTTTCCATGGTGCTCTCCCACAAATGACAAGGATCAAATTAGTGCGGTTGTTAATCTAACATCTGATAGGCCGCTGTGCGAAGTGCCTCGGACAAGGGCAGTATCGAGCCGAGGTATTGGGTCATAATGACGCCAACCATGGCTTCTGCGGGGTCGACCCAGAAATAGGTGGCTGCAGCACCAGACCAGCCAAATTCGCCGAGATTGGTCAGCGACATGGCCTGACCGATATCGATCATCACTCGGCCTGTTAGGCCCCAGCCGTAGCCGGGTAAGGGGCCTAAGCCAATTTTTAAGGGCAGTTGGTGATCAGGGATTCGATTGGCTTGCATCATCTTGAGCATGGTGCGAGACAGAATGACCTCCCCCGTCGCAGTCTTGCCATCCAAGAGCATGGTGGCAAATTTTAGATAATCTGAGGTCGTCGAGAACAAACCATGGCCGCCGCGTCGAAAATTCGAATCATCGCTAGGGTACATGCCCGCCACGTCAATTGCCGTGAGGGTTTGTTCAAGCGGCGGGTTCATCGGCGATAAATCGCGGAGATCGCTGACGCCGAACATCGGCATCAATCGATCCTGTTGATCAGGGGGGATACAGAATCCGGTATCCTGCATCTGTAACGGTTCGAACAGGTGTTCCCGAAGCAAATCATCCAAGCGTTCGCCGGTCGCTTTTTCGATCACATGTGCCAGCACGTCGGTTGCAACGCTATAGCGAAATTGACTACCGGGCTGAAAAGCAAGCGGTTGCGTGGCCAGTTTGGCCATCATCTCATCGAGTGATACACCGCCATCTTCGGACAAGGCGATCGCATCATAGCCTGGGGCGATATGACAACCGGTGATGAACTCATAAGTAAATCCGGCGCGATGGGTTAACAGGTCTTCAATGGTTATCGGACGCTGTGCTGGCGCCAAAGTCCCATCTGGACTCAGGACTTTCATCATCGCAAAGGCGCGATTAAATTTCGGTAGAAAGTCATACAGGCGAAGCCTGTCCGCTTCAATCAGCATGAGCGCCAGAACCGACACGACAGGCTTGGTCATGGAATAGATCCGGTACAGCGCATCTTGTGGAATGGGTAAGGAGTGGTCTGCATTGGCGGCGCCCGCATGCCCTTGGGACAAGATCCGGCCTGCAACGTTGACCTGCCATTCAATGCCTGCGAACTGCTTTTGGTCAATGAAGCGTTGCGCAGCGGATTGCATCCGGTTAGATCGTGACATGAAGGTCTCCTGCAAAGGTTTGTCGGGTTGCCTGACATCCCGAATCGAATTGGCTCGGCCGGTCGTATAGCCCGTACCGGTCGTCTAAAGCCGCGGTTTGAATCAAACCGAAGGTCTGACTCAAACCACGCTCGTAGGATGCCCGAATCTTAATCGGCGAGGTGTACCAGCATCTTGCCGTTATTCTCGCCCGAGAAGAGCCCGATAAAAGCGTCAGGTGCTGAAGCCAAGCCCTCAAAAATGGTTTCTTCGTAGCGCACGTCGCCGGACTTGATCCAACCTGCCATCTGTTGCTGAAATTCCGCGCGCTTTGATTCGAAGGCCGAGACGACAAAACCCTTTAGCGTGATGAATTTGTAGATGGTCTCGGTGAGATTTCGAGGACCCGGCGTTGCGTCACCGTGATCGTTATAATGGGCAATCATGCCGCAGATCGGAATTCGGCCATGAGGCCGCATATGGGTCAGCGCGGCCTCTAATTGCGGACCGCCAACATTTTCAAAGTACACATCAATGCCTTCGGGCGCACCCTTTTTTAGTTCCGTCAAGGGATCATCCGTTCGGTAGTTGAAGGCGTGATCAAAACCAAAATCATGAATCAGGGTTTGAACTTTCGCGTCGCTCCCAGCACTGCCGACAACGCGACCGCCTTTAAGCTTGGCAATTTGACCGACCAGGCTCCCGACAGCGCCCGATGCGGCTGAAACAAAGAGCGTTTCTCCGTCTTGATATTCACCGGTGATCAGTAGCCCCCCCAAGCAGTAAGACCCGGCATACCCATAACCCCCAAGTAACTGGGTAAGGGGGCAAGTTCAGGGTCGAGTTGGGTCACAACACTCGCATCGTCAACAAAATGGCTGTGCCAGCTATGCGGATTGAGGACAAAATCCCCGATCGAAAGGGTCGGGCTGTTTGACGCGAGTACCCGACCGACCGCAGCGCCAAAAAGTTTTGAGCCTGGCGCCATAAAACGCATTCGACCTCGCATGTAGGGATCAACCGACATATAAAGGTTTTCGACCAAGACTTGGTTATCACCGGGTTCTGGCAGTTCAATGTCCCGAAGTTCAAAATCGGTCGTGCTGGGTAAGCCCTGGGGGGGCTGTTTTAAATGAAATATTTGGGCGGTCGTGCTCATAATGATCCTTGTAGGGTTGAGTTAACAAAACTTCGGGCGATGTCCGCCGTGGCTTTAGGCGCTTTTTAGGGTGCGCGGTGATTTAACGCGCCCTCTCAGCGATAAAGGTCTGCCATTGCGGGTATTGCGCCCAGGCCGATTGCGGCCAGATCGCATCCAGGTCGGTGCGGGCTATTTCGGGATCAACGCCTTGCTTAAGTGTTCGATAGAGGTAGATGAACGCCGACGCTCGATAATTGGCAAAGCAATGGACCAAGACTTTTTGATTGCTCGCTGCGTCTAGGATACTCATAAACAGCTGTAAGTCGTGCTCTGTCGGATTGTCCCAGTCAACAGGAATATGGATGTAATCAATGCCCTGACTTGTGATCTCAAACCCTTCGCGGGCATTGAGGTCGTTGTCTTCAACCGTTAGATTAATGACGAGGTCAATCTGCTCATCCGACAGCGAGGCAATGTGGGCTGGGCTGATTTGGCCAGACGAGACTAATGTCTCGGAGACGGCCCGATAGTTTAAGGCAGAGATTAGGGGTTCGGTACCATAAACTGGCGTGGCCGCAGCCAAGGTCAGCACGATCCAAAGCCGAGGCCAGCTTGGTGAAAAAAAGTGTTCAAGCAGTGTCATCAAATGATTCTGACACGAGGTGAAAAGCGTTGTAAATGAAAACCAATTCAGAACCAAATTTAATTGGGTTGCCGAACCTCTAATGCGGCTATTGCTTCTCACAAATCGAGATTTTGCCAGCTACACGGCGCTCGAGCGCTTACGACCGTTACTCCAAAGCCAAAACATTCGGGTGTTGCAAACGACCCAGGTTGGCATGCCTCAGGCTGTGCCCCGCGCCCTCAGGGATCTGGCAAAGCATGAGCAGGGCCTGCTAAAAGCCCAGTTGCGCTTATCAGGTGGTGCTGATTGGCCGGCAGTCCAGAACGCTCTATCTCAGCAATTGGCAGTGCCCATAACGACGGTTGCGGGTGTCAATCAGGGTAAGGGCTTTGAGATCTTGCAGTCTTTCCAGCCCGATTTGATGGTCTCGATTCGGTTTGGCTCGATCTTGCAACCGCGAGCGATCAGCGTGCCAAGCCTTGGGGTGATCAACCTGCACTCTGGATTATTGCCAGACTATCGCGGCGTCATGGCGACTTTTTGGTCGCTGTTGCACGGGCGATCGCATTATGGGTATAGCATTCATGACATTGTTGATGCTGGGATTGATACCGGGCCGATCATCCAGCGTGAGACCCTGCCGCTCGACCGTAAAAAGGATTACCTTAGCCAGTTACTCACCTTGTATCAGGAAGCGGTGCCGGCGCTGGCGAGGGTGATTGACCAGCGCGAGCAACAGGGCAGGCCGAAGTGCTGGTCCAAAGACGCCGAGGCTGGGCGCTATTATTCAACGCCCACCGAATCGGATTTGGCGCAATTTAACGATCTTGGTTTGCGGCTGTTTTGAGCCCAAATGCCACACCGAGCCGGAAGCGAAGACTTATTCCGTCGTGTGGCCTGTGGGGAAAACGCGCAACCGCAGGGTCCTGGCATTGGGATTAGGGTTTCAAAGCCGAACCCGCAATAAACACAGGCATTACCGAACCGCACGAGCTATTATGTGGCCGTGATCAGCGACCTCCCATTACACCCTCAGCTCCTTCGCGCGGCAGACGAACAGGGCTTTACCGAAGCAACGGCCGTTCAGGCCAAAGCCATTCCGGCTGCCTTGAGCGGACGCGACTTGATCGTATGCTCGAAGACCGGTAGCGGTAAGACGGCGGCATTTTTATTGCCGACCTTGAATTTAATGCTCGACCGTGACGCGCCGAAATCTGGCACTCGGGTGCTGATTTTATTGCCGACAAGAGAGCTTGCGCTGCAAACTCGCAGAACCTTTGATGCCATGGCGCGCTACACGCAAATTAAGTGCGGGCTCATTATGGGCGGCGAAGCGTTTAACCATCAGGCAGCGACCCTGCGTAAAAATCCTGAAGTCATCATAGCAACCCCGGGCCGGCTGGTTGAACACATTGAAAAAGGCACGCCAGATTTTCAAGATCTCGAAGTGCTCGTGCTAGATGAGGCCGATCGCATGTTGGATATGGGCTTTGCGATCGATATGGAGACGATTGCGCGGGCGTGTCGCACCCAGCGTCAAACCCTATTGTTTTCTGCAACGCTCTCCCACAAAGCAATGCCCGGCATCACAAGGATGTTACGGAACCCTGAGTCGATCACCATCGATGAGCACCGGCAAGGTCATGACAGTATTACGCAGCAAGTGGTGCTCGCCGATGATGCAAAGCATAAAGAAAAGCTAGTCGTTGCGCTGCTTGCCAAAGAGCAGGCGCCGCGTTCGATGGTTTTTTGCAACACCCGAAAAGGGTGCCAAGAACTTGGGATGGCCTTGAAAGCGCAAAAGCTTCGGGTGGATTTTATCCATGGGGAGCTCTCCCAGAGTGATCGTAAGCAAGTCATGAATCGCTTTCGAAGTGGTCAAGTAGGCGTTTTGGTTGCGACCGATGTCGCGGCCCGAGGACTTGATATTGACGGCATTACTTTGGTGATCAATTACAACGTTGCACAGTCGGGCGACGACCACGTCCACCGAATAGGACGCACCGGCCGGGCGGGACAAGTAGGTAAAGCAATCACGCTCGTGAGTTCTAACGAATGGAACCAAATGTCGAGTATTGAACGCTATCTTAAACTTCGCTTTGAGCATCGGAAGGTGCCGGGCCTTCAAGCCAGCTATCGTGGCCCCGTGAAAGTCAAAAAATCTGGCAAGGCCGCCGGCAGTAAAAAAGCCAAAGTGCGCCGGAGTCAGAAAAAAACGGCTCAGCCTAAAAAGCGTGGCGGTGAAATCGGTTACAAGCCGATCAAGCGGTTGTCTTAAGCCGCGTATTGCGAGCGGGTCGTTTAAAGCCGTGCGGCGTCTGTCTAGAATCATTCCCAGTTTGATGCACGCCCCGTACGGGTGTCGAGTAGGCGCCCTTTTGCAGCCCAAGGGTTGGTTTCTATGCTCGGTATGCTGTGTTAGGTTGGCTCATCGCGCTTTGAACAAGGGACGCGCGAGCACATTAAATCGGGTTGATTTTAAAAGACATTGTTATAGACAGTAAAAGCAAGGACAGATTATGGACTTAGGTGCAGTAGGCGTTTGGTATTTTCAAGATGGCTTCACCTCTACGGAAGCGGCAGAGGCGGCGCGCAAAATTGAACAATTGGGTTATGGCACCCTTTGGATTCCAGAAACAGTGGGACGAAGTCCGGTGGCCACAGCAGCTTGGCTGTTGAGCCAAACGAGCCAGCTTAATTTGGCCACGGGTATTATGAATATTTATCACCGTGAACCCGGCGTCACGCTCGCCGCGCAAAATACGCTTGCAGAACAATCCGACGGGCGGTTTTTGCTCGGCATTGGCGTCTCGCATAAGCCTTTGGTCGAAGGGGTTCGAGGACTGGAATACAAGGCGCCGGTTGCGACCATGCGCGAGTATCTCGAAAAGATGAAAGCCTCGCCCTACAGCGGCCGTCCACCAGCGAACAGTCCGCTCACGGTGATTGCGGCGTTGGGTCCGAAGATGTTGGAGCTTGCGGCCAGTCACAGTGCGGGCGCGCATCCTTACTTTAGTTCACCCGATCATACTCGGATGGCGCGAGAGATAATGGGCGCGGGGCCTTTATTGTGCGTTGAGCAGAAGGTCATCTTGGAATCGGACCCGGATAAGGCCCGCACTGCTGCCCGGGCCAATGCCAAAATTTATCAAGGGTTACCGAACTATCGCAATAACTGGTTACGGATGGGGCTCACCGAAGCCGACATCAATGACTTAACGGATCGGTTTATTGATACCACCTTCGCATGGGGTAGCATCGCGGATATCCAAGACCGAATCAAAGCACACCAGGATGCAGGCGCGGATCACGTCTGTGTTCAACCGGTTGACGCCGGTGGTAATTTGGGACGCCTAGATTGGGCATGCCTTGAAGCCCTTGCAACCTAACGAAAAGGGCAAACATTATTGAGCAATTGTCAGAAGGTAGTTTGAGGCGGGCTGTTAGAACCTACGGGTCTGCGTCTCCGCGGCGCCGGTCGGCTACGGGTCTGATGCGGGCTCCGGGTCGTCTGCCGAAAAACTTCGGCCGCTGACGCGATGCCAATAGACGGCAAGACGAGGGTCGGCAATCGGCTCATCCGTAAACAACTGGTTGGCAAGGACCTTGGGATAGATTTGATCTGCCAAAAGGATCTCACTGCCTGACAGACGTCGAACAATATGGCGCCGATTTAAATCCACAGGATGCGCAATGCCTGCGGCACCGATCAGCTCTCCAACAGCCTTTAACGTGTTTTGATGAAAATTGCGGACTCGGCCGGCTTTTAGTTCGATATCAAGCACCCGGTATCGCGTTGGGTCCATGGTTGCGATGCCAGTAGGGCAGAGCCCGGACGCGCAATTGCGCGCTTGAATGCAGCCTAACGCGAACATAAACGGTCGCGCCATGTTGACCCAGTCTGCGCCGAGTGCGCAGTGCTTCACAATGTCAAAGGCACTGACCATTTTCCCCGAGGCGGCGATTTTAATTCTGTCTCGAAGGCCTGCGCCCCGAAGCGTATTGTCCACGAAGACCAGGGCATCGGTTAAAGGGCTGCCAAGATGGTCACTAAACTCCGTTGGCGCCGCGCCCGTGCCGCCTTCCGCGCCATCAACCGATATAAAATCAAGCAGTGGCTCGCCTTCGGTCATACTTTTGACGATGGCAATAAATTCCCACGGATGGCCAATACAGAGTTTGATGCCAACCGGTTTGCCGCCACTGATGACGCGAAGCTCGTCCGCAAAGCGCAATAACGCTTGCGGCGTTCCGAATTCTGTGTGGCTGGCGGGGGACGCGCAGTCTACCCCCTCGGTAATGCCTCGGGTCAGGGCAATTTCGGCGGTGACCTTGGCTGCGGGTAAAAGGCCACCATGGCCCGGCTTGGCGCCTTGACTGAGTTTGATCTCAATCATTTTGACCTGATCCTGGGTTGCTTTTTGTTCAAAAAGTGCGCGATCTAAACGGCCATTGGCATCCCGAAATCCGAAATAACCCGTTGAGACTTGCAAGATTAAATCGCCGCCACCTTTGATGTGGTAGGGCGAGACCGAACCCTCACCGGTATTGTGGGCAAACTGGCCTTGAGCGGCGCCCAGATTCAGCGCTTGAATAGCGGGTGGCGATAAAGCGCCAAAAGAAGTGCCTGAAATGTTCAGTAACGAAATGGCGTAGCGTCGATCACCCGCGCCAACCCACGTCCGAAAATCCTTGGCCTCGATGTGTAGGGGCGCAAGCGAGTGATTCAGCCAGCTAAAATCTTCCTGGTACATGGGCTCGATCGAGCCAAATGCGCGAATTGAAAACTCAGACTTCGCGCGTTGGTATACCATGGCCCGTTGATTGCGAGAGTAAGGCAACTCGGCGTCATCATCTTCCCAAAAGTATTGTCTGAGTTCCGGTCGAATGCTTTCAAAAAAGTACCGGAGTCTGCCTAAAACGGGGAAGTTAGCCCGGACCGCGCTGCCGGTTTGGAAATAGTCCTGAATCCCCAAGCCCATAAGCAGACTCGATAGCACCCAGCAGCTTGTGAACCAGATATTAAACGTCCCATCAAGGGCAAGCCAAGCCGCACCGGCAAGTGTTGCAAGGGTTGCATAAAAGACGACGCTATAGCGGCCGAATAACCAATTCATGGCGAACAAGGCTCTCAGTGATTGCTGGCAGTTAAGACTAAAAGCGAACCGCATTCAAGATGCGCCGAGGGTTGCGTCATCTGATTGAGTGCCTCGGATTGAGTGCCTCTGATCGGATAACACCCGCCGCGGCCGACGCAGCGGGTGCTGCGCTGAGCCTGAGTAGTCCACTGAACTTAACATAACGCGGCTGCTGCAAACCGATCGCACATAACGCGGCTGCCGCAAACCGATCGCACAAAACCATTACCCCCAATGTTTTGTGACTTTGGGCAGGGTCAAGCGAGCCGAAAAGGCGAAGAAAAAAAGTACGTGCAGTGATCGTCGCTGGCATGCGGTTCGTCCCGAACAGATTGATGTTGGTGGGCAAACCTTGCTGTCAGTCAACACCGAGCCGCAGTTTCGAGGCATCGAGCGTGGCAAGCTTGATGCGGGTTATGCTTTGGTTGAGCGACATACGGGTAAGGGGTGCTCGCAAACTACTTGAGTGATAGATTAGGAGCAGTCAAAGGCGCAACACGGTAATGCAAATGATGGAGATTTGCGCTGCAGGACGCAGTTTTGGAGCGCCCGGCGACCGCGGCTCACCGCAACCGTGGCGATCGGTGTCGACGCACAAGCTGGTAAAAGATTAAAAAAGCCCGCTGGATCTCAAATCGCCTCAAGACGGGCTTCGGTTTTTCAGCAAAAGCAGGCGTTGCGAGGATGCTGGCGTAAACTATTTTTGGGAGGGAAAGTGTCGGAACAACATTTTGAGGTGATCGTGGTCGGGGCGGGGTTTGCTGGCTTGTACCTTGCCCATAAGTTAAGCAGTCATGGGCGCACAACGCGTGTTCTGGAGCAGGGCTCGGATGTCGGCGGCACCTGGTATTGGAATCGCTACCCCGGTGCGCGCTGTGATGCCGAAAGTCTGGCTTACTCTTTTTCTTTTTCAAGCGAGTTGGAGCAATCCTGGCAATGGTCAGAGCGGTACGCCCAGCAGCCCGAGATTTTATCCTACGCCCGCCATGTTGCCGATTACTTTCAGTTAAGACCCCTGATTCAGTTTAATACGCAAGTCACCTCGGCGATCTGGCAAGAAGCTCAAAGCCATTGGGAAATTGTGACGGCCGTTGGCGAGCGCTTTACCGCAGCGTTTTGCATTATGGCAACGGGCTGCTTGTCTGTGCCACAACGGCCCGATATCCCAGGCTTAGATACATTCCAGGGAAACTTCTATCAGGCCAGTCAGTGGCCCCACGAACCCGTGAGCTTTGATTCAGAACGGGTTGGAATTATTGGAACGGGCTCATCCGGGATTCAAGCCATTCCGGTTATTGCAGCCTCTGCAGCCCATTTGACGGTCTTTCAACGAACGCCTAATTTTAGCGTACCGGCCAACAACTACGAGCTGGACCCAGATTGGGTGGCTGAATTTAAGCAACATTACCCGGCGCATCGCGCCAATCATCGCGCGGGTAACGGCTCGGGCTTTGGTGACCTAGATATCTTGCCAAGATCGGGTCCGATTGATCCCGTTGTTTTCAATGATTTAACTGAGCAGGCTGCGACCGCTTTGCTTGAGGCGGCTTGGCAGCGGGGTGGCGCTCGGTTTATGGCCGTCATTAATGACACCTTGATGAACCTTCAGGCCAACCAATTCGTTCAGGCCTTTGTGCACGAAAAAATCCGATCACTGGTTAAGGATCCCGTGACCGCCGCGGCGCTCTGCCCAACGACGCATCCGATTGGCACCCGGCGAATCTGCGTCGATATCAATTACTATGAGACCTACAATCAGGACCACGTTCG
>Ga0115566_10004005_pt1 | contig 11778 bp, 9 predicted proteins | sample COGITO_mtgs_1204_3_FD_87173 | JGI IMG/M metagenome (GOLD analysis project Ga0115566, IMG submission 87173) | Pelagic marine microbial communities from North Sea - COGITO_mtgs_120405 | ecosystem: Environmental > Aquatic > Marine > Epipelagic | place: Germany:Helgoland, sampling site Kabeltonne...
CTAAAGGATCAAACAGGCCGAGTGCGTTTGTTATGGGACATCAGCGATCGAGCATCGTTAGATCTAAAAGCGGGCATGTCAAAAGTTGAAGGCGGAGCCATTAACTTTAACGCTGCTTTTGCTATACCCGCTTTTGTAAACATCTTCGGGAGTCCGTCCTTTAACTCAAATGTAAACGACAACGAATTTATTTATTCGTTTAACGTGCCAGGCGAAAATAAACAAGAGACATTCGACTTCTCAGCTAAGTTTGACTACGAAGCCGACTACGGCGATTGGACTGCTAACGTTACGTATAACGATCTGGATGAATACTTATTGTCTGACGGAACAAGCGCGACATTTTACGGTTACGAGTTAACTGCAGGCTGCCAAGCGGATCGTGCAACGCTTAACAGTTTTACACGTACCGACCTGTTTGGTGAGGCTTTCCAACCTTTTGGTGTGTTGCCACCAGGTGCAGACTTCCAAGGAGTTTATGGTCCTTACACTGCGACTCGTTGCGACGGGTATCAGTATCAAGAACGTAACCAAAAAGACATGAGCGCTGAAGTGCGTTTCTCAAGCCCTCAAGACGAAGCTTTGCGTTGGTCAGCTGGCGCGTATGCAACATCGATTGAACGCGAAGTAGTCGTTGCCTATGGTGCCGATACGGGCCAAGGTTTCTTGCGTCAACCATACGTTGGCCCGACCGGACCTAATCCAACTGACCTATTGTTCTGGGACGAATTTAACACCGACGTGTTCGCTGTTTTTGGTCAACTAGAATATGACATCAGCGACACGCTTGAGTTTGCGCTTGCTCTACGTTATGACCGCGAAGATCGTGAGGTGAATAACAGAGTACCAAACGTGACTGCGTCTGGGTTGAACATCAATACGTTGGATGCAAACTTTCAACCTGGCCCAATTAACCCAGGTCTTGCCAACAACCCCGGCGGAATCCCGAGTCGCTCAGCTGACTTTGATCAGTTGCAGCCAAAAGTTACTTTGAACTGGCAGCCGCAAGAAAACATTAACGTCTATACAAGTTACGGCGTTGGTTTTCGCAGCGGTGGATTCAATTCATTAGGCAGTAGCGATCTGTTGAGTTTTTGGTTTAACGCTGATCCAGGTAGCGGCCCAGGCCAATCGGTTGACGCTAGGTTACAGATTAGCGATGAGTACGACAAAGAAGTGTCAACTAGCTTAGAGCTAGGCTTTAAAGGCGAGTTCTTTGATCGTCGTTTACAGCTAAATGCCGCGATCTTTAACACAACTGTTGATGACAATCAGTTCTTCGAATTCTTCGCGGGTCCTTTCGGCCTACTAAGAGTGGTAACAACCATTGAAGAAATTGAAATTAGTGGTATCGAAGCAGACTTTACTTATGTCGCAAATGACTACGTAAGTGTCTTTGGTGGAATTGGTTTCCTTGATTCTGAGATCAAAGAGAATCGTAACAGACCATTGACCGTCGGCAACGAAGTTCCTCAGGCGCCTGAAAAGAGTTTTAACTTGGGTGCATCGCTGGAAATACCGCACGGAGACAATATGTTCTTCGCACGAGCAGACTGGCAGTACGTGGGTGAGACTTGGTTTCACACTCTACAAGGTGAGCAAACGCCAACTATTTGGCAGTTCTTCTTTGGACCTGGTTTAGCGCAAGATTTCACTAACTCCAAACGTGATGCGTACGACACGCTTAACTTACGTATGGGTTATCAAATGGAAAACTGGACGTTTACTGCTTGGGGTCGCAACATCACAGATGAGCGCTACCTAGAGGAAATTATTCCTGCGCCAGAGTTTGGCGGTAGCTTTAACCACCAAGGTGTAGGCGATAGTTACGGTATTGAAGTCAGTTACAGTTTCTAAACAAACGAAGACAGTTTTCACTCCTTTTACCATCCGTTCAGAGTATTGAGCGGGTGGTTTTTTTTGCTTGCGATTTATGAATCATCAAATGGGCAACTACGATAGTTTTAAGTGCTCATTGAGGATGTAAAAACGTATACGATTTAAAAAACGCTGTAAGACAATTGACTAGAAATTTCTCACTTTGAACCAAGTTGTGGTTAAATGAGCCCAGACATCAAAATAAATTTATAAATTAGAACGGAAATAGGAAGAATATGAAAACATCAGACTTGTTTGTGAAAGCGCTCGAAAACGAAGGCGTCGAGTATATTTATGGCATACCAGGCGAAGAGAATCTCGATTTTCTAGACTCCTTACAGGGTTCATCTATTCGTCTAATATGCGTCTAATTCTAACGCGCCATGAACAAGCTGCAGGCTTTATGGCCGCCACCTACGGGCGCCTGACAGGTAAGCCAGGCGTTTGCTTATCTACCTTAGGCCTCGGCGCCACAAATTTTGTAACCTCTGCGGCGTATGCACAGTTAGGTGCGATGCCGATGGTAATGCTCGCGGGTCAAAAACCGATCCGGAAGAGTAAGCAAGGTCGTTTTCAGATTGTTGATGTTGTTGGTTTGATGAAACCAATCACAAAGTATTCTCAGCAAATAGTTGATGGCAACAACGTTCCTTCGATGGTGCGAGACTCGTTTCGTATTGCTATGGAAGAGCGTCCAGGCGCTGTCTATCTTGAGTTACCTGAAGATATCGCTGAAGAAGAAACCGATGCAGAAGTGTTTGAAGTTGTTGGTCATCGCCGCCCAAGTCCTGATCCTAAATCAATTGCGGCTGCTATTGAAATGATCAAAGAAGCCAAAATGCCATTGCTGCTTATTGGCGCAGGCGCGAACCGTAAGATGACGGGCAAGGCGCTAACCCGCTTTATTGATAAAACCGGTATTTACTTCTTTAACACCCAGTTGGGTAAAGGCGTGGTTGATGAACGCCATGAACAATTTATTGGAACTGCGGCATTATCTGCCCATGACTACTTGCACTGTGCGATCGACCGCGCTGATCTGATTATTAATGTTGGTCACGACGTTATTGAAAAACCACCCTTCTTTATGGAGCAAGGTGGCAAGAAGGTAATACACATCAATTTCTTCCCAGGTCAGATAGACGACGTTTATTTTCCACAGCTAAATGTGGTGGGTGATATCGGTGCATCTATTTGGGACATTACTGACGGGCTAGAGAAGAACCCTGATCTTGACTTTAGTTTTTTCGGACGGGTTCGTGACGAAGTAGACAGCCGCATCAGCAAGTATTTTAAAGACGATCGTTTTCCAATTTTGCCGCAGCGCTTAGTTAAGATGTTGCGCGACAACTTAGACGACGAAGACATTGTTACGTTGGATAATGGTGTTTATAAAATTTGGTTTGCGCGTAACTATAAGTGCCATGCGCCTAACACCTTGTTGTTGGATAACGCCTTGGCAACGATGGGCGCTGGTCTGCCCTCGGCAATGGCTGCTAAGCAAATCAAACCGAAGAGTAAAGTGGTTTCGGTGAGCGGAGATGGTGGGTTTATGATGAACTCGCAAGAAATTGAAACCGCAGTTCGCCTTGAGCAAGATCTAGTTGTGATTATTTTGAACGACAGTGCCTACGGCATGATCAAGTGGAAGCAAGAAGGCGTTGGGTTTGATAACTTTGGTTTAGATTTTAATAATCCAGATTTTGTTAAGTATGCCGAGAGCTTTGGTGCGATTGGCCATCGCCCAGAATCTGTAGACGAGCTTTCAACGATTCTTGATACAGCACTCAACTCGAAAGGCGTACACATTATTGATGTGCCGATTGACTATTCTCTCAATCACTCAATTTTGAACGTGCTGATAAAAGAAAGCGCTTGCCTCATTTAGGAACAGATTTTTGTTAGAACACGTTTAAGAACAAGAGTCTGAAATGACAATATGCAGTAGGTAAGTGTCGGGAGACCCGTAATGACCAGCATTAAAGTTAACAATCCATTTGACCAAAGCTTAATTCAAGAGCTTCCAGAAACCTCAGAACGAGAGGCGATGGAGGCTATGGATAAAGCATTTGAGTTATCCACTAATCGTCAAAAGTGGTTACCTGCTTACGAGCGAGTCGAGATTCTTGAACGTGTTGTTGACATCATGAGCGCGCAAGTTGAGGAACTTACTCAGCTTGCAGCGTCAGAAGGTGGTAAGCCTTATATGGATTCTAAGGTTGAGGTCTTGCGCGCTATTAATGGTGTAAAGCTCGCTATTGAGCATATTCCAGCCATTAAGGGCGAGCAGATCCCGATGGGTCATACTGCATCGTCGGCCAATCGTTTGGCGTTTACCCAACGTGAACCAATTGGTCCGGTAGTGTCGGTCAGTGCCTTTAATCATCCGTTAAATCTGATAGTGCATCAAACCATTCCAGCACTTGCCGTTGGTTGCCCGGTAGTGATTAAGCCAGCCGCATTAACGCCTTTATCTTGTTATCGTCTGGTAGAGATTCTGTACGAAGCCGGCTTGCCCAAAGATTGGTGCAAGGTGGTTTTACCCGCACGTGATGTGAGTCAGAACTTAGTGTGTGACCCTCGCACTAACTTCTTCTCGTTTATCGGTTCGGCCAAAGTTGGCTGGATGTTGCAGTCTAAGCTTTCACCGGGTACACGTTCCGCTTTAGAACATGGTGGAGCGGCCCCAGTGATTGTCGACCACTCTATGTTCAGCGAAACCAATACAGCTAAGTTAGACGAAATGGTATCTAGTCTGACCAAAGGCGGGTTTTATCATGCCGGTCAAGTATGTGTATCGGTACAGCGAGTTTATGCACCGGCAGGGAATAGTGCTGATTTGGCTGAACGTATTGCCAGCCAAGCTAAAGTCCTTAAGGTGGGCAGTCAAATGGATCACGACACTGAAGTAGGACCGCTTATTACGCCAGCCGAAGTAGATAGAGTAGAAAGCTGGGTTAGTTCCGCGGTTGAAAAAGGCGCGAGGCTTCTGTGTGGAGGCAACAAAATCAGTGATACCTGCTACGAACCAACGGTGCTTCTTGATCCGCCCGAAGATTGCGAGGTATCGAAGATGGAAATCTTTGGTCCTGTTGTGTGTGTCTATAGTTACACAGATAAAGACGATGCAATTAACCGATCTAACGGTCTACCTTTTGCTTTTCAAGCCGCTGTTTTCACACAAGACCTTGATGATGCACTGGATATGTCGCAGCGCTTAAACGCAACGGCTGTCATGGTTAATGACCACACGGCATTCCGTGTAGATTGGATGCCATTTGGTGGTCGCGATGCATCGGGTATTGGCATGGGTGGAATCCCATACTCAATGCACGAAATGACGCGAGATAAAATGATTGTGATTAAGAGTTCAGTGTTGTTGTAGCAAGGTCATTTCATTTTAAAATGATTGAGGGTTACCAACTAGTGGAACTTTCGAGTTAACCAATCTTCAAGAAACCTGCCGATACTTACATAAAGGTTAGAAGGATTCTTTCCGGATTCTTTTAAGCTGAGCAAGTCTTCTTTGCTCAGCCATTGACCGGCCTTTACCACAGCAATGGGTTGTGCGAGCGTGGACAAATCCTTCAACGGATTGTTTTTGCTGATTAGTAAGTCAGCGACTTTTCCTACCTGAATAGAGCCGTATTGATCTTCAATGTTGAGCGCGGTTGCCGCATTGATGGTTGCGGCCTGAATAATAGCAAGAGGGGTAACGCCCGCTTTTTCCAAAAGTTCAATTTCTAAATGTGTTGATGGCCCAGCAGGCATGTACATTGTTCCACCGTCAGAGCCTACAAGCAATGTAATGTCTTGTCGGTCTAGCTCTTTGACGACATTAAATAGAAACCTATTTAATTGGTTAAACTCAGCGTGTTCTGGAGCAGCGTCTAACCAACGATTTACTGAAGATTCGCCAAGCAGCTTTCGGTAAAGGACGCTTTGTTCTAAATCCAGCGCTAAGATTTAATCGACGTCGTTAGCTGATACCTCAACGGATTAAAGATGAAACAATTCTTTAGGAAGGTTTCGCTGCACTTTGTGTTCAATCACGATGTCGGGCTTAGTGAACTCCACAACTTTTTTGAACTCATCAAATTTGATGCCTTCCTTAACCATATATAGAGATCCTACACCTTCGGCTAGGTAGGGAGATAAGTAGGACATAAAAGAGTCACCCATTAGCAAAACAGTCAGTTCGCCATTGCCGCAAACTGAATTGGATACTCGTATGCCGTCAACGTCGTGTAGTTTAACTAAACTCCTTTCCGTGCACTTAGACGGTGTAATCGAATAGGGCTCTGTTGACTCAAGATGATTCATTAAGCCCAGTAATTTTGAAACATCACCGTCGGTGGTCTGAGAGTACGAAAACTCATGCGCCTTTGGTGCAATGGTGTGACCGTAAGTTTGGTTTATAAAATCAAACAGGCCCGCGGCTTCGTGATAGGCGCCGAGCGGATTCCAATGAGTGTCATTTTTAAAGAACAACGGTTTCTCTTCGATCCGCTTAGCCTTATTTAGCCATTTAAAAGAGTCAAAAAAGAATGAATGACCCTTTGTACGCAACTGCTCAACAAAATAATGATAACTTACCGACAAATCCACCATTGCATACCGTGATGGTAGGTATTCTTTGTAAACCGTCATTTTATTGGGAACGACTGTAAAGACATAATCGAAGCCTTGCTCTTTAGAGTGCGCGTAACGTTCCTGAATGAGGCCGGCTCTGTCACGAAGCCGCTCTTGATACAGTGCGTGGTTATCGGTTTGGGTGTGCAGTGTAAGAGGATCAACAGTTTTATAAAAAACCCAATCGCCGGTGCCAAGCACCACTTTGTCCGTTGGTGATTCGCCCAAACTTCTTAGCGCAGCGTTATTCCATTTAACAAGCTGCTCTCTAAATCCAAAATGATCATTGAGGTAGTCCCTTGTACCGGCGAAAAAATTCTGGCTTTTAGCAAAACCTTGCCATTGAGGCATTACATTCAGTTCGCGCTTTTCGGTTTCGGATACGGCTAAGTCTGGTTGCCATAGTCCTGCGAGCATAGGAATAGAAATAAGCCCAACAAACATCAAAATATAAAATAGTCTCTGCGGTTTATTCACAACTAAAACCTGAAATAAATAAAGGGGTTGTGAGTCGACGAGGCCATATTGACGCAAGATAGAAATAAAATCGTGAACAAGCCAAGTACCTTTATCGTAAAAACCAGATTAGCTCGTTTGGCTGCGTCACCAAGTTGGAGATGAGTAAAAATCGAATTATTGCGTATTGAGCTTAAGGTGGGTACAGAGATCAGTAGCCCGATAAGGAGCGCCAATATAACGCGCATATTTAGACTGTCTGTGATTTCAAACGGTACATCGCCAAAGTTAAACGCAAACATAACGTGTAAATAATTAAGCGCGTCTGGCAAGGTCTCTGCCCGAAAGAAGACCCATGAGACGAGAACAACGATCCAAACATAAACGTGCTGGATTGCCCTGTGTGAACTTGCCAGTATATTGGATACACCCATTCGCTCGATCGATAGAAAAAAGCCGTGGAACAAGCCCCATACAATAAAGTTCCAACTTGCACCGTGCCATAAGCCGCAAACGAAAAATACTAATACTAGATTAAAATAGACTCGGACGTTTCCAACACGATTGCCCCCTAAAGGAATGTACAGGTAATCGCGAAACCATGTCGACAACGATATATGCCATCGACGCCAGAAGTCTTGTATAGATGTCGCGGCGTAGGGATAGCGAAAGTTTTCTAAAAAACGAAAACCAAATATACGCCCTAGACCAATCGCCATGTCGGAATAACCAGAGAAGTCGAAATATATTTGCAAGGCGTAAAGTAGAACCCCTAACCAAGCTATATGCGTGGGCAGGCTTTCAAACGGAACCGAAAAAATATTGTCGACGACCAATCCAAGAGGGTTGGCGATTAACATCTTTTTGCCGAGGCCAATAACGAATCGTTCTACGCCGCTCGCAAACAATGTTGAGGAGAAAGTTCGTACTTTGATGTCTTGCATAACATCCTTGTATCGAACAATTGGGCCAGCAATAAGCTGAGGAAATAATGAGATGTAAAGGCCGAGGTTGAGTACGTTTTTCTGATACGGGATCTCTTTTCGATATATGTCGATGAGATAGGAAATCGCCTGAAATGTGAAAAAAGAAATACCCAATGGCAGATGAATGCTCGGTACAGAAAGAGGCGAAAGACCAACAAAAATGAGGGCTGCACTAATGTTATGAAGAATAAATTCGGCGTACTTGAAAAGTACTAGTAAGGATAAATTTAAACCTACAGCCAGCAGTAAAATAGCCTTACTGAGCTTCTGAGCAATCAGATAACCAAAGACGTAATTCATGCAGATGGATAACACCATCAACAATACGAAGTACCCTTCTCCCCACGTATAGAAAAGTAAGCTGGCTGCGAGTAGGACCACATTCTTGAGCTTATTGGGCGTAAAAAAGTAAACGAACAATAAGATCGGAAGAAAATAGAATAAAAAGGTTATTCCAGAAAAAACCACTAAAAAGCACCACGCCGCCGAGAAACGATAATTATACCAGCCTTTGGGCTAGCTTGAGATGCTTCAATGTGCGCTCAAGATAGCCGCGTTTCATTGATACTTATTGATCAAATCTATTTACAGCGGCCTTTTTGGCTTTAGTGTTCTGTTTGCGGCTAATTCCTGTAAACCCAAAGCCCCATACTTTATGAAAACAATTTAGTATTAGAATCTCAATGCTTATGCTTATGCTTATGCTTGCTTTGACCATGTGCGGCAATCAGAACCCACTGACTGAGACTGTTGAGTCAGAAACAAAACTGTCTGAAAACGGTAAACCTAACCATCAGTTTCAAGCTAAGTACGAAAAAGAGCTAATGATGAGCTCTATAGGGCTCACTTTCTTAGGCTGTAATGAACGTTCAGACGAAATAGATAACACGACTGAAGCGGCTGAAAACGAGCAACTGGAATGGAAGCGTCATTTTGTTTCATAAATGAAAGCGAGCTTTCATTTCGCCGCGCTGACTCAAGATCCAAAATTGTCGTATGACCTGTGGACGCACTAGTATGAGCAAGCCAAGAATGCCGTGTCGTGAGCGTTTCGCCAGCATTTGGCTTAACAGCCTAACTGTCTTTTCTACGCATAATCATCGGTATCAATAGAATGACTGACATGACTAAGCCGGGCGCAATCGCGCGTGGTAGCACTTGAGTCACTGCCATGCCTGGTGCGGTTGGCGCTATAAACATATAAAAGTAAATTGCTAATCCTATGGCTGAAAGTGCCAAAGGTACAAACGCAGCTAATACATAACTTTTGGGCGGAGATGCTTTTGCCAACAGGTGTCGCGCTATAAAAAACGGTATTACGGCAGTTAATATAACCACTAGGGCCGTGGTTGCCATATACATCGGTTCTCCCATTTGGGATGGTACGGCGGTGTATTTAATGTAGCTGTAAACAAGTAGAAAAATAGTAAATGCGGTTTTCATTGTAAATCCCCTTTTTTGGTTAACAGCTGATTCTATGCCAGCCTGAACCGACAACTTTAGCTAAGTTGAATAACTCTGAACATTTGTCTTTCCAAAAGATAATGTTTGGCCAAGGGTAGTTTCCGAGCAAAGCGGCATTTCAATTTTGGGGCATGGCAGGTTTTTTATGGGTTTACGTGTGCTCGAGAGTTATTGACCGAACGTTGATTTGGTGTTTTTGTATGCGGTGTCTATTTACACCCGCGAAGTTCAATATATTATTCAATCTGCTGTTAATTCTTAAAAATATAAAGACATAAATTCTATGAAAACAATAAATACTAAAATATTAGCCTTGATGCTTGTGTTGGCCCTAGCGGCGTGCGGCAATCAAAATCCGCCGGCTGAAACAACCGAGCCAGAAGTATCAATGACCGAATCCGACAAGCTTAATGAGTGGTTTGAAGTTAAATACGAAGAAGAGCTAATGATGAGCCCTATAGGGCTTACCTTTTTGGGTCGTAAAGAACGCTATGACGAAATAGATGACATGACTGAAGCGGCTGAAGACGAGCAGCTGGAATGGAAGCGTCAAACTGTTGAAGAAATGAAAGCGAGCTTTGATTACGCCGCGCTAACTGACGATGCAAAATTATCGTATAACTTGTGGGCTCATCAATATGAGCAATCAAAAAATGCCGTGCCGTTCAGACGCAATGATTATGTGTTTACGCAAATGCAGGGCATACACACTTTCTTACCGACGTTGCTTTTGAGTTTTCATAAAGTAGAGGAATCGTCTGACATGGATGCCTTAATCTCAAGAGTCAGTGGTGTAGGCGTTGCGATGAATCAACTTGTTGATCGTGCAAAACTCGGTGCTGAAGAGGGTGTTAGACCGCCGCGCTTCTCATACGAGATTGTGACTACTCAGGCTCAAGATGTAATCAGTGGTGCTCCATTTGATGACTCCGAAACTGATTCATCTCTTTGGGGTGGTATCAAGGGTTCTGTAGCCGCCTTACAAGAGGCTGGCGACATTGATGAGGCACAAGCCAACGCATACCTTGAATCTGCAAAAACAGCGTTGATCGATAACCTTAAACCTAGCTACGAGAACCTAATCAGTTTCATGCAAGCCGATATCGCTAATACGAGCGAAGAAGCGCAAGGCGCAAGCGCATTACCAAATGGCGATGCATACTATGCCAATCAGTTGGCCATTAGGACTACAACTGATATGACAGCCGATGAAGTTCATCAACTTGGTTTAAGCGAAGTTACGCGCATCAGAGCCGAGATGGAAGAGCTTAAGCAAAAGGCTGGCTTTGAAGGAACGTTGCAAGAGTATTTTACTTACATTCGCGACAACAAAGACAGTGAAGAACATTACTATCCTAATACCGACGAAGGTCGACAAGGTTACATTGATGATGCAACGGCTGCGATCGAGAACATCAAATTACAGCTGCCTAAGTATTTTGGTATTTTGCCAAAAGCCGATTTGGAAGTTAAACGCGTAGAGCCTTTTAGAGAACAAGACGGTGCTCCGCAACATTACTTTAGCGGCACACCAGATGGTTCACGCGCTGGTATCTACTACGCGCATTTATCAGACATGACTGCCATGCCTAAAAATGAGCTCGAAGTGATTGCGTATCACGAAGGGTTGCCTGGTCACCATATGCAAATCAGCATTGCACAAGAACTTACCGGCGTTCCTACGTTTAGAACGCAAGCAGGTTCTACCGCGTATATCGAAGGCTGGGCTTTGTACAGTGAAAAGCTGGCTAAAGAAATGCCATCGACCTATGTCACCATTAATTCAGACTTTGGGCGTTTAGGCAGCGAGATCTGGCGCGCTATTCGTTTGGTTGTAGACAGCGGTATGCACAGCAAAGGCTGGACCGAAGACGAAGCGGTTGAGTATTTTTCACAAAACTCACCAGCGCCACTAGAAACGATTCGTACTGAAGTTCAGCGTTACCTAGTATGGCCTGGCCAAGCTACGTCGTACAAAGTGGGTATGATCTTTATTCAAGACCTGCGTGAAGCGGCCGAAAAAGAACTTGGTGACAGGTTTGATATTCGCGGTTTCCACGACGCGGTACTCGATGGCGGTGCATTGCCACTAAGTATGCTTAAGTCAAAAGTTGAACGTTGGGTTGCAGCTGAGAAAGCTAAAGCTTAAAAACTTTTACCAAGGTAATTCTAATACGGCGGTGTTGAACATCGCCGTTTTTTTCCATGTGATTTGAGCTTAACTGCCAAAGAGAGACAGTAGTTTGAAGATAGATCATTCATTATTGAGATTCGCAATTGTAGGGGTGCTTGCAACCGGCATTCATGTAGTTCTTGTTTCAGTATTGATTCCTTTTTTACATGTAGATGTAGGAATCTCTAA
>Ga0115566_10004011_pt1 | contig 11766 bp, 8 predicted proteins | sample COGITO_mtgs_1204_3_FD_87173 | JGI IMG/M metagenome (GOLD analysis project Ga0115566, IMG submission 87173) | Pelagic marine microbial communities from North Sea - COGITO_mtgs_120405 | ecosystem: Environmental > Aquatic > Marine > Epipelagic | place: Germany:Helgoland, sampling site Kabeltonne...
GTCTGATAATTTCGACTCGGGTCACTGCCTTGGGGATAGGGTGGCAAGCTGATATTCGCCGGCTTATTGATTCCACCAAGAAAGTCCCGACCCGTCTGGCGTCGTTGGTTGGCGCGATAATCAGCCCAGCCCCAACTATTGAGGCGACTTGAGTGCTGGTAGCTGGCGCTGAGGTTGAAATGGGTGTCACGGACATCGGTTAGGCCAAGCTCGCTCTTGTCGAAATTGACCCAGTCGGTCTCGCCTTTGAACTGAAGGGTCCAGGCTGAGTCTGGTTGATATGTGGTGAGCCATTGAAGGCCGGCTTTTTCCTGATTCGACAGGCTGTATTGGCGTAACAACGGGTGGTTGATCCAGCGTTGATCAGCAGGAATTTGGTTGATCAGATCGATCGAGAATTCCTGGAAAAATCCACGAGACCATTCGTAGGTCGAGCCGGCAAGATCGTTCAGGATCAGGCTCAAGCGATGTTTGAGTCGGGCTGAGCCCGGCAGATACACCGTTAATGCATAGCGGTCTTCGCGAGTGAGACTGACCGCTGCAAAATTGCGCGCGGTGCGCAGATAATCATATCGTAGCTGCAGGCGAGTACGGTTTTTGAGTCGCCAATTGGCATCCACGCGATAGCTATCCTGCTCGAGGTTCAAGGGCCGATTATTCATACTCAAGTCGATGCCAGATGTATCGCCCCCATCACTCCAAATTGATGGCCAGGCATAGCGCTGAAAAGAATTCTCTCGTTGCTTGAAACCATAGCGAAAGTTCACAGACAGGCGCCTCAAAGGTTGCGTCAGGATAGCCAGGCGCAGGGTGTTGATCTTTAAGGCGTCGTCCAATCGATCGACCGGCAGTTGAATGTCAGCCTGCCGGCCGCTGGCATCATCAAGCGGAATCAGGTGCTCATCTTGTCGAGTGCTGGCGGCGCTGCCGTCCAAGGTTAAACGGATACGATCGGTTAGTTGATGGCCGGCGCTGGCTAGCCACTGATGAGTGCGGTAATCAGGCGCGCTGACATAACTGCCTACCCCTTCGGGATAGTCGAGTGCAGTGCCGAGGCCGCTGAGAAAAGGATTCTGCCAGGTCAATGCGCGAAAACGATTGTTAAACTCCGTGAAGTGATAACCTAGGCTAGCGGTGGTGATGCCATCGTTATACTGGCTGCTAAGGGCAAAGTGATGGGTTTGTTGATCCACCGGTGTGGGCAGCAGTACCCCATGGGGGTTAGCCGCATTCGTATAAATAGCCATGCCCTTAAGACGATGACCGGTTTGTTTTTCCAGTGCCACCTGGCTAGTCATTTGCCAAACAGCGTTGATTCTCTGGCTAACCTCTAACTGCAACTTGCGGCGCACCAGCGCGCGGTTCAAGGGCTGATCGATCAGGCCTTGGTCGAAACTGTCGGAATGGCTGCCCGGGATCCAGTTGTCGGTCAGCACTAAATGCTCAACACCCTGATACGGCGACAAACCCGAGTTATTCAGTTGTTGGGTGATTTCACGGTAGCTGACATCCAGCGCCAGGGCGTCGCGAGTGTCCAATGTGAACCTCGCGGCATGGGCAGGCAATCCCAGGTTAAGCAATGCCAGCGACCAATCATGGGTGGCGGGTTGGCCACCTGCGCGAACCGGTGCCCCCAGGCGCACATCAACCCCTCCATGGATACCCTTGCCACCGACCCGCTGATACTGACTCAGTGAATAATTACCCTCATTGAGCCAAACCCCTTTGAGTACCAGGCTTGAAGAGCCCTCAGCGGTATTAGATAAAGAGCCCTCAGCGGCGTTTAATGAAGAGCCCTCAGCGGTTTTTAATAAAGAGCCCTCAGCGGTATTAGATAAAGAGCCCTCAGCGGCGTTTAATGAAGAGCCCTCAGCGGTATTAGATAAAGAGCCCTCAGCGGTATTAGATAAAGAGCCCTCAGCGGTATTAGATAAAGAGCCCTCAGCGGTTTTTAATGAAGAGCCCTCAGCGGTTTTTAATAAAGAGCCCTCAGCTAGGCTCGTGGCTGCAGTGGCCAATAGCCAGGCTGCGCTAAGAACGGATATTTTAGTCGGGCTTGAGCACCGCATTGGCTTATCTCGTCAGACGGGAGCCTGCAGGATGATTGGAGCCATGGACCTGGCTATGACAATTGCTGCAACCTCTGGCGAGCAGGTTGCTGTTGCCGCCGTCGAGGGCGGCGCCATCGGCAAGTTGACTGGGATGACCGCTGCTCATATGGCATTGCTGGCAGAGGAAAGGTGTGCGGGCCACAAGCATCGACTCGATGGTGGAGCCGTGAGGCTGATGACACAGGCCGCAGTCCTCTGTGACGGGATCGTGTTCAAATAGAAAGGGTCCTCGAGTCTCTGGGTGGCACTGAGTACAGGTGTCAGTAGGATTGGCAGTTTTTAGCCCGTGGTCGCCCACACTGCCATGAGGGTCGTGGCAGTCGCTGCAAATTACTTGGCCTTCGGCTACAGGATGGCGGGATGGGTAGTTCAGTAAGGCCTTGATGTCTTGGTGACAATCCGTGCAGGTCTCGGCTTGAGTCGAGCGCGCCATGACGGCGTCCTGTTGGCTGTGTAATTGGTGACAATCCGTACACTGCACCTCGGCCAGGCTATGCGCACCGAAGGACCAATGCAGGCGTTGCGTGTCATTATGGCAGCCGAGGCAAGCTTGGTTTTGACGTTCGGCCGCGGATGGTTCGCTGCTGTTGTCGGGATTAGGATTAGGATTAGGGCTAGGATTAAGATTGGAGTTAGAGTTCGAATGTGAGTCAGCATGGGCGCCTGAAAAAGTCTGTGTCGGCGATTGCATCGGGTTTTTCAGATGTTCGGCGCTGGCTCCGTGGCACTGTTGGCAGGTCACCTGATGGGAGTTGTGCTTAAAGCCGAGGTTTACTTTCTGGTCGGGATGGCAGGCGCTACAGCTCATTGCTGCCGCTGCGCTGCCGAGGGGTAACGCCAGCAAGACTCCGCCGCACAAAATCCAACAGAACATCCAGGAGAGTATCCAGGAGAGCATCCAATGCAACAGGGTTATGCGAGAGCGCGGTAAATCAGTGGCTATACAGATAGTGACCACCTTGGTTCAAGCAAGATGAATTAGGCGATCATTATTAGAAAATGCCTGCAATGATGCCTTGATATGCATCATCTTCTCTGGCGTCAGACTGGTGGGTTAGGCGTTGCATTTGCCTTGGGGAAGGCCCTGGTATGCCACCAGTTGGCTTATTGACTCAGGGCTGGGATGTCGTGGAAATACGCCAGTGCTTCCGGGTTGGCGAGGGCATCGGTGTTAGTCACTGGCTGACCATGAATGATGTTACGTACTGCCAGTTCGACAATTTTGCCAGAGATGGTTCGTGGAATGTCGGTGACCTGGATGATTTTTTCCGGCACATGCCGAGGCGTGGCGTTCGTGCGGATGATAGCTCTAATTTGTTGTTCCAAGGTTACATCGAGTATCAGGCCGTCTCGCAGCACGACAAACAGGATGACTCGAACGTCATGTTGCCAGCTTTGACCCACACAGATAGCGTCGACGACAGCTGTGACCTTTTCCACCTGACGATAAATTTCAGCGGTGCCGATGCGAACGCCGCCAGGATTGAGCACGGCATCAGACCGACCATGAATGATGATACCGTTGTGCTCCGTGATTTCCGCATAATCACCTTGGGCCCAAATGCCTGCAAATCGTTCGAAGTAGGCCGCCTGATATTTTTCTCCATGCGGGTCTTGCCAGAAACCCGTTGGCATAGCGGGGAAGGGCTGCCTGCACACCAATTCACCTTTTTCGCCGAGAATAGATGCGCCATGATCATCGACAACATCCACGTCCATACCTAGACCAGCGCATTGGAGTTCGCCAGCGTAGACCGGCAGGCAAACATTGCCGAGGGCAAAACAGGAAATAATGTCCGTGCCGCCGGAGATGGAAGCCAGGCAAACGTCGGCCTTTATGTCCCGATACACATAACGAAAGCTTTCGGCTGACAAGGGTGAGCCAGTAGACAGAACCGTTTTCAGTTTGGATAGCGCGTAGTTGTCTGCGGGACGGATGTTGAGTTTTTCCAGGCTGGCCAGATAGCGCGCACTGGTGCCGAATATCGTGACGCCTTCGTCTTCTGCCATTTGCCAGAGGCAGTCAGCGGCGGGTGCCGTGGGTGAGCCATCATAGAGTATCAAGGTGGCACCACAAGCCAAGCCGCTCACCAGCCAGTTCCACATCATCCAGCCGCAGGTGGTGTAATAAAACAATCGGTCGCCTTGGCATAAATCCACATGCAGTCGATGTTCTTTGACATGTTGCAGCAAGGTACCGCCGACGCCATGGACAATGCACTTGGGTGTGCCCGTCGTGCCCGAGGAATACAGGATATACAACGGGTCGTTGAAACCGACTCGGTTGAAAGTGATGTCTTGAGTCGCAAACTGCTGCAACAGATTGGTGTAGTCCGAGCAGCTCTCGGGGATGGGGTAGTTAGCGTTGTTCTGGCCGATCACTGTGACCATGACCACCTGTTGAATAGCGTCGATGCGTTCGCCCAGTGCCACTGCAATGGAGCGGCTATCGATAGTCTTGCCGTTATAGTAATAGCCGTCGGCGGCGAACAACACTTTTGGCGTTGTTTGGCTGAACCGGTCAAATACGCCGTTCTCGCCGAAGTCGGGCGAGCAGGAGGTAAACACAGCGCCCAGGCTTGTGGTCGCTAACATAATGACCACTGTCTCGGCGACATTGGGCATTAAGGCTGCGACACGATCACCGGGTTCGATGCCCATAGAACGAAGCGCCTGAGCCAGACTGGCCACCTGCTGACGCAGCGCCTCATAACTGAGTTGTTGGCGCTGACCAGTTTCAAGACGACTGATCAAGGCTATGTCGTCACCACGGTGGCGCAGTAAATTTTCAGCAAAGTTCAAGCTGGCATCGGGGAAAAAACGAGCGCCTGGCATTTGTGTGGGGTGAATCAACACGCGCGGTGGCCGCTGGTCATCGCTGCCTTTACTGCCGATGATCTTGGCATCGTCCCAAACGGCGTCCCAAAATGCCGCCGGCTGGTCTACTGTCCATTGATGAAAATCTGAATAACTCGAATCCGGCATGCCCAGTCGTTGCTGCAGTTGCGTGAGTTTTGAGCCCTTGATTCGGCTGGCTGCTGGCTGCCAAATGGGCAAGTTCAAGGCTGATGTATTGTCGCTAGGTGTCGGCATAGATTCAGTGTGGACTGCTATTGTCAGTGAAGATTCGCTATTATTGGGGATTATCTCGATCAATGCGAGTGACGCCCAGGCAAATGACCAACAGGTTGGAGAGAAATTGATAGGTTCAAGTGGTGAAGATAGCGCGCACCCTCATCGGCGCTACAACCCGCTCAGCGGTGAATGGTTGCTGGTGTCGCCCCACAGGTCCCAAAGACCCTGGCTGGGCCAGCAGGAAGCGACGGCGGAGGAGAATGCGCCAAGCTATGACCCAAACTGCTTTTTGTGTCCCGGTAATACCCGTGTGACCGGTGCGAACAATCCGGATTATGAGCAGATATTTGTCTTCGACAACGATTTTCCGGCGCTGCTGGCAGACTCCCCCGAAGTAGCGTCAACGGAGCCCTTATTTCAGATGACGACAGCCCGTGGTGTCAGCCGAGTAATCTGTTTTTCAAAAGATCATAGCAAGTCCTTGCCAGAACTCAGCCAAACGAGTCTGGAACTAGTAGTAGATGCCTGGTGTGAGCAGACTCGCGCTTTAGGTAAGGAGTATCCCTGGGTCCAGGTGTTTGAAAACAAAGGGGCTGTCATGGGTTGTTCGAATCCGCATCCCCATGGCCAGGTTTGGGCCAACAGTTTTATTCCTACCGAGATTGAGAAAGAGCAACGCCAACAAGTGGATTATGCGCGGCAACACGGTGGGTCTCTGTTGTTAGATTATGCCCGGCGTGAGATTGATCTGGCCGAGCGGGTCGTCATACAGTCGGAATACTGGTTAGTGGTTGTGCCATTCTGGGCAGCGTGGCCATTTGAAACGCTGCTATTGCCCTTGTTCCCCATTCAACAATTACCCCAGTTAAATCAGGCTCAACGGATTGATCTCGCGAAGATCATCAAACAACTGACCACTCGGTATGACAACCTGTTCGAGTGCTCTTTTCCCTATTCCATGGGTTGGCACGGCGCGCCATTCACGGCGGGTGATTACTCGGCCTGGCAGCTTCATGGACATTTTTTACCGCCACTGCTGCGCTCGGCGTCGGTGAAAAAATTCATGGTGGGCTATGAAATGTTGGCAGAAGCACAACGTGATCTTACGCCCGAGCAGGCGGCCGCGAGTTTACGGGCCCAGAGCGATCGCCATTATCGTAATGAGGGACGCGTATGAAATCCTTGGCCGCAATCACTGAACGGCGTTTTGAGGGCGAGTTTGGTTATCCGTCGACCCTGGTGGTTCAAGCGCCCGGGCGGGTTAATTTGATTGGCGAGCACACCGACTACAATGGCGGCTTCGTTTTGCCCTGTGGCATCAACTATTACACCGTCGTTAGCGCTGCGGCGCGGACCGATAACCGACTGCGTGTCGTCGCCGTAGACTACGACCAAATGGATGAGTTTGATATCCATGAGGCTCAGGTCAGGGACGACGAGCGAGACTGGGTCAACTACGTGCGGGGACTGATAGTCTGTGCGCATGCCCGTGGCTACCGGCTGGCCGGCGCGGATATCGTCGTCACGGGCAATGTCCCCCAGGGAGCGGGTTTAAGTTCTTCGGCGTCATTAGAGATGGCATTGGCGCTAGCGTTGAATAGGCTGTTTGACTGGCAAGCATCAATGCTTGATCTGGCCCTGTTGGGTCAGGCGGCAGAGAATGAATTCGTTGGCTGCCAGTGCGGCATCATGGATCAATATATCTCAGCGATGGCGCAAGAGAATCAGGCGTTGTTGATCGATTGCCAGACTCTAGAAGCTCGACCTGTGGTTTTGCCCGCCGACACGCGAGTCATGATCGTGAATTCGAATGTGCGTCGAGGTCTGGTGGATAGTGAATATAACAGTCGTCGTTTGCAGTGTGAGGCGGCGGCTGAGCAGTTAGGTGTGAAGGTGCTGCGGGATGTCAGTGTTGAGACCTTTGAGGCCCGAGCGGCTGAGCTTGAGCCGTTGGTGCGCCGGCGAGCACGGCATGTGGTGACTGAAAATGCGCGTGTGCTGCTGGCAGAGACGGCTCTCAATAGCGGTGATTTAACTACCATGGCGCGCTTGATGGCCGAATCCCATGCGTCCATGCGTGATGACTTTGAAATCACCGTCGCGCCCATCGACGTGCTGGTGACGCTGATCAAAAGTGAAATCGGTGAAGCCGGCGGCGTGCGCATGACAGGCGGCGGCTTTGGTGGTTGTGTCGTTGCATTGGTGCCCGAGCACCTAGTGGCGGCAGTTGTTGCTCGAGTGGATCAAGACTACGCTGCAGCGACCGGGCTGCAGGCGGATATCCATATTTGCCAGGCCGTTGCAGGTGCCGGACTGGTCACCCATAGGAATTGAACCCTGAATTCAGGAATTTCCTAGGCGCTGTATTCTCGAGTAAACCGATGCAGGCGATTGTAGCGAATCATGGATTGTATTTCGTTCACATACAGCACGCCCCGCTCTGAATAGCGCAACAGGCCCGTGGCTAATTGCTCACCGCCAAAGGGTTGATTGTTATTGCGAGCAACGGCCCGAATCTGACGCAACGTGCTATAAGCATTATGACTGTTGATTGTCCGGATGTAGTAGCGCACGCCTTCCTTCACCGTATCGAACATGGCGACTTCGTGATGGCGGCCGGCGTCGCGGTTTGCCGGCGTCATGCCGCAGCCTCGGTTGAAACACCAGATGCCAAAGAAATTATTGCCCTCTCGAGCAAATCGAGAAGATCCCCAGCCAGACTCTTTGGCAGCTTGGGCGATCACCAAGGACGCCGGCACGACGTCGACTCGCAATAGCAGTTTTTCAACGTGTTCTTCAAGGGCTCCCGGCCCATCCCCGACAGCCGCCATATTATAGCGCTTGCCCAAGCGGCGTAGCGCCGCGGCTTCGTTGTGAATAGCCGCGGCTTCGTTGTGAATAGCCGCGGCTTCATTGTGAATAGCCGCGGCTGCAGCGTCGGTCAATGTGGGATTTAAAGACGCCATCTGATCTGCGTCCTTCAGACTCATGCCCTGCGTGAGCCTTGCCTGAAGATTCAACAGCCATTGTCGCTCGCGGGCGATTTCCTGATTGGCCTGGTCGATTTGCGGCAATAAATACGCATAAAATGCGTGCTTCTTTGCCTGAATGTCGCCGTCGCGGTTAAAGTCGGGCGGCACATAATCGCTGGCGCTGCCGAGCATGACGGGTCTTGGATGATAAGGGGCGACCGGCAGAATGACTGTGGGCGTTGCATTCAGCAAGGGTGCTTGGCTAGTCTGTGCTGGCGGTGGGCTTTTGGTGGCGGGCAAAATACCGAAAACAATATTGGCAATACAAATGGCCAGACAAACAAAGATCGTTATGGGTGACATCAATAACTCCCCTTAAGATTCGGCTGCAGTGTAGACAAAAAGTGAAGATATCTCCATCATTCTTTGGGGATCACTATTGATAAGTCAAAAACAAAGTAAAAAACTCAACAAATACAACTTGATAGTATGATCGACAATAATCTCCAATACTGTAGAAATCTCCATTAGTAGTGCGGCAGGCTTTTGAATTGAGGGTGTCCGGTCACGACAGGCGGTGCACCAGATCGAGGCTTGGGTTATTCTGGCAGCCGCAGTAATTCACAGTCTTGAAGGAGCAGAGCATGGGCAAGTTGGTCGGCAGAACAGCGATGATTACCGGTGGCAGTCGAGGAATTGGGCGGGCAATCGCCTTACGGTTGGCCGCAGAAGGCGCTAATGTGGCGATTAATTATGCCTCGAGTCAGGCCGCTGCCGAGGAAGTGGCAAATCTCGTTCGTGAGCTGGGTGGCAAAGCTGCCATTTACCAGGCGGATGTGGCCGATCAGGGTGCCTGCGAACAGATGTGTGCGGCAGCCATTGAGGCCTTTGGTCAGATCGATATTCTCGTCAACAATGCGGGTATCGGCTCATCGGCCGTGAACCGGCCGACGGTGGTAGAGGCCAGTATCGAACAGTGGCAATTACTGCTTGGCGCCAATCTCTGGGGTCCCATCTATATGTCTCGAGCCTTGATTCCCCATATGCGGGGTGCCGGGCGGGGTGACATTATTATGATCTCCTCCATCGCGGCGCAGAGCATGGGTGCCCAGATGGGCTTATACAGTGTCGGCAAGGCCGGTATGGAAGCGCTGGCGCACACGTTGGCCAAGGAAGAAAAGGCCCATGGCATCCGGGTTAATATCGTTGCCCCGGGACTAGTAGATACGGACATGGGGCGTAAGTTGGTCAGTCTGTTACCGGGTCCTGACGATATGCGGCAGCTGGATGCCAATATGCCATTTGGTTTTGTTTGCACGCCGGAGGATATAGCCGCGACTGTGGCGCACCTGTGTTCCGACGACGGGCGCTATATCACCGACCAGAGAATTACTATCAGTGGTGGTGCTTGAGCGGCAGCCACAGCATAACTTGATGCATCTCAGCCATTAGTCAGGTACGCAATTATGAAGCTATATCATTGTAAGGATGCGCGTTCACTACGCGCTTTATGGACCCTTGAGGAAATGGGGTTGGATTATGAATTGGTGAATATGGAATTTCCGCCACGGTTTACCCAGCCCGGTTATCTCGATATCAACCCTATGGGTACAGTGCCCACGTTGGTAGACGGTACTGTCACCCTTACAGAGTCGTCAGCCATGTGCCAGTACCTGGCGGAGAAATATGGTCCCACTGAGCTCGGCCTTGATGTGTCTGACCCTCAGTATGGTGAGTATCTCAACTGGCTATATCGCAGTGATGCGACTTTGACGTTCCCTCAGACTCTCGTGTTGCGCTATACCCGTCTGGAGCCGGAAGAGCGCCGTGTACCGCAAGTGGTTGCAGACTACACGCAGTGGTACTACTCGCGGTTGCGATCGGTAGAGATGGCGCTCGAGGGTCGCGACTATCTGCTCGGTGATCGCTTTACGGTTGCGGATATCGCCGTCGGCTATGCGGTATTTCTCGGTGTTTCTCTTATCATTGATAAAAAATATAAACCCAATACGAAAGCCTATCTGGCTCGTCTGATGGCGCGACCAGCCTTTCAGCGTGCCCGCGCGAAATAAGGAGAACAAGGATGGCTTACTCGACCCTGCAATATGATATCGAGGATCACATTTTGACCCTCACCCTGAATCGGCCCGAGGTCCTGAATGCCTTTAGCGTTACCATGGCCGAAGAGCTGGTGCAGGCTTTCAATGCCGCCAGTGAAGATGACGCAGTACGGGCCATCGTGGTCACTGGTGCTGGCCGGGCTTTCTGTGCCGGTATGGATTTACAACCAGGCGACAACGTTTTTGGCCTGGACGAGAGCCAGCGTCCCGATTTGGATGGTGCCGGTGTCGTGCGGGATACCGGTGGGGTTGTGACTCTGGCCATGTATAACTGCAAGAAGCCGATTATCGGCGCGATTAACGGTGTGGGGGTGGGCATTGGCGCCACCATGACCTTGGCCATGGACATTCGACTGGCATCAGATAAGGCACGTTTCGGTTTTGTCTTCTCGAAACTCGGTGTCGTGAATGAAGCCTGTTCCAGCTGGTTTCTGCCGAAAATTGTCGGCATGTCGCAGGCGTTGGACTGGCTGTATTCCGGTGAAATATTTGATGCGGCTGAGGCGCTGCGGGGCGGATTAGTGCGAGCCGTCTATGCCCCGGAAGATCTGCTGAATGAGGCCCGCAAGTTAGCCCATCGGTATGTTGACTCCACTTCGGCAGTATCCATCGCCTTGATCCGTCAGAGCTTGTATCGAGAGTCGAGTCAGCCCCATCCCATGGCAGCCCATCGGCAGGAAAGTCTGAATATGTTTTATACCAGCATGGCTGACGGTAAGGAGGGCGTGACCGCGTTTCTGGAAAAGCGCCCGCCGGTACTGAGTGCTCGAGTGTCGACAGATATGCCGCCTACATTTCCCTGGTGGGAAGAGCCAACGCTCTGATCGAGGGCGCTGAATCGGACCACTCGCTGGGAGCCTGCAGGCAAGCTGTGCTATCCATTCGCGCTATCCATTCGCGCTATCCATTCCCCCTATACCGGAAGCATCAGCCCTTGAATCATTCTGGGGTCAGATGAACGACTGGCGTAGACTGCGCGCCTGATCAATGCGAGGGCAGATATGTGACAGTAGCAGAGAATATTCCATCCTGGTTTTCGAAAAGCCTGGCAGTGGTCCCGGAAAGCAAAACAATCGATGTTAATGGCGTTGCGATTCATTCATTGCGCTGGGGCACAGATACTTCAAAGCCCGGGGTGATCTTTGTCCATGGTAATGGTGCCCACGCACACTGGTGGTCCTTTATCGCGCCATTTTTCCTTGATCATTATCGTGCCATCGCCATTGATCTGGCGGGTGCCGGCGATAGCGGTGCTTCAGACGGTTACACGCCAGAAGCTTTCGCTGCACAGATTAATGCGGTTGCCGACGATGCGGGGTTCGGTGCCGATACGATTATCGTCGGCCACAGTTTTGGCGGCTATATCACCCTGAAAACCGGCTTGCTCTATAGTCAGCGTCTGGGGGGTATTGTGCTCGTGGATTCGGCGGTACGCCCGCCAGATTTCCAGTGGGAGCGAGACCCGAAGAGCTCGCCGCTGAAGCGCAA
>Ga0115566_10004014_pt1 | contig 11763 bp, 12 predicted proteins | sample COGITO_mtgs_1204_3_FD_87173 | JGI IMG/M metagenome (GOLD analysis project Ga0115566, IMG submission 87173) | Pelagic marine microbial communities from North Sea - COGITO_mtgs_120405 | ecosystem: Environmental > Aquatic > Marine > Epipelagic | place: Germany:Helgoland, sampling site Kabeltonne...
CATGCAAAAGTTGTAACGCTGACGGCCAAGTGCAAGGCGATCTTCATGCACAAGAATGGAATAAAATTTATAAGATTTAAAAATTATTTTTATGACTGTTGGATTATTTGTAGATTTTAGAAATGATAAATTTTTCTCTTTATATAAAAAGATTTTAAGAAATAATCAAAAATTAGTTTTTATTGGTCAAAAAAAACATATTGAAGTTATAAAAAAAAAAATTGGTATTAAAAATTCAAAATATTCTATTTTTAATTAAAATAACTTAAATAACTTAAATATTAATCAAAATTTATATAGTTCTTATATCATTAACTTTTTGATTGTTTTAAAAAATTTTATTTATTCGTATTACATATTAAAATCGAATGATATCAAAACAATTTTGGTTTCTGATGATAGAAGCCCTGATATTCTTCTATCATTCATTAGACACTCTAAAAAAAATAATATTAAAGTTGTTCTAATACCTTCTGGAATTTTTTCAGCTAAAAAATTTGTTATTCAGAATAGAAAAAAAAATATTAAGAAATTTTATTCACATACACCAATGCTATCAAACCAGCATCTTTATACAGTTGTTAATAAAAAAATTATTTATTTTTATAAAAAAAATATATTATGGCTATATAACCTTTTTAACTTATTTCCAAAAAACCCTTGGATATCTGGATCTAATGTAGATCAAGCTTTTTTTCAAAGTGATGCCAGTAAAGCATATTACCTCAAACAAGGGTTTAGAAGTAAATTAATCCAAAATCTAGATAGTTATGCTTTGAATGAAATTGACATAAAAAAAAAATTATTAAAAAAAAATTTATTTAAAAAAAAATATAAAATTGCCAACAATAAAAAAATTATAAAATTTATGCCTAATCCATGGTTTGAGCATAATATTACATCTTACGAAGAAGGCTATAAAAGAAATTATGAAATTACAGAGTATTTAAAAAAAATTAGCTTATCGAAAGAAATTGAATGTCTTGTATCACTTCATCCAAAACAAAAAAAAAAAGATTATTTATGGATAGAAAAGATTTTTAATTTTAAAATAATTGATGAAAAATTATTTAACATTATTGATTGTTCTGATTTATTTATAATTAGTTATGAGAGTGATACAATGATATGGTCTGCTGATTTAAATGTACCATGTATCATTACAAATTTTTTTAATGAAAAAAGTAGTATATTCGAATTTAAAAATTTATTTTTTTGTAATACGAGATCAATTTTTAAAAAAACAATTAATAAATTATTATTAAAAAAAAATAATAATATATTAAATATAGATATTTATAAAAAAATGCAAAACGATATAGCAAATCAATTATAAAATGAAATTGACTAATAAAAATAACAAGTATTTAAATAAAAAAATTTTTGTTAAAAAATCAAATGGCAAAAATATCTTTAGTATAAGAGATATAGGAGATATTCCAAAAGTAAGAGCGAGAAAATTTTATTCTCATGAACCTGATACTGTTAATTGGATATCTAAATTCCCTAGAAATTCTAGATTTTTAGATATTGGAGCCAACATAGGGGTTTATTCTCTTTATGCGGCACATAAAAATTGCAAATGCATTTCCATTGAACCTCAATCATTAAACTTTGCCTTATTAAATCTAAACATATTTGACAATAAATTTCAAAATTTGATATCTGCATATCCAATTTGTGCTAATGATAAAAGTGGTCCTTCTTATCTATATCATTCTAAAGAACTTAAATTTGGTGGCGCACACACCACATTTGATAGAAACATAAATGATGAGGGGAGAAGTTTTGATATTAAATTTAAATCAGGATCATATGCTGTAGTTCTAGATGATTTTTTAAAAAAAATAAAATTTATACCTAACTTTATTAAAATTGATGTTGATGGTAATGAATTAAATGTTTTAAAAGGTTTAAAAAAAACAATTAAATCTAAAGCATTAAAATCAATTTTAATTGAAATAAATCCCAATTTTAAAGAGCATCAAGAGTGTGTTAAAATTTTAGCGAAAGAATTTTCAAATTATAAAAAAATAAACATTATTAAAAATAGCAATATTTACAATATTGTTTTTTCTAGAATATAATATGAGAAAATTTTTGTTTCATATTAAAAAAAAAATTTATTATACTAAAGTATACTTAAACAGGTTTTTTCATGAAAAAGATGAAGATCCTAAATTTAGAAAAATTTTAAACGATCTTAATGAACAAGGTATCTCTTTTGTACCTAATTTTTTACTAAAAAATCAAATAAAAAAAATTTCAAAAGAAGTTAAGCCACTATTGAGTAGGTTGATAAAAGAGCCGAATAAAAAACTTAAGTATTACAGGAATACTCATGAAGGTTTATTCAGACTCTATAATATTTCAAAGGTGTCACCAGCCTCTAAATTATTTTATAATTCAAAATTAATAAGAAATTTTTCAAGGTATTATGTGTCAAAAAATGTATCATTTTATCAAGATATGGTTGAAATTAGACAAAAAATAAATCGTCCATTAAGTCAACTTCAATTTACTTCAGATAAATTTCATTTTGATGACTGGAGGATAAGATTAAAATTTTTTTTATTATTAACAGATGTGGGTATAGAAAATTCCCCATTAAAATATGTACTAAAAAGTCATAAAATTAGTAAAAATGCCATGGAGGAAGATTTATTTATTAATAAAAAAAATGGCAAATATGGTTTTTATAAAAATTCTGAAATCAAAGAAATACTTAAAGTGCACAATTTAAAAGTCAGAGATTGCACTGGAAAAGCAGGCACTTTAATAATAGTAAATACCAATGGTATTCATAAAGGAACACCTTTAAAGGATTCAAAAAATCCAAGAATTCAGCTAGGTCTTTACAGTGATTTGCGTAAAAAGAAGTGGAACCCAAACAATTTTAACTTATAAGAAACAAATGACAAAATTTTTATATAGCCTTTATAACCTTATATTTTCCAATGATATTGAGGGTTTTTCAGCAAAGTTAATTCAAAATTTAAAAAAAAAAATTATAAAATAACGGTAATAGATATTGGGTGCTACGTTGGGAATTTTAGCAAAAAAATTAACCAAAATTTAAATAATAAAGATGTTTTTTTTTATATGATAGACCCTAACAAAAATATTTTACCAAATCTTAATAGATTAGGAATTAAAAAAAAATTTTTTCCTTATGCGATTGACTCAGGAACAAATTATAAAACATTATATTTTAATAATGCGTTTCCAGCTTCAGGAACTTCGTTGAGCGATATTTATTACAAATCTAAAGGCTACAATATATCAAGAAATTTATTTTTTTTATTTAGAAAAAGAAAAAATTTTTTTTCTAAGAAAAAAATTAAAACTATTTCATTAGACAAATTTATCAAAACTGAAAAAATCAATAGAGTTGATATTTTGAAAATTGACACTGAGGGTAATGAAGAAAATATATTAATAAATTCTAAATATGCTCTAGAAAAAACAAAAGTTTTAACTCTAGAATTATTAAGTAAAAAAGAAGATGAAAAAGATAAATTTGATAGGATTAATAATTTTTTAAAAAAAAAAAATTTTATTCTCAAATATAAAAAAAGAATTTATTCAACATCTATTTTTACAAATTTAATATGCTATGATTTAATTTATTTAAATCGTAATAATTAAAAGATTTTAATTATTTGTAATAAATAAACTTAAATCCTTTTTGCAGAAATTATAAAAGATGATGAGAAAGGAATCAAAGCCAATTTATTTTTTTGCATCATTATCAAATTTGATATTTTTCTGATTTCTTTATCACCTTTATTATATATTGCAGGAGAAACAGGATGATAATTTATTGGAGATATTTCATTTATTTTAAAATTGTGTTTACTTAATAAGTTATTTATTTGACCAGGTGTAAATTGATTTCTAACATTTACTTTTATACCTGTAGTTGTAGGCTGACTGAATGGAGTTTCTTCAAAATAATTTTTATTATTTTTAAGAAATTTTGTTAATGTAAATTTATTTAAATCAATAGCTTCTTTCAAAAATCTTTTGTGAGTTTTTAATTTAGCTTCGAATTCAGTAAATCTGTTCAATGAGAAAAGGTTATAAAGTCTATTTCTAGAGCCTAAAATTAATATTCCATTCTTAGTTAAGTTTTTGTAGCAATATGAGATAATTTTGTTTATCTCTTCGAAAGAAAGATACTCTAAAAATCCTACAGCAGAAATGACGTCAAATTTTTCTTTTGGTTTATAATTAAAAATATTGTCATTAATAAATGAAAGATTTCTTTTATTAAATTTCTTATTTGCAATACTTATCATCTTTGAAGAAAAATCTATTCCAATACTTTGCTTAGTAATCTTTGAAGCATAAAAACATAAATCACCTGATCCACAGCCTATATCAAGGTGTTTTTTCTTTTTGTATTTTTTAATCATTTCTATAACAAATGAGTTTCTCTGAATAATCGTGTTAGGAATTTTATTAGTAGAAAAGTCAGCTCTTAACGACCAATTTTTGGCTTCTTTTTCAAAAAATAGTTTTGTTTGTTTCTGTTGTTTGCTCATAAATGTAAAGTTAATTATAAATTAAGGAAGTCATTAGCATTTAATCTTGGAAAAACAAACTTATTTTTCAAATTTTTATTGGATATTACACCGACATCAGTTGTTAAGCCAAAATTAAAACCAGTTTTTTTAATTATTTCTAATGTATCTTTATTATACGATCCATACGGATAACAAACAGATAAATTTTTAATATTAAAATTTAATTTTTTAAAAAATTTTATTGAATTATTTATCTCTTGTAATTGTTTATTTTTAGATAAAATCCCCCACCTCTCATGAAATTCACCATGGGAACCTATATGCATTCCGTCTTTATACATCTCAACTAATTCCTTTGAATTTATATATAATTTTTTTGAAAAATCTCTCACACTTAAATTGAGATATTTTTCTATCAAATTATTAAGGATTTTATGTCTTACTTTTTCAGGTAACAAAAATTGTAAAAGTTTTTTAACTAAGGATGTTTCTAAATCATCATAGCGCGATTTAAGCAAATTTATATTTATTTTCATATCAAATATATTTTTGTGGTTATATTTTTTAAGCAGAACATTTATATCATCCAAAATTTTTTTTATATCATCTTCCTTTTCTAAAATAAAATGGATCATATTAACATCTAGAACAATTTCATTCTCAACAACTTTGCTGGGAGGGTAAAAAAAACCAGTTATTTTATTTTTTCTTAATTCAGGCAAAACATATTTGTAATGATCTTTATAACCGTCATCAAACGTAAGTATTAATTTTTTTTTTCCTGAAATTTTCTTTTTATTTAAAATTTCAGTTAAATCATCAAAATTAATTATATCAAAATTTTTCTTAAACCACTTAACTTGATTTCTAAACTCAGTAAATTCTAAAGCTTTTAGTTTTGGATATTTACTATTTTTAACTGGCCTTACGTAGTGATACATGACCATACAAATTGAACTTTTATCAAAATTAATCATTTATTTTTGGGCTGTTAATATTAGTGTATCAGTAATTTTTTTCTTTTTTAAAAAATCTGAATAATTTTTAATCATATTTTTATTAAAAAGGTTTTTTAGAAATTGATGACCACCTGGTTTATTATAAAAAAACCATCCAAAATGATTATTGATATTATATCGTTGATAAAAATTTACTTTAATATTTCTAAATCCAGCCTTTTTAACAAAAAGTTTCAATGATTTTTCTGTATGCAAAATTAATTGCTCTTTACAAAAAGTAAAATTTTTAAAAGCTTTAAATTCATCTGTAGATAATAAGAAATCATTGGCATTTGGAACTTCAATAATTATTTTACCTTTTTTTTTAAGTTTAGATTTTAAAATTTTTAATATTTCAATTTGATTAGGTAAGTAATGTAATACATGAAAAAGAGTAATATAATCAAAGTTCATATCAAAATCTGATATATCTTTTTTTATTCTAATTTTTTTTTTCTTTAAATGTTGAATAAAATCTGAACCTACCTCAACACCATTTTTACTTTTAGCATTTTTTATTTTGATTAAAAAATTTCCCCAACCACAGCCAAAATCTAAAATGTCTTTACCTATAAAAAATTTATTTAGGTTTTTTTTTCGTCTTTCATCGTCATTTAAATAGCTTGTAATTATATTTCCTTTTTTAGTATAAACATGATTAATTTTTTTTTGACTTTTATTTAATAAAGATCTTCTATCGTTATTTTTAACATTTAAATAATAATTGTCTCCCGTAATGTGTTTTTGTAAAAAAATTATTTTTTCTTTTTTATCTTTTAATACATTTACTTTTGAATCTCTTGTTCCTCGACTGATTATGATTAAATTTTTATCAAAGATTAATTTATTTTTTTTTAAATTTGTGTAAACTGGATTTGAAATATTCATAACTTAATAATTAAGATTTTAAATTAAACATTATTTAATATACATTAAAAATTAATATATGAATAAAAAAATTGAATTTAATTTAAATTTACCTTTTCTAATAATAATTAAATCATGTTCACAAAATTTCTAACCAAAAATTATTTTTTAATATTTTTGTTTGTATTCTTTTTGAATGGACTAAGTCTAGTTAAAGATTACGGTTTTGGTTGGGATAATGGTATTCATCGATTGATGGGTTTTGTGAATTTAAAATATATCTCACTCATATTCTACCCTGATTTAGAAAAAAAATTTCCAAGAAGTAAAAATATCCCAGAATTTAATGAACATCCCAAATATAATCTTTATGGCTCAATATTTACACTCCCAGTTGCTATAATTGAGATTATTTTTAATATTACAAATAATGATAAATCATCAGATAATAATGAAAATGTTTATTACTTAAGTTGTTATATAATTTTTTTTATTTATTGTATTTCGTTGTTAATACTTTTCAAAACTTTTTTATTTTTAACAAAAAAAAATATTTTGTCTTTTTTGGGAATATTATGTTTTATATCGTCTCCAAGAATATTTGCTGAGTCATTTTATAATATTTCAGATATTTTTTTATTGTGTTTAGTAATTTTTACAAATTATTTTTTTTTAAAATTTTTAAGTAAAAATAAAGTCAAAAACTTGTTATTGGCAACTTTGTTTTGTGCTTTTTCAATTATTACCAAACCTTTAGCGGGCTCTCTTGCAATTAGTTTTATCATGATTTTTTTTATTTCTTTTATAATTAAGAAATACACATTTAAATTTTTTTTTAGTAATTCTATTAAGTTTTTTTTATTAATAACGATTTTTTATGTAATTTTTTTTCCATTTTTATGGAGTAATCCTATTGAAAACTTTTTTATACTGATAGAAAGATTAACCAATTTTGGTTGGCATGGTGACATATTTTTTTTTGGAGAGTTAATTAAAGGAATGAACGCTCACTGGTATTATCAAATTGTTATGTTCGCTCTTACTACACCAAGTTATTATGTAATATTTTTTGTATTGTTATCCACTTATTATATTTATTCACATACTGAATCAAAAAAAAATATTTATATGTACTATTTATTTATAAATTTGATTTTAATTTTTTTACTTTCATCTATCTTTCAAAATACAAAATATAATGGATGGAGACATATATATTTTGCTTATCCATTTTTTATTACAATAATTATTAATATAATAAATAAGTTAAATATAGAATTTCAAAATAAAAATTTTTATATTTATGCAATTATATTTTTAATTCTATCAGTAGGTCACAATACATTTTGGATAATAAATAATCATCCTAATCAATATGCTTATTTTAATAATTTTATAAAAGATAATCATAAAAAATTTGATATTGATTGGTGGGGGATTTCAAATAAGCAAGTTTTTAATTATCTATATCAATTTGATAAAAGAGATAAGATTTATATTTATTCTGATGGTCCTTCTTTAAGGTCTACTTTAGTTAGAATGAATCAATCAGTAAATGATAAAATTTTTATTACAAATAAATTAATTGAATCAAATTATATTATAACTAACTTTATTTCTGATAAAGATTTTGAAAAAAAATTTACAAAAATTCATGAAATCAAAACAGACCAATCAATTATTTCAACTATATACAAAGTTAAATGAAAAAAAATAATCTTTTAATTTTTGTGAATAATATTAATTCAGCCTTATTAATGTCCTCAAAATTATTAGAAAAAAAAAATAAAATTAGTGATGTTTCAATTATAATTGAAGAAAGGTATTCGGATGGAAAAATAAAATTTAAATTTAGAAATCAATATTCAAAATTAATAAAAAAAATCTTTTCATCAATAGACTGTAAAAAGATTTATTTTTATAGAAGACCTGATAATTATGAAATGTTTTCATTAAGAAATTTTTTTTATATTTTCAAGATTAAAAAAAAAAATGAAAAATATAAAGAACAAATTAATAATTTTATTAAATCAAATAAGATAGATTTAAATTTAGTTAATGAGGTTTGGTTCTCGAATGATTTAATTTCTAAAATCTTTTTAAATAATTTTGATTGTTCTCACTCTTATTTTTTTCATGGACTGGGTGATATAATGATTCTTAAAAAAAAAAATTTATTGTTGAGTCTAATTGATAGATTTAAGTTTATTGTAAATAATAATTTTTACGAAATTTATTACTTATATAATCATAAGAAAGTTAAATTTTATAGTTTATACAAAAAAAACTACAATAATAAAATCTTTAATTTACCCTCTGAAATAAACAAAGATTTTTATAAAATGATTTTATCTAAACTATCTAAAAAATATAGTAAGCTAGTCTTTAAAAAAAAAATAGTTTTGATTACAGACAATATTATCCTCCAAAAGTTTAATTCTTACAAAGCAAAACAATTCTCAAAAATATACGTTAAACATTTAATAATTTTTTTTAAAAAAAATAAAATTAAAATTTCAAATTATATTTTTTTATTTAAGTGGAAGGGGAGTGTTCCAGATTTTCATAAAAAAATTTTTAAAAACGAATTTATGAATAATAAATTAATAATAAAAGACATTAATGAATATTTGAAAGATTATATACCTTTAGAATTATTAATTCCTAACTTAAAACCTAATTTTATAATGTCATATTATTCAACAATTAATTTTTTTTTAAAAAGCATGTTTCCTAAAATAAAAATAGTTAATACATTTAAAATTCATAAATCTATTGAAAAAGATTATCTTAAATACCATAGAGTAAATAATCTTAACAAACTTTTAGAAAACTCTGAAAAAATTAAAAAACTAGTTAGCGTTCCATATGATATGAGTGTTTAGATTATTCACTACTTTCAATTTTTTCTATTATATAGTTTGGTCTTTTTTTTACTTCATTATATATCCTCGAAACATATTCGCCTACTAACCCTATTGCAATAATATTAAAACTTGAAGTTAATCCAATCAAAAGTAACACAGTTGTAAAGCCCTCATATGGTTTACCTATCAATTTCTGAAAAATTAAAAATAATGTAAAAATCAAAAGGAAAAATAATAATGAAAAACCACATTTAGTTATCAAAGAAATTGGGACATTGGAAAAAGAAAACAAGCTATCCGAAGCATATTTGTACAAAAAACTATAAGAGGATTTTGACTCACCTTTTTTTCGAAATGGTCTGTCAAATTTTATAATCGTTTGATTATATCCAATATAACTTACTAAACCTCTTAAAAATCTTGTTCTTTCCCTCATATTTTTTACATGATTAATAATTTTTTTATCAATCAATCTAAAGTCACCAGAATCTTTATAAATTTTTTGATTTTTTTCAGAACTAAATATTAAAATTTTATAAAAAAAACTTTTTAAAATTTTTTTAGTATAAGTTATATCTTCTGACGATCTTTGTGTTAAAACTACGTCATGTCCTTGCTTCCATTTATTAATCATTTCAGGTATTAATTCTGGTGGATCCTCTAAGTCAGGGTCAATTATGATTGCAGCATCTCCTTTACAGTTATCTATACCAGCAAGGATAGCGGCTTCTTTTCCAAAATAATTAGAAAATTTGATAAGTTTTATATTTTTAAATTTTTTTTCATTTAATTTCATTTTCTCCCATGTTGAGTCTGAGCTATTATTGTCAACAAGAATTAGTTCGAACTTATGATCTAATTTTTTGATAATTTTTTCTATTTCATCCAAAAAACTTGGTAAAACACTTTCTTCATTGAAGCATGGAGATATAATTGATATCATAATGTTAATTATCATATTAAATTAAAATATTAAACATTAAACTTTATGAAATGTATTAACTGTAAAAAAAAAAGATTAGATAAAATTGTAAATTTAGGAAAACAACCCATAAGTAGTTTGTTCTATAACAAGCCAAAAAAAAATCTTAAATCATATCCGTTAGATTTATATAAATGTAAAAATTGCAATTTAGTTCAGTTAAAAGAATTAGCACCTTTAGAAAATATGTATGGAAGCACATATGGATACAGAACATCATTGAGTCCGCTTATGATAGAGCATATGAAGGAAAAATACCTAAAAATTTTAAAAGATAAAATAGTCCTAAAATCAAAGGACAAGATATTAGATATAGGATGTAATGATGGTACCTTTTTAAATTTTTTTGCAAAAAACAAATATAAAGAATTATATGGAATTGATCCATCAGCTGGTAAATTTCAGAAATACCATAGCAATCAAATAAAATTAGAGACAGATTTTTTCTCTAGAGCTTCAGTCGAAAAGAAATTTGGTAAAAAAAAATTTAATTTAATTACATCTTTTGCAATGTTTTATGACATTGAGGATCCTAATTCTTTTTGTAAAGATATCTTCAAGCTATTACATAAAGATGGAATTTGGATATTAGAATTATCATATTGGCCAATGCTAATTGAGAACTTAACTTATGATCAGATTTGTCATGAACATGTTTCCTATTATTCAATTAGTGTTTTTAAAAAATTAATTGAAAAGAATAATTTAAAAATATTAGATTTTAGATTTAATGAAATTAATGGTGGAAGCATTGAGATTAAATGCTCAAAAAAGAAATCAAAATTAAAAAGTAATACAAAAAAAATTTATGAACTAATAGATTATGAGTCTAAAATTAATAAAAAAACATACGAAAATCTTAATTTAAGAATAAATAATACTAAGAAAAATTTAATTGAATTTTTAAAATTGGCAAAACTGACAAAAAAAAGTGTATTAGGTTATGGTGCCGCAACAAAAGGGAACATTGTTCTTAATCAAATTTCAGCAAATAGTAAATTAATCCCCTTTATCGCTGATGCAAATCCTGAAAAAAATAATAAATTTACACCAGGATCAAACATTCAAATAATAAGTAAAAAGAAAATGCGTAAAATTAATCCAGATTATCTGTTAGTTTTAATATGGTCTTTTAGAAAAGAAACTATAAAGCAAGAAATCAACTATATAAAAAAAGGAGGAAAATTAGTGTTTCACTTGCCAGTTTTTCATATAATAGATAAGTATAATTATAAAGAATATTTAAATAGTGATCTCTCAGCATTCGCAAATAAAATTTAATAATACAGTTTTAATTTTAGGATCAAATAGTTTTATTGGAAAAAATATAATTACCGAAATTCCATTTAAACAAATTATTTGTGTTAAAAAAAAAAAACAAAATATTATTAAAAAAAAAAATATTAAATATTATTTTTTTAATCTTCATTCATCCAAAGACCTGATTAGAATTATTAAAAAATACAATTTTGACAAGGTAATTATATGTGCATCAAATAACAATAATAGTAAGAATTTGA
>Ga0115566_10004017_pt1 | contig 11760 bp, 9 predicted proteins | sample COGITO_mtgs_1204_3_FD_87173 | JGI IMG/M metagenome (GOLD analysis project Ga0115566, IMG submission 87173) | Pelagic marine microbial communities from North Sea - COGITO_mtgs_120405 | ecosystem: Environmental > Aquatic > Marine > Epipelagic | place: Germany:Helgoland, sampling site Kabeltonne...
ACTTTAAATCGGATCTAGATGTCTCGGAAGAGAAGCAAAATTCTGACATTTTGCAGCAGGCTATCGAAGGTCTGGAAGAGCTAGATGTCGATGCCGGACTCGAAGAACTAGAAGGTTCTGCCAATCGAGTAGCTGTTGACGATAAGCGTATGATTAATTGTCGCGCCGACTTAAACCAGTTAGTTCCCTTCAAGTATGACTGGGCCTGGCAGAAATATCTGGATGGCTGTGCCAACCACTGGATGCCGCAAGAGGTTAATATGACGGCAGACATCGGCCTGTGGAAAGATCCTAATGGCTTAACCGATGACGAGCGACTTATCGTCAAACGGAACCTCGGTTTCTTCTCTACTGCAGACTCACTTGTTGCTAACAATCTTGTCTTGGCTGTTTATCGATTGATTACTAATCCTGAGTGTCGACAATACATCTTGCGCCAGGCATTCGAGGAAGCGATTCATACTCACGCCTATCAGTATTGTATCGAGTCACTCTCCATGGATGAGGGCGAAATTTTCAATATGTATCACGAAGTACCTTCTGTCGCTAAGAAGGCTTCCTGGGGACTTAAGTACACACAGGAATTGAGTGACCCCAAATTTAACACCGGTACAACTGAAAACGATCAAGCACTGCTTATGAACTTGATCGCGTTTTACTGCTGTCTAGAGGGAATATTTTTCTACTGTGGCTTCACCCAAATCTTATCCATGGGTAGACGCAATAAGATGACCGGCACCTCTGAACAGTTTCAATATATTCTTCGCGACGAATCCATGCATTTGAATTTCGGTATCGACATGATCAACCAGATCAAGTTGGAAAATCCGAATCTGTGGACCGACGAGATGAAAGAAAAAGCTACTCAGATGATTCTTCAAGCCACGCACCTGGAGATCGAATACGCTAGAGATACTATGCCGCGCGGCGTGCTCGGTATGAACGCAGCTATGATGGAGGAGTATCTACAATTCATAGCGAACCGAAGGCTTATCCAAATCGGTTTGCCAGAGCAATTCGAAGGTGTTCAGAACCCATTCCCTTGGATGTCTGAAATTATGGACCTGCGTAAGGAGAAAAATTTCTTTGAAACGCGAGTTATCGAGTATCAAACGGGCGGCGCCCTAACTTGGGATTAAACTCTCGCATCAAGGTTGAGGGTTAAGTGTCAGCTCGAAGAGCTTGGCGCCAACTGGAGCAAATGAATGAAGGATAAGAAGTACGCTGACGACGATCCAGAGCGCACACTCGTCACCCTGGATCAGTTGAGTCAGACCATCGAAGTGATGACTAGCGTGGTCAATAGACTGCGCCGTCATCTGAGCGATCAGATAAAGGCTCAATTAGAGGCGCAAGAAGCAGCGGACTCTCTGCCGGCCGCGCGCTCCGACTCCGAAGACCAAGCAAACGCCGGCGCCCCTGCCACAGAGAAAGATGCGGCAACAGCCCAACAATCTCATGACAAAAAGCGTGAGAGTTTCGTCGTGGAGATATCTCAACAAGAGATTGAACCCACCCGCAAGTCCACAAAGATTCTGCATTAATCTTCCTGTCCTAGCACAGGCGGATATGCAGACAGACGCGATATGACAAAACCTATCGGCGCCATCGTCTTGGCGGCAGGATTTAGCAAGCGCTTCGGCGACAGCAAATTGCTCGCCCAATTGCACAATGGGAATACTGTGGTGCAACAGACCCTGGAGCGAATCGCTGAAGTCTTTCCCCATCGCATAGTTGTCACTCGTCCGGAGCTGATTCCACAGCTATTACCCCTAGCGCCCGGGACCTCATTTCTAGCCTTTGAACATGCAGAGCAAGGCATGGGAGCGACACTCGCTTTCGCCGCACAGCACATAGGTGATTGGCGAGCATGCCTAGTCTGCCTCGGGGACATGCCCTTCATCAAAGCTTCAACCTATAGACAGATAGCCGAGCAGATCGAAGAGGACAGCATCGTCATACCGGTGCTAGACTCGAAAATAGGCAACCCAGTCGCCTTTGGTAGCGTCTATTTTGATGAGCTAGGGAAGCTTCAGGGAGATGCCGGGGGGCGAAAGCTCATCACACTGCATCAAAGTGCTGTTCGCGAACTGTCAATTGATGACCCTGGCGTGCTGCAAGATATAGACACCCCCCAAGAGCTTGCTCGTAACCAAGACAGTTAGGCGGAAGTTACTGCTGCAACGTCGGATACTGTAAGCACGCCCCTGCACCTTGTATTGCATAAGGAGTTGCTTTCACCCTACAATCTTTGCGTCAAATAGCGCAGGCAAACATGAAAAAAATTAAGAACGAAGGCGAACTTTTAAAAGAGGCTATTCGAGTTGGCACACGCTACTTCGAGGCTAGGGGCGCGGGAAAGTTTGAAAGTACCGATCACGTCGACATAAAAGTGCGTGCGATCTATCTATTACTCGTCAAGGATGGGGTGATACAGGCTCTGGCGACGGAAGATGAGAAGGCAGTGAATATGCGCCACAAGCTGGCAATTTGGATCTCGAAAAACCTTCCAGCCGATCATCACTTGTTACAGTAATTCTACTCATGCATCAGCCCTACAGACACAGCCTGCTTGCACTAATCGCCCTGCTATTCGGTTTGCTAAACACTGCCCTTGCCGATACTTCTTCGGCGTTACTCGCCATGGAAGATCCACAGAACCCGCTGGTGCTCATCAGCACCTCTCGGGGTGAGATTTATCTAGAACTGTTCCCTAACGAAGCACCTAACAATGTGCAAAATTTCATTGCCCTCGCACAAGGCGAGAAAGACTTTACCAATCCGGACACAGGCCAGCCAGTTCAGGCGCGTTACTACTATAACGGCATGCGCTTTCATCGCGTCGTGCCCGGCTTCGTCATTCAGGCGGGCAGCCAGGCTAAGAATCCCCTAGGACTGCAGGTAGAACTTCTACCAGATGAAATAAATGCAGATGCCCTGGGCCTGGATCAGATTCCGGCTATCAATCCCGACGGCAGTTTCGCCGACGAACTCAATATCGAGTCAAAACAAGACTTTCATACCGAAATCCTGGAAGCACTCTACTCCCGAAGGAATATCGCGGACGTTGCCACGGCATTATCCAGGCAATATCAAACACTGGGCGAGCTACAAAATCTAACGGTGAAATCGGTGTACGAGAGTCAGGGCTACCGCTATGACTCATCACTACGTAGCCGAGCCATACGCAGAGGCACGGTAGCGCTCGCCAATTCGGGCCCCGACAGCAATGGCCCCGAGTTCTTTATCAGCCTTGCCGATGCCCCCCAACTTACGGGAAAATACACAGTAATAGGACAAGTCATCGAAGGTCAGTCGGTGATGGATACTATAGGCAGTACGGCAATTGATCCGGATCAATTCTCTAGCCTTAGCACCTTGATTTACTCCGTGCGTAAGGCAAACTAAGCAGACAATCCCAGCTATTGTGGAGCTGACATGTCGAAGAAGAAAGCGAAGAAGAACTCAATGCAAGGCACCTATGCACTCAGCCTCAGCAGCGGATTGATCCTGGGCTTTGGGCTAGGCGCGATCATGGGTAGCGTGCTTGTATCCACTGTATCCGGCGTACTTATAGGCGGCGTCGCGGGCTACCTTATCAATCACCCCGGGGCTAAACGTAAGACTTAGCAGTAACAAAACCTTGCCGCTACCGCGAAGCTGCTACCCTGCTTCTTCGGCAAATATTTCACGCCTGTAGGGCGGCATAGATTCCAATATCGTCTTCCCGTAGCGCCGACTCACAATGCGCTCATCGAACAGCGTTATTGTTCCACTATCTGACTCACTACGCAGCAACCTTCCGCTCGCCTGCACGAGGCGGAAAGCTGCGTCGGGCACAGCCAAGGTCATAAAGGAATTTAATCCCTGCTGTTCTATCCACTCCGACAGAGTCAGTTCGATGGGATCATTCGGCACCGCAAAGGGAATCTTGGCAATGAGCACATGGGTGCAATATTTACCTGGCAGATCGACCCCCTCGGCAAAACTAGCAAGGCCGAAAATGATACTCCCCTCTCCTTTATCTATTCGTTGTCGATGATATTTCACAAGTTGCGACTTCTGAAAATCATCCTGACACAATACCAGGTCGCGCCAAGCTGGGGGCAGCAGTTGCATAACATCTTGCATTTGCCTGCGACTGGAAAATAACATCAGCGACGCCCCAGTCTTATCCACCAACCGTGGAATCGCCTTGACGATAAAATCTGTGTGCTTTTCCGAGTCAGACGGATCACAGTGCATCTTGGGTATGACCAAACTTGCAGAGTTCGCAAAGTCGAACGGGCTGAGGATACTTAAATAGTGTGTATGTTCCGGCAGACCAGCGCGCATCTTCAGCATGTCGAAATTGCCAAGAGAGGAAAGCGTAGCGGAGGTTAGTACCGCCCCGGCACAGTTGTCCCAGAGTCTCTGCTGAAGATTATCGGCAGCTAAAACTGGACTCGATGACAAGCCGATGTCGGTGAAATTTTCGTTCGCGGTGTAACTGAGCCATCTCGCCAATGGTGCCTTCCCCTTCGGATCCACGGCGGCATAACTCATCCAGAGCCCCAAGTTCGATTCTGCGCGTTTCTGTTGCGAACCTATGAGAGGAAACCACTGCTCAGCTAGCTGTCTTCGTTTTACATCGCCCCCATCCTCCATAGCTTCTTTCAGATCATCGGCAGTACTCTGAAATGCGGCGGCCAGACGCGCAAATAGGTTTGCTAGATTTGCAGCAAGAGATTGAACCTCTTCCGGCACCACCCCTAACTCGAAAGCATGTTGGATACGATTGTCATAGCTGTCGGCCTGATCCAGAGACTCGAGGATTTGCTCCAGCACTAACCAGGCGTGATCAAGCTGCTCTCGTGTGTCCAGGAGTAATTTGTGCAAAGACTTTTGCGTGGTTCCATCGATAAAATCATCCTTCTGTAGGCGAAGGGTTATCGTTTCAGTACGCTCCAACCAGCTGCCGGTAGCCTTTAGGCGAGTAGTTGCAGAGAAATGATTATTGCTCTTATGTGGAAGATGATGGGCCTCATCGAAGATATAGATACATTTTTCAGGCTCAGGAAGAATTATGCCACCTCCCAGCGCCAGATCGGACAACACCAAATCGTGATTACTCACAATACAGTCTGCCTTATCCATGGAATCGCGCGCCTGATAGAAACAGCAATTTCTAAAGTGACTGCACTTGGGCCCCATACATTGGGCGTTATCTACGGTGACCGGCCTCCAATCATCATCGCTGATAGAGCTTTCCCAGTTATCCCTATCGCCTTTCCAGTTGCCCATGCTCAGCTGATCTAGCATTTTTTCATAGAGGGCCTGGTCTCCGCCAGCTGGATCATCCAGTTCTTCGCCATACAGGTCCATCATCGCCTGCATGCTGTCGTTGCCTCTAAGCAGCATATCCAATTTCGCCAGGCACAGGTATCGCCCTCTCCCCTTGGCTAAGGAGTAGCTAAAGCTGAGGTCAGAGCCTTCCAATATCTCTGGCAGGTCCTTGTGCACAACCTGTTCTTGAAGCGCTACAGTAGCCGTGGCTATCACCACCTTAAGATCTAATGCCTTGGCCAGTGGTATTACTGCTAAGACGTAGGCCAGTGTTTTCCCCGTACCCGTCCCGGCTTCGACCACGCAGATCGGGGGTGAGGAGTCGTCATTGGCAAGGCTGGACAAGGTCTTCGCAATCTCGGCGATCATAAGACGCTGGCCATAGCGCGGAGTGAGTTCGCGGGACTCTAGCAATTGGCGATAGGCGGACTGAATACTGTCTTTTACATCATCCGCCAACATCCACATCAATCCTCAAAGTGCAGTTCAAATACTGCTAAATAGTGGATGAATTATAGCATCTGTGGGCTGCTTACCAGAGAAATTATCGGAAATCGTCTGATCACTACAATTCTTTTCTGTTTTGAATGAAACAACATCTGCTACACTTGAGTCTCAGTATTATTACTTTCAATTTCAACGCATAAAGCGATGGAAGCCCTTAATCGCACAATCAAATCCTTCGGTTCGTAGTACATGACAACTGCTCCAAGCTCTGCACCCACGCTTATAGACAACACCTGGCTCAACCAAGACTGTGAGCAGAGGCTGTTGACCCTAGGCAAACTCGATCCCAAAGAGTCGAGTACAGCCGACTTCCTCCTTAAAGTAGCGCTTGAAGACGACTTTGAGAAGGTCCGCAGCTCAGCTATCTCCCGAATAGTTGACTTAGAAGCACTAGCAAAGCTAGAGACGGCAGGCGGTAAGGCAAAGGAAGCTGCCCAGCAGCAGAGTTGTCAGATCATCGCCGGCACAATGGATTCCGCGCACTGCGAGGAAGAGAGAACCGAGAGATTAGCACGGCTTTCAGCAGCCGAAGTCAAGCAGGTCGCGCTGATTACAAAAACAAAAAACATTGGCTCTCTAGCGGTTGCAGCTGTAAAGCAGAACGAAGACCTTGCGGACCTGTGTTTATTCGCCGCAAGCGTACATGTTCGAAAATCTGCAGCCCTTCTAATAGAAGACAGGCAACTCCTTAAGGAGATACACAACAAAGTCGCCGGTAAAGATAAAACGGTTACCAAGACCATCGCTAGCCGTCTCGAACAGGAATCGACTAGCGAGAGCGAAGAAAAACCAGCCACTACGGCCGCAGCCAGTGGCGACGCTCCAGCCACAGCAATCTCTGAAGATGTAGAATCCAAACCGATCAAGACCAAAGAGCCTGAGACCCCTCTAGTTGAACCCAAGATTGAATTCGACGCCATTGAGAAAGAGGCTGCTATGGTAAGTTACAAGAACACTACCCGGCTCTTTGAAATCCGCTCCCAATTAAGAAAATTGCAAGCCAGGCTGACAGATGCCGAGATAGAACTACGGGGAAAGATTGAAACTCTACAAGCCGACATAGCGAGCAAGATTTTCAAAAATGATGAATACCAAAATGAACTGAAAGCAAAAACTGAGGAATTGTTTGTCTCCCTCGCGGAAGCACTCGAGTCAGGAAACTCAGAAAATGCGGGCAAGTGCTGGGACAAGATACAAGGAAACATAAGTAACACACAGAACCAGATACGAGCGGAGCTACAGAAGACAGCTAATACACACAAAGAAAAAGTTACCGAACTTCGCAACTGGAAGGTCTTCGCCGCTACTGAGAAGAAGAAAGAATTGATAGTTCAGATGCAGCACCTTCTAGAGTCAAAGATGCACGCTTCCGACCGATCCAAGAGCATTAGCAAGATGCATCAAGAATGGAAGGCCCTAGGTCATTCCAATCAGAATGAACAGCTTTGGAAAGAGTTCAAGAAGATTTCGGATAAAGCTTACGAGCCCTGCAAGGAGCACTTCAAGCAAAGAAAACAGTTAATGAATGACAACCTGCTCAAACGCAGAGAAATTTGCGACGCACTCGAAGCAGAGCATACTCGATTAAAAGATTCAGAGGCTGAACTCGATCTTTCTGGACTGAACAAGCTTCTCAACGAAGCCGATAAGAACTGGAAGCTACACGCACCAATAGAACAGAGAAAGATTAAGGCATTACAGAAAAGATACTATGCGACTGTTAACGAACTGCTCAAGCTTCTCAAGAGCGAGGTTTCCAATAGCGCCAAACAGAAGCAGGAGCTGATCAAGAAGGCGCAAGAGCTGACGACACAGGAAGATAATAAACTGGCAATGGATGAAGCCAAACGCCTACAGCAGGAATGGAAGACGATAGGCCCCACCACCTACAAAGAAGACAACAAGTATTGGCAAGACTTCAGAGCAGCCTGCGATACAATTTTCAGCAAGCGCAGCCAGGCAGGCAACGAGTTCAAGCAAGACCTAAAAAAAATCGAAGCCCGCCTTAACCAGATTCTCAGTGACTTAGAGGAAATTTCCAAGAAAAGCGATGCTGAATTTCGCGAGTCTAAAGCAGCCTACCAAGATCTGGCTCAGGAATTTTCGAACTCGCTTGACCCGCGTATCAAATCACAACGCAAGCGCTTACTAGAGCTGTTCAATTCCACCAAGCGGTTGATTGATTCCAGGTTTAGGGCTCTGCCAGACAAACGTCAGCAGGCAACACAGCAGTTAATTCTGGACAAGACAGAGCGCTTGCAAGCGCTAGAGAACTCTTTGCTTAAAGAGGACGATGCAGGAAAGTTTACTGCCCTGCAGCAGGCTTTCGACAAAGATAGCTGGAGCGAGATCGGTAAGAGCGGAAATGCTGAAGCCGATGATGTGCTGCTGGCTCGATTAAACTCCGTAGTTTCCGCCGCATCCAAGACCGAGCTAATGCAGCTATGCAAGAAATGCGAAGATGAGTTTAGAGAACTGTGCATCCAGGCAGAGATTCGAGCAAACGTCGACTCCCCCGCTGAAGATAAAGCACTGCGGATGAAGTTCCAGTTAGAGCAGCTACAAAGTGGGTTCGGTCAGGCAAAGCCGGATCCAAAGCAAAATCTGAAATACGCGATGGCAACCGAATTTCGATCCTACGCAATGGGCCCCATTGAAGATGCCACGCGAGAACAGTTCAAAGATCGCCTTGGCCAGGTTTTACAAAAACTACGCTAGAGACTGAATCCGGTAGTAACTAATCACCGGGTTCGCATAACTTAGCAGATAGTGACGGTGCAGCCTCGAGTCCACTTGCTTGAACCTGTTCATAAACATTTCCCGAGACTGATCTGCTATTTCTGGAGTTGCAATATCGAGCTCTGCAACTCCCTCTGGCAACAGCCCTTCATTTTTAAGTATTTCCCAAGCGATGAAATTGCTATCACGTAGTTTATAATTTGCAAGTATCTGTTTATCGATGCTCGCCGCTATGACATCTGGGTCGTCGCTCTCATACTGAACCTCTGTCCCAAAGGCTACGTGCACAGCTCCTTTATAACCGATCATGCCTGCAACTATACTCTCGATGTCACTCTTCTCGGTCTTGGTAAAAGCGCCCGTAGTTTCGATCTGATAGAGCTCTTCCGCCTTAAGCACATCACAGGCATCATACTCGTAAGATATTGAGACCGGCACTATATGGAGTTTTCCTAAGCTTTCGCTCAACGGTTTCTTGCGTTGATACATGGCTAGCATTTTAAGAAGTGCGGCCTCGGTCTTATCGATTCCGTTCTTGGCGCGACCTTCGCGCTGAGCTATCCAGACATGACTGTGTTGCTCGATACAATGCTGCATATATTCTGAAAGTAGAGTTAAGCCCTGCAATAGCTCTCTTCCTTTTAGCGATCTGCGCACAATGAAACTCTTATTCAGACGCATCAAGTCGGATACAAAAGGCTTCTTAAGCAAATTATCGCCGGTCGCTATCTGCACTGTCTGGTTTCCTGCGTGATACAGCATGTAATTGACAAAGGCCGGGTCCATCGTGATATCACGATGGTTGCTAATAAAAAGATAGCTTCTCTGACTATCCAGATTCTCTAGGCCCGAATGGGTCAGGCTTGTAGTAGTGTCTTCGATCATCTTGTACATGTAGCCAGCTATAACATCCTGCATGCTGGCCACATCATGTACGGATGCAACCTGGCCCTTGAGTTTGTTCTTGGCAAGCAGTCGCATCAAGCCAGGAAAAAGGCGTGACAGTCTTGGCGCATAAAAACTAGCTATACTGGAAAGAAATTCTGGATCCGTAATCAATCGATCTAAGACAGGACGAATCTCATCATCGTGATAGGGTCGTATCGCTTTAAATTTATCCATTTATATTCTTTTTTTTATCAATAGCTTATGGATTTCTGCCAGCCTATGCAGACCGGCTTTTGGTGTCGGATTCTATCCGCTTTGGAGCCCCATTGCACCCGCACGAACGGCCCCTAGCTCGCAGCCTTCTTTTCGAAATTAGTAACCGCAGCCACATACTCGTCGAGCTTGATAAATAACTCCTCGTTCTGACCACCCGCTCTTTCTCTGGCCTGCGCATAACCTTCTTCAAACGCGGCAAGCGCATCGGGTGAGGACAATCGCTCCTGTCTGAACTTGTTCCATTCGACCAAATCCTGATCGTTTAGCGTGTCCTTGAAATTACGCGCCCTATATCGCTGTAACATAGTAGCCAATCGCGAATCACGGAATGGCAGATCTAATCGCGCCAAATCTTTTGCGGAGGTAGAGCGAATCATCGCCATCAAGCTCTTATCAGACTCTGAGAAAAAACCTCCGCTGTAAATCATGTAGTCCGGATCTAGCTCCCCTCGCCCCATCTCTTCTGTGAATACCTCCGCGACCTTAGCCACAAGGTCCTGATTATTCTGCAGCATGCTCCAGTGCTTACGGCATTTTTCGAGGTCGACACCAAATTCTTCTGCACTCTCAGCCGGCAAGACCGCTGGTGAGGCAATCACTGGACACTTGTTAATATGTAGTGTCTTAAGGGGGATACGCTCCACTCCCTGGGCCATGTCTTCGCGGGCGATAAAGATTCTCTCCCGCATCTCAGCGACTGTTAGCGCAGTCCAGCTATCCGGATCGACACGCAGATCATAAACGATGATTCCATTGTTATTTGTTGGATGTGAGCAGATAGGCATGACTAGTGCAAGGCAACCTTGTACAGCCGGATACATCATGGAAACATGCAGCACCGGCTTCCTAGTCACCATGTCTATTTCAGATTGCACAACCCTCTTGTTACGCAGCTTATAGACATAGTCATATAGCTTCGGTTGTTTCTGCCGCACTAGTTTTGCCATCTCTATGGTGGCAATCACATCAGAAAGCGCGTCGTGAGCATCGGCATGCTCGATCCCGTTTGCCGCGGTGAGCTGTTCCAGTCTGAAACTGGTGCTGCCATCTTCCCGCTGCGGCCACACAATCCCCTCTGAGCGGGTCGCTGCACAGAGCCGCAGCATATCGATAATATCCCAGCGAGAATTTCCATTCTTCCATTCCCGCTCGTAGGGATCGTAGAAATTTCTATAGAGCAGCTGTCTCGTCAGCTCATCGTCAAAACGGATGCTGTTGTACCCCGCGACACAGGTACCTGGCTGGGAGAATTCTCTCTCGATTCGCTGGATAAACTCAGACTCACAGACACCTTCCTGCAATGCCTTCTGCGGAGAGATCCCCGTTATCAGACAAGCCATAGGGTCTGGCAAGAAGTCGTCTGCTGGCTTGCAGTAGAACACCAAGGGCTCGGAAATGATGTTCAAATCCTCATCCGTACGAATTCCCGCAAACTGGGAGGCACGCGTTCGGCGGGGATCTCTGCCGAAAGTTTCGAAGTCATACCAATAGATTGAATTTCCTGACATCTCGCTACTCTATTCTGGTTTGGGCCTAGGCGCTGCTGCCACAAGCGTGACCTGGTTAGGCATGATTATAGCGACTTCTGCCCACTGCGTATGGCAATAATTCAGTCCTCTGCGGGATTGGCAATATCTACTTAGCAATTCCTTCTAAACGCCCATCTGTAGTAGTATCCCTATCGTTTGACTGGTTATTTTGATCGCAGCGGGCTTAAATCCCTACAGCAGATCAAATTGCGGTATTTGCGCGCAATTTTGACCAGACACTAAACATACATAGAAACGACAATAGAGCTCAGCAAGCATGGATTTTCGAGGCGCCCATATACTTAGCGTAAAACAGTTCGAACGGTCTGATGTGGACCGAATCTTCGAAGTAGCCGACACCATGATCCCCTACGCCCGAAGAGAGAAGATTACAAAAGCCCTACAGGGTGCAATCTTAGGCAATATGTTCTTTGAGCCTAGCACGCGAACTCGAGTTAGCTTTGGTTGCTCCTTCAACCTCCTGGGTGGGCAGGTG
>Ga0115566_10004025_pt1 | contig 11753 bp, 11 predicted proteins | sample COGITO_mtgs_1204_3_FD_87173 | JGI IMG/M metagenome (GOLD analysis project Ga0115566, IMG submission 87173) | Pelagic marine microbial communities from North Sea - COGITO_mtgs_120405 | ecosystem: Environmental > Aquatic > Marine > Epipelagic | place: Germany:Helgoland, sampling site Kabeltonne...
TAAAGAAAGAAGAATAATAGTCCATCCACCACAATGCCCGGATGGCGAAATTGGTAGACGCAAGGGATTTAAAATCCCTCGGCTTAACGGCCGTGCCGGTTCGATTCCGGCTCCGGGCACCATTATATCGTACAATAACATCCTATAACGTCCACAACCTCTAGTATTAATGCGGTTTTCCGCGGTTTATTGTCCAGTACAGTCTCGAGTCATCTATTGCAATCCTACTTAATATGTTGGTATCTTAGTTGGTATCTTGGTTCAATTTGAGTTGGATACCAACAAATGGCTCACTCTAAACTTACAGATATTGTTATCAAAACCAGCAAGCCTAGTGATAAAGACTACAAGTTATCAGATGGCGGTGGTCTGCATCTCCTCATTAAGAAGAATGGTACTAAGTGCTGGCGATATAGTTATCGCTATGCAAGGAAGCAGAAAACGCTCGCCTTGGGTGTCTACCCAGATGTCTCTCTTAAAGCAGCGCGTATTGCCCATGCTCAAGCAAAGGCTCGGCTAGCTAATGGTAGTGATCCTAGTCTAGAGAAGAAGCAGAAGCGTCAGCAGGTAATAGTCGATCAAGCTAGTCTCTTTTCTACTCTCGCTAGAGAGTGGTGGGAAAACCAAAAAGGGACCTGGACTGACGATCATGCAGAGCGTGTTTGGAGGAGATTGGAAGCAGATGTTCTGCCATATTTAGGGGGAAGGCCAATAACGGACATTACACCCCCTGATGTCATAGAAGTCATTCGTAGGATTGAGAATCGAGGGGCCTTGGATGTAGCTCAGCGTGTGTTACAGGATATTGGCCGCATTGGTCGTTACGCAGTTCAGGTAGGCCATGCTACGGTCAACCCAGCCGGAGATCTCTCTGGTATTGTCAAAAGCCGCAAAACCTCTCACAGGGCATCTCTACCTCAGAATGAACTTCCTGACTTTCTTCGATTACTGGAAGATTATGACTCTAAAGGACGCTTATTGACCAAGCTGGCAATTAAGCTTCTTGTGCTGACTTTTGTTCGTTCTGGCGAGTTACGTGGAGCCAATTGGTCTGAATTTGATCTAGCAGACAAAATATGGCGGATACCAGCGACTCGAATGAAAATGAAGACGGAGCACCTTGTCCCGTTATCAGATCAAGCCCTCGAAGTGATAGAGCAAATTAGGCCGATAACAAGCCAATACAGCTTAGTGTTTCCCTCAGAACGCCACCGTAATGAGCCCATGAGTGACAACACGATGAGAAAGGCTATTTTTAAGATGGGATATGACGGTCATACTTCTGGAAAGAGTAAAGCGGTTCCGCATGGGTTCAGGGCAACAGCTTCATCAATATTAAATGAGCAGGGTTTTAACCCTGATGCAATTGAAAGACAATTAGCTCACATGGAGCGTAACAGTGTCAGGGCGGCCTATACTCACCATGCTCGGTATTTGGATGAACGAGCAGAGATGATGCAATGGTGGGCGGATTATCTCTATCAATAAATCCGACCCTTTTGACGCCTTCCCTGATGTGTTTTCTCTAAGAATAAAAGCACTCAACTGGTAGTACGGTATTGGGTTTGCGAAATTAGAGATAATTTGGCAGGGTGTATTAAGAAAGTGAGGAGCTGAGTAAATGAGTTCAGACTACAACGCTAAAAGCTGTAACGCTTTGGAAAAGCCATATTATAGGCCGATTGAAGCAGCTCTTCGGTGGTGTAATTTAGTTGCCCATGAAGAGGTTATTTTGACTCAAATGCAGGGCCGAGTTGTTCCTGATGTCGGGGCATTTCCTCAGTGGCCTTGCTTGCGGGCAAATTCTGAACGAGTATTTGATGCAATTTTGAATAAGGAAATTCCTCCTGGGCGGGACGGGTTAACGGTTCAGCCCGATGATCATGTTGCACCACATCGTTTAACGTGTCGACATGCTGATCTGAAAGAGTGGATGCAAAAACGCTATCCAGACCAAAAGCCAGCATTCCTATTCGACGAGACAGAACAGACAACCCACTCTTCCATCAATGCTGATGCCGTCAGGTCATTACAGGTAGATCGTGACGCTCTTGCAGTGCGAATAGAAAAAGCTACCAATGCTTATCTCACGCTAAAGAAGGAGAGGGATTCTATCGTTGCTGAATGTAATTTGTTGCGTGAAAGCTTTGAAAAGCAGGGAGTTCCTAGTGAACGGGCAGAGGCCACTTACTTAAATATTATTGGTGGGTTGATAGGGCTTATGTTGGGCAAATCACCAGCGGGTAAACCACAATCTGTCTTCGAGTCACAATCAGCCATTATTGATTCATTGCTAGCTCACTATGATGGCAAGCAAGGAATAGCCGCAAGAACTCTTCAGGAAAAGTTTGCTGCGTCTAATCGCGCTATTTCACCTTAGTATCTGCCGCAGTTGCGGCTGAGCGAATCGTAACTGCGGTGCTTCACTTCACTATTAACGATTCAATGAGGGCATGTTCAAAGGCACCCAAGGGGGTACTAACATGCTTAATACGATACTTCGACTTCCAACTGTTAAATCTGAATGCGGGCTTTCCCGCTCAACTCTATATTTGAGAATCAGCCAAGGGCTATGGACTAAACCTATTTCATTAGGTGGCCGCTCTGTTGGTTGGCCAGCCAGTGAGGTGGTTGCGCTCAACACAGCACGGATAGCAGGTAAAAGTGATTCGGATATATGCGAACTGGTGAAAGTGTTGGAATCAGATCGTAAGAAGGCGTTGTGAATAAGCGTCGGCGAAACCCTAATCTGGTCAAAATTAACCGCAACTACACCTTTGAAGAGTTGGCGGGGGTGTTTGGTGTGCATAAAAACACCGTGGCAGCATGGGTGAATAACGGCTTGCCATGTCTAAAAGATCAGCGACCTTTTCTGATTTTGGGGGTGGAGGCTAGAGAGTATCTGCAAAAAAAACGTGGTGCTAAGAAACAAAAATGCAAAGCCAATGAGTTGTTTTGTATGCGTTGTAAAAAACCTGTCCAGCCAGCCGAAAATTTTGTGGAATATGTGTCAATCTCCCCCACCAAAGGGCGTTTAGTGGGGTTCTGTTCGAGTTGTGAATGCGTGGTTAACAAGTTTGTGAGTTTTGACAGTTTGGCAGTTTATTCAGAGGTTTTTGATCTCTCACTATCGAAGGAATTGGAACACATAAACGATAGTGACAAACCCCTCTTAAACAGTGACTTTACAAAGTGAGTTGAAACCATGAGAAAACACAATGCCAATAACGAACGTATTAAGCGCAAATACCTGACTTTTTTGAAGCAAGCCAAGGGGCAGAATGAAGCCTCGATTGATGCCGTTGCAAAAGCCATCAGCCGCTTTGAAAACTATAATAGTCACAAAGATTTTAAAGCGTTTCATTTTGAGCAAGCGATCGGTTTTAAAAAGCACTTGGCCAAGCAAAAACATCACAAAACAGGCCAGCCATTAAGCCTTGCCACACTCAATAGCACAGCACGACACCTAAAAGCCTTTGTTCAATGGCTATCGCAAGAGATGGGTTATAAATCACGTATTAGCTATTCGGATGCAGAGTATTTCAACCTCTCAGAAAAAGAAGCCCGTACCGCCAAAGCGAAACGTCAAAAGCCAGTGGCAACCGTTGAGCAAATCAAACATGTTTTGAGTGTGATGCCGGATACCACCTCCACCGATAAACGAAACAAAGCATTGATGGCCTTTACCCTGTTAACCGGCGCAAGAGATAGCGCCATAGCCTCTATGAAAATCAAGCATGTGGATTTTAACGCCGATACCGTATTTCAGGATGCCAGAGAGGTGAAAACCAAATTCAGTAAAACCTTTACCACTTGTTTTTTCCCTGTCGGTGGTGAAATTCGAGAAATAGTATTTGAGTGGGTGGAATACCTCAAAAATGAATGCCTATTTGGTGATAATGACCCGCTATTCCCCAAAACAAAGATGGGGCTGGGCTGCAACAACAACTTTGTGGTTGTTGGATTGGCCAAAGAGCATTGGAGTAATGCCGCCGCCATACGCAAGATATTCAAAGATGCCTTTGCATTGGCAAGTTTGCCAAACTTCAACCCGCACAGCTTTCGTAATACCTTAACCCGCTTAGGCCAGCAAATATGCCAAACACCGGAAGAGTTCAAGGCGTGGAGCCAAAACTTTGGGCATGATGGGGTGATGACCACCTTTTGTAGTTACGGTGCAGTACCAGAATATAGGCAATCGGAAATCCTTAAGCAGCTAAAAGAGCCGCGTAAAGCAACTAGTCAAAGTGCTGATGACATTGCCGAAGCCGTTGTGCGTAGGATGCAGGTGATAGGTTGAGTCTCACTCATTATCTATGAAGATCTCCTGCTGTTCGGGTATTGAAATCCCCGCATTCTCACAGTGCTGACGCTTGGCCTCTGCCTATACATGTGCTGGAAGGTCTTTATAGCTCCGCGCAAACAATACCCGATCATTGCCACTACGCCAGTCAGCAATGATGTTATTAATGATCGCCGCATTGTGACTGGACAGTATTTTACTGCCCGTTATAAAGGAGTTGGCTGATCAGTGGGAGAGGCGGGTCAAAAGTTCAGGTCCTTCAATACATAGACCGCCGCCTTAATAAATCTTTCACACCGCCATTTGGGCGTTTTCAGAACGGTTAGAAAAGCAAATACCCTACAAAAAGTCCTTGGGCTAGTGGCACGCAAATAATCTTCCGGCATATACTATCTGAGTCTCTCCAGGAAGTGCCCAGAATGAAAAGGATTGAAGTTGTGGCGGCGGTTATGATCCATGAAGGTGATATTCTTTGTGTGCAGCGTGGGGATGGAAAGTTTGAATACGTGAGCCGCAAGTGGGAGTTTCCCGGAGGGAAAGTAGAAAGTGAAGAATCTCTCGAAGATGCGATTAAGCGAGAGATCAAAGAAGAGCTTGTTGCAGACATCACAGACTGCGATCAGTTTTTGACCGTAGAACATCAGTATCCTGACTTTTTTCTAACCATGCATAGCTTTATATGCCACATGCCAACAAAGGCTGTGACTCTGACAGAGCATATTGATCATAGGTGGCTACCATCTTCTCAGCTAGCATCGCTAGATTGGGCGGCCGCAGATATTCCCATAGTCAGAAAACTTCAAGGCTGAAAAAATGTCGACCGAGCATAATGGACTCATTGATTCGCTATTCACCGGCTTTATAGACAGATCGCGGCCCTCCTGTGAACAGTTTGCACCAAAACTTGTCACTAACTGCACTCATCAATCGCAAAGCGTCCTGGATGTGGTCCTCGACGGCCTCTCCACATGCGATTCGTTCTTCATCTCAGCCGCTTTTGTCACGAAAAGTGGGGTTGCTGTAATTATCAATGCACTCTTAGAGGCGGAAGCCAGAGGAGTACACGGGAAGGTGCTCGTTTCTGAGTACCTAGGTTTTACACAACCAGAGGCATTGCGAGCCCTACGGCAGTTCAAAAATATCGAACTGAGAGTGGCTACCACTGGAAACATGCACGGCAAAACCTATCTATTTAGCAGTGCCTCGCAATCCTCCGTCATGATTGGGAGTAGCAACTTAACTGCCAGTGCCCTCAAAACTAACAACGAAGTTAACATCAAGATCTCTATGCTGCATGAGGGGGCAGTGTACGGGCAGATATCACAGCATCTTACCCAAGATTTTATTACAGCAGTGGCCGCGGACGAGGAGTACATCTCGGATTATGAGGGTCGATATCAACCAATCTCCGCTCGCCAGGCCTACAATCCTGAAGGACATGACTCACAGCGTCCATCTGAAATTAGTCCAAACAGTATGCAGAAGGAAGCACTAGAAAAGCTGCAGGTACTTCGGGAAAGAGGTCATAGGAAGGGGCTGATTATCTCGGCCACAGGGACGGGTAAAACATTTTTATCCGCGTTTGACGTAAAAGCTTTCAATCCCAGTAAGGTGCTCTTCGTGGTGCATAGGAGGAATATCGCTATTGCCGCGCTAGAAACCTACAAGAAGCTCTTCGGGGCAGAGAAAACATATGGCCTATACTCCGGAGAAGAACGAAATCTCCAAGCAGACTTTGTGTTTTCCACGGTTCAGACAATATCTAGGTCTGAACATCTGAACAAGATCGAGCGCACTGCATTTGACTATGTGATTATCGATGAAACACATCGTTCAGGTGCCGAATCGTATCAACGCCTAATCCGACATTTTGAGCCTAAATTTCTTCTCGGGATGACAGCAACTCCGGAGCGAACTGATGGTCACGATATATTTGCCGACTTCGATAACAACATTGCATACGAGATTCGACTGCATAGAGCGATGGAGGAGGATATTCTTTCTCCATTTCACTATTTTGGAGTTACAGACCTGTCGGTAGACGGCGAAGAAATCAATGACTTGAGTGATTTCAACGCACTTGTAAGTGAAGAGAGAGTTAATCACATACTTGAGAAGTCACGACTATATGGCTGCGATAATGGAGAGCTGCGTGGACTGATTTTCTGCTCCAGAAAGAACGAATGTATTGAGTTAAGCGCCAAACTAAACGCTATGGGCCTGAGAACAGTTGCTCTCACCGGTGACGATAGTGAAGATACCCGGGAAGAGGCCATTCAGCGCCTTGAATCCAACGAGTTAGACGCGAAACTGGACTACATCCTAACCGTAGATATCTTCAACGAGGGGATCGATATCCCGCGTGTAAACCAGATTTTGATGCTGCGACCGACCTCTTCCGCAATAGTTTTTGTTCAACAGCTCGGGAGGGGCCTTAGAAAGACTGAAGACAAAGACTATCTGACGGTAGTTGACTTCATTGGTAATTATCAGAGTAGTTATTTGGTCCCTATAGCGCTCTATGGAGATACAAGCTACAACAAAGACAAGATAAGGCGCTTAATCAGCTCCGGATCAAACACTATCCCTGGAAGCTCTACGATCAACTTTGACCAGATTTCTAAGAAGAAGATTTTTGACTCAATCGATAGAGCCAATCTACGCTTTCTAAGCGACTTAAAGGCTGATTACAAACTGCTGAAATACGAGCTAGGTTGCACACCAATGATGATGGACTTTCTAGATTATGGGCGTCGAGACCCATTTTCCTTTGTACAGCATTCGGGGTCATACCTGCAGTTCGTTCTTCGAGCTGACCTGAGTTTCGAGAGTAACCTTTCGGAGGCCGACATTGCGCTACTTTCTGCTTTTTCCAAGGAGATAAACAACGGAAAAAGAGTCGAGGACTCTATTGCCTTGAAGCAAATTATTGTTTCTGGAGTAGCTACATATTCATCTATCCGTGAGGAGGTTGATCTTCAGTTTGATTACTCCCCAAAACAGACGGTCATCGAGTCAGCCTTTCACAACATCAGCTTAAAGTTTGTCACCGATACAGTGGCTAAACGGAAGGTCCCACTGGATGAGAAGCTCGGCTACGATGTAATGATCGCTGAGGGAGACACTTGTAGACCTGGGCACAAGCTAGAAGCACTACTATCAAATCCCATATTCTACAAATTCCTACTCGACTCTACTAACTACTCCATCAGTAGATGGGCAACCTCTTTCTCACAGTCCTCCCTTGTCGATGGCTTCCTCCTCTACGAGAAGTACTCTAGAAAAGATGTATTCCGAGTGCTCAACTGGGAGAAGAACCCTGTGGCGCAGAACGTCGGAGGTTATCAGATGAGTACCGACAAAAAAGATTGCGCTATATTCGTGAACTATGACAAGTCCGACCACACACTATCAACACAGTATATTGACGAGTTTGTCGACGAGGGTCAGTTTCAGTGGATGTCAAAGAATCGCCGTAGGATAACGAGCCCAGAGATCTTACAGTTTCAGAACACAGAAAACCCGACACGCTTGCCATTGTTTGTAAAGAAGTCTAACGACGAGGGGCTAGACTTCTACTATATGGGTGAGCTGACACCCATCCAGGAAAGTTTCGAGGAAACGACCATCGAAAACGGTGACGGCGATAAGCTTCCAGCAGTTTCGGTCCTATTCAATATTTTTCCCCACGTAGAGCCAAACCTCTACAAGTATCTGACTTATGCATCTGGAGAAAAAACTGGATATTGAAGAATGCGTTGAGCATATGAAAGCCAAGTGGGAATCTTTGGGTATCGCACCTAAATTCTCTCAGGTGCACCATTTTTCGAGCGATAAATTTTCTACCCATCCATCCGGCCTTGATGGATTTTATAATTGGTGTCAAAAGAACGAAATACAGAGTGAAAACGTTCAAACTGTACAAAGGGCTTTGGCTACGGCATTTCTTTACGAAGGTGGCGCTAGTATTGAAAGATCTATTGAAGTGGCGTGGCAGAATTATGGGCTTGTTAAGCGGTAGCTGTAAATGTATAACAAAGCGCTCAAACGGATGGCTAGCCGCCGCTTAGCTTTGTCGTTAGTACTTCATTAGGATTTTAAAATGGCAAAAAATTGGGAGTACGCTGCAGGTATTTTATGGCCGGTTTTGGTGCGCGCAGCCAAGAGAAAGGATAAACCAAGCTATAGTGATCTTGCGCCGATAATTGGCACGAATCCTCTCAGCGTTGGAAAGGCTTTAGAGCCAATTCAGGCTTATTGTATGGAATATAAGTTACCCCCGTTGTCTGCAATTGTCGTAGGAAAAACCACTGGAGTACCGGGTGGAGGCTTTATTGCTTGGGATGTTGATGATATAGAAACTGCTTATGGGATGGTTTTCAATCATCCATGGCAATTAGTCGAAAATCCGTTTGAGGGTTTTGATGAAAATGATTCCACAGACTCATTAGCAGACGAAATCATCAAAAATCCGAAAACAGCAAAGGAAATATATCAAAGAGTAAAAGTTCGCGGTACAGCACAAGCAATATTTCGTTCTGCCTTACTTAAAGCATATGAATGTAAATGTGCAATTTGCGGCCTCAGCTTCAAAGAAGCATTAGATGCTGCGCATATTGTTCCGTGGTCAAAATCAAGTAACGAAGAACGGCTATCTCCTTCTAACGGTATTTTGTTATGCTCAAATCACCACAAATTATTTGATTGTGGAATAATAAAAATTAACACCGGTTTTCAAGTGTTACACGAGGTCATCGAAAGAAATAGTTATAGTAAAGCTGATAGGTTGGCGACTATAGAAGTTTCTCTCCAAACTATTTCATTGCCAAAGTCCGAACACTTACATCCCTCTGTGGAATTAATAAACAAGAGGAATCGTTTGGATGAGCACTAACAAAGCGCTGCTTTCGGACAAGTTTTACGCTTCGCTCCAAACTTTCCACAGAGCGCGGCGTTAGGCTAAGGGATGACCGAGAGCACCGATAAATATAAGAGCGCATACGAGGAGCTCAAAAGGCTTATCGATACAGCTTTTAGAATTGCAATAAACATCCAGTATAAGGAGGTAGAGACTCGCGACCTTGAAGCTGCTTCTAGATTGTTTGCTAAAATAATCTCACACTCCAGAGCAATATTGGTATTGGCGCCAAAAGCGCCAGCACAAGTTCAGGCGCCCGAGCAAGAATTGTGGGATTTATCATCAATGGCAACTTTGTGCCGTTCGTTAGTAGACTCATATTATGTGCTCTTTTATATAGCTGTAGATGAAGTTGATGACTCGACTAAGGAGTTTCGCTGGATCTTATGGGATTACCACTCTGAATCTAGGAAGTTGAAAAAACTACAGCTGATAGGGCCTGCATCGCCAGCCGTTGCTGAAATAGAAAGAAACGTGAGTAAATTAAAAAACGATCTCACTAATCATCAATTCTTCAAAAGTCTTGATCTTTCTGTACAAAAGAGGCTTAAAAAGCCTGCAGAAGGAATACTTTCTACAAACAGTGAGCTATCAGTAAGTGCGGGTATAGATGGGGATTACTACAAGAACGCATTCATGTTTTTGTCAAGTTACGTACATTCTCACCCTTTTTCAATAGAGCAACTAACAGATTTTAGAGCCGGGGAGGATGACAGCCTTAATTTACTAAAAGTAGTCATTGAACATTCGTCTATTTACTTATCTTTAACGCTTCGTGATTTTGTAAAGTTAGTTCCGGAAGTGGCTAATGACATTGAGGAAGATACACAAAGAACAATTGATATCTGGTGTGGTGTAGTTGAAGATTTCTCCAAATTTAAGCAAGCCTAGCAAGGCCAGCCAGAGGGAGGGGGCAAATACTATAACCTTGTTTTAGACCGCGGCCTTATACAGTCAGGCCGAAGCTTGAGAGTTACATTTGTTGGTATCGTCGTTGGTATCAGTTAATATTAAATTTAAAAATAATAATAAATACAGTGTACTAACCGTCTTATTCAAGTCCGGCTCCGGCACCATTACATAGTACAATAACATCCGATAATGTCCACAATTCCCAGCATTTATGCGGCGTTATACATTTTATTGTCTAGTAGAGTCTCGAGTCATCTATTGCTATACGATTTTACGCAAGCCGTTATAAATTTCGATGTGAGGTGTTAATTTCTCAAATCAATTTCACAAAGACTGGCGTCTTATTTTTAATATTTTCCTATAACTCATTCCCCCTAAGATGAGGGCAGGAAAAACAATAGTTATGCTTTCCGCAGCTTTCCAGCCAGCAGTCGATAGGATTTTCCGCATCCAATGCTATTCTTTCTAAGTGATCAATTTTGAAAGACCCTTTCAACAAAATCATCTCACCAGCAATACGATCATTATTGATAAGATTTTGAAGGTCAGTGATGTTTTCTACTATGAACACTTTGCCTGATTCTAAATCGGCAGCATCAGCTTTTCCCCTCAGAGCTGCATTCCCAAAAAGAATTACACGATCAGCTAAATCTAACGCTTTTATAATTGGGAGCCTATATCGCGTGCGAGCTTTTCCTGACTTGTCTGAAATAGATCCAATAACAATGGTTTTTCTTGGTGCCTGAGTGAAAATTTGAGTTACTTGAAATGCCAGATCAACTGTTGAATAAGGAGACTTCATCGTATCGCAAACATATATGGTGCCATCTAATCCGTGATGAATAGAACACCGCCCCAATAAACCTTGGTAGCTATTTGCGCGCCTAGCTATTTCTTGTAAGGTCATGCCCTGTTTGTGGGCTACTGCAATTCCAGCCAGTGCTGAAGTGACAAAATGTAGCCCGAGTAGCTTAAACTCAAACAAACAACTCTCGCCTTCATAATGACATACAAATCTCAAATACCCGGATGGGGTTGCTTCGATTTCTGTTGCTTTATATTGAGCGTTCTCATTTGTTCCGAAGGTAACTACGCTCGCGCTTGCTTTATGTCGCATGGCGAATACTAATGAGTCATCTGAATTTAGAAAAACCAAGCCCTCTTTAGGAATGATTTCGGCCAGCCGGCCTTTTTCTTCTGCCGTGTTCTCAAGGTTACGAAAGGTAGAAAGATGATCATTCGAAACTGTTGTGATAACCCCAACAGATGGTTTGAGCAATTGGCAAGCTTCATCAATGGCTCCCGGCTCATGACCACTTACCTCAAATACCCCGTACTGGCTTTTTGGGTCCATATCCAGCAAAGCTTTAGGGAAGCTTAGAATGGTGTTTGCATCCCATGATAATGTTACGTTACAGCGCTCGCTAAGCAGGTGAGCAATAATCGTTGTTGTGGTTGATTTTCCACTACTGCCTGTTATGGCAATGAACTTGCTATTCTCCAATGATCTGCGCTTTTTAAATGCTAATTTAAGTCGAATGTCTTTTGAGGTTATTTTTCCCTTCCCCAACAACTGGTGACCCATCTTCAGTAGAGAGTAGTAGATGTTCATGTAGCCAA
>Ga0115566_10004027_pt1 | contig 11749 bp, 12 predicted proteins | sample COGITO_mtgs_1204_3_FD_87173 | JGI IMG/M metagenome (GOLD analysis project Ga0115566, IMG submission 87173) | Pelagic marine microbial communities from North Sea - COGITO_mtgs_120405 | ecosystem: Environmental > Aquatic > Marine > Epipelagic | place: Germany:Helgoland, sampling site Kabeltonne...
CATCGCGATTCACGTTCAGCGCAGCCAGGGCCCCTTGGTGGGGGAAGGTTGAGCCAGGGGGGCGAGTGGATCGGAGGCCCCCAGAAGATCGAAGCTGATCAGGGCACAAAATCGATCCATAGGCAAGGCGAAGCGGGCATCAACAAACGGATGCTCAAGGAAGGTGCCGATCCGCTCCGCCATCAGAAAAACGAGAAACACCAGCCACCCAACGAGCGCTGAAGTGGTGGGGCCAATGGCATCCAACTTGAGAAACACCAAATAGCCATAGACCCATGTCAACGCACGGATGAAAGAAGTTGAGGACGCTGGAAGGGGCTGGTGACGGATCCGTTCCAAACCACCAAGGGCATTCGTGATCGCCTGCTGCACGCGTCCAAACTCACGGCTTTCAACGTTGTCGAGCCAACCGTCCTGATGCAGCTTGTACTGCTCCTTTGCCATTTGCTGAAGCAAACGTTGAACGCATGGATTTTTGAATCCAAGCTTCAGAGCGAGCGCCTGGGCTTGTGGAGCCAGCACCGCCGCTTCACGATCAAAGCCGCGCAACTCAGCATTCAGACACCACATCAGCAGCACCAGTTGCTGCAGAAGACGACGCCTCAACGACAGCGGCAACTGGCTCGGTAAGACACGCGTGAGCAAATCACGCCAGTTGCGACTCTCATTCACCAACGCCCCCCAGAGCACACGCGCTTCCCACCAGCGGTTGTAGGCCTGGCTGTAACGGAAACCAAGGAAAAGGCTGAGAAGCAAGCCAAGAACCTGCACCAAGGTTTCCGGAAGCAACATTCTCGCAACCGTTACGTTCACAGGGAGGCTGAGCATGCACAACAACGTTGCAAGCAGCAAGCTCCTCCCCTGGCGTTTCATCAACCACCAGGAGAGCTGCAGATAATCAAGACATCCGCGCGGCCGAATCACATGCCATTGATGCAGTAACCAGCATCCACATAAATGGTTTGGCCAGAGATGCCACTCGACAAATCACTGAGCAAGAACGCAGCAGTGTTTCCGACTTCGTTTTGAGTGACCGTGCGGCGCAGTGGTGCCTTCTCCTCCACGTTGTGGATCATGTCGAGGATCCCTCCGATCGCAGAACTCGCCAGCGTGCGGATCGGGCCAGCACTGATCGCATTCACGCGCACCTGCTTTTCGGGTCCAAGCTCAGCGGAGAGATAGCGAACGGAGGCTTCCAGAGCCGCCTTGGCCACACCCATCACGTTGTAATTGGGGATCGCCCGCTCAGCGCCGAGGTAGGTCAAGGTCACCACACCCGCTTTCTCACTGAACAACGGCTTGGCGTGACGGCAGAGAGGAGCAAGGGAATAGGCACTGATCTCCAAGGCACGGGCAAAGCCCTCAGCCGTGGTGGCACTGAAGTCGCCCACCAGTTCTTCCTTTCCCGCAAACGCCAAACAGTGCACGAGACCATCCAGCTGCCCCCACTTGTCTTTGATTTCAGCGAATACCGACTCCATCTGAGCAGCATCCTGAACATTCAGAGGCAAAAACAACGAGGGCTCTAATGGAGCCGTGAGCTCACGAACCTTGGTTTCAAATCGGCCCTTCTCATCAGGCAGATAGGTGATCCCGAGCTCGGCCCCAGCCGCCGCGAGCTGTTGCGCGATGCCCCAGGCAATGGAGCGATTGTTGGCGATGCCAGTAACAAGGATCTTCTTACCAGTGAGATCAAGAAGCATCAGGCCGCATCCCGGAGTGGTGGATTCGAGCGATTCTCTCCCATGCCGGGGCACTCACGCTCACAACGACACATCGTCAGCATGGTGTTGCGTTTTTTTGACATGCACCGGTGTCCAGGCTGCCGCACGCTGCGCCGCTCAGTTGGCCGAGCGAATCCACAGATCTGCCCCGAGATCTTCCTGAGCGCAAGGCGCTGAATGCCCTGTTAGCGCAACAGTTTCCAAACGCATCCGGGGAGCTCAGTCCGATCCCAGGCGGTCGAGCGGCGGCTGAACGGCAGCTCAGGGCGATGGATGCCAAGCGCTACGGCCGCAGTCGCAACCATCTGAATGGCTCGGTCACACGCCTCTCGCCCTACATCCGCCACGGAATTCTCACGCTTGCGGAAGTGCGAGATGCCGTCTTCTCGCAGCTGAAACACAACAACCAAGGGAGAGATGAGGGCGGAAAACTGATCAACGAGCTGGGATGGCGCGATTTCTGGCAGCGGATGTGGCTCGATCTCGGCGATCGCATTCATGACGATCAGGAAGATCACAAAACTGGCCATGCCGCCAGTGAGTATCAGCAGGATCTCCCCGATGACATCCGGGAGGGACACACACAACTGGCCTGCATGGATGGCTTCAGGAACGAGCTGGTTACCCAGGGATGGCTGCATAACCACGCGCGGATGTGGATGGCGGCCTACCTCGTGCACTGGAGACGGGTGCACTGGCGTGCGGGGGCTGACTGGTTCCTCGAGCACCTTCTGGATGGCGACCCCGCCAGCAACCACCTCAGCTGGCAGTGGGTGGCCAGCAGCTTCAGTCACAAGCCCTATTTCTTCAATCGCCAAAACCTTGAGCGCTACAGCAACGGGCGGTATTGCCAGGAGTGTCCAAGCAACGAATCCTGCCCCTTTGACCTGAGTTACGAGCAGTTGGAACAACAGCTGTTCAAGGTTCAGCCCGCCATCCGTGAGGGGACCACACGTCGCTCATCCCGGTCCAGCTCACGATCAAGTCAACGCCCCAACGCAAAGCCCAGTACCCAGCGCTTTTGATGGACCTACGCAAACCAATCCTCTGGGTGCATGAAGAAGCCCTGGGACCAGCCAACCCCGCGCTTCAGGACTATCCCAACGCACCAGGTCTGTTCGTGTTTGACGATGCCTGGATTCAAGACCAGGCGATCAGCCGCAAACGCATTGGCTTTTTGTACGAATCCGCCTTAAGCCTTCCGCTCACCCTCCGGCGAGGCGATGTAGCGGCTGAAGTCCTGCGTTTTGCGCAACGCCACGGAGCCGATGCTGTGATCTCCAGCACCGCGGTGGATCCCCGTCTCCAACGCATCGCTGCGGCCATTGACCGGGAACTTCCCCTCTGGATGCTCGATCCCGATCCTTTTGTGGACTTACCCAAACCTCCGCGACTGGGTCGCTTTAGCCGCTATTGGCGAGAGGCCGAAGCTGTGGTCTGGGAGGGGTTTTAGTTCTCCTTCAACAGCTTGTCCTCGCGCTCTTTTTCCTCAACAGGATCGGTAAGAAGGTCTGGGTATTCCAAGGCCGGAAGGCTCACAGGCGTCAGCTCTGATGGCTTCAACGGTGGTTCCAGCCATTGCCAACGCGCCTGAGGAGCTCGGAGCTTGCACAACGCCTCTAGCTCCTGCTTCAAGGTATTGCGAACCTCTCTCCGATTCACTGCGGCAAAAAACTCTGAGCGGGGCGCCAAGCCCGAACTAAATGGAGCACTGCCGTTGCCATTGAATAATCGCGCCGGGTCTGGAAGCCAGCGCGGTGCACAGACGGCTGGATCGCTGGTATCGGTTTCTAAATAGAGGTGAACCCCATAGCCATCGGGTTGACTGACGACAGCGAGTCCGTCATGGGGCGTGTTGCGCTGCAGCGGAAAGATTTTCCAGGTGGTTGCTTTCTTCTGCGCGCAGGCGCTCAACAGTCCTGCCATGACCACCATTGTCAGCACCCGCACCATCAACTCGATCCCTCTTTGACAGGTCATTCTGACCGGCCCAGGATGGCGAGATCCACCATCGCTTGAGGCCATGGTCCTGACACCATCCACGATGCTTCCTCTTCAGCATCCACTGCCTCAATTTTCACTGCCCTTGGTGTCGGGTGATGCGCCCTGGTCCTCGCTGGATGATGTCGTGAGTAGTGGTGATCTGCCAGGGCGCCCTCTGTTGGTGATGCTGCTCTGTGCTCATTGCCCATTCGTGAAACATGTGGAGCCAGAGATCAGCCGTTTGGAGGCGGATTTCGGAGACCAGATGACCCTGCTCGCCATCTCCAGCAATAGCCTTGCAACCCATCCTCAAGACGGACGTGATGGGCTGCGTCAACAGGCCGATCAGCAGGGTTGGCGCTTCCCCTATCTCCTCGATGAGCAGCAAACGCTGGCCAAAGCCCTGCGGGGCGCCTGCACCCCTGAGTTCTATGCCTTCGCACCCGATGCCTGTGGCACGCAAACCCTTCGCTATCGAGGCCAACTGGATGCGAGTCGACCAGGGAATCATCAACCTCTCGACGGAGCTGATCTACGGGCTGCCCTTAAAAACATCTTGGCTGGAAGCCCTGTGAGCGAGACGCAGCTGCCTTCGGTGGGCTGCAACATCAAGTGGAACCCTGGCCAAGAACCCCCATGGTTCGGTCAGTCGACTTAAGGTGCCCGCCATGCAGGTGCCTCCGTTCAGCCTCACAGATCAGCTTGCCGACCTCGGATCGGAGCTCGATGATGCCGTTTTGCGGGTGTTGCGAAGTGGGCAATACATCGGTGGCACCGAGATCAAAACATTTGAGGACGCGTTTGCAGCAAGCGTGAACTGTCGCCATGCCGTGGGTTGCAACAGCGGGACAGATGCCTTGGTCCTGGCGTTACGAGGCCTTGGCATCGGCTCTGGCGATGAGGTGATCACCGCATCCTTCAGCTTCTTCGCAACCGCTGAAGCGATCAGTGCCGTGGGAGCGACGCCAGTTTTCGTGGACGTGGACCCTGTGACCTATCTGATCGACCTCAATCTGATTGAAGCCGCGATCACACCCGCCACCAAGGTGCTCCTACCCGTCCACCTGTTTGGCCGTCCGGTGAACATGGCCCGCATCACGGACATCGCCCAGCGGCATGGGCTCAAGGTGGTGGAGGACTGCGCGCAAGCCACCGGGGCCAGCTGGGACTCCAAACCCGTTGGCAGTTGGGGGGATGTGGGCTGCTTCAGCTTCTTCCCTACGAAAAATCTTGGAGCTGCTGGTGATGGCGGCGCCATGACCTGCCAAGACGATGATCTGGCGCAACGCATGCGTGAACTCGCGGTACACGGCATGCCCCGCCGCTACCTTCACACCGCCTTGGGATACAACAGCCGCCTGGATTCCATTCAGGCCGCTGTTCTTAACGTCAAACTGCCTCACCTCAACGAATGGGTCGAGAAGCGTGCAGCAATTGCCAAGCGCTACCTCGACGCTCTTCAAGACCTCCCCGGCGTACAGCTGCCCGATTCCGCGGCTGAGCCAAGCGTTGGCCATGGTTGGAACCAGTTTGTGGTGCGCGTGCGTCTATGCCCAGACCATCAGCCCTCGTGCGGTGGAACCTGTTCGGAAGTAGCCAGCCCCTTGGGCCTGCCCACCAGTCGTTGCCGGGACTGGCTCAAGCAAAGCCTTCAAGAGCAAGGCGTGAACACGATCATCTACTACCCCATCCCCATCCATCGCCAGCCGGCTTACGACGACCAAAAGCACGCTGAAGACAACCTTCCCATCACAGATCAACTGTGCAGCGAGGTGCTGAGTCTGCCGATTTTCCCGGAATTAACGCCTGAACAACAGGAACGCGTGATCGCGGTATTGCGCGAACAACTCGTTGCTCAGAGTCAAGAGCGGATGGTGGCGTAGAGGGCTTTGAACTTGGCCTGCTGCACCTTGTGATTGATCAGCAACTCCGGATAGCCCCTGCGCTCTAAAGCAGCGATCTCACCACTGATCAAATCCTTGGTGTTGACGTGCCGCAATTCAGGCACCCATTCACGGATGTACTCGCCTTCGGCGTCAAATTTTGAAGCCTGCGTGGCCGGATTGAAGATCCGCAACGGCTTGGGATCCATGCCACTGCTAGCGCTCCATTGCCAGCCGCCGTTATTGGCAGCCAAATCTCCATCCACCTCCAGCTCCATGAAGGCGCGCTCGCCCCAGCGCCAATCACAGATCAAATCCTTCACAAGAAAGGAGGCCACGATCATGCGGCAACGGTTGTGCATCCAGCCGCTTTGGTTGAGCTGTCGCATCGCTGCGTCGATGATCGGCATCCCCGTTAGTCCTTGCTTCCAAGCCTCAAACCAGTCGTTGTTGTTCTCCCAAGGGAAACGCCGCCACTGCTCGCGGTATGGACCATCCGCTAGCTCAGGGAAATGGAACAAGGCCTGCTGGTAAAACTCACGCCAGCAGAGTTCCTGTTCCCACACCGTGATCGCCTGCCGTTGCTCATCGCTGCGGGACATCTCCTTGGCGCCTTGGGCAGCACACCAGGCTTGGCGAGGGCTAACTGTGCCCACACTCAGGCCCGCACTGAGATACGAGGTTCCTGGTATCCCGGGGAAATTGCGATCGGGTTCATAGGCCAGCAATGCTTCGTCAGCAAAGGTGGCCAGCTGCTCAGCAGCCGCGGCCTCCCCTGGGCGGCTGGGACAGAGATCCATGCCACGAAAACCATGTTCAACCAGCAGCTGCTCCAGCTGCCGCTGACCCTCAGCGCACAAGCGGCCGAGAGTGCCCTCACCGCCACTGACGGCCTCCAGCGTCTCGGCATCCAGATCGATTAAGGCCTTGGGCTTGGGAGCGTCCACCGTGCTTGGCGCACTGCGCTCCACCTGTCCGCGCCAATTGCGCAAAAAAGGTCCATACACCCGATAAGGATCACCTCCACCGGTTTTGATCAGATCTGGTGCCAGCAGCAGCTGATCCCAGTCCACCAACACCTGGCGCCCATCCGCTTGCAGGGCTTTGGCCACCTGACGGTCGCGTTCCCGTGCATAGGGCTCCACATCACGGCTCCACACCACCACCGGCACCTCAAGCAGCGACGCCAGCCGCGGCAACAACTGCACCGGGTCGCCAGCCACCACCAGCAAACGACTCCCAGCTTCCAGCCAGCGCTGCTGGAGTTCGCGCAGGGTTTCCACAAGGAACCAAAGGCGGGCCGGAGCCATCGGTGGCAGCGACTCCGGGGGGTGAATCAGCGCTGGGTCCAGCACATACACGCCCGTTACCGCTGGGCTGATTGCCACAGCCGCCTGCAGGCCGAGATTGTCGGCCAAGCGCAGGTCGCGGCGATGCCAAAACAAAACGCGAGACGCTGCCATCAGAGACCCAGCAGTTGCTTGGCACGGAACCAGGCGGTAACGCTCTTGCCATCCAGCCATTCATCACCGGACGCCAGACGGGCATCCAGCTCGGACGGAGGCATCAAGATCACCTCCAGATCCTCATCCTCATCGCCAGCTGGTGGATGCTCCAAACGCGTGAGCTCCCGCGCCAGAAAGCAATGAATTACCTCGTCGGAGTAGCCAGGACAAGGCAACATCGGTCCAAGTGAATCCCAACGGGCAGCGCTATATCCAGCTTCTTCTCCAAGCTCTCGCTGCATCGATTCCAACGGATCTTCTCCCTCTTCAAGGGTGCCTGCAGGAAACTCAAGGAGACGTGCCTGCACTGCAAAACGGTATTGGCGCAAAATCACCACCTGGCCGTCAGCGGTAATCGGAACCGCCAAGGACGCCCCGGGGTGGCGAATGATCCCAAACGTTCCTTCCACCCCCATCGGCAGGCGGATGCGCTTGCGCTCAAAGCGAATTTTGCGCGCATCCATGGTCTCGAGGGTCTCCAACACCTTGGAGGGCTCAGGCGCGGGCAGCGGTGCCATGCAAGAGGAGCAATCGTTAAACCAGCATGACGGGTTCAGGTCCACAGCCGTGCGCTCAGCCCTCAGCTCCGCCAGGGCGTTGAAGCCTGCATGGCCGCCAGCAGTGGCTCCATCACAAAACAGCGCAAATGCAAGCGGGGATGCGGCAGCGTTAAACGCGGGTGATCGACACGCAACTCGCTCCAAAACAACAGATCCAGGTCGAGTGGCCGCGGACCCCAGCGTTCTTCTTGAGAACGGTTGCGCCCAAACGATTGCTCCAACTGTTGCAGTGCATCCAGCAAATGCAATGCAGCGGCCAGTTCAGGTTTGGCCTCCAGCCCCTTCACCAGCAGAACGGCATTGAGATAAGAAGGCTGATCGCGCGGTCCACCGACAGGATCGGTCTGCTGCAACGGAGACCATGACAACGCCAGTGCTGAAGAGGCACCATTCGGGGTCATGGTCCCTGGGTTGCTCCCTTGCATCGACTCAACCCAGCGGCCCAGCACACCCTCCAGTAAAGGCCTTATGGCCGTGAGGGTCTGCAGGGGCGAACCAGCAGGGCCTGCCTGATTGGCGCCGAGGGCTACAGCAAGGCTGTGGGTCTGATCAGCGAGACTGTTTCTCACAGGTGGAGTCAAGGCGCATCCATGGTTGCAAGCGGGGTGACATCAAACGGAGTCATCAGCACAGCGGCGCTGGATCAAGCCAGCCGATCGTTTCCGCTGGCGGCGATCACCGGCCACGGCACTCTCAAGCTGGCTCTGCTTTTAGCAGCGGTGGATCCCGGCTTAGGCGGCGTGATCATTGCTGGCGGGCGTGGAACAGGAAAGTCGGTGCTGGCTCGAGGTTTGCATGCCCTGCTCCCTCCGATTGACATCGTTGACCTTGAAGCGGCTGGAGAGACCAAGCTGCCGGGACGCAACCTCGATCCCCAAAGTGCCCAGGATTGGGGCGAACGGCCTCAAGATCCACCCACAACGGTGATTCCAGCCCCGTTCATCCAGATCCCCCTTGGCGTTACGGAAGATCGCCTGGTGGGCTCCGTTGATGTCACCGCCTCCTTGGCCAGTGGTTCTCCTGTTTTCCAGCCGGGATTACTGGCAGAAGCACACCGCGGCGTGCTCTACGTGGATGAGCTGAACCTTCTCGACGACGGGATCATCAATCTTCTTCTCGCCGCCGTTGGCAGCGGCGAAAACCAGGTGGAACGAGAGGGGCTCAGCCTGAGCCACCCCTGCCGGCCCCTGCTGATTGCCACGTACAACCCCGAAGAAGGGGCGATTCGAGATCACCTGCTCGATCGCTTTGCGATCGTCTTGTCCGCCAATCAAATCGTTAGCACTGAGCAACGGGTGGAGATCACCAACGCGGTGCTGGCCCACGGTCAGTGCAGCCGGAGCTTCTCAGAGAAGTGGAGCGAAGAAACCGACGCGCTCGCCACCCAACTGCTCCTGGCGCGGCAGTGGCTACCGGATGTGAAGGTCAGCAGCGAACAGATCAAATATCTGGTGACAGAGGCGATTCGCGGTGGCGTGGAAGGGCATCGCTCCGAGCTCTATGCCGTACGTGCCGCCAAAGCCCATGCCGCCCTCAGCGGGCGCGACCAGGTGGAAGCCGAAGACTTGCAAGTGGCCGTTGCCTTGGTGATCGCCCCACGCGCATCGCAAATGCCCCCACCTGATCAACAGATGGAACCGCCACCACCCCAGGAACAACAGCCACCCCAAGACCAAGAGCCACCACCTGAGGGCTCCGGAGAAGAGGACGAGCCGGACAGCGAGGAGCAGGAGAGTGAAGACAACAGTGATGAGGATGAAGATGACTCCCCTGAGGAGCAGGCGCCACCGTCGGTGCCGGAAGAGTTCATGCTCGATCCAGAAGCCGTGGCGATTGATCCCGATCTGCTGCTGTTCAACGCCGCCAAGAGCAAAAGCGGCAATAGCGGCAGCCGCTCCGTCGTGCTCAGTGACAGCCGCGGCCGTTATGTGAAACCAATACTGCCCCGTGGCCCGGTGCGCCGCATCGCCGTTGACGCCACCTTGCGCGCTGCAGCTCCTTATCAAAAGGCGCGCCGAGCGCGGCAGCCTGATCGCGTCGTCATCGTTGAAGAATCAGACCTCCGCGCCAAGCTGCTCCAACGCCAGGCCGGCGCCCTGGTGATCTTTCTGGTGGACGCCAGTGGTTCGATGGCTCTGAACCGGATGCAAAGCGCCAAAGGTGCCGTGATCCGACTGCTCACCGAGGCCTACGAAAACCGAGACGAGGTGGCACTCATCCCCTTCCGAGGCGATCAAGCTGAAGTGCTGCTGCCCCCCACCCGCTCGATCACAGCCGCACGTCGACGCCTGGAATCGATGCCCTGCGGCGGAGGCTCACCGCTAGCCCACGGCCTCACCCAAGCCGCACGGGTTGGTGCCAACGCCTTAGCAACAGGAGATCTCGGCCAAGTGGTGGTGGTCGCGATCACGGATGGGCGAGGCAATGTTCCCCTCAGCACCTCTCTTGGCCAACCGGTACTGGAGGGAGAGGACAAGCCCGACTTAAAGCAAGAAGTGCTGGATGTAGCCAGCCGCTATCGAATGCTTGGCCTCAAACTGCTGGTGATCGACACTGAGCGCAAATTCATCGGAAGCGGCATGGGCAAAGATCTCGCCGAGGCCGCTGGGGGCAAATATGTACAGCTGCCAAAAGCGAGCGATCAGGCGATTGCCGCCGTGGCCATGGATGCTCTGAACACGGTTTAACGCAATACGGTTTAAGGCTTGGTGACATCCGGGGTGCTGGCGGGATAAAGCTCGTTAAAAAACTGCCCTAAACCAATCGTGACGCTGCGCACAGCCGCCATGAATTGGGGGTCGGCCGTGAGTTTCTCAACATCACCACCCACCTCATCGAATGTTGCCGTCAACGAGCGGGCATTGCTCACCGTTTGCTTGAGGTCCGTAATCGTTGTTGGCGTATCAAAAGCACTCACAACGTTGTTGATATGACGACTGGCACTTGCGGCCTGAGCCGTGGCTTCGTTGAGGTTCGAAATCGTGGGGGCAGCCCTTGCTAAATCAACGCTTAGTTGATTCGAAAGCTTTTGAATATCCGTCAACGTGGCATCAAATTGTTGGGTCGACCCCACCAACTTGGGAACCAACTCTTCTTTCTTCACCTGTTCCAAGATCTGTTGGAGAGAGTCGGTAATGGTTGCGATGCTGGGAGCTTCGCTGCCTTGAATCGTCGCCCCTTCACACAGAACACCTTGGCCCTTACAGCGTTGAGATTTGGGCATCGGCGCATCCTTCTTGAGTGGCGGGCCAACACTGCTCAGGGCCACCTGCGAATCACCACCCAACAGCGATGCTGAAGCCACAGTGGCTTGCACAGGCAGCGTTAATTGAAGGTCATCTTGATTGATCTCAATCGACACCTTCACAGCCTCGGGCGTCACCTTGATGTCCGAAACATTCCCCACCATGATTCCGCGGTAGGTCACCGGTGAACGCACCGCCAACCCCCCTGCATCCTGGAAATCGGCCGTCACACGCCATGTCTTCGACCCGACACGCTCACCTCGGAGCCAAAACATCGTGCCTGCAAAGGCAACCACTGCGGCAATCACGGAAAAACCAACAATCCCCTCACGGACGCTCCTACGCATAATTCAGTGCTCAGCAGGCTGCATCGGTCCGCGCAGGTTACCCGTCCTGAACTGAACCACGTAGGGATTATCTGTTGTTCGGTAATCGTCCACTGTTCCATCCCATTGGAACCGGCCGCCGTACAGCATCACGATGCGCTCCGCCGTGCGTTCAATGGTGCTGTGCACATGGCTTACCACCACCGAACACCCCTGAGCCACGGTGGTGGTTTTCACAATCAAATCTTCAATTCTCGTGGCTGCGACTGGGTCGAGACCTGCTGTGGGCTCGTCATATAACAAGAGAGGCATCGCCTCTTCATCTCGATCTGGGTCGTCGATCAAGGCACGAGCGAAGCTCACGCGCTTCTGCATCCCTCCGCTGAGCTGGCCGGGATAGAGAGCAGCGACTTCATAGAGCCCCACCGCATCCAAACAGGCCATCACACGATCGCGAACCTGGGCCGGCCCCATCCGTCCGAGCCGGTTCAAGAGGAAGCCAACGTTTTCCTCCACCGTTAAG
>Ga0115566_10004035_pt1 | contig 11731 bp, 11 predicted proteins | sample COGITO_mtgs_1204_3_FD_87173 | JGI IMG/M metagenome (GOLD analysis project Ga0115566, IMG submission 87173) | Pelagic marine microbial communities from North Sea - COGITO_mtgs_120405 | ecosystem: Environmental > Aquatic > Marine > Epipelagic | place: Germany:Helgoland, sampling site Kabeltonne...
AACATCGTCGTCTTGCCCGCGCCATTGGGACCGATGACACCAAGCGCCTCGCCGCTGTTCAAACCAAAGCTCAGATCATCCGCGACAGTCACCGCGCCGAAAGCTTTGCTCAGCTTATCAAGTTGCAAAATTGGAGCCATTTGTTCTTTCAAAAGAGTTGGTTGCGGCGAGACCGCCCGCCGCAACCGATCCGCTTAAATGAGCTTCAGCTCACCCGTGAGTGGAATATCGGTATGCGCAGAGTTAGCGACGATCTTGAGATCAAACGTGTCGCCCTCTTTCTGCCATTGCCCGCCAACGAGCGGCGTTTTGGAAACGTTTTTCACAGGACCATTGGACCAATCCACAGTGCCGACAATCGTGTCGAGCTTCGTGGCGGCAATCGCGGCTGTGATTGCTTCATAGTCTTCAAGATCCTCGGCACGTTTGATCACATCCGCAGCCACCTCAAAGAGCGCATGTTTAAAGCCAATCGGCTGGGTCCAAGGGCGGCCAGTCGCGGTGGTATACCCCCCTGCGAGGTCTTTCGCCGTTGTACCATCAAGCGAGGACGCGAAGGGGTGATGTGGCGACCACCAGACCTCCGAGGTCAAACCATCTGCACGATCACCATAGCTGTCGATCACGGTCGGGAAAAGCAGCGCTTTGCCCACTGTGACGACTTTCGGCGCGAAGCCTTGCTGCGCAGCTTGCGACCAGAAGGTGCCAAAGTCCGGCGGGATCATCACGCCTGTGACGATTTCGCAACCTGCATCACGGAAAGCTGCAATCTGGTTAGAGAAGTCATCCGAAAGCGGCTGGTAGCGACCCGGATCAACGAGGTTATAGCCCGCACCGGCAAGCGCAGGTGGCAGGCCAAGTTTCGGATCTCCCCAAGCATTGCCGTCCGCATCATTCGGGAACAGACCACCGACATTCTTCGCGACACCGCTTTGGCCCCACATATCAAGAAAGACGCCAATGACGTCTTCAAGACCCCAAAAGAAGTGATAGGTGCTCAGGAACCCTTCCGCAGGATTGCCGCCCCGGCCAAAGAAATAGGGCTGCCAAGGCGCATCCGTGGTGATGCACGGCACTTCGTTAATCTCGCATTGATCCGCGACGGGGTTTGTCGTGTCAGGTGTCGCAGCGGCGAGCATGATGTCGACTTCATCGCCAAGGATCAGATCGGCGGCAACTTCAGCAGCGCGGTTCGGATTGGACTGGCTGTCGCGCGTGATAATCTCAACGTTCCAGCTCGAGCCGTTGTTTTCAAGGCCACCCGAAAAGGTCTTGCGAATGCCCTCAAGCACATAATCATCCGCCTCAGCAAAACCCGCGAGAGGTCCCGTTTTAGGGCTGACAAAGCCGACTTTAAGCGTTTTGTTTTGCGCATACGCACGCGTGCCAGAGATGATCGCTGGCGCGGCAACAGCGGCAGCGGTCCCCGCCAAAAAGCCGCGACGCGTGGGATGTCTGAGTTTCGTAATCTTCATATCTTCCTCCAAGTTGCAGCCATTTTGGCCCTTATTATTTGTATATTTCTAGAGCGCGAGAATGCTGGTCATCACGCGCTTGAGGTCTGCTTTAGGATCAGCACTCAGCGCATCACTGCGCCAGCACACATGCTGATCGGGACGCACAAGAACGCAGCCAGCGTCGCCAATCTCGCGACTGCGCGCCCAGTCTCCGGTGTGATCCACGTAGGTTTGACGCGGGCCAATGACGTGACATGCGATCTCAATGCCCAAAGCATCGCCAACGGCTTTCGCAGCCTCACACCAAGCTTCACCGCCAAGCCCCGTTAGCAAAGTGAACTTGCCCCCACCGACCAGATCTAGCGTCGAGTGTTTGCCGCCAATCGCATCAAAAACCCAAGCATGCGGAATGCGTGCCCCTGGCCATGTTGTCGGTTGGTAATGCAGCACCTCATCCTTGGCGAACGCAGGTTCCACCTGCTCGTCCGTCACAATTGCATCGGATGCATAGCGCTGATTCATCTCGATACCATGCGCATCAAACTCATACTTCTTAAACGCAATCGCCGCATTCAAAGCGGCGCGTTGCGCTTCGGCCTGTGGGTCAGTTCCACACCGTGCATCCATGTTAGCTTTGATGTTATCGATGTCGCTGCCACCCGTCATACCGAGCGCTTCAAAGATAGGGCCAAACTCGCCGATGGATTGGTTTGCGCGCGTTACGATCTGCTTGGCAATCGGCGCGCGTTCGACGTTGTAGCTGTCCAGTAAGGCTTCGCCCGCCTGCCCTTTCAGCACGCTCGCGAGCTTCCAGCACAGGTTGAACGCATCCTGAATAGAGGTATTCGAGCCAAGCCCGTTTGAGGGCGGATGACGGTGCGCGGCGTCGCCCATGATAAAGACGCGCCCCTTCGAGAGTTGCCCTGCATAAGCATCATTCACGGTCCATGTGTTGGCACCTAGAAGTTCGATCTCTAGTTCTGGATAACCGACCAATTGACGCGCCACATCGGTCGCCATTTGCTGATCCACCACAGGTGCTGGTTCATTGATGTCATAGCCCCAAACGATCAGCCATTCGTTCCAAGGGCGGATCATCCGCACAAGGCCCATGCCAATGCCGCCCACATCCGCGCCGGGTTGCATGACCCAATACAAAACCGACGGACGATGCGCGACGTATTTGCTCAGGTCCGCTTTGAACAGGATGTTCATCGAGCCGCCGACACCCATCTTGCCCGCAATCGGCAGGTCTTCATGTTCAGCCACCAGCGAATTGCCCCCATCCGCGCCGATCAGATATTTCGAGCGGATGGTGATTTCTTTGCCCGTCATGCGATCAAGACAGGTCGTCGTCACGCCGTCGCTATCCTGAACGTGGCGCAAATATTCAGTGTTCATCCGCGCGTTGCTGCCGCGCTTACAAGCGGTCTTGAACAGCAGGGGTTCCATGAAGGTTTGCGGCAGATCGTTCATAAACGTCGGGCTGCTCATCAGATGTTCGGCTTTGGACAGGGGATGCGTGCCCCAGCTTTTCATACGACCTATCTCTTCGCCTGCGAGGCTTTCGCAAAAGACGTTCTCGCCCATCAACTCTTGCTCGGTGGCAAAAAGATATGCCTCTTGTTCGACCTCATGGCCGAGATCGCGCAGCACCTCCATCGTGCGTTGGTTGGTGATATGCGCACGCGGTGTGTTGGCCAGCCAGCGATAGCGATTGATCACCACATTCTCGATCCCGTAACTCGACAAAAGCGCAGCTGACGATGATCCTGCAGGACCTGTGCCAATGATGAGAACGTCCGTGGTGATATCAACCATATACCTATCCTTTGTGCTAAGTCCGAGTGTTATGCCTTGGGCGCGAGTGTGACATCAAACGTCACTTGGAGAAAGTTTTCTGTCACTTTGCCAGACACTTCCATGCCCTCAGGAAACTCCGATGCGGGCTTTTCCACATAGGTCATCACCAAATCGTTGCGCACGCCAAAGACCGTGTCTTGGTCCAGATACGGATCGTCATCGGGGAAAATTTCGGTCACAAGGGGCTGAAACCCCGGCGCTGTCACGATGTAGTGCAGGTGCGATGGACGCCATGGATGACGGCCGCAGGCGCGTAGGATGTCGCCAACAGGACCGTCGGACGGTACCGTATATTCCACAGGTTTCACCGTCGTAAACGCGTATTTGCCATCCTCGCCAACCGTCATCAGACCATGGAAAGAATAGGTGTCCTGCTCTTGGTCCTGGCTCGCATAAAGCCCATTGGGCGCTGTCTGCCAGATATCGATCTGAGCACCGGCAATCGGGTTGCCAGCGGTGTCCTTGATCACCCCTTCTGCAAGCAACATTGGCCCGCCGTAGTGGCGTTTCATATCCCCGCCATAGGCAAGCGGAGGCGCACCGGAAACATGGAATGGCCCCAACACAGATGAACTTGTCGCGTCCTCGCTAGAATTGATCATGTCGATCAAGGACGACATTCCTAACACATCAGAGGCGAGCACAAATTCATGGCGGTCCTCGGTCTCGATCGCGGCGCAGCCCTCAAGGAAAGCAATCCCTGCGCGCCACTCTTCATGGGTCAGCTTTGTTTCGCGGGCGAAGTCATGCAAATGCTGCACCAACGACCCCATAATTTCGCGCGTTCGCGGGTCCGTGTCCTTTGACACATAGCCCATGAAAACGTCGGTGATATTGTCTTTGGTGACTGTGCGCATGGGATGGCTCCTTAGATGAGGGCGAGGCTGAGTATTGGAAATTCGATGAGGATAAACAAAACGATGAGCATGACAAGGGCGAAGGGCAGCGCGCCCATGAAGACGTCCTTGAGCGAGATGCGATCATCATCGATCGTCGATTTGATCACGAAACACGATATGCCGAGCGGCGGTGTGAGTAGACCAATTTCAGCGCCAACGACTGTGATGATGCCAAACCAGATAAGCGACAGATCCATCGCTTCGATCATTGGCAAGAACAGCGGTACAACGATCAGGATGATAGAGGCTGTGTCGAGCAACGTGCCGAGAAAGAGCATCAGCAAAACATAGAGCAACATGATGGTCCAAAAAGATGCTGAGTTGCCAGCAAGGATATCTTGCAGTTGGTTAGGTAACCCTGCAAGGCCGAGCATGCGACTGTAGATCGACGCGGCGGTGATCAAAAACAGGATCGCAGCGGTGATGTGACCGGTTTCAAGCAGTGCTTCCCAGAACCCTTTGAGCGACATAGAGCGACGCACAATCGCGATAATCAGAGCGACGAGTGCGCCTGTAGCGCCTGCTTCTACGGCGGTCATCCAGCCGGTGTAGATACCCCCCAGAACAATCGTGATCAGCAAAAGCGTTGGCAGTGTTTTCGAGGCGACTTCGCGCTTCGTCATCCATTCGGTATCTTCCACAATGCGACCACCCACGAAATTTGGAGTGAAACGGCCCATGAACCAGATCGCGCCCACATAGGCGATTGCCAACAGGATACCTGGGATCACGCCCGCGAGGAACATATCGCCTACGGATTGCTCGGACACGAATGAATAGATGATCAACATCGCAGAGGGTGGAATGATCATTCCAAGCACTGATGAGCCCGCAACAACGCCGACAGCGAAGCGCTTGTTATACTCCTGCGCCATCATCTGCGGAACAGAGACTTTGGTGAAAACCGACGCGGACGCGATGGAAGAACCCGTGACCGCCGCGAACACAGCATTCGCACCTACGGTGGCCATGCCAATCCCACCTTTGACCTTGCGAAACCGCATTGTCATGACCTCATAGATATCGCGCCCCAGCCCCGCCTTCGAGACTATGAGGCCCATGAAGGTGAATAACGGGATAGTCGCGAACGAATACTCCATAGCGCTGTCGCCAACGGCGATCTTGAGCAGGTTCAGGGCGAGCGTAAAGTTGTCACGCATCAGCCAGATTGACACGAACGATACCATGCCCAGCGCGATTGGAATGTAGACGCCCGAGTAGATCAGAAAGACGATGGCAACGACCGAGATGAGGCCGATCTCGATGGGGGTCATGTGTTGCTCTCGCTTTTTGCCGCTTCGAGGTGTGGACGATCAACAGCCGTGATAACCTTCAGAACAAAGTTCAGACAGGCCAATGCTGTGCCGAAAGAAATGACCAATTTCACGGGCCACCAAGGCAGCGTGAACAGGCCCGGCACGCCGAAGTAGTCTTGCGTGTCCCACATGTATAAAAACTCGGGGAATGTGATGTAGGCGATCAGCCCCATGAAGATTGCCGAAAGCGCGTTGATGATCCGGCGCATATTGGCTGCCATGTTGGGGCTGCGTTGACCGAGCAGGTTGAGAAAGCCGTCAGAGCGGGTCAAACGATCCACGCGCACCACGTCTGCGAGCTGTAGAAAGACGATCATCACCACAGAAAATTGCACCATCTCGTAGGTGCCCTTGATAGGCGATGAAAAAACGCCGCGTGCAATGACGTCGACGTTCAGAACCACCACCAACGCCAGAACGACAAGCGTGCCTAAGGCGTTGGAAGCGATTGCCGCGAGGTTGGCGATCCGGGTAATCCCCGCCAGCGTTGTTTTTAGCATAGCTTGGTCAATCCCTAATCGCGGATCCCTTTATTCAGCCGTCCAATCACGAACGCCCTCGTAGCCCGCGTCTTTCAGCTTGCCGATGTAAGCTGCGAGCATTGCTGTGCCATCTTCGCCCTTGTCGTTCAGGGTCGTCGCCCACTCAGCCGCAATATTTGGCATCGCACGTGCCCAAGCTGCGCGATCCTCAGACGCAACGTCAATGATCTTACCGCCGCCCTCGACATAAGCCGCTTCAGAAGCCGCAGCGCGGTCCATCGCAATACCAGCAACGTGGTCACGGTAATCAATCGCAACCGCTTTCAACACATCTTTGACGCCATCAGGCAGTTTCGCCCAGTAGTCTGCGTTCACTGTAATTGTCTTTGAGTTCACAGCGCCAAGGTCTGCTTTGAGCATGTAGGGCGCGACTTCGGCAATTTTGAAAGTCTTCGCCGCTGCTGGCCAGAGCATTCCACAATCCACAAGACCGGTTTGCAGCATGTTGTAGAAGTCCGTCAGACCACCACGCACGCCTGCTGCGTCTTTGATACCCTCGAGATAGCGCAAGTTCAGACCTGCGCCTGCAACCTTTTTGCCTTCAAGATCAGCAATGGACGACACTTCGGACGTGCAGAACATCTGGTAGCTGTCGAGCACAACACCCGTTGCCAAATAGACTTGGTTCTGTGCTGCGAATTCGTTCTGCATGGCAGGGAATTCACGCGCGATTTCGTCCACGGCCTTGGCAACCGCGCGCGCATCTGAGGCGATGAAGGGTGTTGAGCCAGAAATGCCCTGGCTTGGCAATTTGGAACTGTGGAAGATCGTTGTGACGATACCGATGTCACCGAGACCAAGCTGAACGCCTTCGAGAACGCCGCGCGGCTTCACGATGGAGCCACCGTAGTTTTCCTGCCAGCTCATCTTGTATTCGCCGGTCTCTGCGAGGCGCTTGTCGACCTCGGGAATGAAGAAGTTGGTGAACTCTTTCACCCAAAGCGCGCGCACCGGGTAGCCATCGATCACAACTGCTGACACGCTTTCTTGCGCTGCTGCGGGCAGTGCCATCGCAGTCGCAAGCGCGGCACCCATCATTCCTTTTTTGGTCCAGCTTTTCATGTGTTTTCCTCCCAGAAACATGTGAGCATTTTCGCTCTTTTTTATATCAGTATATCTTTATCCAATTCACTGTCAGATCAGTCCCCGCCGATGTAAACAGCTTGGCGATGGCGCAAAACTTTGCTGTTTCAACGCCAACCTTTGTCAGCGCATCCTGCGACGCGTCCGTTTTGCAATTCACGTTCAAAGTGATCTCAGGAAAGGGAACGTCGATCTCTTCTTGCATCATCACGCCACGACGGTCGAACTTGCAATCTGCATCGATCGTGACCTCGCCTAAAGCGACCCCTAAGCGATGTGCGCATTTATGGCCGATCACATTGGTACAGGCGATTAAAGCGGTCATTGCGGCCTCGGTCGGGGTCGGACCCAGATTAGTTCCATCGCGCTCGATCGGCTCGTCGATCACCACATTCAAGTCCCGCACTGGAATTTCCGTACGCGAGTGCGTCGGGCATTCGGCCTTGGCACGATAGGTCACTACGGTCTTAATCTTGATAGCCATGCGGCTGGTCCTTTAAGCGTATGAGCAGACTTGATCGAACGAAAAGCGTGGTAGTTTTTGGAACAACGCAGACTCATCCGCATAGCCAATATTGCATAGAAAATTCGATTTGAGCGAGGTGCCTGCAAAAAATCCTTCATCGACGTCAGCGTTGGAAAAACCAGACATCGCGCCCACGTCCAATCCCAGCGCCCGCGCGGCAATCATCAGATAGGCCCCCTGAAGCGTGCCGTTGCGATAGGCTGTGTCTGCGATGAACGCATCTTTGCCCTCGAACAATTTGCGTCGGTCCTCATGCGGGAAGAGGAACGGCAGATCATTATAAAAGTTCAGATCATGTGCAATAATCGCCGTGACAGGCGCGCCCATCATCTTTGGAACATTCATCGGCTTCATGGTCTTGGCGAGACGTTCTTTGCCCTCAGCGCTCTTCACGAACACGATGCGCGCGGGGCATGTGTTCATGCTCGTCGCGCCGTTGCTTACAATGTCGTAGATTTCTTCGAGCATCGCATCAGGGACAGGCTTGTCCGTCCACGCGTAATGCGAACGCGCCTCACGCAAGATTAGATCAATCGCATCATCCGAGAGGCGTTCAATACGCCCACGAAGGTCGCGATGACCCTGCTGTGCTGTCGCACACAAGGCGTCTAGGTCTGCGCCTGTCGGTGCGCTCATACTGTCATATCCTTTTCATCGACGATGGGGCTGGCACAAATGCCGATGCCTTCAATTTCAATCTCTACGGTTTCGCCTGGCTTCAACCAACGTGGCCCTGGCTTTTTCGCGTGCCCCACACCAGGAGGCGTGCCCATCGCAATCATGTCACCCGCCGCAAGTGTGGTGTATTCAGAGACAATTGCAATAATCTTGCGCACGTCCCAAATCATATTCGCGGTGTTGGAGTTTTGCAGAATTTCCGTACCTACACGGCTCTCTATGGTCAAACCCGCAGCGCCCTCTGGCACTTCATCAGGGGTCACAACAAAAGGACCAATCGCACCTGTGTTGTCGAAATTCTTACCGGGCGTCCATTGATGTGTCTTGCGCTGGTATTCACGGATAGAGCCATCGTTAAACACCGTGTAGCCAAACACGTGATCCAGCGCATCTGCTTCTGAAATGTGACGACCGCCTTTGCCGATGATCAACATCAACTCAGCTTCATAATCGAACGTTTCAGAACAAGACGGACGCACCATTGGCTGGCCCGCCGCCATAATCGACGCCTTAGAGCGCATGAACAAGGCGGGGTACTCAGGAATGTCGTAACCGCCCTCTTTAATGTGATCCGTGTAGTTCAAACCAACGCAAATGATCGCACTAGGAGAGGCTACTGGAAGCGCGGGCGTGATCGAGGAAATCGCAACTTTTGGCGCATCAACGATCTGCGCCGCAACAGAATCGCTCAGCCCGCCTGCCTCAATAACCCCCATCAGATCAGACCCGACATTTGGATCCAGAGCTGTAAGATTCACAGCATTTTCGCCAGTGACAGCAAATACAGCCGATCCTTCAGCCGTTTCCCCAACGAGGTATTTCATAAGCAGCGTCCTTGTCTGTTCTCTTGATTTCTGCCGACAATCCTGACTACTGTCAATTAATATCGATATTTTATAAGGGGACCAAAATGGTTGCTTGGGCAGAGTATAAATCACAAGCGAAAGAGCGCGGCGCGTTGGCGTTGGAGCTCTACGCAGCGCATTCCACACCTGCGATGGCCCCCGAAGATGTAAAGGCGAACCTACCGGATCACTTGGCTTATCAAGCGCTGCTTGAGCGTGCTGGGCAACTTGCTTTTGCTGGCCCTATGTCGGACGAAAGCGGTGATCATATGCAAGGCGTTGGCTTGATCATCTACCGCGCGGACAGTCTTGAGGCTGCGCGCGCTTTGGCCGAAGGCGATCCAATGCACAAATCAGGCGCACGCACCTTTATTTTGCGCCGTTGGATGATAAATGAAGGGTCATTCAGTCTGAGCGTCGGTCTATCGACAGGTAGCACGACTCTCGCCTAGCCTGCGCGCCAATTTGTGCTGCAATTCCATCCGAGGACATCCTCATGAATGTTATGCCGAACCCTTTGACCAAAGACCGATCCGCGACCCACGGTTCGTACTTGCGGTTGCGCGATATGATCCTAACGGGTGACTTGCCACCTGGACAAAAGCTCAAAATCGAAGAGTTGCGCAGCTTGCTTGATACAGGGGCCAGCCCCGTGCGTGAGGCGTTAAGCCTTTTGACGTCCGACATGCTCGTCGAACGGATTGATCAACGTGGATTTCGCGCAGCCCCTGTGAGCAAAGCCAATTTTGAAGAAATTCTTGCGCTGCGGTGTATGCTTGAAGAAAAGGCGCTGCGTGCCTCGCTTGCGGGCGCTGATAGCAGTTGGGAAGAGCAACTTGTTCTGGCACATCACCGCATGAAAAAGGCTGCGCAAAAAGGCGATAACGGCTTTGAGGAAGCGCATAAGGCCTTTCACATGGCACTTTTGGCCAATGCGAATATGCCTATGCTCGAACGCTACTGTGCGCAGCTTTATGATCTCAACATCCGCTACCGCAATCTTGCGGCGCGTGGTCCGCGCTATCGCACACGCAGCGTGCAGAATGAACATCAAGAGATCCTAGAGGCCTCACTCAAACGTGACGCCGATCTTGCGGCCCGCTTGTTGATTGATCACTATCGCAATACGGGCAACTATCTCAGCAGCCAAATGGACGCTTGAATGCAAAGCACAACTACTCAATTGCCTGATGCTGACATCGCGATTGTCGGCGCCGGCCCTGTCGGCCTTTTACTTGCAATATTACTCAGCAAGCACGGAATCAAAGTTACGCTCGTTGAGCGTTGGCCCGATATTTACGACCGCCCGCGTGCTGTCACGATGGATGCAGAAGTTGCACGTATCTTGGCGACTTTGGGAATCAACGTGGACGATGACCCAGCGTTCGAGAACCACAAAGAGCTGTATTATTGGAAAAACGCAGACCTTTTGGATTTACAAATCGTCGATTGGGAAAGCCTCGCTCCCTCGGGCTGGCACGTGACCTATTGGTTCAACCAACCCGAACTTGAGGCACGCCTGATCGAGATGGCAAGCCACATCCCATCGATCACCATTCTACGCGGCTGGACTGTGAACCACGTCACGCAAGACGCCGATGCCGTGCACATCCGTATGAGTGACACGGCGAAAAGCGCAGAGCATCAAGCCTTGAGCGCGCGCTTTCTGGTGGGCGCTGATGGTGCGAACAGCTTTGTGCGCGAACATCTTGGCATTGGAGAAATCGACAAAGGCTACTTCTTTGACTGGCTCATCCTCGATATGATTCCCGATAAGGCTTACACAACTTCCCCAGCGCAATGGCAGCTTTGCGATCCAAAGCGCCCCACGACGATTGTGCCCGGTGGTCCGGGTCGTCGACGCTGGGAATTCATGCTTTTGCCTGATGAAGATCGTGATGAAATAGCCAAACCCGAAGCCGCGTGGCGCTTGCTCGAACCTTGGGGCCTGTCGCCTGAGAATGCAAAACTAGAGCGCAGCGCCGTTTATCAGTTCCAAGCCAAATGGGCAAAACAGTGGGTGCAAGATCGCTGCATGATTGCGGGCGATGCAGCCCATTTGATGCCCCCCTTTGCTGGCGAGGGCATGTGCGCAGGTTTGCGCGATGCGGTCGCTTTATCGTGGCGCTTGGCGGGCATCTTGGACGGCTCCTTGCCCCAAGATGTGCTGCAAAGCTACGAAAGCGAGCGGATGGAGCATGCAAAACACTACATCCAGTTTTCCCAAGACCTAGGCGAGATCATTTGCATCACCGATCCCGACAAAGCCGCTGAACGTGACGCGCGTATGATCGCAGAGCTAAACGCACGGAATCATCAGCCAATCACAGGGGATTTGGTGAAACTCGGCATAGGTGCTTGGTGTGAGGACACTGCTGGGGCGGGAGAACTCTCTCCGCAAGGGTTTGTGCGCTTTAACGCTATCGAGGATCGTTTCGATCAGGCCGTCGGGCAAAGCTGGATGATTCTTGCGATAGATCAGCGCACACAAGGATTGTTAAGCCCTGAGCAGTCCGAGCTGT
>Ga0115566_10004036_pt1 | contig 11731 bp, 8 predicted proteins | sample COGITO_mtgs_1204_3_FD_87173 | JGI IMG/M metagenome (GOLD analysis project Ga0115566, IMG submission 87173) | Pelagic marine microbial communities from North Sea - COGITO_mtgs_120405 | ecosystem: Environmental > Aquatic > Marine > Epipelagic | place: Germany:Helgoland, sampling site Kabeltonne...
CTGGCCTTACCTCCCGAACTCAACGAATCCAGCGGCGTCGCGGTAAGCCTTCGGCACCCCGGCATCTTCTGGACGCACAACAACGTTGGGTCGGTCCTCTTCGCGGTCGACTCGGAGGGCGCAATTCTCCGCCGTTATCTGCTCGACCGTCGCCTTCGCGATTGGGAAGATATCGCGGTATCCATGTGCGCGGACGGGGGATCGTGCCTTTACATGGCGGACCTGGGCGACAACTACGAAGAGCGCCAAACGCAGAACCTCCCAATGAATCTCCTTAGGGCTGCGGAACCCGATCCCTCCGACAGAGCATCGGGTGACACGCTTCAGACCGAGGCGTTTCCAGTGTGGCTCCCGGATGGGGAACGGGACATCGAGGCCATGATGGTCCTCCCGGGTGAACGGATCTACTTCGTCACGAAGGGTCGTAATCACGCAGTGACGGTGTACCGATATCCACCACCTCTACGTCCAGACACCGTGGTACTGGAGGAGGTCCAACGCCTGACGGAGCGGGCGCGCATCCTGCCTCGACAAGTCACGGGTGGAGCCGTCTCGCCGCGAGGCGGCGTTCTCGCGCTGCGAACCTATGAGGTCCTACAGTTCTATCTCATGGCAGGCGATACGCTGGCTGTTATGGAGGACGGGCTCGTGAACCTGCGTACGCTGCAGGAGGCTCAAGGTGAGGGAGTCGGAATCGGCCTGGACGGCCAGGTCGTCCTCACGTCTGAGGGCGGACCTGCAGGTGGACCCGGCGGCATGACCTTCCTGCGCTGCGACTTTCCCGGACTCTAAAACGGGCAGAGGCGCCAGGGCTCAGTAGCCCGACAGCGCCTTACACCTAGCGTTCTATTTCGCGTTCAGCACAGCCGTAAGGCTCTGCATGACAACCTTGCCATCCTGCACGAGCAACGTGTCCGTGCCCAACGGCGCCACGTGTGCGGGACCTGAGCCCTCCCAGAGAAAGTAGGCGTAGTCGCCGTCACACGTGAGCTGCTTCATTGCCAACCCCATGGTCCCGGCAGAGAATAGTGGATTCTGACTTGGACAAGGGCCTGCTCGTCCGAGAGAGAGACGCTGAGGACGGTCGCGTTGTGCATCGGGTCCCAACGGAGATGGGAGTCGAGATCTTTGAGAAGATCGAGCAGGACCAAACGATCGAGTACGCTGACATGCTCTCTGATTTCGACCCGGAGATTCGTTCTGCAATCACTCGGCTTGTCGCCAGGCTCGGCCGTTCGTTTTCGGCGCGGGCCGAGGTGTCGGGTGGTAGTTGCTGCGTGGTGAACTGATCGGAGTGCGGGCCGTCAGCTCTTACTTTGACACAACCAGTTGCAGCATAAAACTAATTGGAGGGAATTCATGAGTGCCACACATACCGAGACGGAACAGAAACAGGCCGTCCGCGACCGCTACGCGCGCGCTGCCACCGAAGGCTCTGGCTCCTGCGAACCCTCCTGCTGCGGAGACGATACGGCCAGCCCGGCGGAGGACATCAGCCAGATCATCGGCTACTCGAAAGACGAGCTTGCTGACCTCCCGGAAGACGCCAATCTCGGCTTGGGCTGCGGTAACCCCACTGCCCTGGCATCCCTCAAAGAAGGTCAGACCGTTCTCGACCTCGGGTCCGGCGCGGGCATTGACTGCTTCCTGGCCGCGAACCAAGTCGGAGCCTCCGGCTCGGTCATCGGCGTCGACATGACACCTCAGATGATCGATCGCGCTCGGACGAACGCGAGCAAGGCCGGCTACGACAACGTCGAATTTCGGCTCGGTGAGATTGAGGCAATTCCCGTCGCAGACGGGACGGTCGACGTCATCATCTCGAATTGCGTCCTGAACCTGAGCACCGCAAAAGACAAAGTGCTCGCGGAGGCGTACCGCGTCCTCAAGCCGGGCGGACGAGTCGTGGTCTCGGACATGGTCTCGGACCTACCCGTGCCTCTGGTCCTCCAGGGCAACTTGAATGCGGTGGCCGCCTGCCTGCCCACCTACCGCGATACGTACATGCAACAGTTTCGCGACGCGGGCTTCGCTGACGTGCGGATTACGGAGGAGAAGCTCTACCCCGCGAGCTACATCCTCACGGACCCCGGCGTCCAAGACTTCATCAGACAGAACCCAGATGAGGAATCGACGCTCACAGATTTCGCAGGATCAATCGCTGGCGCGCACTTCGAGGCGACGAAGTCCTGAGGGTGGGCGCGGCAGGGCGGGCCCGTCCTACCGCGTGGACCTAGCTCGGCGCTCAGGCCCCGGCATTCAGCTTCTACCGAGTGTAGATGGCGATCGCGCCGTTACCCGCGAGGGAGCCGAACTGGAACGAAGCATCAACAGGACTCAACACTTCGATCCTATCGATGATATTCGGATCCAGATCCCGAATCACCTGATCAGGGTATGGAACGAGGACCCCGTTGAGGGACACTGCTGCAGGCTTGCACCCCTGACCGCCTGAACGCCGACTGACCTCGATGCAGACACTTGGCGTGCTCGCGCCGGTAAACTCGTCGGCTATGTAGACATCACGAATCCTCAGACCCGGAGCATTCACATTCCGCAACAGGTCGGCGGTAGTGGTGACACGCGGCAGAAGTGCGTCGATCTCCTCACGAGAGATGAAGTCCGCACGTTTCGCGTCGCCCGCGAGACTCGTCTGACCGAAACGGGTGCGGGCAGTTACGACGAGCCCCTCCACTGCAAGCGCCTCCGTAGCCATAAACACCTCGATGTCGACAATTTCCGCACTGAAGATCGTTACCGAGTCAGTGCGTTCCGCGAACGCGAGATGGTCCGTCGTGACCAAGTGACGACCAGGCGGCAGATCATCCATCAGGAATCGACCCTCGGCATCTGACAACGTGCTGCTCGTTGTCCCTTGAACGCGCACCGTCGCGCCCGTGACCGGATCTCCCGAGTTGTATTCCTTTACGTATCCGGAGAGCGTGCCTTCCTGGGACATCAGGAGCACGAGGTCCTGCATCCGAGCGCCTCCCGCAGTAACGCTCGTAACCACGCTGCGCCCCGAATTCATCCCAAAGCGCGCCTGAACCCGGAGCTCAACGGACGCTGGCACGACGCACATCCTGAAGTAGCCTGATTCATCCGTCCGAACTTCCACCGGCCGGCTTGCTAGCCCGCGGCTCGTCCGCTCAGCGGTAACAATGGCACGGGGCATGGCGATGCCCGTCAGTGAATCCGTGACGATTCCCGCGATGACTCCATACCCGGGTCCGGGTTGCTCCGCGAGGCACCAGCCTAGGAGCAACGTTTCCTCAGATGGGACGGCCAGCTCGAGTCGGACAGCTTCTCCGTCGCTAAACGTGACCTGACGAGACGGTGGACTCACACCCAGGGATTGGAGACGGTGGTGGTAGAACGACACCCAATGCGTACCTGCAGGGATCCCGTCAAGCCGGAACTCTCCACGCTCGTCCGCATCCGTGCTCGCGCGGGTCCCGATCACTGCTACCCTGGCACCACCCAGTGCCGTCATCTCAGTGCTGTCGAAGACGATCCCCGTCAGACTCGCCGTGCCCTCGGACTGAGCAAAAGCGCTCTGTGGCGCGAACGACAAGAGCATGCCGAACGCGAGCGCTGAAACTGCCTGAATCCCTTTCACCATTGCCATTCCGTTCCGTTCGTCACATCCGAGAGAGGTAGGTGATCTTCATCACCAGCCCCCGGTCGGAGAGGTTCCACACCCGGTCATCGTCACCCCGATTCTCGGTGAAGACGATGAAAAAGTCACTGCCCGGTCTGTGGATATAGTTGAGTCTCACATTAGTCGAGAACGCCTGATCGAGACTGTTGTACTGCACCAGGACATTCGTCGACAACTTCGTCGATACTGAATACGTCGCACGCAGCGAAGTTATGTCCGCCGTGAAGCTCCCATCCGGGACATCCACCACATTCCGCGTATACCCCAGTGCCATAGACACCTGCGATGATGGGGCTGCTGTGACCGTCCCACCGACACTCACCAAGTTACCCCCGTGGAACTTCGTGAGCATGCCGTTCGAGTCCAAATACACCGGCCGGTTCTTCGACGTACCCCCGAACCAACCAATGTGGTCGGCACGATAGCGGCCCACGGGCACATCCACCGAGTCCGTCAGCTGGAATTCCTCGTCCACCACAGTCTCACCCGAGTTCAGCATTAAGGTGAACCGGTCCCCGGACTCCCACGTTGGACTGATCGCGATGCCGCCGACCCAGTCCTGGAGCTGGCCGTCCGAGACGGTGCTTCCGTACCCTCCCCCGGCCCATATGTCGACTTGACGAAGGCCTAAGGCCGAGGGTCGCGAGATCCGACTCCCGTACAGGTCCGTCCGGCGAATATCCTCGCGAGCAATGAACCCGGCTTCTGCCGCTGCATTCGGGCTGACCACATAGTGGTTGAAGAAAGAGCCGTACTTCTCGCCGTCGTAGTTGTACCCGACGCGGTACGAATAGCCGTCTCCGCCTTCACCCCGCGTAAACGACTGCGCCCCGTACCACTCCCATACCCAAGCGTCCCCAACCACGAACTGGCCATCGACGCCGGCCGACGTATTCCACATATCGGCACTCCTTCGGTCCACGATCATCGCGCCCACGTAGTTACTGTCACCCACATCACGCTTCACGCGAGCAACAGAAAAGTTCTCACGCTGCACACCGTGCGCCTCCCCCGTCACCACGTTCATGAGCCCGACAGTCTGTCCACCTACGCGTCCCGTGAGACGAGCGCCTGCGAGGATCGGGATCTCACCGTCCTCCGAAATACCGATCTGGCGGCTGAAGAACAGTTGATAGGCCGGGGGCTCGAACGGACTGCCCGGTGTTCCAAAGTCGAAGATGCCAGAATTCTCGAGAAAGAAGTCGCGCTTCTCTGGGAAGAACAGATTGAACCGTGTGAGGTTCACCTGGGCGTCGTCCACCTCCACCTGCGCGAAGTCCGTGTTCACGGTGAGGTCCAGCAGGAGCCCCGGCCGGAGTTCAGTTTTGATGTCGATGCCCGTCTCGCGTTGGGTCTCGGTGCTGATAACTCCGAAGTCGTCTGCTTCCTGACGCCGGCCGGCCAGGATGAACGGCTTCGCCTCCAGGTTCATTCCCAGAGCCGGCAATGCGGCCAATCCCGCCAAGTGCCCTGCGCGGCTTACGCGCACCAAGCCGCCACCTTCCCGCTGCCACGACTGCCACATCGTGTCCTCGTTCTTCCGGCGAATGGTCCGCTGGACGTTGATGCCCCACTCGTGGTCCGGCGCGCCGTCGGGATAACGGATGCTGCGCCAAGGAATGGCGAACTCCGCGCTCCACCCATCAGCGGTTGTCGCGGATGCGACCTCCCATACACCACGCCAGTCGATATTGAGTTCGCTGCCTTCGTCCGTGAGCAGTGCTTCGAATTCCGCACCGTTGGGGTTGGTCGCGAAGATCACACCGTTCCGATGGTCGTGGAACGGATCGAACATGATCGCTACTCCATCGTCTCCGGCGAACTGAAGTCCCGTCCCGAAGAACACCGGCTCGATGATCTTGTCGCGCTGCAGGATACGCGCAACAATCGCGTCGGGATCCGAATCGTAGGCCATCACGCCCACGTACAGCATGTCGTCGTTGAAGACGACTCGGACTTCGGTGCGTTCGGAAGCAGGGGCGCCCTCAACAGGCTCCCGCTGAATGAAGTCCGTCATCACATCTGCGGAGGACCACAGATCCTCCGAGAGGAGACCATCCAGCCGGACCGACTCAACGGCAGTAGCCGGAATCCTCGAGGCCTCGACCCGACCTTCCTGGGCACTTGCTGGCAGGGCCGTGCCAATAAGGGCCACGGCCGAGAGAAGAGCAGTGGTACGCAGACGAGGCGGCATGTAGCACATCCGGGACGGCACGAAGGGAGGGCAACTTTCGTAGAAGAGCCCGACTACAAAATGGAGGAACGACCCAGCTGAGGGAACGATGGGTTCCCCGATGTCGCGGACGTGAGGCTCAACCCCAGATCTCAAAAAAGTCGACGGCTCCAGCTGCTCCACCGGGTCCAGCCGGTGTCAGGTATCCGTTCAGGAGGTTCGTCGCTTCACGAATCACATCAGTACGGGGCAGGGGGCCTTCCCCCGAGCTGTCCTCGGCATCGATTACCCCGAGAACCGCGAGGAGGCCAAGGCGGACCGCGAGATCTGGCTGGAGGTGCTCAATTTCCTCTCTACGCGTGAGCAAGAGGTCACCAATGCCTGAAATCAGCGTCCGCCTGAATCGAACGTAGGCGTCGTCATTACCTCCAGCCGCGCGATCCAGGGATTTGAGATAGGAGGATCGGGAACGTTGGGCGTCCACCAGGAGCCCAATCGAGCCTTCAGCAAGCTGCGGAAGCTCCAATTCCGACCAATCACGGGAATCCAGCGCATCATGCCACCGTTCAAGCGCCTCCTGCCATACTCGCTCGCCCAAATACTCGAGAAGGTCGTCCTTTCCCTTGAATCGGGCGTAAAACGAGCCCACAGATGATCCGGCTCGCTGTACGACGGCGTGGACTGTGAGTCCGTTGGGGCCCTCGTCGTCCAGGATTTCCAGCGAAGCACGCACGATTTTCTCGAGTGTGCGACGCGAGCGGGACTGTTTGGGCGGGTTTACCGTCTTTCGGGTAGGATCCTCAAGCGTCATGAATAGAATAGAATTCTAGTTCGTGTTTCTGTCAAATATGGCGTATTGATAGGATCACTGTGGGGAGACCACCGCTTCGGACCCGACCAGCGTCATCACCCCACCAGCCACGGCCCTACGATGTTGGGGGCAACGATGACGGAACGCTGACGGCACAGGTCCAGACTGAGTGTTCGTAAGCCAATCACTCAGTCGGGAAGGTCCGCATGTCCGATTCCGTTGCCTCCAGCGTCCAACTCCTTCGTCATCCCTATGTTCGTTTGGAATCGATCACCCATGCGACCCAATTGCGTGCGTTCGTCACGAGACCGGGAACCGCATTCCTTTGGCAGCTTGAGCACGGAGTACGCGCCAAGGATGTTCAGTTCATTGAGGATCGTCCCGGTGGTGTCGCATTGTTGCTCGTGCTGCCGCGGACATCAGAGGTCCTAAATGATCCGTCCATATGGGAGTTGGTCTCCAGAGCTCGGCCGCACGCGATTCTCCCTTACCATGACCACCCGGCGGTGGAGGACCTCGCCCAGGTGCTCCGGAAGCCGCCCGAGGACGTACCGGTGGCGGTCACCGACTATTTGAAGTGGCGCGGTATTCGAGTGGACTCGAACACGATGCGACTCGTGCGCCGCACGCTAGAATTGTCTTCAGAGCTGAATTCAGTCTCGGCGCTAGCCCGTGGGTTGTACCTATCACGACGGGCATTAGGGCGGCGATTCGCCAGCCGGGGCCTGCCCGTCCCATCTCATTGGCTTCAGTTCGGCCGAGTGCTTCGGTTATCGCTGCGACTCCAGAACTCATCGCAGAGCATCTACACTGTAGCTTGCGAGTTAGGATACCCAGATGGGTTCGCGGCCAGCAATCAAATGCATCGTCTGGTCGGGTATCGGCCCAGTGAGGCCCGGGAACGTCTAGGGTGGGAATGGATCCTCGAGGCATGGCTGCGCCGCGAAGCGGAGAACGGGGGCCTCGTTCCGCAGTGGGGCCATGACGGTCGGGATGAGACCATCAAGTCTCCATTGGATCGGGCGGATCATGCCGTTCTCCTCCGTCGGCGCGCAGCCGGGTGAACAGTTGCGATTGCAATGAGCGTGACAAAGATTGCCAGCCCCCCAGGCCCACTACCCAACGTGAACCTTTTGGTCGAAAGCAACCACGACGGAGGCATCGGCCAATAGACGAGAGCGCCACAGGTAACGGGATACACCTGCAGTTATTCGGAGGGCCCGTTGCGACCGTTGAAGGGCGTGTCGTCGCCCTTTCACCGAACGAACAGTCCGTGCTCACGTTGATCTTCGCCCGGGCCAGTCGACGTATTTCTCGAGGCGAAGCGATCTGGCTCATGTGGGAAGCCGATGACAAGCCCGGGACGCGGCATCGTCTAAGGCAGCTTCTACATGGTATCCGGAAGAAGGCGGGCCAACCCGCGGTGTCTTCCGAAGGGGACCTGCTCCGCCCACATCCAACGGCCACATCGGACGTACAATCGTTCGAGGCATGCCTAGCACGCGGCGCACTGAGCGAAGCCGCCCGACTCGCGAGTCGGCGTCTTGGTGGAACCCTAGCCAGGTGTCCCAGCCGCGAGTTCGAAGACTGGTTGAGTGCACGGCACGCGGGGCTCACCCGCAAACTCGGCGGCGTAGCTGCTGCCGCGTGGGACACGAGTTTGGAAAAAATCGATTGGAACGCAGCCAACGACGCAGCGGATGCGCTAGTACGTGTGCATACAAACGATCCGTCCGCGATCGCTAAGCAGATCGAGGCGAGAGCACGTGTCGGACGTACGGCTGCAGCCGAGTCAAGCTACGCGGACTACTTAGGGACTCTCTCCGTCGATGAGGAGTCAGCCCCTGAGCTGGTGGCTTTGATTGATCGGGTGCGCAGCTTGGACCTCGATCCGTCTGGCTCAGGCATCAGAGTGGTTCGGGATGTCCCCCTGGTCGGAAGAGACGAGCCACTTGAGATCGCGCGAGAGGTGTTGTCAGGGGCCACCTCAGACCGCTTCGAACGCATAGTTGTTCACGGCGAGCCCGGTATCGGGAAGAGTCGCTTTCTTGAAGAAGTGCGCCGAGATGCTGTCCTAGGTGGCTTCCGCTGCCTAACGGCCCAACCGGTCGAACTTGAACAAGCCATCGGACTTAATCCCATCATTGATGCTCTGCGCGAGATAGATGTACAGCCTCATCTCGACGCCCTGGGTGAGCCGTGGAAGGCCGTCATCGCATCAGTGCTCCCCGAGCACGCCACCGACGGCCCTCCGGCTGACATCCCTCCGATTCAGGAAAGCAGTCTGTCTCGGCGACTCATGGAGGCTTTCTGGATGCTGCTTGATCGCATCGCAGCGAACGAGCCTCTGCTGCTCATCATCGACGACATTCAGTGGGCAGACCCAACGACGTTGGCGCTCCTTCGATTCATCGAACGTAGGTGGGCATCCGGGACGATGGTGTTGCTTTGTGCCTTGCGCCCGGAACTCGTGCGAGAGAACAAACCGCTTCAGTCTTTTCTCGACGGCGTGAACCCAGGCCACGGGACTGACATCCACTTGAATGAGCTTTCCGATGAGGACGCCAAGAGGCTCATCCGCCAGGTCACCGGGGAGAGCCTGGACAAACACGGTGAGACCTATCTCCGGCAGCTCGCTGGCAACCACCCTTTCTACCTCACAGAACTCGGGAAAGATCATCTGTCCGGCCGCCTGCATCTGCCCGCGCACAGGCTAGACGCCATTCCCGTGCCCATGTCCGTTCAGCAGATATTCGAAGCACGGATCGTTCATCTGTCGGCGGACGCGATCAGACTCGCATCAATGCTCGCCGTGAGAGCCCGATCGATGCGCCTCCGGGAACTCAGCGAAGTGACCGACCGCGGACTCGACGAGTGTACCGACCTCGTGGAAGCCCTACAGAAATGGCATCTGGTTGAGGTCGAACGCGATTCGGTACGCATCTCCCATGAATTGTTTCGGAGCACACTGTACCGGCGTCTGAGCGAGACACGACGTGCGTTGATCCACGGTCGCATCGCACTTCATCTTGAGGCAACCGGCTCCGGAGATGTAGTCGGGGAACTGGCCATTCACTATGCACGGGCCGGCGAGAGCGAAAAGGCGGTTCAGTTCGCTCAGATCGCAGCACAGGAAGCGCTCAGCACCGGGGCCATCACCGCGGCAGCCCAGTACTTCGAAGTAGTCGTAACGAATACAGACGACGCAGCGGAAAGGGCCAACGCAACCGGCGAGCTAGGACGCACTCTCCACATGGATCGGCAAATAGAACGAGCAAACGCGATGCTCGAGGTTGCTGCCATGCGGCTCCGCGACGTGGGGAACAGCCACCAGGCCAGACGAATGGACATCCGGCGTGTCGAGGGGCTATCAGAGCTCGGAGCCTTGCCCGTGGAAGACCTGGTGGAAAGACTCGGGGTGGTGAAGATGGAGGCGGAGGCCGAAGAAGACTGGGAGGCGGTCGCGCTGGGGTTGGATGCTGAGCTGCACCTGTTGAATCGCCAAGGCGACATCACCGGGATCCGGGGCCTTTTTGAGGAAATGTCTAGGACCGGGGAAGCCGGTTCCCCGGCCGCAGCATGTCTGTGCAGTGCGGGACTGGCACTAAGTACGCTGTTTGGTGGACGTTCAGACGCCCTTGAGAGGGCCTACGAAGCCGTCGCAATAGCCGAAGAAAACGCCTTGAGCGATCACCTTCTCTGGGCACAGTGCCGCCTCATTCTCATTCTCCACTACCAGGGACGCCTCGCTTCTATCGAGTCGAGTTCGTTGGTTCAGCGAGCCAGGCTCCTGGCACAGCGCAGCGGAGATCGATTCCTGAGAACCGTGATTGAAGCCAACTCGGCCGTCTTCGCACTCGACGTAGGTGACCTCGACCGTGCAGAGGCATTCCTCAATCGTTCTAATGAACTGCTCGCCGGAGCTGACCTTCGTCACCTCAACCTCAATCAGGTCATCAACGAGGCAGAACTGGCGTATTGTCGCGGAGAGTTTGAATCCGCCCGCGATAGATTTCTCGCTGCAGAAGCTCTTTGGGAACCGCCACTACCAAGACACGTGCTTAACGTGGTACACGCAGGGTTGGGCCTGTGTGATCTCGAAACTGGTTCATTGAGCCAAGCCTCAAAACGACTCAATCAGATCTCAGCTGACCCGCCCATCTGGCATTACGATCCGTGTATGGTGCTCTACTTTCGGGCTCGCATGGAGGCTAAGCGGGGCAGAGTCGACTCGGCCCTAGATATCCTTCAGCGTCACCAGCCGGGCTTGTTCCCAAGAATGACAACGGCTTGGCTCAAGCTTCGGTGGCGCGAGTGTCAGCTTCGTAAACGAGCCGGTCTTCCTCCTGCACGAGACCGCGTCGCCGAAGCGCTCCAAGTCGCACGTGCACTCAGCCTTGGCAACCGCGCCCAGCAGTTTGAAGCTTTCATTGGGAACTACTCAGCCACCTGAATCAACCTTCGTCTGTCGATCGCACGTATTCCCTCAACAACCACCCTGGGGATTGAGCCCCCTATGACACGGCGCGGTTACCGCGACCGTGGGAATATCCTCCGGTGGTTGCTCTCAAGGGACGCACCGCAGCCCTTGCCTCCAGCTCAGGCACAAGACCATCCATACTCATGGCCATGACTTCGGCGTAGTCACCCAGCAGGTCAGAGTCCATAACAGCACGGACCACTCGGTGATCAAATTGCTGGCCTGCGTGTTTGTGAAGCTGCTCGCGGACCACCGACACCGGCAGAGCGTCTCGATAGGGTCGATCCGAGAGCATCGCGTCGATGGAGTCACAGGCCACGATAATCTTGGCGACAAGCGGAATCTCATCACCCAAGAGCCCGTCCGGATACCCAGCCCCGTCCTCTCGTTCGTGGTGATGGCGTACAGCCTTTACGACCTCAGTTGGAACCGAAGACAGGTTCCTGAGAAGCTCCTCGCCACGCGTGACGTGTGACTCGATGATCGCCCTCTCTTCGTGGGTAAGGGAGGCTGGTTTCGCAAGAATCTCGGAGTACACCGCCTCGATCTTCCCAATGTAATGGAGCAGGGCTGCGGTTTCGATCCTCTCGACACGCGCGGCAGGAA
>Ga0115566_10004038_pt1 | contig 11727 bp, 4 predicted proteins | sample COGITO_mtgs_1204_3_FD_87173 | JGI IMG/M metagenome (GOLD analysis project Ga0115566, IMG submission 87173) | Pelagic marine microbial communities from North Sea - COGITO_mtgs_120405 | ecosystem: Environmental > Aquatic > Marine > Epipelagic | place: Germany:Helgoland, sampling site Kabeltonne...
GAGGAGGAAGGTGACGGATTTGCTTGTCCAAAATGTAGTGTATGGACGCACTTTTCACCATGCTATAATGCACATTTGGAAAGTTCTAACCATGTGGCCTGCACAAACTGTAAAGTAATTTTTCCTCGTAGCCAATGGCTTTCTCTTCATTTTCCTTTTGAGCTTATGACCAAAATGGAAGAAATGTGGAAAAAACATCATCTTGAAAATGAAAAAAAATCTGAAGCGGGATTATTTCATCGCGCACGAGGTCGACTTGCGGCAACACCTTTTTTTGATAAAGCTTTGAAAGCCAAGGAAGAAGAAAGGCGGCTGACAAAACAACTTGCACGACAAAAAAAACTTGTTCTTTTACACACTGAGCGTGCGAAAAAAATCGAACAGGGAATTGTTACGGCCAACTCGTCCAACACACGTTGCTTTTCAGTAAATTGCAAAGGTTATCTTGATTATAATCTTTTTTGCGCGTTGTGTGAGAAAACGTTTTGTCGTGATTGTCAATGCCCAGCTCACCTTGATAAATCATGTGAAAAAGAATCTCGCGCAAATATTGATTTGATTTTACAAGAAACTAAACCTTGTCCGAATTCTTCTTGCCAAGAACGAATTTTTCGTATTGATGGTTGTTTTCAAATGTGGTGTGTCAAGTGTAATACTTTTTTTGATTGGACATCAATGAAAATACTTGACAATCCAGTTTTTAAACATAATCCTCATTACTTGGAATGGAAAAAAAGTCAAGAAAAAAATCAAGTGGCTGGATTTGATAATGATGGTATGCCCTTATTTGAATCAGTTCATCTTGCGCATAATGAAAAAATGTCAGATTGGCCCAAATGGAGTCAAGTGTCAGGAATTCGTCGTTTAGTTGAAAACATTAACGAAAGTTTGACTGAAATTCAAAATCAACAACGTTGCTGTGAAACGAAACGTGAAGAGGCCGGAATTCAATTTACTCTTTGTAAATTATCAACCGATATTCCTGAAGAAATTTTCGCATCGCGTGAACTTGTCCATGATGAAAAACTTTTCAAGTGTGCTGACCAACTTGAAAAATTAAGTGTTTTATATAATGTTTATTTTTCTGCCAAAAAAACACTTTCTATCCATCTAAAAAATTATCTTCAAAATGCAAAAATTGAACAACTGCATAAATGCTGTGTTGCCTTAGAACAAGAAACAAATAATCAGCTAGACAAGCTTTACTTTTTTCCACCAATTGGACTGGGACGATTATTTGCTTTTTTTTAAGATTGTGCCGCGGAATAAATTTTAAATCGTTTTATTTTTTATTATTTTAGGCAATATTTCTTGATTAGAATCAGATAGTAGGCTTTACGTTTTCTAAATTGACATTTGCTCTGTTATACAAATGAACTGATGTTATTAAATTATACATTTTTTTCACCAGGATGTCCTGTAGATTTACATGGCAATTTAAACACGGACATTTCCTTTTTCTTTTCTAGATCGAGATTCGATGGATTATACTGATCAATACATATAGTTTCATCTTTTTTAGCATGCGTCGGTATTTTTGAATTGCACTTATAGTAATCAAGCTCTTGATTCGCACTGGCTTTTAAACCACATGGAATGTTTGGAATGTTTTTTTTTGATTTTAATGATTTTAATAAAGATGCTAAATTTTCCATGAAATCCTTAAATGATAGGTTATTAATAGTTCCGTAAAAAGTTTCCTGTTCGCTTTGTATTACTTTTTTAATTTGAGATAAAACTTTGCCTTTAAAATCTTTAAAAATACCATTTATTTTTTTCGTCTTGTTGTTTATGGCGTCAATAATAGCGTTTGTTTCAATATGTAATTGTTGTGGAAAGGATTCTTCTGACACGGATTTTATTGTTTTTCCATCATAATCTTTATATATCGAAGTGTTTAAATAATCATTATGCAAATTGTTTAATGTACTAATTGTGTTTGGAAAATCAGCGTTTAAAACAGCTAATATATTGAAAGCTGCGGGTTCGCCATCTTCATCTTCAATTTCTGTTTTATCTTTTTTTATTATAAAACTTACAGCATCAGAAAAACGAGGAAAATTTGGAATTTTGTCGGTATTCTCTATATATCTAAATGCATATAAACTTGCTATTGCATATGCATAGTTTTCATCGTTGTTAATTATTGTTATTAGCGCTAAAATAGAATTAAATTTCTTTAACTTTTCTTTGTAAACTTCGTTATTAGTTTGCGATGATTGATACGAATCAAGTAAAGCCTTTGTAATTTTAATTTCTGGGCCTTGTAAAATATTTATAAATGTCAATGTCTGGCATTGTTGCAATTTGTTTAAAAATACTTCATCCGTAATTGACGTTCTTTCCAAGTTTGGAGATTTTATCTGAAAAGACAGTCCCGCAATACTTGTGTTCATATTAAAAACTAGTTTATCATTATCTAAAATACCTTCAATTGTTGGTTCATTTTCATCAGTTGCTTTTCTTATAAAATCTCTCATAATGGTTTCTTGAACTAAAATTGATACAATTGTTTCTTTAACTAATTCAGAATTATTTGAAGTAATAGTAATAATTCCATTGCTGGTACCAATAATACTACCATATTTTTTGTTTGCTTCAAAATGTTCAATAAATTGTGTAATTGCCCTGCTCATCCATATAACCATCGCTTGAATCTTTTCTTCTCTACTGATAAATGCAATTTCTTGTTGTTTTATAACCTTCTTATTTTTAGATTTAGCAGGTAAAAAAAAATTTCCAATAATTTTAGCTCGTGATATATTGCTGCCCTTTTTAATATTAAAATCAAAAATTGGTGGTGGAGGTGGACCAGGTGGACCAGGTAGACCAGGTGGACCAGGTAGACCAGGTGGTGGAGGTAGACCAGGTGGACTGTGACGCAAATATCGATCTTGAGGTGGACTTGTAGATTGTGTGGCAACCGTGGATTCTTTTTCAGGTGATAAAGAACTAGATTTAATATTTGTTGGGCTTGTCACAATCTCGAATAGAGACGAACCGAGATCAGAAGGAAAAAATGGATCTTGAGGTGGACTAGATTGTGTGGTAACCGCGGCATTTTCTACAGGTGATAAAGAACTAGATTCAATATCTGTTTGGCTTGTGGATGGAGCCGAACCGGCATGGACGGGAGATGCGACAGGACGAGGATCTTCTACGATACTTTCTGTTTTTTTGTTATTTATAAAATCAACTAATGAACCTGTTTTTATATATTCTGCAAGGGATGTTGAAGTTGGTGGTGGTGTTACTGGACTTGGCACTGGAGTTGCCACTGTAGTAGAAGTTGCCACCACCTCTCCTAAAAATAAATTTAATTTTCCATCCGTTAAAAATTGTGCCAACATATTATATTTTATTGCTAGATTTATTGATAAGATATATATACAACAATTTTATTCTTTACTTTAAGGTATGTGTCTAAAAAAATTACAAATGTTTATTTACGTTGAATATATCAACTGCACAATTAATACAATGTTGTCTACATTTTTAACGAGCGGAAATCTTATTGATTTTCTGGGTCATACGGGTGTTTCCAGGGTTGACAACTCTATTTCATATTTAGATGAATCAATAAAGTTTGAAAAAAATGGAACGACGATCGAAGAATTTATTCAGAATGTAACACGGATGCAACAAAAACACAGATCATCGGGACTAAAGTTAACATCTAGTGGAGATAAAATTTTTGACAAATTGACAAAGACGATAAACTTAAAATTAGGATTTGAAACAGTTCAGGAAATTTTGAAAAGTGATAATGTTGGTCTTATTTTAAAAGCTGTATTGGATTTTTTTTCTTTTGCGAATCCTATTTTAAAAAAAGATTTTGAATCACTCAAAAGTATATTACAAAAAGGAAAACGCTCTCAAGATAAAACCACCGATGGAAAAATATTATTTTTTTTCTTATTTCTTTTGGAATTATGTATTCCGGAAATCGTATGGGATAGTGAACCATTCGAGATTTGGGATAATACGGATGAAAATCCTGTAAATTTTTTTGAATTTCAATTTTTGGAAACAAATGCATTTTTGTGGAAACTTGAAGGTCAGTGTGATTGTGATACATGTGGAGGAAAAAAACGACAGCGTTTTTTTTTAACTGATATGGGCGATAAAAAAATCAGTAACTTAGAAGTTATATTGACAGATGAGGTGTATGATAATTACTTTCGCGTTTTACAAAAAAGATGCAAGTATTTTGACAATCTTAATTGTACAATTGAAGAAACAAAAGGTTCTGTTTCTGAACCTAAAACACTTGAAGGTTTATATAAAATAGAAACTAATTTATATTTTTATGCATCAACTAATCATGATCAAGCTGAAATTGAACATTACAAAAATGAGTACTTTTTTCGACAATACAGAAAGTACTGCATGTGAGGACATATAAATTAAAAATATATTTCAATGCACAATAAGGGGATTGAACCCTTGACCGTTGGCTAGCATAAAGTCTGCTCATAAGACCAACGCTCTACCGCCTAACCCGTAATAAAAACGTTGAGCTAAATGTGCATAAAGTGAGTAATCTTTAATTGTCCTCTTTTTCTTTAAGTCCCATCTCATGTAATGCATTTTTATTAATTTCGTATCGATGAACATACATTTTTAATTGTACTGAATCTTTGTCTCTCAAGTCTGTTGTTGGATCAGAAATATTGACAACATGGACATACAAAACATAAAAATACTTAATTTGGATTCCAGTCATTGCGTGTAATCTCCAACAATAATATAAGGCCTGATTAGCATCATTTACGTCAGCTTTAGCTTTGAAAGAAACATTTGCACCCCAACGCGTTTTATATTCCCATACTGCATATCCTTCACCAGCCGTAAAATTTTCTGTAATAGCATCAATTCTAGAATAACATACACCAGTTGGTATTCTTCGATCACAATGATAAATGGGAAACTCTACTGCAGAAAGTCTAGAAACTGTGTTGAACATTCCTTTAATAAATTCACCAACAGCTTTTGTAATTGGCGGCATGGAATCTAAATATTTTTCTAAATATTTGGTACTGGATATTGCAGTTGGCAATTTAGGATGTGATTTTATTTCTTCTAAGGCTGCGGAATTATGGCACCCAGATCCTAAAATAGATGCAAGACTTGCTAATTCAATTGGTTGTGTTCCAGCATTGGCAAGAAAAATATATGGATTAGTTATCTTTGAAATTTTTTTTATTAATGGCTTAGTACCTTTATATACAAATATATCTTTTCCAAAAAATATTTGAGATTTTATTTTTTTATAACTTGATACTTCCATTCGTGGAATAAGCATTTTATTATCTCTGTACAGTGCATAATCTTTTGATTCACCCTCATTTACATTTTCTTCATTCTCTTGCAATTTAAAAGGAACAAGGTCCAGGTTTCGATTATTCCACCAAGTAAAACAACTACACAAATCAGCCGTGTAACGAGTCAATGTGTTAATTTCAAAATCATCATTTGTAACTGTCCAATCCGATAATTCTTTTGTTTTAACTGTGTTTAATAATTCTAGCCAATTTGCCATACATCCATTTTTCAATTCTTTCCATGTTGTACTTGACGATTGTGATCCAATATCATTTTTTAAAAATTGTATTTGAGTATTTATTTTATCATTATAATTAAAAATAAACGAGCTTACTGCATCTGGATTACCAGTAAATAAAATTTTTGGTAACTGGAACGGCTTTCCAATATCGATTCCAATAGTTGTGATATCAAATTTATTTGTTGTTTCTAATCCCAAGTTAGCAGGAACTAGATCGAATGTTATGACAGGAAGTTTAATCGCAAGAGTAAATCCATCTAAATGGAGAGTATACATTCTACTTGAATCGTATATGTTTACCTTACGAAGAAAAAAAAGAACACGAAATGTTCCTTGAAATCTATTCGTGTCACCGTTTAAAATAGCATTTTTTTCTGCCAATGTTAGTGGAGCAGCGGTACTATCAGGATTGCCTACACGTGAATACCAATATTCTTCAAATGCGTATTTATCAACGGCGGGATCAAATTCATATAAGGCGAGCATATTTTTTATATCTTGAGCTATTGTATCCAACCGCTCTTGCGAGCTTGCTTGTCCCGGAATATCAGTAATGTTGATATGGTATTTTGTTTCGCCCTTAAAAAATAGAGGACGTCCTCTTGCAGGTTCAATGGATTTTGGGTCTGCTAACAACAAATCTGTAAGAGCTGTGGAAGGACCTGGCAAAGTTGAAGGTGGTGGCTTAGGTGAACCTGAAGGCGTTTTAGATAAACGAGAACGTGGAGGCGTTGTAGATAAACGAGAACCTTGAAATGGTGGGAAACGCGTAGGTGACGGCGTAGGTGGACCTGAAGGCGACGGCATATCTGGAGGTGAAGGTGCAGTGGGACTTTTTTTGTTATCTAAAAAGGTATTTAAATTTCCATCTTTCAAAAAATCCGATAAATATGTTTCTTGAACAGTTGGTGTAAATATTAAAGCTGGAGGACGGGTTGAGGTTTTATTTACCTTTTTATTATTATTTAAAAAATCAATTAAATTACCATCGTTTAAAAAAGTTGACAAGTTTGACATGATAATTTTATTTTAATAATTACGTAAGATAATTTTTTATGGTTTATAGCTAGACTCTTTTATTTAAATGTAAAAGATAAATGATCCGTTTGAGTTGCATGAATTGGCAGGGCTGGACGAAGCATAGGGGTGAATAATTTTGCAAGTACCGGATCAAGAATGTAGCCATCCTTTCCATATCCAAATTGTGTCAAGTCGGGACCAACAGAAGAATCGACTTTCTTAGGATCAAATTCTGAATGAAACCCTGTGTAGTATGCTAAACTATATAATGCATCTTGCGTATTTTTTAATAAATTAGCCGTATCAAGTTGTGTGCGGCAGCGTTGCGAACCATCTCTAGCATATTGAATAAATTTATGCAATGCTGGTGTTGAAAGTTTAAGAGTACTTGAATTGGAATGCTCAATAATTGGATTTTTACAATCAAAGAAAGCTTTAAAAAGTCCCGTCGAAGTAAGTCCCGTAGGTGTTGCACAATAATCACCGCCAAAAAAAAAGATAGTGAAAAGTCGTGATAAAAGTAATTCTTGATTACTTCCGCCAAATAAATGCACAGCTCTTTTCATTTTTACAAATTCATTACAGGTAATTGGTTTACCAGTATTTTTGCCAGGTTTGATATAATTTCCAGTTGGCGACATGGCGTAAGCGCCTGATCCTTTACACCACCAAATCCGGTCAGAAATTCCTTGATCAAAAGGAAAAGAAAGCACAACGAGAAGATCACGATCTGTAGATCCACGAGCCATAAAAAAAGAAGTTGGTGGAATAATTTGCGATAAATGACGAATGTGAAATAAATATAATACATCAGCTTCAGCATGCCTTGGAATTTTTGCATCAGGACAGATTGTACAATTTTCTTTATTGCATTTCATTTGACCATCACATAATTGATCGCCGGCTAAAAATGGAGTATCAAAAACAATATGTTCAGGCCGTGATTGGGCAAATGTCCACAAACATTTACAAATAAATCCCGCAACTTGTGTTTTTGTCCATGCAGCATTTAGTAATTGTGGCAGTGGGTACATTTTTGAAGCTGTAATTAGTTCAATTGGTTTTACGCCATAGCCTGTTGATTCATCAAATTGAGGTAATGGGGCTTGTGCTGGATAATAAAAACGGCCATCGATGCCGCGAATTTTACCTGGCGGAAGAGTTTTATCACTCGCCGGAACCGAGTACCTTTTTTGTTCATACATTTCTGCCCGACGCAGGGAAGGCCATGGTTTATCCCAAAGTAAAACAATATGTTCAGCACCGTAATTTAAATTATCCTTTAAAAATTTATTAATTATTCGTCTTTCAAATTCTTGTCCTGATGTAATAATTTGTCCGCAACCTGCGAAATTCATTTGTTGCACTGATGCTGTTTGATCACATAAAACTGCACCAAATCTTGGTTTAGTTTTATCCTCAACCCATTCAGTATCGGTTGGTAGAACCGTAATAAGTTGTGGATCTTGCCCAAGAAGATTTTTCCATTCTATCCCAATACCCATGATAACGACGTAATATGACAATTTTATTATATAAACTATGCTTGTAGAAAACTAAAATATTACATTTTTTACATTTTTTGATGTGTTTCTGCATCGTAAATAGTTGCACTGGATTCCGTTTCGGTATTCCATGCACTTTTAATAATCTCTTTCCATGATTTTGCGAGTTCGCGCTCTCTCCCAGGATTGTTTGTTATAATGAACCGTGTGTTTGGTGTGGGAATTGGATTTGAAAAAAAATGAAATTTATAGTCTACTCTTATTTCGTTTTCGTCATCTGCAATTTCTTCAATTTCATGAAGATTAAAGGTATTCATTATTTTTTCAGAATTCATAAACTGGCCTTTGCTGTTACCAAAATATTCCGTTATATTTGAATCGACAATAGGAAAAAAATGTGAATTTGACCACATTAATGTTGGCCCAACATAGCCCATTGAAATGGTTGTTTGTGATGATAATCTTGTTTTTTGAGGGTTTAAAGTTAGTTGGTTGTTACAAAAATTAGGTGCATATAGAATAATAGTAACGTTTTCTAAATCCGCTATTGTTTGCATAATTAGGAGTTGGTCGGTGCAGTAAAGTCGTTCGGCAAATACTTGATTCGGATCAATGCAATCATAAGCTTTCAACTTTCCTTTGGGTGAATCTAGCTTGTTAAAAACATCCTTTTCCAACTTTAAAAAATGTGTTGCAATTTTTTTTTTGAGTTTTAGAATTTTTTCGACAAGATTATCTTGTGATATTGGATTTTTGCCAATGTTTTGCATTTCACTGGTAATAACATATGCCGTAACCGTACATAAGTTCACATGATTAAATGGATGCCCGTCACCTTTATATGTTATATAGAAATTGGACGTCCCTATTTTGTCAATGACAATTCTATACATATGCGTAACATATTCCTGGAAAATGTCTTCCGTTTTTGGTTTTAATAACTTTTTGCTTGATGATGGTTGTAAAATTCCGGTCATTTCACCAAAAACGGAATATTTTGCAATATATAGTAAAAAACACTGATCACCAGATTGAAATAGTGTTGGATCCCTTTCTATTTTTTGTACCAGATCATTACTATCGTACTGGTACCATTTTCCTTCTATAAACGACCATACAACCTTTTGTGTTGTATTATAAACTCCAGAAAGATAATAATATTCATGTTTTTTGCCACTTTTTAGCTGGAATTCTTTTTTTACTGGATTACTTATTTTTCGAATTTTGTGATAAAAAATCAATTGCCTTCCGTATTGTGTATTTGTGCTAGTTAAAGAATTACTTTGGCCTATCGGTAGGTTGCTTCTATATATGTTTTCTGTCATTATTCGAATGTCGCCATTTTCATCGTCCGACATGTGAGGAAATCTGTTACTTCCATTTTTAGATGTCATAATGTCCGTGTCTTTTAATATTGATGTTAATGTGTCACCTTGTAATATTCCAATTGTTATGTCCCTTTCAAAATTGCTTTTACGCGGAAGATTAAAAAGATTAAATTTATCATGTTTAATATCAATTTCATCCGCGTTAGAACTGTGTGAATAAACTTGTTCAAGATCAATACTTAATGCATCTTTTTTATCCTTAAATGATTCTGGTTGAGCTTTTTTGCGATTTAAATTAAATAGCATACTACATATTATCAGCAAAACATTAAACGCATTTTTTGATTTTACGTCATTGAAATTATTATTGATTTCCTTGGATACACGGACGGGCCAATATTCGTCACAGTCTATTATTGGATAAAGAAACTGTAAAAGCACTAATAGATTTTTTTGTATGTTATCTGTTGAAGTTTTTTTTGTTTCTTTATGGAAGATAATTTGACGACGTGGACTATTTACTGGAATATTGATGTTACTATAGTAAAGGCAAAGATTTGTCAATGCAGCAAGTAGATTATACATAAGGTTTATACTTAGGATAGAATAAGATCCTTTTAAAACATAAGAACTTGTATCGTAGACATCTTTTGCTATATATCCTATCATAAAATTTGGCCTATACAAAAAATTAAGATATAGGGCCTTGTTTAATGTATCATCCATGGTATTAGTTTTAATATCATTGGTTTTATCATTAATATCAATAGAGAAAATTCCTGCAATCATTAGCTCGTTCAAGTCTTCTACTATTGTTTTTGACATTATTTTTTTTCCTAGTGATTGAAAGAATTTATCGATTGAGGTCATTTCAAGTCCTAGGCGTTCGTTATGGTAATATACGTGCAATCCAATACGACCCATAATCTTTACAAATTCTTTTTTTTGTGCTACATTTAGGAAAGCATTTGATGTAGTTGGGTTATTTTCATACCAAAGATTTACACCTTTTTCGAAAATGACTTGAACGGCTGCAGCAGTTATTTCAGTCGTTTTATACATGTCTTTGCAAATGTTTTTCATGATATCGAGCGTTGTATCTAGAATAGCTTTTCCGACAAAGGCTTTTATAAATGCTGTTATAGTTAACCCTGCTCCAGCTCCAATCGCTGCTGCAGGCGCCGCCCCAACTACTGCAGTGCCACCAAGTAGTGCTGTTATACCTAACCCTTTGTAGTTACTAGCAGCTTCCACAACCTGCCAAAAATATTCTTTACCACCTTTTTGTATATTGTCAGTGATAATTTGTTGAGTTTTAACACCTGCTTTTTCGTATGTCGTCATTTGTTTAATTTGCATACTTCCAACATATTCGTAAATTTGTTGCATATTGGGTGTGTATTCTCGTAGAGTCTTATATTTTTTCGAGACGGCTGTTTTTGTGTCGTTATGTAAATATGTTAATAGATGTTGCGTAAACTTATCATATAATGGCAATAGAGAAATGGGTTCCGTACTCATTATTGTCGGAAAAGGATAATTTAAACTGTCGTGTTCTTTTTGATGCATAGATAGTATTGTCGAAAAATTACTGTCGTTGATTTGTTGTATTGTTTGTTGTAATGCATTACTTTGATTTATAGCTAATAAACCCAAAAACTTTGTAACATTTAGGTCGCCACTTATTGCTAAGTTATACATTGAATCTGTTGCGGGTTTAGCACTATTGTGCAACTGTTTCACTCTTTCGTGATCACTTAAGAAAAGGAAAAAATCAGCAATCGGGAACCACCATCTATCATCTTCTTCCTTACCATGCTTTTCAAGTGAAACAATTAATTTTGCCTTATCGTCAGTTCCATTTTGAATAACGTGTTCAAGATTTGATATCACGTTTTGAACAAATGTGTCGCGTTTATTTACATCTGTAATATTTTCTGACTCGCTTAAAATGGCTGCAACTGTCGTGTTAAAAGTTTCTAAAACAGACTTTTTAGTATTTTGAAATGCATAATTGTTTGCTGCATACATATTTAAATAACGAACCCACGCCAAAGGGTTTGTAACAAATATATCTCTGGGATTTTCCCATGCCAATGAAAATGTTTTGAACAAAGTGTCGTAGGATAAATCATTTCCAATGTTATGAAAAAGTCCAATACCAGTTTCGAGCACCTTTTCATTATCTGGATGATATGGATGATCAATATTTTGTATATCTGTTTTCATTTTAAGTGCTTGCATCAATGACATACTTAACAGAAATATTGCTGGCCCCTTCACAACAATAAAAAACTTTTTTTTCATA
>Ga0115566_10004039_pt1 | contig 11725 bp, 20 predicted proteins | sample COGITO_mtgs_1204_3_FD_87173 | JGI IMG/M metagenome (GOLD analysis project Ga0115566, IMG submission 87173) | Pelagic marine microbial communities from North Sea - COGITO_mtgs_120405 | ecosystem: Environmental > Aquatic > Marine > Epipelagic | place: Germany:Helgoland, sampling site Kabeltonne...
ATCTGCCATCGTCTCACAGATTTCTTCCATGAACTCTTTAGCGTAGTTGGCAGGTGCTCCTGTGGTATCGGCAATGCCTAGTATATATCTCATAGTATTATTGGTTTGGTTTGGGTTACTCAGTTAATAGGTATTCGTATGCCTCATTGGCCAGAGACATGAGAGCATGGTGCTCGTCAAGGTTTCGGGGTTGATGCATGTGGATGGCGAAGCGTTCGATGTTCTTCTTGTCTGATCCATTCGATCCCAGTCTGCCAGCATGGAATAGCTCGGCGACTGTGAGGCCAGTCCAGTTCTTGTATCGAACGATGTCGATCATGTTAATAGGTAGTGTCGTTGTTGTAGTTGTCATGGTTTTATTTGTATAGGTTAACAGGGATCTGGGTTAAGGTGTCATGTCCATTGGTATTACGTAGACGTTGCAGGATAGAGGATACATCGGTCGGGTTGAAACTACCGTAGTTTCCTGTATACCATGCATCGAACAGTCGCTCTCTCCACTTGGAACGGAAGGTGTCATGCCATTGGATGAGTGCATCTTGCACTCCCTCATAGGTGATGAAGCTGATGGCTGCCTCGAAGATGCTTTTCGACTCACGCTTTGCAGTGTCTAGTGCATCTTGCCTATCAGTGGTGAAGTAGCTGAGCCAGCCACGCTCACCCTTGGGGTATACTTCATACTCATCTCCATCTTTCTTCAGCATCCAGCCCCATGTCTTGAGTAGCTTGCGGAGGTCGGTGTCTGTCATTTCTATTGTCATTGTATTGGTTTGGTTGGGTTGTCGTTAGTATAAGCAGGACAGTCTTTCTTACCCCTTAAGGGGTAGTTGAAATATCATATTGCAGATCAGTGAATCGGAAGGTTGGCAACACTGACAACGAATCCCGAATCATCTTTCCTTGCACCACCCTTGGCATACAGTGCCACGATAGAGGATACAGGATCGAGGAATCGGAGGTCAGTGGTATCGCCATCGATGATGGTGCGATTGAATAGTGTCTTGCCTAGTAGTGATTGCACGGTGGCATGGTCACGGAATACTATCGCAACATTCAGCTCGGGGTGTAGCTCCATCAACTCAAGGCATCGCTTCTTGTATACTTTACTTGCACCAGACCATGACAAGGTGACATGGTAGTTGGATGGGAAGTCCCACTTGCGGACACGGCCAAGGTCTTTGGTGTAATCATAGAACTGCACTTGAGGGTAACGCTTGGCGATGATAGACCAGTCAAGATCGGACGTTCCGTTGAGTCTAATGGCGGGGTGTCTAAAGAATTTGTTACATCGCTTGATGTGCTGGACAATTTCGATGTGCAATAGTTCCATGAATAGATCGGGGTGTTCATAGTAGCACTTGGTTCTGTCATGTCTGACACGTTGGACATTGTTCATACCACCTCGACCAGAGGTGTTGAGACATGGCATCCAGCACTTCGCCATCTTGCTGTATGCACAAGTTGCAAAGTTAGGTTGTAAGTAGGCAATGGCAGTGAGGTAGTCGCTAGCCGCATCAGACTTGATGGTCTTTGGATTGTTTGCAAATCCTAGGATGGATTGGAACTTGTAGCCATGTGACTTGATGTCAGCACGGATTGCTTTTAGTGTTCTGGTTTTTGTCATGGTAGTGTTTGGTTGTCGTTAGTATAAGCAGGACAGTCTTTCTTACCCCTTAAGGGGTAGTTGAAATATCATATTGCAGTGATCATTGGTTTATGTTTTTTGCTGATCTCGCCTCGATTGCTGATGGTCTCTCCTTGGTAGGCATAGCAGACCACCGCACTTCCAGCGCCCCCTCTTTGGACGAGTTGCTGTGCCTTGCGATTTGCCCACCCCTCAGATCGGTAGATCTTGAGGCAGCACTTGACTGTGCCGAACCAGACAAAGTCTCGGAGCTTGCCGTCATTGCATAGCAGGAATGGATTGTCGGTCTTATAGACTGAGTCATAGACTTTGATGAAGTATCTTGCTTTACGTTTCATGTTCTATTTGGTTTGGGTTGACTTATGCAGGATCTCGAAGCCTCGGAGGTGGCACAGTTCTACGTTGATCGTAGCGGATTCAATGATGCTGTGTTCATAGAACCAGTTCTTAATGCCATCACCTTTCCTCCAATCTTTAGAGAATAGGAAGTCGGTGGTGAACAGGTGAATGATACGGGCAATTAGTTTAGTGTGTATTTTCATAGGATGTTGTTGTCGTTAGTATAAGTAGGACAGTCTTTCTTACCCCTTAAGGGGTAGTTGAAATATCATATTGCAGCTTGTCGGTTAGCCCTCAGCGATTAGCTCAAGGGTCTCCATGCACTTGGGGCATCCGATCTGCTCCACATCGCAGTAATTAGATGACAGTCTGGGATTGCACTCACCCTTGACAGAGTCAAGAGTCATGAGACAGGCGGTGTTTGTCCACAACCTGCCCTTGTTTCCGAATACCCCTAGCTTGAGGGATCTGAGGGTGTCATAGTCTTTGGAAGCCATGGCGGATAATACTTGCTTTGCTTTTTCTTGGTTCATAATTTGTGGTGGTCGTTGATGGTATAAGTAGGACAGTCTTTGTTCCCCCCAAGGGGGGAGTTGAAATATCATATTGCAGCATCGCTTCTCAAAGCGGTGAGCCACTCGTTCTTAGAGGTGGGACGTAGCTTCTCTATTACAGCATACATCACATCACACTCTTCTTGGCGTATTACACTGCCCATGTTGATGTAGGGGTAGCACCTTGCCAACGTCTCAGCGGGGGGAGTGACATTCTTGCGGACATAAGATCCCAACATAAAGTAAGCATCTTGGGAGTATTTTGTTTCGAGGTTAACGGCAGGAACTTTGCAAGCAATAGCTACAATTTGATCGTATTCCCACTCGTCAAGAGAGCGAAGAACTTTGGTAATGTGGTTATGATTCATGGTTGTTAATTGGTTCAATGGTTAAAGCAGGACAGTCTTTGTTCCCCCCAAGGGGGGAGTTGAAATATCATATTGCAACTCCCCTTTAGGGGAAGGGATTAAGCAGCTTCGCTGTTCAAGGCGGATGGTAGTGAGTGGAGCAGGTCAAGCACAGCTCGCTTGAGTTCCAGCTTTGCTGACTCGCCCAGATCCTTGGCAACCGCTCTCTTGATCTTGTTGATCTTGCTTAAGCAAGATGCAAGCTCGGGGTTCAGAGAGTCACAGTTGCCAGTCTCCTTGGACTTGAACTTCTTCTTAGGAAGAGTCTCCTCCTTCTCCTTGGTATCAGAGATACCGAACTTCGCCTTACCTGCTTTGTTCAGCCTACCAGCTTTGCTGGGCTTGATCTTGTTTAGCTGTGCTACGTTTTCCTCGGTCACTGCCTCGGATGCCTTGGCACAGTTCCCAGTGGGAACGGCGTTGTAGACAGTCTCAGAGAGACCAAGGGTGAGGACTTTCTCAGCAAGGAGCGAAGCTCCTTTGGAGTTATTGGCAATCCCTCGAGCCTGCTTCTTAGGAATACCAGACTGGACAAGCCATTTCTCTACGAGAGTGTAAGCTTGGCTTGAAGCCTTGGCAGGATCGGATTCATAGTATGGGGACTTGAGAGTCAGAGCAGCTCGGTAGAGACCTACTGTCTTGACTGTGGATAGGAACGCAGTTCCTGCTTGGATGATGGCATCCTTGGCTTGCACCTTGATGTCTTCGTAAGTGGCGGATGTGTCGATTGTGTTTGTCATAATGTAATTGGGAAGCAGTGCAGCTTGATTGCCAACCGCTTCACTACTCTAAGCAGGACAGTCTTTCTTACCCCTTAAGGGGTAGTTGAAATATCATATTGCAACTCTCCCTCTTCGAGGCAACACATACATGATGCGAGGCGCATGGTGCAGGGTGCACGTAGCAGGAAGCAGGGTTCACAGTGGGTGTCCATGGAGCGAAGCTCCCCGCTGCGCTGCGGGTCGCGCACCCGCGCACTGGATCCTGAGTCCTGAATCAGGACCCATGAGCCTCGTTCCACGTAGTGGAAGGGCTAAGCCCCTCTGTAAGAGGGAGTTAGGATCACGTATTACAGATATTGTGCGAAGTTGTGGACACCCTACGGGTGGGGTCGGGTTTTTTGTGCGCGGGGTCGCATATATATATCATAGCATATGAAAAAATTAACGGGATTGTTGATTATACTTGATCTGCGGGCCGAGCCTGTATACAAGATGATAGTCAAAAACATTACTACCACCAAAAAATGAGCGATAAACACCAAGCCAGAAAACAAGCGCCTATCTATAGTGGCGTTCTCGATTACTTCCCAGATGCCATCTGGCAGGTAGCTAAATGCAGCAAACAAGGGAATGATCAGCACAATGCAGGGGAGCCATTACACTGGGCAAGAGAGAAATCGACCGATGAGTCGGATGCGCTGGTAAGACACCTAATGCAGTATGACCAGATGGACGATGACGGAATCATCCACGCAGCCAAAGTTGCATGGCGGGCATTAGCATTATTGCAGCGCACACTCGAATCTCGTGGTGAAGCACCACTCAGTCCTTACAATATAGAGTCATGATAAAAGAACTAGTGGGGTTTAACCTCGAAGAAAACGATATGCTGGTGATGGATGGATACAACCATTGCATCGTCGGAGTAGTGGAACGATTTGGGCAGACACCTATCGTGTGTTACGACCGAGACAAAGTCATAGAGTCGCACATGTCGGAGGGCATGAGCTTTGAAGAGGCCGAGGAGTTTTTTGAGTTTAACCAAATTGGTGCATGGCTCGGGGAATCAACTCCGTGCTTCATCACATTTACCGCAGCAGAGTGAAGAGGCCCCTCGAAAAAGGTAGCCGCGTCAGAAGTCTCAGGGTTCTGGGTAGACGAATCAAGGTTAGGTATTCAGAGATAGACGAGTGGGGTCTGTGTGACAACGATCAGTTAACGATATTCATCTCATTAAAGTGTATTGACGACCCAAATCAGCATTGGTTAACGATTATACATGAGGTGACACATATGATACTACGATTAACTGGGCTGGCATTCATGGAGCGTAATGAAGAGGAAGCCTATGTAAGGTGCATCGAGAACTTAATTATACCGTGGCTGTATGAGTATAGCTACCTAAAGCCGACAGGATGAAGGACGACAGCGACAAGGAACAGGAATCAGGGTGCCTTATACTCATGGGGCTGCTCTGGTTGGGCTTTACAATAGGGGTGCTTATTGTCTATTTGCTGCTGAAGTAATTACAAAGTGCATACATTAGGTAATATTGTGCAATTTACCAAGGCGTGATTGAGTGATACTAATGTAGGCTGTGGCCTATATATACGTAGGGCTGTAGAAAAAGGGTTGTAGACGCAACCAACACTGTTTCTATAGAAAGTTTTTTTTAGATCTGTTCCTCTAAGAAGGAGTAAGTAGAAAAAAACTTCTCTAGAAAACAGTGTTGGTTGCGTCTACAACTATCCCGCTCTAGGCGTTATTCCATATAGGCTACAGCCGATCACCAAAAAATAGACCCTAAAAGTGGTTGACTCATGCACTCTTAAGTGTAAGATACCCCCCATGGACGATAACGTGACACTTAAGGTCTACCCGATCCCCAACGCACCCAACTACGAGATAGCCACCAACGCGAAGGTGAGTCGTATATTGAAGAGTGGTAAGCGTAGACCCATCAAGGAACAGGTGGTGCGACGCCATCAAGGCAATGATGGTGAGTGGAAACGACAGGGTCGTATTTCACTGGTCTGTGATGATGGCGTCCGTAGAACTTTTAGTCCGACCAAACTACTCCGCGAAGCCCAGATCCTTGCAGGTGAAGATCACCCATGGCTAGAGACAAGGCACCGCGAGATCGGGTCACAGTATATAGAGGTCCCTGACCTATGGTGTTTGTATCTCGTAGATCATGGAGGAAACGTGATGCATCAACTAGATGACGCTCAGGGGATCTATTATAAGCAGATGAAATACTATCTCGACGACAGCCGCAGCACACCTTTTGAGAGAATCAATTTGCGGGACGTGTCCTTTCGTCCACGCACCTACACCCGCAAGAGACTCAAAGAGATGCAGGAAGAACGTATGCAACAACTCATAGAGATGAAATCATGAATACACAATATACATACAACGCACTTTGCACTAGTGTATACGACGGAGACTCCGTTACCCTCGACATTGACCTCGGATTCAACATGTGGATGCGGAACCAGAAGATCCGCTTACTGGGCATTGACACCCCTGAGCTCCGTGGTGAAGAACGACCAGAAGGTTTGGTAGCTGCATCAAGGCTCAGAGAACTAATTGAAAACCGTGAAGTGACACTTCAGTCTCACAGAGACAAGGCAGGCAAGTATGGCCGCTGGCTTGGCACAATATATTTAGATGGAGTAAGCATGAATCAACTATTGCTGGACGAAGGTCTAGCTGAACCATACCCAAAAGACTAATGAAAAGACAAACAGACCAATACGAAGCCGAGAACTACCGCCTATCATTTCGATGGGAGAATGGTATTGTTGAGATAGTAAAAGCATGGAGGGCATCGGGATATATCTCGGTCACCAAGCTAACCAAGTCAGAGACCCTTGCACTTGGATCATTCATCGAAGGCAACCTTGAATCGAAGGACGAGGGATCAAGCGTTGACGATTGGGTTCAACTTGTGTAAGGTTATCCACATGCACTCCGATCAAGTTAAAGCAACAGCAAACAAAATGGGTCTCTCAAATGGTGGTCCCACGCCTATGACTGGCGCCGCCTCCAAGCGCGAGAGGGAACAACGTAGACAAGACCGCAAAAAAAAGCGGCAGGGAAAAATGGGATCAGCCAATGACTTTAATGACAAAGCAAAGAGCACAACCAATTATTAGACATGGCTTCTGATAAAGTTCAGTCTACTATTAAACGATTAGGTCTCTCTGGTGTTAATAAACCTAAGAGGACACCTAAGCATAAAACCAAGAGTCACGTTGTTGTTGCATCAGAAGGAGGCAAGCAGAAGACGATACGCTTTGGTCAACAGGGCGTGACAGGCGACAGGCAGCCCTCAAAACGCCAAGCATCCTTCAAGGCTCGCCACGCCAAGAACATTAGTAAGGGCAAGATGTCCGCCGCATACTGGGCGAACAAGGTCAAGTGGTAATGCACCTTGACCACTTCAATATAAAATAGTAACATCCCCAACATCTTATGGCTGACAAAACAACGCAACCTAAATCCCTAGACGTTATCGATGGACTAGGTCTCACGATGGGGGTTAAGGAAGACGGAACTAAATCGCGTAGACTCAAAGACGTCAAGTCAGCCCTCGCGGTATTCACACGACTTAAAGAGGCTGACCAACAGTCAGCGTTACAGCGTGCCAGAATCGACGGCATGTTTGATGGTGCCAGCCCTTACGACCAAGGAAAGCTAAATGCATCAGGTCAGGGACAGAAAACCAACTTAAACTTCGGGGAAGCACAGCGCCTCCTCGATATTTCTTTGTCAGCTTACGTTGACTTGTATTCTTCGCTAGAGAAGTTTGTTAATATCAAAGGCACACTTGGCGAAGACGCCCAGCGCCATGAGTGGGAAGACATCGTAAGCTCAGAGATCACACAACTGCTTAAGGCATGGCCTGAGTTTCACAGTAACTACCTTCGCCTGTGCACCACATTCATTAAGCATGGTGTTGGTGTAGCATACTTTGATTCGCCCGAGGGTTGGCAATTTAAGGTGGGCTCATTTGAGGATATCCTAATCCCCCGCCAGACCCCCGCGTCCGAAGAAGCCATCGACGTATCAGTGATACGCCGCTCATACCACCTACATGAGCTAAACAATTTCATCAAAGACCCCAAAGCCGCTGCTAAAGTTGGCTGGAATGTTGATGAGGTGAAGCGAGTCATGACCAAGAACGTCCACACGACTGGACGAGGATCATTTGCATCAGGTAATGTGGATTCAGACTACGAGGCACTGGCAGCCGAGCTCAAGAATAATGACCTCACGATTGGTGTAGAGAATCCAACCGTCTCAGTGCTCCACTTTTTGGTCCGCGAGGTGGACGGAACACTCTCACATTACTCATGTGCCGAGTCTAGCCCATCAAAATTCCTTTACGAGAAGCCTTCTCGCTACCAATCAGCCGAAGAAGCTTACGTCATGTTCACATATGGCGTCGGATCTAACGGAACATACCACTCAATCCGTGGTTTAGGGCAGAGAATCTTCTCCCACATACAGACTTCTAACAGATTACGTTGCCAGATGATCGACGGAGCCATGATTAGCTCCGCAGTAATGCTGCAACCTGAGTCAAGTCGCGCTCTTGAGGAGCTCGATATGACGTTTTACGGCTCGTATGCCGTGCTTTCACCCAATGTTAACATCATTGAGAAGGCTATTCCTAACTTATCTCAGGCTGTGCAGCCCGCTTTACAGGATATGCAGAACCAATTGGCCATGAATACGGACACACAGTCCCCATATGGCCCGAATCAGAGTTCACCATACAGGAATAAGGATCAAGTTGTGTCTGATATGGACATTAGCACCCAGTTAAGCGGTGCCGCATTGAACTTATTCTACGCATCTTGGGGAAGATTACTCCGTGAAGTGGTCAAACGCATCATAAAATCACCTAAAGACAAGCGTATTTCAGACTTTTTCAAGCGTTGTGAGGCTCGTGGAGTGCCAAAAGAGTTCGTAAGTAGCTTAGATACAGCCAGAACAACAGCCGTTAGAGCTATTGGAGACGGATCTAGGGCTAATAGACTGGCTTCTTTACGCGAATTGAACGCAATTAGTGGTTCATTTGACGAAGTTGGCCGTGCAAACCTCACCCGCGACATCGTAGCTACCCGTGTGGGAGCCGATATTGCTGACAGATACGCCCCACAAGTCGATGTTCCACGTGAAACAGTGGACAATAAGATGGCAATCATCGAGAATGGGCACATTTCTCAGGGTCAAACGATCCCAGTATTGTCCTCAGAGCTACATGGTACCCATTTACCTATCCATTTGGAGCTATTTGGACAGCTAATTGAGGCACTAAACACAGGTCAAGCAGACCCAATGCAGTCAATGCCCACTCTTCAGGCAATGTATCAGCATGTTGCTGAGCATACACAGTTCGCATCTGCGGAACCTGCACTTGAGGGATTAGTCGGACAGGCTAAGCAGGCTCTACAGTATGGTGAAGAGATGATTAATAACACCGCCAAGGCAATGCAGAAGCAGGAGCGTGACGCAGCCCAAGCCCAGCAGCAGATGACTGAGGAAGAAGCCATGATGCAACAGCAGCAGGGTGGTGAGCAACCACAGGAAGATCCTAAGATGCAGTCCGCACAAATCCAGATGCAGATCATGCAGCAGAAGGCTGAGCTCGAGATGTCAATCAAGCAGCAGAAGCACGAGCAGGATCAAGCAATCCGAGACGCTGAGGCCGCAATGAAGTTCCAAGAAGACGCTAGGTCATAACCCACGATCATTTGAACGTAGGAGACGTAGCTGAAGCCGCATTTGTATACCAAGCCGCCTTGAGGGGGTTCGAGGTATTCCTACCTACGTCCCATAATACCAAGGCAGATATCATCATCCGCAAAGCTTGTGAGCCTCCCATCATGGTGCAGGTTAAGAAAGCCACAAAGCAGAAGCAAGCGAAGCCACATCACAAAGAACGCTGGAAAATAATCATAGGTTCTGGTAAGCCATCGAGCCTACGTCGAGTTAACAAGACAGGCAAACCCCGCTACACTTTATATCAAGAAGGGGACTTCGATGTTATCGCTATATACATAGCCGAACATGATTCATGGGCCCTGTATCCTCTAACAAAGATCCTAGGACCTACATCATTGAGCTGGAATCTTATTGACAGCCCACGGAATAACTGGGAAATAATGAACGATTTATCTTGAACACCGTTGCTTTAATTATTAAACTATGTGCCATGCCTCGTAAGCAAGAACCACAATTTACATTAGACCCAGTGCCCATGGACGCCAGTGTAGGTGCGTGGTATACAAGTGGTAATGCTGGGGCGTTGAAAGAGTTAGTCAACAGTGAAGTCTTCCGTAAAGCGGAAGCCCTGCTCAAAGAGAACTCACGCCCAACACGTGGCACCTTAAGGAACACAGAAGCCAACTCCCTGAGTCACGCAGCCTTTGCGGGTTACTGTGATGCGTTCCACGATTTACGAAAACTTTGTAGTGCTCCTGCCAAAATCAACCAATCATTCAGTACGTCTGAGTGGGATCACCTACAATAACTACAACACCTATAAACCATGTCCGATACTGCAACACCCGAAGCCGCCCCTACATCTGATCCAGTCGCTGCCATCCCTGAAGTGGGTGGTGGTGATGCTGGTGACTTTTCTTTTGAAGCCGCCCTTGAGGCCAGCATTAATGCCGTGGATGAACCAGCGGCAGAGGAAGCACCCGTACAGGTTGAAGAGACTCAGAAAGAAGAGGCCGCACCAGAAGCAGAAGCAACCACTGAAGCCACTGAAGCAACGGAGGAAACCAAACCAGAAGCAGAAGCAACTGACCCAGAAGATGGGTCACATGACCTGCTCGATTCGTTGGATGCTGACGTTGGTGATGACTGGACACCCAAAGCTAGTTCTGCGTTCCAGCGTTTGAAGACAGAGCTCAAAGCAGAACGTGTTGAGCGTGAGACACTTACGCAAAGAGCAAAAGAAGCAGAGGCGAAAGTCGCTGAGCTTGAAGGAGTTGTAGGAGCCGAGACAGTTGAGACTTTGCAGCAGCGTGTTCAGGAGTATGAGAACGCTCAAATGGTCACAAACTTGGAGCAGACAAATGCCTACCATGATGCAGTCATCCAGCCACTGGAACAAGTGTTTACAGAGGTCGAGAAGTTAGCTGACACCCACGGGATTGAATACAGCGAGCTTGTCGAGGCAATGACAATGGAAGACCCTACAGAGCAGGAGAACGCCGTCGCTGAGCTCATGGCTACAGCATCAGACAGGGACAAAGCAGTCTTCTATCGCCTTGCATCTGAGATTGACCCAATCCTCCAGCGCCGTGATAACTTACGGAACAATGCCGAAGAAGCCCTTAAGGAGGCCGAACTAGTCAACGACGAGAGAAACAAAATCGCCCTAGCCGACAAAGCAGCTCAACGTGTTGACGTAACCAAGAACGTGACACAACGGATTAAGGACAAGGTTCCATTCCTCTCGGGGTTTGAAGGTCTTGACCTTGAGACCATTCAGAAGGAAGCAGCTGACGTAGACCCAACGGTTGTGCACTCAGTTGACTTTGCTTACCAAGCAGTAGCCGCAAGGTTGTTGCCATCCATGGTTAAGGAATACGCATCATCGCAGAAGCTCATCGAAGAGCTCACCAAGCAGCTTGCATCATATGAAGATGCCGAGCCAAAACTTTCAGGCGGCACTAACTCCGCCCCCCTAGCTGGGTCATCCTCAAAAGGTGGTGACTTCGCTTCCTCCATTGAGTCGATACTAGGAGGTAACTAATTTCCACATGGGGTTGTAGTGTCCCCGCGGTTTGTGGTTAGTCGAGACAGGTGTGGTTTTTTATTAGTATTATTCCCCACACCTGTCTTGGCGCTTTATATTGCACCTTGACGCTCCATTCATTTTTTGTTTAAATGAGGGCGTGATAAATTAGGTAGGTTGCTCTAGCCTTAAGTAGTTCTATTATGCCTGATATGTTACATGAGTTTTATCTCACCTACATATTTCGGATACCGTCGGTCGCTCTAGCCATAAGTAGTTCTATTTAAAGGTAA
>Ga0115566_10004041_pt1 | contig 11721 bp, 2 predicted proteins | sample COGITO_mtgs_1204_3_FD_87173 | JGI IMG/M metagenome (GOLD analysis project Ga0115566, IMG submission 87173) | Pelagic marine microbial communities from North Sea - COGITO_mtgs_120405 | ecosystem: Environmental > Aquatic > Marine > Epipelagic | place: Germany:Helgoland, sampling site Kabeltonne...
GCCGTCGACCACGGGCACCACCACGGCCACGACGACGACGACGAGATGGAAGCTTCCGACGAGGACGCCGAGGACGAAGACGAGGACGAGGACGAGGATGAGCACGACGAGGAGGAGGGCGCCGAGATTAACATCGAGGACATCGACGGTGAGAACGAGGACGACGACGATGAAGCCGGCGGCGACGACCGGTGGGACGTCGACGACCAGGACGACCGCTTCGACATGCTCTTCCCGCCCTTCGACGAGCACGGCACCAACGGCGCGGGCGGCCCGCCCCCCGGCGGCTGGGGACCTGGCGAGATCGTCCCGCTGCACGGCCACGCGCACGGCGGGATGGCCGGCGAGGAGGAGGGCGACGTCATGCACTTCGGCGGCGACGACGACGACGGTATGGACGACGAAGCCGGCCTCGAGGATGGCGCGAGGCTCGCGGAACAGCTCCAGGGTCTCATCGGCAACATCGCGGAGCAGGTCAACGCGCAGAACGGAGGTCAGATTGGAGGTCCCGCGCCGGTGGTGGAGCTGAGGGTCCGCGACAACAGGCTCCGCGAGCTGGTCATGCGGCAGGGCGGCCGCGCGGTTTTGAGGCCGGGTGACGTCGGCGGGCTCATGGGCGCCGGCGGAGCCGAGGGCGGCGCCGCCGCGGCTCGCGCGCGCGGTGGCAACCTCGGCGGCGGCGGCATCCTCTCCGACATCTTCAACCTCCGAAACTCGCTCGAAGAGGCTCGAAGGAGCAACGCCCCCGCCGCGTCGAGAAGGGGCGTCGCGAACTCGACCGCCGCGGGCATCGCGACGGACGCGGAGCTCATCTACGATCCCACGCGCGGCGCCGGCGGAGTGGACCCGCTCGGGCACCCGCTCCTCGGTCGCCGGCCCGTGGAATTCGGACGCGCGACGAACGCGTCCGGCGGGGCCAACGCCGCGGGGATGCACTCGGTGCTGGCGTCGATATCGGGCGAGATGTCGAGGCTCGCGGTGGGCCCCGGCGGCGGCAACATGGGCGCGCCAGCCGCCGACGGCCGCGGCGGCTTCCAGCTCATCGGCGGTAACAACGACGGGCGTTTCCTGGTCCTCCCCGAGGTTTCCGACCTCGGATCGCTGCTTCGAGTGGAACGGTCCGACGGAAGCCGCGGCGGAGTGGACGCGGGCGGCGCCGGCGCGGGTGAGGACGGCGGACGGCGGTGGGACCCGCCCCGAGTCGGCGACGCGCGCGCGGCGACGTGGGCAGATCCCAGCCGCGGCAGCGTCGCGCCCCAACACCTCAACCCGGGCCTGGACGCGGCTGCCACCGACCTGGAGGCGCATCTCGCGGGTATTCTCCGAGCGGAGCCAAGGCCCGCGGCGCCAGCGCCCGCGGCCGCGGCGCCCGAGCCGGAGAAGCCCGCGGAGGGAGACGTCGAGATGTCGGCTGAGCCCGAGCCCGAACCGGCGCCGGCACCAGAGCCGGAGCCTACGCCGGCGCCCGTCGTGGAGGCACCCGCTCCCGTCGTGGAGGCACCCGCTTTCGTCGTGGAGGCACCCGCTCCCGTCGTGGAGGCACCCGCTCCCGTCGCCGCCGAAGCGCCCCCCGCGGCGGCCGAGGGCGACGACGACGAGGATGACGACGAGCCCGAGGACGAGGAGCAGCCGATCGACTCCGAGTTCCTCAACGCCCTTCCCGCCGACCTACGCGAGGAGCTCCTCGCCACCAACGCGCAGATCGCCAGGCTCAACCGACGAAGCACGAGCGCCGACGCGTCCACCGCGGCGGCCGCTCAGACGCTCGAGCCCATCGACCCGTCCTTCATCAGCGCGCTTCCGTACGACATGCAGGCGGAGGTTGTCCAGCAGCAGAGCCGCGAGGTTGCCCGCGTCATGCGCGAACGCGCCGCGGATGAAGCCCGCCGGTCCGCGCAGACCGCCGCGGACGCAGCCGCACAGGCTGCCGCCGCAGCAGCCGCCGCGCCCGAAGGTGAGGGGCGCACGGAGGCGCAGAGAGCCGCCGCGGAAGCCGCCACCGCAGCCGCGCAAGCCGCCGCGCAGGCGGGCGGAGCCGCGCAGGGCGACATGGACAACGCGTCGGTCATCGCGTCATTCCCCGAGGAGCTTCGCCAAGAAGTTCTGCTCTCCGCGGACGAGTCCGTGCTCGCGACGCTGCCCGAGGCGCTCCAGGCTGAGGCCAGGACCTTGCGCGAGAGGCACGCCGCGCACATGCAGCAGTTCCGCGCGGCGCCGGCTCGCGCGGCGGCGGAGGCCGCCGCCGCAGACGGCTTGGAGGACGACGACGAAGCCGGCGGGACCGCCGCCGCCGCGTTCTCGAGGCAGCTCAGGACCATGCTCGGGCTCACCGGTCCGGGCCCGCTTGGCGGGGGACGCGGGCGCGGCGCCGGTTGGGCCGGGGGTAACACCGCGGCGGACCGAGCCGCCACCGCCGCGGGTCTCACGGTCGCCGTCGTGGACAGAAACGCGTTGCTCACGCTCGTCAGGCTGCTTCGCCTGGCGCCGCCGCCCACCAAGGGCTTGCTCCCAAAGGTTCTTCTCAACCTCGCGGCGCACGGATCGACCCGCGACGTCGTCCTGCGGCTGCTCCTGGCCAACCTTCGAGCCGCGATGGAGGCGAACGAGGGAGGCGCGGGTTCACTCGAGGGAGGCGGTTCATCGCTCGACGTCGGCAAACTCTACGGACGGGACGTTCACGTCGTGTGCTCCAAGCCCGACGCCGCCGCGAGGCTCCTCGCCAAGCGCGCGCTCGAGACGGCGGTGTTCCTCGCCAGGCACAGCGCGCTGATCTCCAGGCGGATCCCCGCGCTCGCCGTCACGGCACAGGACGCCGCCGAGGCTGCCGCCGGCGGAGCGCTCGGCGCGAAGTCACCCGCCGACGCCAACGCCATCGCCACGGATGACGGGTTCACGAACTATCCGGCGGATTCACCCGACGCGGACGCGGCGGGCGGTGACGGCGCGATCATGCTGCTGCTGAGGTGCTTGGGCTCTCCCGCGTTCGCGCCTCACGTGGGACACCTGGAGTTGACGCTTCAGCTCCTGGACGCGACGCTCAAGGCGAGCGCGTTTGAGTTTGAGCTCCACGTCAAATATCTTCGAGAAGCGAGGGAGAAAAAGATCGCGGAGGAAAAGAAGGAGGAGGAAAAGACGAAGAAGGCTGCCGAGACGAACCCGAACCCGGGTGGTGGTGAGATCACCGCCGAGCCCGAGACTGGACCCGGGGACGATACGATTGAGGGCACGGACGCCCGTGCGCTCGCGCTCTCGCGAATGACTGACGAGGCGCTTAGAAACATCGAGGTGGATCGAACGGGCATGACGGATGAAGAACGGAAGAAGGACGACGAAGAGTCCGAGAGGCTCTACAAAGAGCTCTCCAAGGACCACGGCAGCGAAAGGTTCGCCGTCTCCCGCATCCGCGAGTCCCTCGCGTCCGATCCAACCCGGCTCTCCGCGCTCGCGGCTCTGCTCGGCCGCGACGGGCTCACGGATTCCGTCTACGCCAAAACTGCCGACGTGTGCCGCGCCGTCGCCAACGTCGCGCCCGCCTTTCGCGGCGAACTCGCCTCCGCGCTCTCCCAGCAGGTCCGGTCCAGGCTGGGCGATGCCGTGGCCAACCTGGAGTCCGTGCGGTACACCGCCGCGGCTGGCCAGGCGGCGCAGACGATGGCGACGGGGACGGCTGAAGCGGCATCCGCCGCCGCCGCCGCCGCAGCCGCCAAACTACCCCCCTCGGTAGCATCATCCGGATCCGCGGTGCTGCGCGTATCGCACGTCGTCGCCGCGCTGCTCAAGTTCGACCTGGACGCGGCGCGGCGCGAGGAGACGGAGGCGGCGGGGAACGCGATGGCCGCCGCGGGCGCGGAGCACGACGCCGTCATACCCCCCGCGCGGGTCGGTCCCGAGATCGACGCCGAGCGCGATCGCGCGAGGCGGGCTATGGGCCGCGCGATTCAGTCCTTCGCCGATGAACTGAACCCGGTGTGGGGCGCGCTGAGCGAGGCGTGCACCGTGCTCGAGCCGCAGATCGCGGCAGCCGCGGCGGTGGCCGCGGCGTCCTCGCGTGGCGGCGCGGCGGCGCCCGCGCTGCCCGCCGGCGCCAGGCAGATCCTCCCCGTCATCGAGGCGTACTTTGCCCTCGCCGCAGCGATCAACGACGCGTCCAAGAAGCCAGCTGAGAAGGCGGAGACGCCCAAGGCGGCTTCGGAGCCCGCTACCTCGGCTGTGCACGCACCGCTCGCGTCGGCTCCGTCGCTCGACGCGGACGATCGCGCCGCGCTGGGGCTCGCGAGGGTGATGTCCCCAGCGTTTGGGTTGAATAGGAGTGCCACCCCGGCGGTTGGATCGGCTTCCGTCGCGTCGGTACCAGCCGCCGCCGTCTCCGAGCTGGCGCCGGTCCAGGAGGAGTCCAGCGTGTCCAAGGATGGGCCCGGCGGTGTGACCAGCGTGTGGAACTTCGCCAACGAGCACCGCTCGGTGGTCAACGCGCTGATCCGGTCTCAGCCCGGGTTGATCGACGGCAGTTTGCGCTTGATGCTGGAGAAGCCGAGGCTGCTCGATTTCGACAACAAGCGATCGTACATCCGCGGCAAGCTCAAGCGGCTGGCGGAGCGCGAGCAGATGCGCGGTTCGCACCACGGTCCGGTCCGCGCGCAGATCAACCGCAAGCAGGTGCTGACCGACTCGTTCATGCAGCTTCAGCACCTCAAGCCCGCGGAGCTCAGGGGCCGGCTGACGATTCAGTTCTCGGGCGAGGAGGGCATCGACGCCGGCGGGGTTTCCCGCGAGTGGTACATGCTCCTCGCGCGCGACATGTTCAACCCCGACAAGGCGCTGTTCGAGCTATCCCCATCCGGCGACGGCGCCTACCAGCCCTTCGGCAACTCCGGCATCAACGAGACGCACCTCGCGTACTTCAAGTTTATCGGTCGGATCATCGGCAAGGCTGTGTACGACGGCTACCTCGTCGACGCGCACTTCACCCGGCCGTTTTACAAGCACATGCTGAACATCCCGCTCAACTACGACGACATGGAGGCGTTCGACCCGGACTACCACAAGAGCTTGGTGTACATGCTGGAGCACCCGCTGGTGGAGAGCGGTTTGGATTACCTCACGATGTCAGCCACTACGGATTATTTCGGGATGGAGACTGTCGTCGACCTGGTCCCTGACGGGCGGGACGTGGCGGTGACGGATGACAACAAACTGGAGTACGTCAACCTCGTCGCGGCGCACAAGATGACCAACGCGATCAAGGAGCAGATCGCCGCGTTCACCGAGGGTTTCAACGACATCGTGCCCCACGAGATCATCTCCATCCTGAACCCGTCGGAGCTCGAGCTGCTGATCAGCGGAACCCCCGAGATTGACATCGACGACTTGAAGAACAACACGGAGTACGTCGGGTACACCACGTCCGCGCCGCAGGTGCGATGGTTCTGGGAGGTGGTGAAGGACCTCAGCGAGGAGGATCGCGCGCGTTTGCTGATGTTCGTGACGGGAACGTCCAAGGTTCCGCTGGACGGTTTCAAGGCGCTTCAGGGCATCAGCGGGCCGCAGAGGTTTCAGATTCACAAGGCGTACGGCGGCGGTAAACGACTTTGCAGCGCGCACACGTGCTTCAACCAGTTGGACCTGCCGGAGTACAGCACCAAGGAGGAGCTGCAGGAGCGCCTCTTATTTGCTATTAGAGAAGGGAGCGAAGGATTCGGGTTCGGATGATCTCCGGACAAACAGAAACAATTTAGTAAAACGAATTAGAATTTGATAACAGACACAAGCTATTACGCGAGCTTACTCCCCGAGCTTCTCGGGGGGATCCTCCTCGTCGTCCTGCGAGGGCGCGACGCCGGTACCCGTGCCAGCGCCGGCGCCCGGTCCGCCCTTTTGGCTGAGTCCGGACACGATGTCGTCGATGCGAAGGAGCATCGCGGCGGATTCCACCGCCGTCTTGATGCTCTGCACCTTGACGGCGTACGCCTCCCAGACACCCAGCTCCTTCATGTCGACGATGGTGCCCTTGTCGCCGTCGATGCCGAAGGTGCAAGCCTTACCGCCGGAGCTCTCCGTCGTCCACTCCGCGTGCTTGGCCCTGAGCTTGGTCAGGGTACGAATCACGTTGGCGCCGCAGTTTTGCGCGAGGGTCCTCGGGATCACCTCGAGAGCCTGGCCGATAGCCTTGAACGGCCACTGCTCGACACCCTCAATCTTGAGCGCCTCCTCGGAGATGGCGCGGCTCACCGCCATCTCGACGGCGCCGCCACCGGGCAGGAGCCTGGGATCGTGAACCACGTTCCTGGCCACGCCCATCGCGTCGTGGAGGTTGCGCTCCACTTCGTTCAGGACGTCCCTAGACGCGCCGCGGAGGATGATGGAGCACGCCTTGGGCTCCTTGCAGTCGACGAAGAAGGAGAAGTACTCCTCGCCCAGCTTCTCCACCTTGAACAGACCGGCGCCGGTGCCGATGTCCTCCTCCTTGAGCTCCTCGACGCGGTGTACGATGGAGGCGCCGGTGGCTCGCGCGATGCGGTTGTTATCCGTCTTTCGCACCCTTCGAAGCGCGGCGATGCCCGCTTTGCAGAGGTAGTGCGTGGCGAGGTCGCTGAGGCCCTTCTCGGTGACCACGATGTCGGGCTTGAGCGCGGCGATCTGCGCGCACACGCCCTGGATCCAGTCCTCCTCCATCTTGAGCAGCACCGCCCAGTCCTCCTCCTTGGTGATCTCGACGTTGGTCTGGTTCTCACCCTTCTTGTACTCGAGGGGGCAGTCCAGGAGCATCACGCGGGGGTTCTCGATCCTGCGCGACATCCTGCCGGGCGCGACGACATCCTTGTTCATCATCACGCCCTTCAGCACGCGGCAGTCGTCGATGCTACCGCCGGCGATCTTCTCAATCTTGGCGTACTTCTTGATGTCAACCTCCTTGGTGCCGTCGCCGTTGTCCACCGCGACGCACATCACGGCGTCGAGCGCCAGGTTACCCATGAGCGGGCCGAAGCGCGAGGTGTACTTGGTGCCGATGCACGAGGTGACGATGTTCATGAGCTGCTCGCGGTCGTCCACGTCGATGGGGAACGCGAGCGAGTCGATGATCTTGACGGCGGCGTCAAGCGCCTTCATGTACGCGCGGACGACGACAGTCGGGTGGATGTCCTTCTCGAGGAAGGGCTGGGAGAGGTGGAGAATCTCTCCCGCGAGGATGATGACGGAGGTGGTTCCGTCGCCGACCTCCTCGTCCTGCGTGCGGCTGAGCTCGATCATGGACTGTGAAAGGAGGGAAGGAGAAGCGTCAGTGTCAGTGTCGAGGGCGATTGAAAACTTTCCGTGTGTTGCGGGTTTTACGAGCGAGCGACGTTTCGTCCTCCTCGCGGTTTGACTTTTTGGGGTGATCCTGGGTGCGAAGCGTACCTTGGCCGCGGGGTGGGTCACGTCGATCTCGCGGAGGATGGCGTTGCCGTCGTTGGTCAGCACGATACCTGAGTCGATTGGGGAGACGCGGTGACGATCGGGGACGGGTCAGCGCCGAGTTCTTCTTGGGACCGGGGATCTCGAAAAAGTTTTTTGTTTGGGCGCGATCGGGCCGGTGTGCCCAAACGCCGGCGGGGATCAAGGGGCCGATCGGGCCGGGCGCGCACCTCCGGAAGCGTCGAGGATCATCTTGAGCATTGAGCGGGGACCGAGCGTGGTGCGGATGATGTCCGCGACGGCCTGTTGGGATGGATCGAGACGGACGGGGGGGCGTGGGTCAGTCGCGGGTCTTCGCTCGTCGCCCTCGGGGAAGATGGTTTTGTGGCGGTTGGCGCCGAACGCGCGCGGGGGGTTTGACCGCAGATCCGGGTGGTGGGTGTGCGACATTCGCGACGAGACGCACCTTGGCGGCGGCGATGTTGTTCAGCTGCGCTTTGCGACCGGTCTCACGCTTGGTGTTGGTGTCTGGATGGGACGAGGAGGCGCGATCGGTCAGTCGCGGTGGTGGGCGGGAGGGTGGGAAAAAGCCTCCTTCGAAAGTGTTTCTCCGGGCGGCGGGGCGGATCTCGAGCGGTCGAGTACTCACTCATCACCATGATGGGGCTCTGCATGCCCTGCATCTTGGCCGGACGTTCACTCGTGAACTCCGCGACTCTCCTGGGTTGGATTCAAGCAGCGCGGTGTGGAGGCGCCAGTCGATCTGGCGTCGCGACGCCGTGATCTGGGCGGCAAAGTTTGAACTCACTGACGAGCGCTGGACTGCTGACAGCGCGCTGGCGCGCCAACGACGCGCTCAAAGAGAGCCATCATCTTGTTTGTCGTCTCACAGGCGAGACGGGCGGGCGGCGGCGATGGACCTGAGGTCCGCCCCGTGGTACTACCTGCACGTCGAGGATGAGGGTACCATCACGCAGCGCGGCCCGATCCCTTTCGACGAGCTCCACGTGTTGTACAAGGACGGCGGGGTGGAGAAGGACACGTTCGTGTGGAACGAGGATCCGCGTGGACCCGCGTTCGAGTCCGAGGACTTCTTCCAGATCGAGTCCAGGCCGGAGCTCTTAGCTTTACTTGAGACTCCGCTCAACACGGGAGGCGCGGTCGAGGCTCAGGATGATCCGCCCACGAGCGTGACGCAACCTCTGCCCGAAGAGAACGCTGACGACGCCGAGGGGATCACGGCAACGACGGTAAATGTGGAGCATCCCCGCGAGCAGGCGTCCGCGCCCGAGCCGACGACGCGCCCCGCGATCGTACCCGCCGGCTCCGCCCCGACGTCGACGATGCGGACACCTACTCGGTCGCAAAAACCCAGCGCGCTGGATGCGATCATGCGCCGCGTGGGTGCATCCACCGTCAAGAAGTCCCCGCTCCTCATGCGCACCAAAAGATTGCAAAGCGGCGAAGATGAAGACGCTTCCGACGCGTCTTCGATCGACGACGATCTAGACGACGATCTAGACATCGGCATTCAGGCCGGCAAGCAGAAATGGTTCCCCGACGTTGAGAACGCGCTCAACGTCGAGTACGCCGCGCTTAAACGCGCCCTGCACAAGGACTACGTGTCGCACGTGTCCAAGCTCGAACAAAGTTTGGAAAACATCGAGGCGCGCATCGCGGACGCCAAAGAACGCCGCGCGATCGAACGCCGGGAATCGGCAAAGGAACGAAGGGAACACGAGAAGCTCGCGAGGTCCGCAGGCAAGGTGGCGGTGGAGCTGGAGCGGGTACGGCGACGGGAGGATACGCTGAGCGAACGCGAGCGATCGGTTCGCGAACGCGAGGATGAAATTTCAGTCGCCACCGAAGAACTCGCGGCCAAGGCGGAGGAAGTCGCTCGACGCGAACACGCCGTCGAACGACGAGAGCGCATGGTCCACAGCGACGCCGAAACTCTCGACCAGCGCTCGCGCGAGCTCGACGCCGAGTTTGACGCGTGCGAGAATGTCCGCCGCGAGTGCAAAGATGAAAAGGCTAACGTAGTCGCCGAGCACAAGCGCGCGATGCGAGAACTGTCCGAGCTCGAGCGACGGCTCGAGGAGGACGCGAGGCGAATCGCGGCGGAGGGTGAGGCGCTCGCGCGGCGCGCGGAGGAGGATCGGCGACGGGTGAAGGAGCGTGAGCACGCGATCGAGCGACGCGAGGCTGCGATCGAGGACAGGTCGGAGAAGGCGGAGGCCGCGTTGGCGATGGAGAGGGAGGCGGTGCGCATGGCAATCGGCGAGAGGTTCGAAAACATGGAGCGGTCGAGGCGGAATGTCATCGCCGTCGCGGCGAGGGAGGCGGAGGCGGCGGCTTGGAACGCGGTGCCCCAGCCACCGCCGCCGCCTCCATCCGGGGATCCGCGGCATTCAGCGACGGAGCTTCATCACGGCGGCGCCCCGTCGTCGTTCACCACCCCGCGGCGATCGAGCGAGCCTCCTCCGGTTAGCCCCGCGCCGAGCGTGCTGACCGGCGCGGGCGCCAGGTGGCAGGCGGGCGTGCCCTCCCCCGCGGCGGCTGCGGCGGTGAGGAAGGGCGCGGTGCTGGTGCCCGTGTACCGCGGCGGGATGCCGGGGCCCGGGACCCGCGGGGCGAGGATCGGTGACGTGGCGCTGACGGCGTCGACGACTCTGGGCGGTTTGAGGACGGCGCTCGGATCCCAGTTTGGGCTTAAGGATGGGTTCGTGGTGCGCAGGCGGCGCACGACCGTGCCGCGGACGCAGGATCACCTCCCGGCGTCGACGTACTTCGGTTCGTACGACGATGCGGTGGTGTTAGACTAGGTTTGGTAACGTTAGCTTGTTCATCAGACGCGAGACATGTCAATCGTCGGGCACCTTTCGTCGAGTTCCGAGAATAATCATCGCATAGTTGGAGGCGCGCCGGTGAGTTGGAGACGGCGGCGAGGGCGTCTGGGGTGGGGTATCGTCGTCATGCCGTTCCAAGTGAGCGGCACGAAGAAGGGCGGGATGCCCGTCACCGTGGAGAAAAGGCCGAAGGGTAAGGTGGCGACGGTCATCTCCAACGTCAAGGGCGACAAGGATGAGTTGCTTACAATGGTCAAGGCGGCGGTGGGTGCGGGTGGATCCGTCGCCGGGCACGACAGGGTGGAGATTCAAGGGGACCACGCCGCGAAGATCCAGTCGTTGCTCCTCAGGCATCAGGACAGGACCGGTTGTGGCCCCACCATGAAGGGCGTGGCCGGCCTGAAGCCCAAGCCCGAGAAGCCCAAGCCCGAGGAGGAGGAATCGCGGGCGCGACGGGAGGAAAAGGTTCGGTCCGCGGAGGTGCTCGCGCAGCAGAAGCAACGCCGCGTCGAAACGCGGCAGAGGGCGGTGCGAGAGGCGGTGGACGCCAAGGTTGAATCCACGCGGCACTTCCACGTCTTCGCGAACATGATGAAGAACTGGTTGTTCTGGAGCCAGGACTGGTCGATGCTGCGAGAGATGCACGAACGACACCTTCGTGACCTCGACGAGGCGGCGCGCGCGGGACGCGGCCGCGGGATCACCAGCATCCTCGACGCCGAGAGCGATGAGACGCACCCCGCGCGACGCAGCGAGGTGCTCGAGGCGATGAACGAGGGACTCGCCGCGCTCTCTTCGTCGTCGCCGAGCGCCCTGCCGAGAAAGTCACCCGCGCGCTCTTCAAAGCCGCACGACCAGAGAGCCGCGCTCATGGCTCTCGGCATGATCGCGGCACCGTCGCCGTTCAGACAGTCGCGTCAGGAGCGACTCGCCGAGGCGAAGAGGTGGCAGGCGGCGGCGAGGGAGGCTGCGAGGAACGCCCCGGCGGCGCCGGCGCAGTCAAAGGCGATTGAAAAACCATTTGACCCCGCGCTCGCGGCGCTTCGAGCCTTTGGGGACTTACCCGACCGTCGTTCGTCGTCGTTCGCGGCGGCACCGTCGAGGCCGCCGGCGACGTCGTTCGCGGCGGCGACACGACCCGCGGCGACGAGGCCGGCGCCGGTCTCGCGGGTCCCTCGAGGCGGTCGCGGCCGAGGCGGCGCGAGCGGGATGCGACCTCGCGGCGGTCACGGTAAGGGCGACCCGAAGCGGCCGTCGCTCGGGTACACGGGCGCGCGCAAGGGAACCGGGTCTGGGGTGTACGGCGGGGACCTCGGCGGGGATCGAGACGACGCGTTCGACGATGAATCGGAGGAGGAGTACGACGATTACTCTTACGACGCCGGTGGGGATTCTCGAGGATGGGAGGTTGCTCCCGGGGGTGGGTTCTCGTTCGGACCGATCGCCGGCGCCGAGGACCACCCACCTGGCTGGCAGCACC
>Ga0115566_10004044_pt1 | contig 11721 bp, 5 predicted proteins | sample COGITO_mtgs_1204_3_FD_87173 | JGI IMG/M metagenome (GOLD analysis project Ga0115566, IMG submission 87173) | Pelagic marine microbial communities from North Sea - COGITO_mtgs_120405 | ecosystem: Environmental > Aquatic > Marine > Epipelagic | place: Germany:Helgoland, sampling site Kabeltonne...
CCGGAGCTCTATCCACCGAACCATGAGCCTCGCCTTCGGAGGAACGATACACCGGATCCCGACGATCGTGTCGTCTCGGCGCGTCGGGTCCAAGCAGCCCGTCGCATCGGCGCGGGGAAACGACGTTCGCCCCGCCCCGGCGCGCACCCGCGATGCGCCGATCGGCAGGCGGGACGCGCTGAAGGGCACCGCGCGGGGGCTCGCCGCGTGGACGCTCCTCCCGAGCGTGATCGCCGCCCCGATCGCGCTCGCCGATCCCGTCGAGCTCGCACCCACCGCCGAGCTCGCACCCTTCGTGGGCAAGGCCGGGTTCTTCATCAGGTACCCGAACGCCTGGGTCCGCGCAACGGATCGCCCAGGGACGGACAATGGCAAAGCGGAGACCCTCGCGCTGGTCGGCAACTTCAAGGACATCGACACCGTGTCCGTCAGGCGCGAGCCCATGGACCTCCACCGGGACTTCGCGGACGCCGCTACCAACGTGGGGAACGAAGGGGAGGACGAGGCGACCCGGGCGTCCAGGGTCGCCGTCGCGCTCACCGCGTCGGAGCGAGACGCCGTCGCCGCGAACCAAAACTTTGGCGTCGTCGGCGGCGTCGAGAACGGTCGCAGCGGCGTGATGGACTTCAAGCTCGGAGTATCTTCGCTCAAGCCCGGGCCGGGTAGCGGGAAGGATACCACGCAGCCGTACTTCTCGTACCAGTACTTCACGGAGGTGTGCAGGGCGAACATCGAGGAGGGCGCGGGGGGAACCAAGGTGTGCGTGGGACCCCGGGGCGACGTCCTCGACACGGTGCGTCGGGTCAACTACGCGGTGGCCACGGAGAGCGGTGGGTACCTCTACCTGGTGAAGGCGTCGGCGGTGGAGGGACGGTGGGATACGGTCGGGCCGTTGCTGAGGGAGGTGGCGGAGAGCTTCAGGGTGCCGCAGTCGTATTGATTGAGAGTCGTTGGACTATGTTAGCGCCGGCGGTTGTGACATTTTTAATCCAAAAAAGTTTTGGTAACGGTATCGGCCGCCAAACCTGAAACGCGCCTCCTCGCCTCCCCGGACACGTCCGCATAGTCGGCACACCCGAGGCGGCGTGAAAACGTGTGGCGTCGGACCTATGGGAGCGCGCGATACGGATAAACGGGAGGCCAGCGGTTCATCGTGCGTTCGTGGTTCCGCGAGGCGGGCGTGGACCCCGTCGCGTCACACACCCGCGCGCCCCCCGCGGCCCCCACCGCGTACCCATGGTTTGGTGCGTGTGCGCGTCCCAGCCCCGCGTCGACGGCGACGACGCGCCCGCTAAGGAAGCCGCGCCCGTCGAGCGCAAGCTCACCCCGAGCGACTCCGCCGACTCGCTCCCCAGGCCGGACGGCCCGACCCGAGGCGAGAGCTTCTACCACCCAGCCAAGAACGCGGGCGCCGCGCCGGGGCCCAAGCCGCTCCCCAACCACGAGGGCGTCCTCGACGACTACACCCTGCGCCGGGGCATCGTCCCGCGGCACATGTACACCTCCGAGGACATCAACAACCCCGCCATCCCCCCGGTCCACCCCGACAGCCGCCTCTCACGCGAGGAGGCCAGAACTCACCCCATGTACAAGTTACTCACCGCGGAGCACCTTCCGAAGAACCCACCGAACCGGTGGGGACCGTGGGAGAACAACGAGATGGTCAAGGAGATCAACAAACAGATCGCCGAGCTCGAGGCTAACGATCCGAGACAAAAGAACTACGAGAAGCTCATGAACGAGCAGTTCGCGGCGCTTCAGAAGGCGCTGCCGCAGCGTCCGATTGACCCAGAGACGGGTGAGATAAACTTCGACGTCGACCCCACCGCGGAGTCGGAGCCAGTGCCCGCCGCGCCCCAGGCGCTGTCACGTGCGATGGAGAAGGCGCTGATGGAGTGCGACGACAAGTGGGCGGACAACGAGGAGATCCTGCAGATGCTCCACCCGGACATGGTGTACAGGACCATGGACGGTAAGACGTGGATGGGACAGCGGGCCGCGACGGAGAAGATGAACCACGCGATATCGCAGATGACGGTTCGCATGAGGCGGAGCGCTAAGAAGAGTTGGGACATCGTCAAGTGGCGGGACACGTGGACGGCGACGGAGCCCGAGCGCAAGGGACCCGGGGTGTGGGTCATGGAGTTTCGGATCAAGATGCTCCTCATGAGCATCAAGTTCCGGGAGGAGTACGTCGTGGACGAAACCGGACGGATCAAGGAGCTGACCCGCGTCCGGCTGGCGTGATTGACGGGTCTAACGAGTGGGGGGATACTGCATGATGGCCTTCGTGTGCGCATTTAAGACTGAGAGCGTGTTGTGATGACTCATCTTTACACACACGCACGTATCGTAAACGAGGTATTGTAAACGTGTGTGTGTGCGTTGTGTCCACCGCCGCCTCGGAGGACCCGTACCCAGAACACTCATAACATTATTACACGGTTGAAGTCGGAGAGGAAATTGTGCATTTTATGGGCCGGAGATGGCGGGAAAATGAGTGGAATTCGGTCGAGGGTGTTGGGCATTTTTTCTGAATCCATGACTGAATGCGCGAGTGAAAAAAAAATTATATTCGCAGGCCGCGTGGTCCGGCCCGAAATCGACCAGCCGAAAAATTAGCCTGTACCTGCGATTTAGCCTGTATACGCAGTCTCAAAACGGTTGTGGACGTATTTTGTGAAGATGGCGAGCAGAGTTGTGCGCGCACTGGTTGGCGTGGTGGCTGTGAGCGTCGTCGTCGTCGTCGCATTTTGGGTCTCCAGGTAGGGAGACGCGGTGTTTGTGGCGCGCGGTTCGCGTTCACTCAGGTTCATCACTCAGGTCGCGGTCGGCGAGCCGCGCAGGGAAGCAGGTCTCGGGATCTCGCGGTAACCGCTTCGGTTGAGGAAGCTTTCTCCGGGACGCGGCGGGCGACTCCGGGGCATCTCAGCGTCGTCCACGCACGGGGACGATCGTGAAAGCGGGCGAGGAAGGTTCCACGCTCACGCGGCGTACGGCTCGAGCGCGGGGAGGCGAGATCAGCGGCGAACACCGCTCCGACACGCCCCGCGGTCCCTCCGTTCCTTGGATGGCCCCTTCGGAGATTGGGCTCGCGCCTTGTGAAGCCTACTCCCCCACCTACCTCGCGCAGGCGCTCCCGGACACCATCCGGCTGCTCAGGAAGCGCGGCGCCTGGGAGATGAACGACCACGAGGACATCGCCGCCCAGGGCGAACGCGTCAGGAAGATCCTCAGCCTCGTCAAGTGCCTGCTGACCGGTGAGTACCCGCGCCCCTCAACTCCAGAACGTCTCCTCTGTTTCCTCTCACGCGCCTATTGGCACCCCGCGGCCTCGACACATGGGACGCGGGCGCTTTTCGCGCGGGCCGCGCCTCATGCCCGAGGCATCGCCGGCCCGCGGCGCGCGCGTTTCGATCCCGTTCCCGCGCGTCCGATCGACCCTCGATCGACCCCCGGCGGTCGCGCGACCCGGCCGCGCGTAACCGCCCGCGGCTCCCCCGCGCCCTCCCGCCCATCCACCCCGTTAAGAAAAGCCCACAACCTGAGCAAAGTTGACTGACTCTCCGTTACCCTCCCTTCCAATCCCAACAGCCAAGAAGGTCAAGTCCGACAGCGAGCCGTCCGAGGTTGTCCCCGACGTATTCCTCGGCTCCATCGGCGCCGCGCACAACCGCGAGGTCCTACAACGCCTGAACATCACCCACGTCCTCACCGTCGCCGGCGGCTTCGAGCCCAAGTTTCCATCCGAGTTTACGTACGAGTGCGTCGACGTGAAAGACGTGCCGGAGGAACGGCTGTGCGTCCACTTCGATCGGTGCCTCAAGTTCATCGCCAAGTGCCTGTTGGACGGGGGCAGGGTGCTGGTGCACTGCTTCGCGGGTAAGAGCCGGAGCGCCACCATCTGCGCCGCGTACGTCATGGCCACGGAAGGGTGGACCCTGGACGAGGCTCTCAAGGCCATTGGCGACGCGAGGCCCGCCGCGGCGCCCAACCACGGGTTCATGACCCAGCTGGCGAGCTTCGAGCGGGAGCTGGTGAAGGCTAGGACGGAGGGCCGGCTGCTGGGGAGGGTACAGCTGGATGCGCGCAGGGCGGCGAGCAGCGAGGAGGGTGGCGGTTCTCCCATGGGCGGGTCCGACGGGGAGGTTGGGACCGATTGATGCATCAAGCATCACTCACGCGAACGTCCGTGAATTCACGCGCTCGCCATGTACTAATCCCACGAGCAAGTCTCCAACACTTAGCCAAAGTTTGTTTGATGACAACATACACAACGTGACACTCGAGGCGCGCATCCGTACTCGCGCGAGCCCGGCTCGGAGGTCAAAACTCGTATGGGCTTTTCGGTTAGAGTAACGCACTTTTGCAACCGGCCTTGACTTTCCGGCCGGACACTTTGAGTTCCGTTGATAGCCCAACTTGTGTGTCGGAGCGAGCAAACCCGAGTGCCGGGAGAACGCAGGCCCCGGAGAGGTCAGGCCGCGGAGGCGCCATGGCCCCGACCACCCCGGGCTCGAACAGAGCGCTGGAGGATCTGGACGATCAGGTGAGCGATCCGCCCGCCCCTGGCCCCGCCTCCCGGAGGATTCTCCCGATGAGAAATTCTCTCATTCCGCCAAAATGACAACGCAAGCCTCACCCCGCACCCCTCCCGTCCCCTTCGCAGTGGGCAAAGCTCGAGCGACTCGCCACGCACACCCCCCAGGGTACCCGGCGACCGCAGCTGAACCCCAAGGAGTACCCGAAATCCCCGCCCCTGTCCCCCCGTCCCTCCCCCGCGCGCCGGTCGCAGGGCCAAGGCGAGATCCGCGAGTCCCTCCCACCCGCCTCGAGGATGAACGACGACGTGATGAACGCCATCCGGGGCTCCGTCACCAAACTCCTGGCGACGGACTCCCACGCCGGCGGCGCACACGCCACCCCCGCGGACGTCGTCGCCGCCCCATCGAGCGCGGCACACGGCGCTCTCCGCGGCGGCGGGCCCCAGGAGCTCATCGCGGCTCGGATGGAACTCGACGATCTTCGCGTGGAACGAACCGCCAAAGCCGCCGCGATGGAGGCGGAGATCGCCGCCGCGTCAACCAGGCTCCGCAGCGAGAACGAGCGTGCGCGCATCGCCGCGGAGAAGGCGGACGCGGAGGCTGCGCGCGTCGCGGCCGCGCTTCAGGACCTCCGCAAGCGTGAGCTCCGACTGGAGGAACGCGAAGAATCCGTCGCCGCTCGGGAACGCCGGGTAAAGGAACTGGAGCGGATGGAGGCTGAACTCGCGGAGCGCGAGACCGCCGCGATGGCCGCCGAAGATGCCGTACGAGAGGCTGAGGATGCCGTCGGCGACAAGCTCGAGCTCGCCGAGCGCGCGACGCGCGACGCGGAACGAAGAGACGAAGAGGCCAGAGCCGCATTCGACGCGCTCGCCGCGGAACGCGACGCGATTGAGTCCGACCTGGAGACTCTCGAGGTCAGGCGTCAGGAGATCTTGCATGAGCTGGCGCAGCGCGAGGTGGAGGCGGAGGCTAAGGTTGAGGACGTCATGGAGCGCGCGAGGGAGAGCCAGCGCGCGACTGATCGAGCCGCGTCAGAGCAGCGATCGTTGATTGAAGCCGTGGAGAGCGTTCGATCGGCGCTCGTGCTGGAGGAGGAGAAGCTCCGGCGGTGCAAGGAGACGCTCGAGGCGCACGAGCGCGAGGAGCGGGACATCGCGCACAAGCTGGAGCACGTGCGCAGGCTCGCCAAGACGCAAGAGTCGGGTCTACACGACGCCGAAGCTTTGCGCAAGCAAGCGCAGACTGACTTTGAGGGCGAGACCCGCGAGTGGACGATACGCGTCGACGCGCAGAAACGCGAGCACGAGAGCGCCGTCGCCAGGCTCGAGGCCCTGCACAGGGAGGCGGCGGGGCTGGAGCGGGAGGCGTCGGACAGGCGGCTCGCGTACGAGGCTGAGCGACTGGAGTTTCGCGAGGAGCTCGACGGTGTGAAAAAGGCGTGGGAGAAGGAGCGCGCCGCGATGGAGGCTGAGTTTGAAGGTAAGGAGCGCGAGCAGCGCAGGCGGGTGACGGAGTTCGAGGATACGTGCCGTACGCGCACCGCGGACTGGGAGACGGAGTGCCGGTACAAGCAAGAGGAGCTCCGGGACGAGCGGAACAAGCTGGAGGATACCAAAGCCGAACTCGGGCGCCGGGAGGAAGCCGTCGAGGATCTCATGCGACGATCCGAGAAGGACATCGCGGACGCCAACGCGGTGCTCCAAGGCCAGCGCGCCAAGGAAGCTGAGCTCGAGAAGCGACGCGCGGCGCTCAGAGCCGCGGAGGATGCGCAGGAGGTGAGTTCATATTTTTTATACCCGTACGGGCAACTAGAATGACGCCGTGTCTTGTTCACAGGCTTGGAAGCGGAAGACGCTCGAGGAGGCGGCGCGAAGCTGCGACGACCGCGAAAAGGCGCTCAAGGAGTGGGAGCGTCGCGTCCGTTCGGAGCGCGACGAGGCTAAGAAGATGCGCGACGCCGCGGAGAAGGAGTCCACCGCGGCCAAGGTGGCGACTGAGGATTCCGTCAAGCGCAAGCGCGACGCCGAGAAGAAGTCGAAGGAGTGCGACAAGATCAAGGAGGAGTTCAAGATCAAGGAGACGCGGTTCGAGTCGGAGTGCACGCAGCGCCTGGATAAGATGACCGCCGACGAACTCGCGCTCGCGCGGCGGTCCAACGATCTGGAGGCTGCCGCGATGGACGTCGCCGCGCAGGTCGCCGCCGCCGCCGAGTCGAGAACAGAGTCTGAGGCGGTTTTGAAGGCTTGCGAGAACGAGAAGGAACGCCTCGAAGCGCTCGATGCCCACCTCGAGAAGGAGAACGCGCGGGTCAACGCGCAGCGCACCGTCGTGGAGCGCGCCTTCGAGGACGCCCAGGAGGAGAGGCGGATCATCGCGGAGGCTGCCGAGGAGGCTGACGTCGTCCGAAGGCAGCTCGAGGAATCGGCAAACGACCTAGACGCCAAACACGCCGAGGCGGATGCACGGCAACAGGTCCTCGACGAGGTCACCGTCCTCCACCAGCAGTGGGAACAAGAGCAAGGTGAGCGCGAGAAGCACGCGAGCGACACGTTGGAGGTGGCCGAGGCTGCCGAGCGCAAGGCTGAGGAGCAGGCTACCCGCGCTCGGGTCGAACGGGAAGCCATGGAACGAGCGAGGAAGGCGTTTGAAGAGAGCGAGCTCGCGCTGGACGAGCGCGAGCGCAAGCTGGCGCACACCTGGCAGACCATACGCGCGGACGCGCACAGGATCAGCACCGCGTCCTACCGCGCGTCCATCGGCGCGCAACGCTCGCAGGGCCGGATCATCGAGGCCAAGGCTGAGATGTCGCGACTCTTCGGCCCCGGGGGTGAGTCGGAAGACCACGTCGCGTCCGTCCCCACGTCGCCGCTCGCGCCGCCCCCCACGCCCGGCGGGGACCTCGCCGCCGCGACCGCCGCGAGGAAGGCGCTGCTCGCGTCGTTCGACGCGGGGGAACCCACGGTCGCGGCGCCGGCGAGGGCCAGCTACCCGAGCGACCACGCGGTTTCAGAGATGCTCGGTAAGTTTATTTTTATTATCGTATGGGCAATTAGTATGACGGCGTGTTTTGTTCACAGGCGCCGTGGAGTACGACACCTACTCGCTCGAGGACGACGCGAGGGTGGCGTCCGCCGCGCACGACATGTTACCCGCGGACCCGTCATCGACCCCGGGGCTCATCGAGACGCGAGTGGACGAAACCGACGCCGTGGTTCGCGTGGCGTTGGCGGTGGTTCCCGTCGCGGATGGTACCAAGGACGACCGCTCCTTGCGACACGTCACGATGGCCCGGCTGATGGAGAAGAAGAAACTCGTCATCGAGAAGGAGACTCAGTTGCAACGGTGGAGCGTGTCGTTGGACCGCGAGGGTGCGCGTCAGAGGCGCGTGGCGGAGACTCTGGAGGCTGAGATGTCCGCCGCAGAAGCCGCCGCGTCCGCCGCAGATATTCGCCTAACCGAGTCCAAGCGACTGGAGGAGGCGAACCACGCCGCCGGTGAGTGTCTTTTCATCATTTCCGTATGGGCAATTTGACTGACGGCATGTTTTGTTTACAGGTATCGCCCTAACGACTGAAAAGAAGCGCCTCGCGCGCCTCGCCGACACCCTCGAAGCGCGCCAGAAGGAGCTGACGATCAAGGAGGACCTGTGCGATCGACTCACGACGAAGCTCAAGGCGGCGGAGGCGGCGATGATCGCGCGCGAGGGCGAACGAGCCGCTTTGGAAGATAAAGTTCGCGAGTACAAAAACGAACTCGTGACGCTCACCGCCGAGCTCGCGCCGGTCCGCGCGGAACACGCGGCGAAGACGGCGGAGATCAAAGCCGCGGACGACCGCATTGCACGCGCGGAGCAGTACCACGACGAGCGCGTCCGGAAAGCCGAGAGCGACGCGGATGATCGCGTGGCCAAGGTTGAACGGGACTCTCGGGAACGAGCCCGGGAACGCGAAGACGCGGAGAACGCCGCCGCCGACGCCGCCGTGGCCCGGGCGCGTCAGGCGATCGCCGACGTGGACGAGCGGACCAGGGCGGCGGAGAAGAAGTTTGCGGAGTTTGAGCGCGACCACGCCGTCAAGGTGAGCAAGATGGAACACGAAGCGGCGGAGAACGCCAGGCGACTCGAGGCTAAGCTCCTGGAGCAGGCTCGAAAGACGGAAACTGAGGCGCTCGTGAAGATGAGGGACGCGAACGAAAAGGAGGCGCGAATCACGCACGATCTCGAGAAGATCAAGCAGATGGAAACGCTGCGCGCGGAGGCGACGAAGGAGATCGCGGCGGAGCGCGAAGAGGCGCGGAAAGAGACGGTCGTCGCCGCCGACAAGATTCATCAGGCGAGGGAAGGCCTCGCGCGGCTCGAGCAGCGTAAGATCGCCATCGACGCCATGGAGACGAGCGCGGATGAGCGCATACGCGTCCAACTCGCGGACGCGGAGTCCAAGGCTAAGTCCGCGGAGCACTCGCTGGCGGAGGCGAAGCGGGACAGATTGAGAGCCGCCGACGAGCTCCTCGCCGCGGAGGAGGCCAAACGATCCGCCGAGGTTAAACAAGAGGCGGCGGAACGCGCGCTGCGGGGTAACGAATCCGCCAAGGAGGAGTTACGTCGGCAGATGGAGGACGCCGCGACGAGGGACCGCGAGTCCAGGCTCAACAGCGAGGAGGCCAACACCCGGCTGCGCAAGGCTAGGGACACCGTCGAGGAGGTGGCCAAAGCGGAGGCCCGGGTGCGGATGCAGGAAGAGAAGCTCTCGAGCGTCAAGCAGGAGACCGAGCGGGCCGCCGCCTTACTCGAGAAACACAGGGAGGAACACCGGATGGAGACGTCCAAGATCGCCGCAGAGCACGCGGAGCTGGACAGGCGCGAGCAACGCCTGAGGGACGAGCGCGAGGCTATCGAGTCCAAACGAGAAGCCGCCGCCGCCGACTCGCGTCAAGCGGAGGAGGACGCCGCGCGTTCGCGATCCGAGCTCAGCGAGTGCATGAGCAAAGTCGCCGATATCGAGCGCAAATCCGCGGAGGCTGAGCGCTCGCTCGAGAACGCCAGGCGCACGCTCCAGACGTGCGAGCGCGAGTGCGACCAGCGAAGGTCCCAGGCGGCGGCTGACATCGAGCGGATGCACGCCGACAAGCTGGACGAGATCCGCGACGCCCGGGAGACCAAGGCCAGGTGCGACGCCCTGGTCGAGGACGTGGAACGCGAACGCGCGGAGCTTAGCTCGACGCGCGAGGCGCTCGAGCACGACCGCGCGAGCGCCATCAAGGAGCGAACGGAGGCGATCGAGCGGCTCAAGAGCGCCGCGACGCAGGAGGCCGACGCCGAGAAGGCCAGGGCGGAGGCCGACGCCAAGGTTGCCGACGCGAACGCGCGCCTCGCCAAGGCTGCGGCCGACGCCGACGTCGCGGGGATCACGTCCGCGCGGCTGAAAGAACGCGAAGACGCCCTCGCGGACCAAAAGGCTGAGCTCAAGCGTAAGCTCGACGAGATTGGGCCCAAGGAGGCTGACCTCTCCAGGCGCGAGAAACAGATCGCGGTGGATGAAGGGAAAGCCGCCGCCCGGTACGAGGAGCTCTCCACGCAGCTAGCCGCCGCCAAGAGACGCGAACGCGACGCCAACGCACAGATCGAGTCCTTCACATCCAACAACGCGCAGCTCGAGCAACGGCTGGCGACGATCGAGGGGAACGAAGCCGCGGCGAAGCGAGCGAGGGACGACGCGGAGTCATTCGCGGAGAAGGCGGCTTCCGACCGGCGCGCCGCCGCGGCGATGCTCGCGGACGCCCAGCGCGTGGCGCAGGCTGAGGAGGACGCCAAGGAGCGCGGCGCACGGCTCAAGGAGGCGACCGCGCGGTTCGAGGGCGAGGAAGCCAAGCTGGGCGCGGAGCGCGCGCGGGTCAACGCGCGAACGCGGGAGCTCGAGGCGCAACTGGCCGAGGCGACGGCGGATAGGCGCCGCGCGGAGAACGAGCTGAGGACCGCGACGGAGGACGCCGCCGCCGCGCGTCAACGCGGCGAAAAGGCGGAGGCTGACGCGCGGGACGCGGTCGCTAAGCTGGAGCAGAGACGGAAGCAGCACGTGGTCGAGGCGGAGGCGTTGCAACGGGAGCGGTTGGCGGTCGAGGAGCGCCGGAGAGCCGTGGAGGAGCGCGAGGCCGCCGCGGCGGGGCAGCTCGCGTCCGTGACCGCCCGCGAGACGCGCCTGGCGTCCCTCGAGTCCACGTCGATCACCACGGAGTCCGCGGTGAAGAAGCGGGAAGAAGTGAGCCGGGCCGCGGCGTCCATGGCGGCTAAAGCCGCGTCGGAGCAAGCGGATCGCGAGCGCGAGTGGGCCAAACGGGTCTCCGATGAGAAGGCTGAGCTGGTCCGGCTTCGCACCGAGGCTGAGCGGCTCAAGACGGTCGCCGCCGCGGCCGAGACCGCGGCGACATCCGCGAAGGAGAGGTTTGAGCTCGAGGCGCGGCAGCTGGAGAGCGACAGGATCGCCGTGCGCGAGGCCCGGGAGGCTCTGGACCGCGAGCTCCTCCGAGCCGCGCAGACCAGGACCGCGCAGCCCGTCTCCGTTCGGGTCAACGACGATGCAAAGTTCTCGACGCTCTCCAAGGGGTTCGTCGATAAGGACGTCGCCAACGACACGCGGCGTCAACGGGAGCGGGAGGAGCTCGAGGCGCTCAGAGCCGACGCCGACGCCAAACTGCGATTGGCCCGCGAGACGCTCGAGTCGGCGAGGAAGGAGCGCGAATCGTCTCGCAAGGAATTCGTCGCGGCGTCGGCTAAGCGGGGCGAGGAGGTTCAGGCGGCGGCGGCGTCGCGTGACATGATGCCCCCGCCGCCACCGAGGTCGGCGATGCCCACCCCGCGACGGATCCACCTCGACTCGGAGCCGTCCACCCCGCGCGACGCGATCGACCTCGCGCCCATCGACGACCGACACGGCTTGGAGACCTTCCAGCTGGCGGATTTCTCGGGCGACGGCACGATCGAGGCGCTCGTCGATAACCTCGCGTTGCGAACGGCGGAGGCTGAGAGGAAGCTACAGCGCGCGGAAAACCTCGCGGCCGGGTCGCAGATTGGCGGGAGCAAGGTGAACATATCGTCGGGGATCGCGGCGCTGAAGAGTCGACTGGCGAGGATAGCGGTGAACAGCCGGCGAGCCTCCGTCGTGTCTTCCGACGAGAACGG
>Ga0115566_10004045_pt1 | contig 11721 bp, 9 predicted proteins | sample COGITO_mtgs_1204_3_FD_87173 | JGI IMG/M metagenome (GOLD analysis project Ga0115566, IMG submission 87173) | Pelagic marine microbial communities from North Sea - COGITO_mtgs_120405 | ecosystem: Environmental > Aquatic > Marine > Epipelagic | place: Germany:Helgoland, sampling site Kabeltonne...
CGAACCAAATCAACTATTTGCGCTTTTGGCTGGGGTACTCGCTCTTGTCTTCTGGCTCTCTACGCTCCCAGCACTCTCAAAGGTATTCAGGATTCTGCCCCCTGTAATCTGGGCCTATTTTGTGCCCATGTTACTGACGACAGCTGGCATCACGCCATCGAGTTCGGGAGTGTATTCATGGATGTCAACGGTTCTACTACCGTTTTCGCTCTTCTTATTGATGATTACGGTCGATCTTCCCTCGATCCTCAAACTGGGGCGAAAGGCCATCATAATGATGCTGGCCGGTACGCTTGGAATCGTCATCGGTGGACCGATCGCCTACCTGATTTTTGGCGCTTTTCTACCCGAAGATGCGTGGCAGGGACTAGCCACTCTGTCCGGAAGTTGGATCGGCGGGACCGCCAACATGCTGGCTATAAAGGAAAGCGTTGGGGCATCGGATGCCATGCTGGGGCCCATTATCGTCGTAGATACCGTTGTTGGATACGGATGGATGGGCATTTTAATCTTCTTGAGCGCCTTTCAAGAACGGTTTGACAAGTGGGTTAAAGCTGACAATGGAGCCATCGAACAGGCCAACGCTCGGCTCTCAGAACTAGATCAAACACGGCGGCCGGTCCAGCTCAATGATCTAATTTATATCGTCGGCTTAACACTAGTAGCTACCGTTGTTGCCATTGCCGTTGGGGATCGTCTACCGGCTGTTGGAGATCCTACCATTATCTCTCCTGCTACCTGGGCGATATTGATCGTAGTGACCGTCGGCCTCTCGCTCTCTTTTACCCGATTGCGAAATTTGGAGTCTGCTGGCGCATCCAAAATTGGATTTTTAGCTCTCTATCTACTTCTCACTTCAATCGGAGCAAGGGCTGACCTTCGAGCGGTCGTTGATGCCCCTCTCTTCCTCGCGGCCGGTGCAGTTTGGATCAGTGTACACATTGCCTTGTTAATGATATTCGCCAAGCTATTCAGGGCGCCGCTTTTCTTTGTGGCCACCGGAAGCATGGCAAACATAGGCGGTGCTGCCAGCGCCCCAGTCGTGGCCAGTGTCTATCATCCAGCCATGGCACCCGTAGGCCTCCTTATGGGAGTGTCTGGGTACATATTAGGTATATACGCAGCTCTAGGATGCGCGTGGATACTCGGGCAAATGGCGTTTATGTAGTGCTCCGCTGGCCTATCTACAGAGATCAGTTGACCTGACGGCTCAGTTCTTCGGCCTGATCTACAAGGGCCCCAATAGCTTGCACACCGCCGGCCCAAAATGCTGGATCGCGTAGATCTACGCCCAAGCGTCCTACGAGTACGTGTGGCCAATCTGATCCACCACTTCGCAGTAGGTCCAGATACGCGTCAGCAAAGGACTCGCCCTGCTCCTGGTAGCGCTGATAGAGCGCAAGCACCAACAGTTCACCAAAGGCATACGCGTAGACATAGCCCGGTGTATGTAGGAGATGCGGGATGTAGCTCCACCACGCTGCATAGTTTTCACTCAGCGTCACACTATCCCCAAACATCGGACGCTGTGTATCCATCCATGCTTCACTCAGGTCTGCTGTGGACAATTCTCCCTTTTCACGGCGCTCGTGGTGAATCCTATTCTCGAACCGGTTCATGGACACCTGTCGAAAGACGGTTGCAATAGTATCATCGATTTTGCCCATCAACATGGCCAAACGATTGGCCGGATCAGTTTCTTCGCGCATCAAGCGCTGGAAGACTAACATCTCACCAAATACGGATGCAGTTTCAGCCGTGGTTAGAGGCGTATCAGCATGGAAAATGCCTTGCTCCCGGGAAAGATACTGATGCACACCATGTCCCAATTCATGGGCGAGTGTCTGCACATCACGAATTTTACCCGTGTAGTTCATTAGGATATAAGGATGAGTCGATGGCACCGCGCCGTGACTGAACGCACCCCCCCGCTTTGCCTCGCCAAGGGCGGCATCGATCCAGTTCTCATCGAAGAAGCGTTTTGTAATAGCGCCCATCTGCGGATGGAACTCGGTGTAAGATGAGAGCACCATTTCGCGAGCCGTATCCCAATCAATGTGACGATCTGCTTCGCCTATCGGAGCGTAGCGGTCGTACTCAGTCATGGTTTCGAGGCCCAGTAACCGCTGTTTGATGGAGTAGAATCGCTGAACATGAACGTAACCATCCTGAACGGCGCCAATCAGGGCCTCTACATCCTCATCCGCTACCTCGTTAGACATGTTGCGTGAAGTGATCCATGACGGATAGCCACGCAAGCGATCATCAAGGGCCTTATCAGCTAAAATTGTATTGAAGATGAACGTCAGTGGCCTGGATGAAGCTTTTAGACCTTGGGTGAACGCCTCAGCCGCAACCCGGCGGGTCTCGCGATCCTTATCGTGCAATCGCGCCAAGACCTGCTGCTGCGTCATAGCAACACCATCCACTTCGAAACGCATATCGGACAGGGTCTCATCGAAAAACCTGTTCCAAGCCGATCGACCTGTATTTCCCTTCTCCATCATGACTCGCTCTCCTTCTTCGGACAGCAAGTAAGGCTTTTGAAGCCTGGCCACTTCTAGGTAATGTCTGCAGAAGCTCAAGCTTCCATCGCTTAGCAATTCCGCTGCTCTTTTGTCCTCAACCTGCGTCCATTCCAATTCAAAGAAGAGTAGATGTCCAGCAATCGTTGTGTAGGACTCCCGCACATGTTGTAGGAGAGCGCCCCGCTCAGCATCAGCTGTGTCCGTTGACCAGTTCAGATACGCATACGTATACGCCTTTCCGACTCCATCCTGTAACGTTTCCATTTCCTTCATGGCAGCCGCTAATCCATCGATATCCAACGCTGCAACGTTTCCCCGATACGCGAGGGCAAAGGACTCTGCCATTGAGAGGCTATCGGCTAGGGTCTGCTTGAGATCCGATACGGAAGCAAACATCTGGGACAGATCCCAGGTCACGGACTCGGCGCCCGTGGTTTTCGAGGCGCTACCTGCTTCAGACGGTGTCTGAGGAACGTTTTGAGGTCGAGCAGGTGACATTCTTGCGGTAATTGGGTCGATGAGGGACATTCTGTCAGGAAAAATGGTTGAAACAAAGCAGGTCGCCTAGGCGGGCCGTCGGAACGATGATCGGCGCACAGTGTAACGCACGAATCAACTCGCACACTCCATAAAGGGTTCGGTCCGGCCGTCCCTTCCTGTCATCATTGCCTACTAAAGGCCCCTGATATGCGATCCGGTCTTTCTATACTCTTGCTTTCGCTGACCGCTCTTGTCTTATTTGCATGCGGTGATAAGCCAGCTGCTGAGCCTTTCTCGTTGGTGCCTATGACGGGACGCGCCCAGACGCCCGAGATGGTGCCTGAGTTCGAGCGCGATTTGATGAATGGTGGAACCTTTACACAGGCTGACTTCGATGGAAAGATTACACTGGTCAACTTCTGGGCCACTTGGTGTGGTCCGTGCGTGGTCGAAATTCCAGAGTTTGTAGCCTTGAAAGAAGAATGGAAAGATCGGCCGTTCGAAATACTTGGCGTGTCGATGGACGAGGAAGGATTCGACATGGTGAGGCCATTTGCGGAAGACTTCTACATGAACTACCCCCAGATCCTCGATGTCCAAGGCGAACTCGGTGAAGGATTTGGCGGGGTCTATGCGCTTCCGGGCACCTTTGTCGTCGGATCGGATGGCAAGATACTCTCCGGGTACCTCGGCCTGTTTCCGATCAAGGAATACATGCCAGATCTAGAAATGTTAGTAGCTGAATTGGAAGGCTAATCTAGTCCGTTCGTGTCAGGCCACTTCAGCTGCTAATGGTTCATAGATGCCGGTGGTGCTCTGTTCTTTTTTGAACGTGCTGCGAGCAGCTTCCATGATGTCCTCGGCCGTGACCTTGGATGCACCTTCCAAAAACCGAGTATATAGCTTCCAGTCTCCGGCTGCGATCGCCTCATTTAGTTGAGATGCCATCGAATAAGATCCGTCCCGCGCATAGAGCGTCTCAGCTTCTAACTTGGCCATTGCTCGCTCTAATTCGCGGTCGGATACAGGCTCACTAGCCAGAAGAGTTAATTCCTCCTGAAGCACACGCTCTACTTCGGCCATATCCACATCCGGCGCAAGAGCTACGAAAATGGTAAACAGGCCGGGATCTCTGAAAGATGACGCACCAGCTGAAACGGACGTAGCCAGCCCGCCGTCGACCATGAGTTGCTGTAGCCGGCTCGACCTTCCGTGAGAGAGAACAAGGCCTGCCATATGCAGCGCGTTCATTCTATCATTCATGGCATCTGGCGACTTGAATCCAACCAGAAGAGCTGGCATTCCGCCCGCCATACGGATGACTGTTGTTCGCTCCCCCAATTGTCTGGGCTCCCGAACAACATCCACTTCCGAATCGAGCCCGCGCGGAATGGATCCAAATTTATTCAGGATACTTGCCATGGCCTGTTCAGCATCAAATCCGCCTATGACCGATACAGTGGCATTGTTAGGCCAGTAGAACCGATCATAATATCCTCTCAGACCCTCTGACGTAATGGTTTCAATATCTGAGCGCCATCCAATCGTGGGATGGTGGTAGGTATGTGCTTCAAAAGCCGTAGACCAGACAGCGTGGTAAAGCTTGCGATACGGCTCATTTTCGCCGCCGTCGAACTCGTTTAGGATAACGGAACGCTCGCTTTCAACTTCGCCTGGATCCAGTAGCAAATTGCGCATTCTATCTGCTTCGATGTCGATAGCAAGATCTAAATGACTCGAAGGAAGCAGCTCGTAGTAGTTTGTTCGATCGTTCCAGGTCGTGGCATTGACACGTGCCCCCTGCGCTTGAAGAGCATTGAAGATAGTTGTGCCACTCTGCTTTGAGTAACGCGACGTCCCTTTGAACATCATGTGCTCCAAGAAATGGGTCGCACCCGTCTCCCCTTGCCGTTCATTGCGGCTACCGACCTTATAGGTAATCATCAGCGTGGCTACACGAGCAGCACCCTGAGGACATAGCAGAACCGTCAGTCCATTTGAATCCAATTGCCAGGCCTGAATGCCACCATCTTCCTCAATGAACGTGAAGCCTTCGTGCTTTGTATCCTTTAAACTTCTCTTCTGAGTTTCGTTCATCAATGCGCCTCCAACCAATTAGCACCCGTCCCCATCGATACCTCGACTGGAATCTTGAGTAAAAGAGCCTCTGTCATTTCTTTCTCGACGAGTTTTTTGAGTAGCTCAACTTCATCGTGTGGGACCTCAAACACAAGTTCATCGTGAACCTGTAACAGCATGCGGCTCTTCAGATTTTCCTCTCGGATCCTGCGGTCGATTGCAATCATTGCGAGCTTGATCATGTCTGCCTGAGTACCTTGAATGGGCATATTCACTGCAACACGTTCCGCTGCTGCACGAACGTTCCGGTTACGGGCATCAATGTCGGGGAGATAGCGACGACGGCCCAGCATGGTCTCTGCGTATCCGTTCTCACGCGCCGTCTCGATTTGCTCGGTCAAGTATCGAGCAACAGACGGAAAACTGCGATTATATGTGTCGATCAACTTCTGCGCCTCACCGACCGGGCAGCGCAATCTGTTTGAAAGGCCGTACGCCGAAATGCCGTACGGAATACCATAATTGACCTCTTTAGCGCGACCACGCTGCTCACGAGTGACGTCGCTCAGTGGTACTCCAAATACCCGTGCCGCTGTCGATGTGTGTATGTCTTCTCCATTGAGATAGGCCTGCTGCATGGCTTCATCATCGGCCAAAGAGGCCAAAATGCGCAGTTCAATCTGGGCGTAATCCGCAGAAAGCAATACACATCCGTCTTTTGGCACGAATGCCTTTCGGATTTCCCGTCCCCGTTCTGTGCGGATTGGAATGTTCTGGAGATTCGGATTAGAACTAGATAGCCGCCCCGTTGCGGCTACCGTCTGACTGTAGGAAGTGTGTAATCGACCTGTTTCCGGATGCACGAGATCCCCTAGGGAATCGATATACGTTGATTTCAGCTTTGCTAGCTCTCTCCAATCGAGGATCATGGCTGGCAGCTCATGCTCGGAAGCTAATTCTTGAAGATCCGATTCCTTCGTGGAAGGTTTGCCAGTGGACGTTTTTGAGACGACGCGCAGACCGATTTTTTCGAACAGTATTTTCCCAATCTGCGCCGGGGAGGCAATGTTGAACTCCTCTCCTGCTGCTTCGAAGATGGCCTTTTGCAGTACCTCTAAATCCTCCGCTGTTCGAACGGAAAGCTCCTGCAAAACAGGACGATCAAGTTTGATACCTTCGACCTCCATTCTGGCTAACACTTCAATCAGGGGGAATTCCAGATCAAAAGCGAGTGATTCCACCCCATTTTCTCCCAATTGGGGTCTCAAGACCTCTGAAAGCTGCAACGTGATGTCAGCATCTTCACACGCGTAGGGAGAAACGTCTACGGGAGCCACGTCGCGCATCGATTTAGCATCTTTTCCCTTCCCGATCAGGGTTGAGATTGGGATCGTCTCGTACCCCAGAAGATTACGTGCGAGAGCGTCCATACCGTGAGATGCCTCAGGAGATACCAGGTAGTGGGCAACCATCGTGTCAAAGAATGGCCCATTGACCGGCGCACCATGCCGTGCCAAAACCAACCAGTCGTATTTCACATTCTGACCGATTTTTTCCTCGTCTGTAGTAAACAAAGGCGCCAACACCGCTAGAACAGCCTCCGTTGGCGTTCCATCAGGCAATGGAGTGGGTATGTAAACCGCGTCGTTTTTTTGTGTTGAAAGCGAAATGCCCACCAATGAGGCTAGCATTGGATCAGTCGATGTGGTTTCCGTATCGAAAGAAAGAGGATGCTTCCCTTCAAGGTCTACAACGGCCTGTTTAACATCCGCCAGCGTTGTTAACATCTTATACGATGTCGTATTGGGTGCGTAGCGTTTAAGGCCATCATCTGCAAACAGGGACCCTTGGCCTTCTGAATCAGGCTCTGAATCCGTTTGAGAGGAGGATGCTTCTTGAACAGGTCTAAGAGTTGCTTCTGCAGTGCTGGATGTTCCTTTTGGCCCAATCACGCGGGCCACTCTGTCATACAGTCGGCTAAATTCTAGCTCATCGAAGAGTTGACGGATCTCCTGCAGATTTGGCGCTTCGCATTTAAAGTCATCCCAGCCCAAATCTAATGGAACATCGGTCTTGATAGTTACCAGTTTCTTGGACAAAATCGCCATATCAGCATGCTGCTGCATGCCTTCGCGTGCTCGTTTGCCACTTAACTCGTCGGCGTGTTCTATCAATTTTTCAATAGTGCCATACTCCGAAATCAGTTTGATGGCTGTCTTCTCACCTATGCCATGCACACCGGGCACATTGTCCGCCGAATCCCCCATTAAGGCAAGCACATCGATGAACTGAACCGGCTCAAGACCATACTTTTCCCGAAAAGAGTCCAAAGTAACTGGGTCAAACTCCTCTCCTCGGTACGCGGGCCTAAACTGAGTGACATGTGGACCAATCAATTGCTGAAAATCCTTGTCAGGAGACACAATAACCGCGTCTGTATTTTCAGCAGCTACCCGTAACGCCAGCGTCCCGATTACATCGTCAGCCTCAACGCCCCCCACCTCAATGACGGGAATATCCATTGCCTCGACCACACGCTTCATGTGTGGAAGGTTTGCAATAAGCTCTTCAGGCGGTGGATCACGATGCCCTTTGTAGTCCTCATACATCTCATCGCGAAACGTCCCACCTGGCTCCATGACGTCAAATACCACCGCCATGTGGTTGATTCCGTGATCCTCAATCAACTTGACAAGCGCAGACGTAAAGCCATACGTAGCACTGGTGTTGAATCCGCGCGAATTGATTAGCGGGCGATTGATGAATATGAAATGCGCTCTGTAGGCAAGCGCCATTGCATCCAGCAAATAGAGAGTTCGTTTCGAGTCGGGCATGAATTGGTAGCATTCCTGAGGCTAATAACGGCGGTCGGAACCGAGAACGTCCTCGAACTTACACGGTTCACACTCTCACATCCAACCTGATTGACGTGTCTTTTACTCCTTCCCGTATTCTTGTAACTGGTGGCGCAGGATTTATCGGCTCCAATTACCTGTTGCACTGTGTGCCGAGCTATCCAGCTGCCCAATTTGTCAACTTGGACCTGTTGACCTACGCAGGAAACCTTGCCAATCTTAGGCAGATTGAATCATTAGAGAACTATCACTTTGAGCGCGGAGACGTTGCAGACCCTGTTTTTATCCGCTCCTTGTTTGAGCGCTGGCAATTCGACACGGTAGTTCACTTTGCAGCCGAGTCTCATGTGGACCGATCTATTCTGGACCCTGGAGAATTTGTGCGGACCAACGTCACCGGTACGCTAACGCTGCTGCAAGCTGCAAAGGAAGCCTGGAAAGATCGTTTTGATGAATGCCGTTTTCATCACATTTCTACCGATGAAGTATTCGGCTCACTAGGACTCGAGGGAGAATTTAGGGAAGACACTGCCTATGCGCCGCGCTCTCCCTATGCCGCCTCAAAAGCAGCTGCTGACCACCTAGTGAGATCTTTCGGTACGACCTATGGCTTTCCGTACGTCATGACGAACACGTCAAACAATTACGGCCCGTTCCAATTTCCAGAGAAGTTAATCCCTCTAGTGATCCGCAACGCCTCCGAACGTAAAGAGATACCGGTGTACGGTAAGGGGGAAAACATCCGAGATTGGCTATACGTCACCGACCACTGCGAAGCGTTGGATCTCGTTCTTCGGCAAGCTGCAACAGAAGACACTTTTTTAATTGGGGGATCTCAGGAGGTCACTAACCTAGACCTCGTGCACCTTTTGCTCGACGTATACGATCGGCAAACGAGCAACGAGCCAGGACGCAGTCGCGAATTGATTCGCTTTGTGGGAGACAGGCCTGGACATGATTTCCGATATGCACTCGACAGTTCTCCTATCCAGAACCGGCTGGGATGGACTCCTAAGCATGACCTGACGTCCGGTCTTGAAGCCACCGTCGCCTGGTACCTTGACAATCAGGAGTGGATGGATGCCATTTTCGGGAAAGACTACCTGGCCTATTACGAAGTGCAATACGGCAATCGATGACATTTTTGATGCCTCGATTTTTGGGTCTATGTCTCCGGGCATTTCTGTGTGACTTTTCATAACCTCGACGCACGGATGCTCATATATTCTGCGTTGACGACGAACACTCTACTAATCAATGCCCTGACTCTATGAAAGGCGTCATTTTGGCCGGCGGAACCGGCAGCCGGCTATATCCGCTAACGCGGGTTACGAACAAGCACCTGCTACCTGTTGGTAGGTATCCGATGATCTATCACCCCATCATGCGACTACGAAGAGCTGGTGTGACAGAAATCGTACTCGTAACAAGTCCCGAGCACATGGGAGATGTGGTCAATCTGCTCGGAAGTGGATCCCGTCTCGGTGTGGATCTTACCTACAGGGTACAAGACGAGCCCGGCGGAATTGCCCAAGCACTTGCCCTGTGCGAAACCTTCGTTGGCGATGATCCTTTTGTAGTGGTCCTAGGAGACAATGTTCTTGGAGAGGACTTTGACAAAGATGTTATTGCGTTCCGCGAGCAGACCGCTAAGGGCCCTGGAGCGAGGGTATTGTTGAAAGAGGTACGTGACCCCGAACGATATGGAGTGCCAGAATTCGAAAATGGACGGATCGTCAGAGTAATCGAAAAGCCTTCCGATCCCCCCTCTTCGTTTTCCGTGATCGGAATCTATTTCTACGACTCGTCTGTATTTGAGCATATCCGCACACTAACGCCGTCGCAACGTGGTGAACTAGAGATCACCGATGTAAGCAATGCATATGCGGACCGAGGACTTCTCACCCATGGAACGTTGACTAATTGGTGGGGTGACGCCGGTACATTCGAGGGACTAGAAGAGGCCAACAGCCTCGCGAGAGATCTTATCTACGAAGAAATAGGCTTAGGTGAAGGGACATGAGCTCACCTTGGAAGGAAGGGACCATCCACGATGTCTCTATTGAGGCGTTTAGCATTTTCTCAGATGACAGAGGCTGGCTAGCCGAACTGTTTCGGCGTGATGAGATCGCTGTTGCTGACTTCCCCGCGATGGGGTATCTCTCATCAACATTCCCAGGATTTGCCCGTGGGCCGCACGAACACCACGATCAAACAGATCGTTTTGGCTTTTTTAGCGGCCATTACCGGTTGTTTCTCTGGGATGCCCGAGAAGATTCCCCAACGTCTGGGAAGCGCCATATTGTCGATGTGGGAGCGAATAATCCTGTTGAAGTCATTATTCCTCCCGGAGTTGTTCACGCCTATCGCAATGTTGGAAGCACTCCGGCATTTGTGTTGAATTTTCCCGACCGCTTATATGCTGGAGAAGGCAAGGCGGAGCCCGTAGACGAAATCCGTCACGAGGACCGTGAGGACTCCCTCTACGAGATGCCATGATTCTGCTCCTTTTCGACATTGACGGAACACTGCTGATTTCAAACGGCGTGGGACGACGCTCCATTACGCGCGCGTTGTCTGATGTCGTTGGTCGAGAAGTTACTTCTGAGAACGTCTCGTTCTCGGGACGAACGGATCCTGGTATTGTCCGAGATATGTTGTCGGGATCAGGATTCACAGGGCATGAAATCGACCAGCTCATGCCTCGGTGTCTGGAGCGCTACCAGGAAACGCTGATGGACACCATTAGTGAAGAGCATATCACATTGATGCCGGGGGTACCTGACATCGTTGACCGGTTACTCGCAATTGACGATGTGCAATTAGCGCTAGTGACTGGCAACCTGCAACCCACAGCGTATGCCAAGCTTACCGCTGCCAAATTAGCAGAGCACTTCCCCTTTGGCGCCTTCGGAAGCGATCACGAAATTCGCAATGAACTACCGGGGATGGCCATGCAGCGGGCGCATGACCAGGGTATGACATGGGTGGAGCCTGATCGCACGGTCATCATCGGAGACACTGAGCATGATATCGGATGTGCACGCCACGCAGGAGTTCGCGCAGTAGCCGTTGCAACGGGGATGGTAACGCACGACAAGCTGAATGCCTGTAATCCTGATCTGCTGCTTCAGGACATGTCGGACCCCGAGCTGTTGACTACCTACATTGCGAGCCTCCGTTAGGCGGCCCAGATGCCACCCTTTATTAGCGGAACCGGCTTCACACGCCGTAGTGCGCTTTCAGGCTTCCTAGCAGGGCTTGTGACGTCCTCTCTACCATCGTAAAGACGTTTCGGAACCCCTCGTCTCCTCCGTAATAGGGATCTGGCACCTGAAAATCACCCGGTTCTGGATCCCACTCCCGGAAAAGCTTAACCTTGTGCCCAAACGTATCCTCTTTGTCGAGATACAGGATATCGTGCAGGTTTGATTTATCCATTGCGAGGATCAAGTCGAATCGCTCAAGATCTTCCTCCACAAACTGTCGTGCATGCTGTTTTGAGATGTCGACTCCCTGAGAAGCTGCCGACTTCGTCATTCGGGAATCGGGCGACTGTCCCACATGCCACGCTCCTGTACCAGCAGAGTCAATGGTGAAGGCTCCCGTAAGGCCTGCCTCTTCTACCTGATGGCGGAACACCCCCTCTGCGACTGGACTCCGGCATATGTTGCCTAGGCAGACAAAGAGAACGGAGAATTGATCACTCATGCACCAATCCTCCCTCCAAAGGTGCGTCTCACAATCCATCGATTTGCTAGTAGCAGTGCGGCTATCAC
>Ga0115566_10004046_pt1 | contig 11720 bp, 5 predicted proteins | sample COGITO_mtgs_1204_3_FD_87173 | JGI IMG/M metagenome (GOLD analysis project Ga0115566, IMG submission 87173) | Pelagic marine microbial communities from North Sea - COGITO_mtgs_120405 | ecosystem: Environmental > Aquatic > Marine > Epipelagic | place: Germany:Helgoland, sampling site Kabeltonne...
TCAGCCACCTTGCCTTCGCATCTCGATGCGCAAGATTGTGCTGGCGAATGCCGCTACTCGCTGCCGCAATACGGTGTCGTTTTTTGTGCTGCCCTTCTCACCAGAATGGTGCACATTCTCGCGCTCAAAGCGTCACCTATCTTCCAGTATAAAATTGGCGATGCGGCCAGGTATGATCAATGGGCTAAAACTCTTGCTGCCGGCAGTTGGATGGGCGAAGGGGTCTTTTATCAGGCTCCTCTCTACCCCTATTTTCTGGGCGTTATCTACAAATTTATTGGTGACGATATTCTGACGGTGCGCCGCGTTCAGGCGTTGTTTGGTGCCATTTCATGCGTCCTTATCATGAAGGCAGCGGGCAATTTGTTTGGGAAGCGGTCAGGAATGCTGGCCGGTTTGATATTGGCGTTTTACGCCCCTTCGATTTTTCTCGAAAGTTTAATCCAAAAGAGCATCTTGGATTTGTTCTTTCTCAGCTTGCTTTTGTTTCTTTTTACGCAGTCGCTCCGCTCAAGGAACCCGAGCTATTGGCTTGGAGTCGGAATCGCAACTGGGGCGCTTTGCTTGACGCGGGAGAATGCGTTGGTGCTCATTCCTATTCTTGGTTGTTGGATTGTTCTCGGCAACTCGAAAAGGATAGGATTGCAATCAAGAACCTTCACGCAGATTCTGCCTGTGAATCGATTCGTCTGGATGGCGGCGATGGGGATGGGCTTGTGTTTGACATTGGGGCCGGTTGTGCTTCGAAACTACACGATTGGCGGACATCTTCATCTAACAACTTCCCAATTGGGGCCGAATTTTTTCATCGGGAATAACGCCAACGCCAATGGGACCTACCAACCGCTCGTGCCGGGACGTGGCGACGCGAAATACGAACAGCAGGATGCGATCCGGTTGGCGGAAGCCGAAGCCGGTCATTCGCTTTCTCCAAAGCAGGTTTCACAACACTTTCTTTCTAAATCAGTCTCCTACATCAAGAGCGAACCGCTGAGTTGGCTTGGGTTGATCGGAATGAAAGCTGCCATGACGTTTAACGCGATGGAAATCATTGATACGGAAGATCAATACACGGTGGCTGATTGGTCGCCGTTTTTACGTGTGACCAATGTTGTTTTTCATTTTGGTACGCTTGTGCCGTTGGCCATTTTGGGACTAGTTGTCACGAGGCGAAAATGGCAATCGTTGTGGTTGCTCTATTTAATCTCGGGTGCGTTTGCCTTAACGGTGGTCGCATTTTTTGTTTTCGGTCGATACCGATATCCATTGGTTCCGGTTTTTATTATTTTTGCCGCACCAGCAATTCTGTTCCTTGAAGAGGAAATTCGAACTAGGAACTGGAAATCCATCGTCAGTTCATCGGTTGCGATCGCATTTTTGTTTGCAATTTGCAACTTTGAAATCACTTCTCCCAACGTTGGGCGTGGGATAACACTCAGCAACTACGGAGTGCAAGCCCTGATCCGTAACGATTTTAGTCACGCAGAAGAATTTTTAAACGAAGCAAAAGAACTGCTCCCCAAAAGCCATCTTGTTCATAATAACCTTGGCGTTTTGTATCGGGAAACCCAACGAAAAGACCTTGCTATTCTGCATTTTCGAATTGCAACCGAATTGGAGCCGCGCGACACAAAGGTGAGAATGAACCTAAAGCGGATACTTGCCGTCAAAACGCTCGAATGAGGTTAAGCCTTAATCATCGAAAACTACCACCGATTGTCGTTTTCGATTGACATGCAATTCTAAAATATCCGGGCGTGAATAATGTCCACTTACGTCCATGTTTTGACGCTCTTCCAGAACTCTGTTTGAGTCCAAATCGGCAACGATCAATTCTTCTCGATTTAATACTGGCTCAATAATCCAGTTTCCATCAGGCCCTGCAATGCACGAGCCACCATCATAAATTCCATTTTCATCAAGCATTGTACCGCGATGCGGAACGTCAATGGGAATGTCTTCGTTACGAATCAGTCCGCTTGCCGAAATGACGAACATCCGGCCTTCCTTTGCAACGAATCGAGTGATTTCGTTGGTTAGCCGCAAACAACCAGGCCACAACATGACGTGAAGAGTTTCTCCCTGCCCATACAAAGACGCCCGAGCAAGTGGTAGCCAGTTCTCCCAGCAATTCAAACCGCCGACAACAAATTGATCAACCGGATGGGTTTGCAAGCCGGCTCCGTCGCCAATGCCCCACGCTAGTCTTTCCTCGTAAGTCGGCATCAACTTTCTATGAACGGAAAGAATCTTGCCAGCAGTCTTTTCTTCTCCAGAGATAAAAACTCTTGAACAGTAAATCGTGTGCTCCGCGCGATCGACGGCTTTTTCCGCAACGCCTAACATCACGGAAATCCGCCGTTCTCGCGCCGCTTCGCATACATCTGCAAGGTGGTTGTCGTTAGCCGATCGTTCAATTCCAGGCATCGGGATTTTTACGGCTTGACGAAGATATTCCGCATGAATTTCTTTTTGGTCTTGCGCCTCAAAACGGGCTGCATCCGAACGACATAACCAAAACGGATAAGCGGGTACCAGGGTTTCTCCAAACGTCACAAGCTTGCATCCTTGATCCGCGGCATCGTGGATCGAAGTGACTACTTTCGCCAACGTAGCATCCCGATTCAGGATGACTGGAGCGATTTGTGCAATAGCGACCTTCATGTTTTACTTTCTGCCCAAAAACCGGGTGCGATGTGGCTGTTGCGCTATTTGAGTTTTAAATTCGCGGGTTGTGACCGGTATCGGTAGTATCTTTTCGCGGCCCTTTTAGAAAGGGGCAGCGGTAGGTTGCCACAATTGCAAAAGACGCAATGACCCAGTCACCCGCAAAATCCTACAACAAAAAAACCTCACACAAAAACGGTCGAAACCGAGTCCATATGAGGGTATTTCACTTGCGTTATATTCAAAGTGTTTTGTTCAATTGCCTTCATCAAATGCGGCATCAAATGCACGGCCACTTGGTGAGAAGTCCAATTGTTTGGTGAAGTTACAGGCTTCGGTTGCGCCAAATTCGCGATCCATCCCAGAATCTTCCCACTCTATCGAAAGTGGTCCCTGGTAATCGATATCATTCAACGCACGAATGATCTCTTCAAAGTTCACTCCACCACGCCCAGGCGAACGGAAATCCCAACCGCGACGCGAATCGCCAAAGTTCAAGTGGCTCGAGAGAATTCCAGACTTTCCGTTTAGAGTCTGAATCGCGTCTTTGATGTGACAATGGTAAATGCGATCCGGAAACGCACGAATGAATTCAACGGGATCTACACCCTGCCATATGAGGTGGCTTGGGTCAAAGTTAAAACCGAATTCTTCACGATGCCCCAGAGCTTCAAGTGCTCGCTCAGCGGTGTAAATGTCAAACGCGATTTCAGTTGGATGAACTTCCAGTGCGAACTTCACACCACATTCCGCAAAAACATCGAGGATCGGATTGAATCGCTCGGCGAGTAAATCAAATCCCGCATCGATCATGGCTGGCGAAACGGGCGGGAATGAATACAACAAATGCCAGATGCTTGATCCGGTGAATCCATTGACGACATTAACGCCGAATTTCTGGGCCGCTCGCGCCGTATTCTTCAATTCTTCAATCGCTCGTTCGTTAACGCCTGCTGGATCACCGTCTCCCCAAATATATGGCGGCAAGATCGCTTGGTGGCGTTCGTCGATGTTGTCTAGGACAGCTTGTCCCACTAGGTGTGCACTGATTGCGTGACACTCAAGGCCATTCTTTTCCAAAAGATCACGCTTCTGTTGGCAGTAAGAATCGTCACTGATCGCTTTGTCGACTTCAAAATGATCGCCCCAGCAAGCCAGCTCGATTCCGTCGTAGCCGAAACCCTTTGTCATCTGAGCCATTTGCTCGATGGGTAAATCTGCCCATTGGCCGGTAAAGAGAGTGACCAATCGCGACATAATTTTTCTCCTGCTGAATACTCGAAGTTGAAAGCTATTTTTGAAAAGATCATAGTTTCGCACATCAGAATTCAAGCGTATAGACTCCGATTCGCGAACTTTTTCGGATTTTTAGATAATTTCGGGGTAATAGAGAAGCGTTGCGGATTGCGGCCTGAAAAGCAATTGGAGATTAACGTTTAATGACAGATCAACGGAGGACTATCCCGGTAACGTCGCGTTATGGTAGATGTCTTGGACATCTTCGTTGTCGTTCAGCAATTCAATAAATCGTTCAAATGTGGGCAGGTCGTCGGCGCTGATCTCGGTTGTGGTTTGAGGAATGAAACTGATTTCCTGAACTTCTAATACAGTTTCTGGAAAAGCGGCGGCCAGAGCCATTTTGGCTTTGTAAAATTCGCCAGCCGGAGCAAACAACGTCGCTTGACCGTCTTTGATTTGGATGTCGTCGACGTCAACTTCAGCTTCCATCATCGCTTCTAAAATCTGATCTTCGTTGTCTCCTTTGAAAGAAAAAACAGCAAGGTGATCAAACTGATGAGAAACCGATCCGGTCGGCCCAAGCTTCGCACCGACCTTGGTAAAGCAGATTCGCACGTCCGTAATCGTGCGGTTGTTGTTGTCCGTCAAGCAATCAACAATCACCGAGCAACCACCCGGTCCGAATCCTTCATAACGGGCCGCAACATAGTCTTCACCGCCGACGCCATTTGCTTTTTCCAGTGCTTTATCGATCACGTGACTGGGAACGTTTTCACGTTTTGCCTTGTCAATTAAAGTCCGCAGCGCTGGATTAGCTTCGGGATCGGGAACACCGTTTTTTGCCGTGACATAAAGCAACTTTCCGTACTTTGAATAAAGCTTGGATTTTTGGCCAGAGGTCTTGAGGATCGACAGCTTCCGATTTTCGAAACTTCTTCCCATAACGAATTTCTTTTACCTTGTTAGAGAGTGCAGGTGATCTGGAGCAAGTTAGTTTGGGGGATTTATTTGTGAGACGGATTCAGAATGGAACCCGATCAGTCTGACAACATTTTACCAAGTAATGCGGTTCAGCGGAGCAGGCTATGGCAAATTCGGTTTCGCGGAATCGACGACCGAAAGCTGCCCTGTCAACTTAACATCATTCCCGCCGGCGATTTGGATTCGATATTCGCCAACACCCAAATAACTTTTGTAGTTGACAAAATAAGGTGCCGGGCTTTTGGTCTGTTGGGTCATCAAATCCCAGCGAAATTGATTCAATCCCTTTTTGCCGTCTATATCAAAAGAAACTATTGGCTTTGGAGAGTGGTTTGATGCGGCATCCGATTTTGGTTTCTCATTCGCCGCGAATACGGACATTTTTACTTTGCTCGCTTTTTTCAGCCAAAAAGAAAATGTTGTCCTCTCGGATTTGCGAAAGTTCAAGCTGGGATTTGTGTCGCTTAAATAGGGGCGTTTTGCAATTGGGATTTGAAAGAAGTGATCAACCTCTTTGTCAAAGAGCTTTTGCCCAATCGTATCATGGATGGGTGTCAGGTCCGTTTTGTAAATCCCTCGTCCGTGGGTCGCGATGATTAACTCCTTTTCGCCATTGTGAATTTCAAAATCAGCAACGCTGCACGCTGGTAAATTCTTTCCTAGTATTGACCAGGACTTGCCACGGTCGATCGAAATGTAAACGCCGCGAAAAAGACCCGCGTACAAAACGTTTTGATGAATTGGGTCTTCGCAAATAACGTTCGCCGGTTCGTTGGACAGATTGCTGGCAATTGGATTCCACGTCTTACCTCGATCTTCCGTGCAATATAAATAGGTTTGAAAGTCATCGTAATTCAAACCGGACATTGCTAAATAAGCTCGCGAGTCATGATGTTTCGACGGAAAGATACTTCGCACGTAACCAATCGGAAGGTTCCCCATTCGCTCCGTCCAATTCTGGCCAGCATCTTCGGAAACCCAAACCGCTCCTTTGTCCGTTCCGGCATAAATCAATCCTGCAACACGCGGCGATTCAGCGATCGTAGCCGCCGCAATTGATTGCCGTTTTTCATCTTTAGAAATGCCGACGTTCGGACTGATCACTGACCAATCGTCTCCGCGGTTTTTACTTTTGAAAATATAGTTGCCGCCCAAGTACAGCGTCTTCGAATCATGCGGCGAGATGATCATCGGGGCGACAAAATTAAAGTTTAACTTGGCGTTTGGATTTTCCGCGATAAACTCTTTTGCAAACCGAGGCCGAATTGGCTTTGAGCGATTGGTCGACATGTTCTTGCGACGAAATGCGCCTTCTTGGGCACTGAAGTAAACCGTGTTCGGATCGTTGGGGTCGACTTGCGAAACGCATCCATCGCCGCCATTCCATGGATCAATCCACAGGTACCGCCAAGGGTCCGGCTGACTTGGATTGAATTCGGTTGCTGGTCCGAAAACGGTCGCGTCGTCTTGGGCACCCGCATAGATTTTGTAAGGTGTGCCTTGGTCGATTGCGATATCGTAGAACTCGCCAGTTGGCAAGTTGTTTAAGTGCAGCCAGCTTTTTCCTTTGTCGTAACTTTGGTAGAGCCCTCCATCATTTCCCAATACGAGGTGTTTCGGATTGGTCGGGTTGATCCACATCTCACAATGATCAAGGTGCAATCCGGCAGCAGCGCTGGGGTTGATGTGTGAAACGTTACCGCTGATCAGTTCAAATGTCTTGCCACCGTCGACACTGTGCGCGACACGAACACCCAGTGCAAAAATCTCTTCGTCGTTTTTCGGATTGACGTAGATGTCGGCAAAGTACCAGCCGATTCGCGAAAGGAATTGCAGATCTTCCTTGTGAGTTCGATTCCAGCTTTTACCGCCGTCAATACTTTGATAGACCTGCGCCGCGGCACTTTCGGAAAACTCGCGGTTGTCGACCAATGCGTAGACTTTATTTGCGTCCGAATACGATACCGCCAAGCCGATTCGACCGATCTGATCCCCCGATGGAAAACCGTTTTCACATTTCTCCCACGTCGCCCCACCGTCTGAACTGCGATGCACTGAACTGTTGGCACCACAAACTCCGGGATGATTTTCCCACATCGATGCGTAAACAACGTTTGGATCAGAGTGGCTCCAAACGACATCGTTCGCACCGGTCTTGTTGTCCAGATGCAAAACGCGCTGCCAACTTTTTCCACCATCTTCCGTTCGATACAATCCACGATTTTCGTTCGCCGACCAAAAGTGCCCCAGCACTGCAACCAAGGCCATATCGGGATTGGTCGGGTGGACGGCGATTTCGCCAATATGCCAAGAATCGGATAAACCCAAATGTCGCCAGTTCTCGCCGCCGTCATCCGAGCGGTAAACACCTGTGCCCGGTATCGTAAAGTTACGAGCTTTTTTTAAACTCTCGCCCGTTCCAAGATAAATCACATTTGGGTTTGACGGAGCCAATGCAATGTCGCCGATTCCATGCGACGCTTGATTTTCAAATAGGGGTTTCCAAGTCAATCCGTTGTTGGTTGTCTTCCACAGATTGCCTGATCCGAACGCAACGTACATCGTTCCCGGATGGGTTGGATCAAGTTGCACCGATTCGACCCTCGCCGAATTGACGACCGGCCCGACGCTAATCCATTCTGCTCCGAACAGCGACTTATTTTTTAACTGTTGATATTTATTGAATGAATCAACAAGCGGTGATTGCGGCTGGGAATTCGTTAACTCTTTTGCTGTTGGTTGCTGCGCGAGCAATAGACCGGGCAATAATCCTGCGGTAAAGGCGAATAGAAGAATGCGTTTTGTCATCAAGTTCAAGTTGTTGCTGCCGTGCGAATGAATAGAAAATCGATGCGAAGGGACATTCAATGATGATACATTCGGTTGCCGCAAATATATGCACATTGCGATCAATAATCCAAGAAATAAAAGAGCATTAATCACTTGCCCGTGAATTCTTTGAAGAAAATAAAACTTCGGTACTGGCTGATTGGAAGCATCCTGCTTGGCACCATTTTGTTGATGCTTGCGATTCGAGCCCAATTTGTTGATGTGCCGCTTCGTGTAGCACCTGAGACGACATATGTGACATCACCACTGAAAGCGCACGGGAGTCACGACTTCACTGGGCTTTCTTCCAATCACTATGGGATTCATTTTGGCCCTCGCGATGGAAGCGTTCAACGCTTCAATTCGGTATCGGGAGGCTCTGTCGATGAACAAGTGTTACCCATTCTCCGCGTCACCAGCAGCAAATCTGCATTTGATTAGGGACAGCGTTGCGGGGCGTGTGGAAGGCAATTTGGTCTGTTGCGATTAAGGCATCGATGTAGCTTTTTCGATTTCGTCCTAGTATGTCGAATCTAAATTGGAATTTAGCGAAGGTCGCCAGACGGTGGAATTCCAAGCTCTGGCGAGCGTAGTTACCGGTTAGTTCAGCATTGACAAACCACTCGCGTGTTCGATTTTTCTCTTCAAAGAAACAAATGGGTTATTAATCACTTGCTGCCTCGGGCGGCGACGGCTTGTTGTAAAAGGGTCAGTGCGGATTCGACTAATATTTCTCCGCCACCAGGCTTCAATGTCGAGTTGGTCACCTCGTAACCGCCGCCGGCATAGGCTATCCGATTCGGAATGTATGCTGTTTCGCCAGCGTTGGAGAGTTCGATGACGATCGTCGTTTTGAACGGTGAAGCTCGCTTGATGGCCAGTCCCAATTCAACGAAGACTTCGCCGGGAAGGCAAACGATGGCAACATCTTGTCCCAGCGTGATCGCAGTGATTTGAACTGGTAGTTCTTCACCAACGCCCGCAAGCTTTCGGCTGATCCCCGATCTTAGAAGCTCATTCGCTTTGGCAATCGGTTTGCGGTTTCGAAGCCGATCAAGCGTCAATTTTATATGCGCCGTGACATGTTCGAAGAAGTCAACTTTTTCTTTATTATTGGCTGCAGTAATCACTTCTATCGCTTTCTCGACATCTTCCGTGGTCACTTCTCGCAGCGGAAGTTTCACAATCATTGATTTCACGACCAAGTCTGTTTGTTTGAGCGTCGTCAAGTCTTTCAGCTCTCCAACAATCGAATCTCCAATGGAGTTCCCAATGAAATCAGCTTTGTTTCGCGCGGCGTTGTCCGGATCCGAGTGGTTGATGTCGCCGCAGCATCCGGTCGCAAAAACTGAAACGGTGTCCGTCCCAACCGCTTTTTTGATGGTTTCGCTGATAAAGTGTGGATAGTCGGCGCTCCACTTTGTACCGCCAACTGTATCCAGGTGAAGGGCAAAGTTGCTGATGATTCCTCGCGTTTTTTTGGTCTTCCAATCGCGAATCGCAAGCAAGCCGATTTCCGGGTCGATGGGGCCAGCAGTGCGCACGACATTTGGATTGCTGAACTTTTGCCATGTTTTCACCGTTCCATCACGCATCACGAATCGACGATTGAATGCAACCGGAGTCTTTTGCGTCGCCGAACCGGAAGCGAGGCTACTTGGTTGCAGGTCCGAAACTGCGGCCACGATGGCCTCAACCGGACCATCGATCAAACGGCGTACATATTTGGCACGAGCTGGGTCCTGCCGCTGGCCCCCGAGATTCCACCAAAGTTCTCGCATGTAGTCGGGTGCAGTGTGGGTATGAGTCGCAGCAACCACAATGTTATCCATCGGAATTCCCGTTTTTTGGAATGCGCTTTTTCGGATCTCGTGGGATAGATCGGTGGAAATCCCGATCAAATCGCAAACCACAATTGCCGCGAATTTCTTTCCCTGGCGAAAGACGATCGCCTTAGCCTTGAGCGGATCTGCAGTCCCATCCGACAAGCGTTCGTGATAGTAGCCTGCCATGGGAAAGGCGAGCGGCGGCGAAATATCCGTCACACCAATGCCAGCAAAAAGAATCGACGGATCGGATGCCTGTGCCTCCGGTTTTTGTGACTCCAATTTTCGTGACTGGGATTCTTGTGCCGGTGAAGTTGCGGTTGCAATCCCGAACATGCAGAAAGCGGCAAAAGTGATTTGTGACAATGTCATCGTACGAATACCTCAAAGGATAGTTGCACACATTGTATCACGTTCGCAAGTCAGTTTTTTCGTGCTTCACAAACAAAGAATTTTATTCCGTGGCGGGACTCGATTGACGTTCCACCTTGCGATAGAGAAACGCATCTGAGGTCAGTAGCGAAATTAGCAATGCTTTCATGCTGCCGCCACTTTCTGTGTACGATCGATAGGCATTCTGAAGGATTGGCGCGTCGTTAAGCGTCTCGTTGCGACCCATCCAAAACCGAAACACGTGCCGAACGAAGACTTGCTTGACCCGTTCACTTTTTGCCAACTTGCCAATCATATCTAAAGCATCATCGACAGGCCCGTCCAAATTTGCATCACCGCTATCGATAATCTCACCCGAGGTGTTGACTGGTTTACCAAGCTCAATCTTTCGATAAAGACCAAGATGATTGAACATCTCAAAGGGCAATCCGAGAGGGTCCATTTTTCGGTGGCACCGAATACAGTTGTCTTCGCGAGTCACACGCATTCGATGCCGCAGCGTTTGGTTGGGCTCGTCGGGTAACATTGCGTCAACGGTAATCGGTACGTCGGGAACTGCGTCTCCAAGCAGTCGCTCGCGAATCCATTTGCCGCGAAGAATCGCGTGGTTATCCATCGCATCGGAATGAGACACCAACCAGCTGGGATGCGTCAAAATCCCCATGCGTTGTTCTGATGGTAGTCGAGTTAGCGATCGTTGAGGTTTCTGTCCTTTAACGACCTTGGCGATTCGAACGTGAATTGGTTTTCCGTTTGAAAGTTTTGCGGGCTGAATGAACCTGGAGCTTTTGGGCCCCTTCTTCTTCGCCTGTTTTTTAGCCGGATTCTTTTGGGGCGCATTGTTCTCCGGATTCGGTGCTGCGGATCGCTTTTGTTGGCCAACGTATTCGCCAAAATAATCTGCATCTTGACGAACGCTGAATACAACACGATCTGTTGTTAACAATTCGGAAAGGACGTTTTTGTCTTCCGCTAAAATCAACTCGATCAATCGGTCGGTGCTTGCGGTCATCGCAAACATGGTTCGGTAATAAGAGTTGGGTTGACCGCCGGCCCGGACCAATGCCTTTGTGTCTTTGCACACCGTCCCGGCACGATCGTAATCGAAAAACTCACGAAAAAATTGCAGTATCCGCGGCTTTCGAATGCGATCGTCGTTCAAAATGCGGGTTACTTCTCGTTTGACATCGTCCCGAGTTTTCAGTTGGCCATTGTGTAGAGCGGCCGTCAACGCTGCGTCTGGCGGGATGTAGCTAAATGCTGCATTGATCGCCAGTGCGAGCTCATGATTCTTCAGCATCACCCGACCGTATCGATCAGGACTGCCGGTATCCGCAAGTTCAGTCCGAAAGAGTGCACTTCGGTCAAGGAAAATAGGAACCAAGCCGAGAATGATTCCTTCTTCTTTTCCAAGATCTGCGATTGATTCTTTTAAAATGCTGACGTATTCCTGGGACTCACTTTCAGTCGGTGGTCGACAGGTTAACGCTTCAAACAGAAAATCGACCGCTTTTTTCAATCCGTTTTCCGAAACGGTTTCTTCATGGATCAAATCGTAGACGGGCGTCAGCGGTCGCATTGGAGACTTGCTGTAAAACAGACTTTGGCTCAACCCGCGAACGCTCTCGTGTTTATATTTTTTGTCAATCTCTCCAACCTTGTCTGCAAACTGATACGGTTCCGCGTCCGGCCCGAACGCCATGAATCGAAGGATGTTCTCGGCGTTGGCGGCAATTTGAGTGGCTTCCGCGCCGTTGACGGAATAGAGGATTGGATAATCCCGAA
>Ga0115566_10004047_pt1 | contig 11720 bp, 10 predicted proteins | sample COGITO_mtgs_1204_3_FD_87173 | JGI IMG/M metagenome (GOLD analysis project Ga0115566, IMG submission 87173) | Pelagic marine microbial communities from North Sea - COGITO_mtgs_120405 | ecosystem: Environmental > Aquatic > Marine > Epipelagic | place: Germany:Helgoland, sampling site Kabeltonne...
CCTAGCCCTCTAGCTTCCTAGCCAGCGTGCTCCGCGCGCCCTAGCCCTTTCGCAGCATCAACCATGCCTTGAATGCCCCATCGACAAGCAGGAACCACGAGACCGCGCTCAATAGCAAATGCACGGGTTGCAAGAATCGCGGAATGGCCAGGTAGTACATCGCGGCGCCGAGGGCCGTTTCAGCCAAAAGCGCATACAGGACAAAGGCCGCCCGAACCTTGAGTCCACCCAGGCCCGCCGTTTTGCGATAGAGATAGTACGACAGCGCTAAAATCAAGAGACTAAAACTGCGGTGAACCAATAATCCGACGGGGAGTTGCGCCACCCAATCGCTGCGGTCCGCATACAGACCGAAGGTTTTGACTAGGGCATCCACTTCTTCGCGAACTTGGGTCCCCAAGATGATTTGGACACTTAACAGGCCAATCAATCCCAAAAAGAGGGGATAGGCCGCCCGGCGATCGGCTTCTAGCCCCTGCACGTCGCGCTCCGCCCGGAATGCATGTAGTTCCCATTCCGACGAAACACTGCGATATACGGCCGTCAGGAGGCCTAAGAGGGCAAAGGCCCCGGCCATGTGGTAAGTAATTTGGTGGGGGATCAAGTTGCCATCGACTACGACTTTTCCCAGCCAAGCTTCAAACCCAAGAACCACCAAGGCGGCCACCATCGTCAGCGCCCATTTAGGATGAGCCTTGAAACGACCGAGCGTCCATGCAGCCGCCAGGAGAACTGGAAGGCCCAGCAAGGCGCCCAACAGGCGGTTAATATATTCGATCCAGGTATGGACCGGATTGAAGACTGCATAATCGTGCCGCGTGTAGGGTGTCCAATGATGGGTATCGAATCGATCTCCGCTTGTGAAAGCGGCTTCGGCTACCCAAAGCGTATCGTTGCGAAGGATCATTTGGCCCTGCCCGTAGAGGGTCTCCGGGCTCCAAGTTACCTGCGCCTTTTCCGTGGGTGGAATGATTAAGCCAAAGCAGCTCGGCCAGTCGGGGCAACCCATTCCACTGCCCGTCATGCGGACGATGGAGCCTGCTAAAATGACCAAAAGAGTGAGGATGATCGAGGTTTGCAATAACCGGCGCAATACGGCCGTCCATTTCGTCGTCGGGGAATGTGGCATGGATGCAAAGGTAATCTACCTTTGGCCCCCTATGAATCGCTCCCTCCTCCCTTGGATCATGTTTACCGCCCTCGTTTTGGTGTGGGGATCCTCCTTCATTTTGATGAAGCATGCGTTAATCGCCTTTACCGCGGTTCAAATCGGTGCCGCCCGCATTCTCTTTGCGGCACTATTGACCCTCACCTTTGCGTGGCCCAACCTGAAGGAGTTTCGCCGCGCGGACATACCGGCCTTTCTCATTGTAGCGCTTTTGGGAAATTCCATCCCGTATTTGCTCTTCCCCGTAGCTGTGGCGCATGTTCCCTCAGGAGTGGTGGGTATTACGAATTCCATGACCCCCCTATTCACGTTGCTATTTGGGCTGCTGGTCTTTGGGCGGAAATTGAAGCTGCTCCGGGCCTTAGGCGTCGCCGTGGGTTTCGTGGGGGCGCTCATCCTCATCAATCCCTTGGACAACCATTCCAGTGTAGGCCAAAACTGGCCCTATCTCCTCCTCGCCGTGCTCGCCGCGGCCTGCTACGGCGTTAGCATCAATACTATTGGGGACCGTTTGAAGCATTTATCCCCTCGAGCCATTACCCTGTTTGCCATGTTGGGCGCCTCGGTTCCCTCGGTGGGTATTCTTTTGGCCACGGACTTCCCCGCCCAATTCACGGGAAGTCCCGAAATGTGGAGCAGCTTGGCGGCCATCGCCTTTTTAGGCTTGGTGGGTACGAGCTTGTCCATGGTGGTATTCAACCGCTTAATCGCCATGACGACGCCCCTCTTTGCTGCCTCGACGACCTATGTCATTCCCATTGTGGCTCTGGGCTGGGGATTGTTCTTCGGCGAAGAGCTGGCGCTCAATCACTACTTGGGCATGGTGACCATTTTGGTGGGTGTTTGGATGGTGAATCGGCCCGCGAAATAGGAACTTTCCCGTTCCCAGAAATCTTTATAAAACGAAGAAACCCCGAAGCGATGCTTCGGGGTTTCCTGCGTTTCGGCGTCTAGGGTCAACCTAACTCGCCCATAAATCAGGGACTTAGTTGAAAATGTTCATGTCCACTTCGCCGTTGATCACCACCTGGGTGTTTTTCACCTCAAGGTTCATTCCGGGCTGAAGCGGAACCGCGGTCACAAAGGGAAGCTTCACGCCATCCACCGTCTGGTAGTCGCCAAAGTCTACGTTAATGACCTGCTCACCCTGGGGGGTTTGGGCCACTTGGCTTTGACGCACACATAGGCCTGTTTTGGCGTCGTAGTAGCGCTTGACTTCGTTGCTTCCCAATGTCACGACCAGCTCATAGCAGAGCGCATCATTGACCGTCGCTGGAGCTTCGGAAAGGACCGCGTTGCCGCCTTCTCCACCGCTTAAGAGGAGTTCCGTACACCAGGAGTCGTTGATCACATCCGCGGCCGTGGCTTCATCTACAGGAATGTCCTGACCGTTGGCTTGAACCACCACGTTGGTGCCATTGTATTTTTTTACACTGGCTCCCATTGGAGTCTTTTGCTCGGAGAAGATGTAATTGGGCGCCGCATAGACCGAGTGAAAGGTTAAAGTCATGCCCATCAGGCTCGCCTCTTGCTGAATGTCGATGGTTTGAACCCCCTCGATGGCTTCACGCCCACCCAAGGCCACGAAAGCAGCATCGATGACTTTTTGGGCCGTCAAACCGGCGGGAACGGTCGCCACGGGAGCCGTGGTGGGCTCAGCATCCAGCGTGTAGTATTCAATGGGGAAGCCCAGGCGCTCCAATCCGGGAGCAATCTCCAGGGCCTTTCCGACGATCAAAATCAAGAATTGACCCTCTTCAATGTAGCGGTTCGCCACCCGTTGCACATCCTCTACTGTGACCGCCTCCAAACGCTTGAGGTAATTGTTGTAGTAGTCTGTGGGCAGCCCGTATTCTTTGATGTTGCTCGCAAATCGAGCCACCGTAGCCGGGTTTTCCAGCGAACGTCCAAAGCTTCCAGACAGGTTGTTTTTGGCCGCGCGTAGGTCGTCCGCCGTGATGGGCAGCGTGCGGATTCGGTTCAATTCATACAAGAACTCCGCGACCGCGGAATCCGTCACCGCATTGCGCACTTCGGCCTCGGCACTGAAGGACGTCGTGTACTTGCTGGTCCCGTAATTGGAGTAAGCACCGTAGGTATACGCTTTACTTTCCCGTAGATTTTGGAACAACCGGCCAGCAGAGCCCGCACCCAACACTTGGTTCATCACCGCCATGGCCTCCACATCAGGATGGCCCACGATGAGATTCATCGTGTTGGTCACCACAATGCTGGATTGCACCGAGGCATCGCGGTTCACGAGTACGATACGTGTACTAGCTTGTTTGGCGGGAGCCGGATACGTGACTTCCTTCTTGAATTTGCCTTTCCACTTGCCAAAGTGGGTTTCCGCCAGTTGACGGGCCTGATCGACCGAAATGTCCCCCACGATCACCAAGGTGGCGATGTTGGGCTTCCAGTAGGTCTTGTAGAAGGTTTGGCAATCTTGAAGTGACACATGGTTCACCGTGGCTTCCGTCACCAATTCGCCTGCGGGGTGGTTGGTTCCATAGAGCAAGGCACGTGAGACGTTCCCGCGAATCGTTCCAGGGTTGTCACGCTCGTTTTTTAGCCCTGTAATCAACTGGTTCTTTAGTTTTTCGAACGACGCTTCGGGGAAGGCAGGCTTGGTGGCTACTTCGGCCGCAATACTAAAGAGCTGGTCCGCATATTTGCTCAATCCGCTCGTATTCACACCCGTGGGTCCGGTGCGCAAACGCGCTCCAATGTAGTCCACCGCTTCGTCCAAGCTCGCCTTGTCGCGCAGGGTGGTGCCTTCCGAGAGCATATCGCCTGTCAAAGCCGAAACGCCTGCAATATCGCCTTCAAAGAGCTGTCCTGGATCCATCGAAAGGCCGATGGACACCCGAGGGAGTTTGTGGTCTTCCACGACGAGCACCGTCATCCCGTTTTTCATGGTAAACTGGCGGTACGGAGCAATGGTGGGAACGCGCGGTTCCGCGGGAGTTGGGCGAATACTGCGATCCAACTGGGCCGCGGCACTCAAGGTCATCAGGGCCGCAAGGGCAAGAAAAATACGTTTCATTATTCGACAGAGGGATTGGCGCTGGGCTTGGGCAAGTAGGTCAAGACCACACGGTTAGAAGGCTGCAAATAGGTTTGGGCGACGCGCTGAATGTCTTCGCGGGTGACGGAGCGGTAGCGCTCGATCTCCGTATTAATCAGGTTGGCATCCCCGAAGTAGACGTGGTAATTTGCCAGAGACTCCGCTATCCCGGAAACCGATCCGTTCTGCGTGATGAAATCCGCTTCTACCTTGTTCAGTACTTTTTCGAATTCTTTTTCGCTCAACAATTCGTTTTGAATGCGGACGATCTCCTCATCCATGGTGCCCAGGACGTCTGCTGTGGTGAATTCGCCGTTCACGAGTGCGAGGGTGATGAAGATACCATGGTCCTCCAGGGCGTACGGGAAGGCCACCACCTGCAGCGCAGACTGGTCTTGGTCCACCATGCGCATAGACAGACGGGAAGAAGGGCCATCGCTCAGGGCCGTGGTCAGCATTTGCAAAGCATAGGCATCCTTGTCGGCCTGGCCAGGCATACGGTACCCAGCGAAAATCGCTGGAATCTGGATGTTATCAAAAACGGTATCCTGAATCTCCCCGGTGAGCGCCGAAGCGTTTTTGCTCGGATGTACCACGGGTTCTCCTGCGGGAATTGTTCCGAAGTACTTTTCAATCCAGGCCTTGGCCTCGGTGGGGTCCAAATCGCCCGCAATGCTCAACGTCGCATTGTTCGGGATGTAGTATTTCTGGTAGAAATGGACGTAGTCCTCGGTCTGGGCGGCGTTCAAGTCGTCCATGGAGCCAATGACAGCCCAGTTGTAGGGGTGGTCCGGGAAGGCACGCTTGAACATTTCCGCGCTCCAAGAGCCATAAGGTTGGTTGTCCACGCGCATGCGTTTCTCCTCCTTGACGACTTCGCGCTGGGTTTCCACGCCGGTCTGGTCGACCTTGGCATGCAGCATCCGCTCAGACTCCATCCATAATCCGAGCTCCAAATTGTTGGAGGGCAGAATCTCAAAGTAAAAGGTGCGGTCCTGCATGGTGTTGGCATTGAGGGTTCCGCCGTTGGCTTGGATGAGCTTCATGTACTCGCCGCGTCCGATGTTTTCGGAGCCTTCAAAGAGCAAGTGCTCAAAGAAGTGGGCAAAGCCCGTGCGGTTCGTTTCTTCGTTCTTGGATCCTACGTGGTACAATACGCTGACTGCCACAATGGGCGTCGAGTTGTCCTGGTGTAGGATGACATGCAGACCGTTTTCGAGGTCGTACTCTTCAAAGGCAATTTGGCCTTGGACTGAATACGCCATACAAGCCAAACCTGCAGCTAAGAGTAGGGAGGGGTGCTTCATGGGATAGAGTTAATTGAGGCCCGCGGACGGGCTGAGATCGGGTTCAATATTGCACAAAAACAAGGCCAAAAGAGGTTCCTAGGGGTTGTGCGGGCGTAAAGTTACAACGACCCGCAAGCTTTTTCGCCCTCAAGGACTCAGAAAGTTCTCTGATGAATTTGGCCACAATGACTTTGGGATATTGGTTTTACGCGTATCTTTGCACCCCTTAACTAAACAATGTACACATGTACGCCATCGTAGAAATAGCAGGGCTGCAATACAAAGTGCAAAAAGACCAGCGCGTATACGTTCACCGTCTAGCCGGCAATGAGGGCGACAAACTCACGTTTGATCGCGTCATGTTGAGCGAAGACACGAACGGCATCAAAGTTGGCGCCCCCGTTATCGAAGGTGCTTCCGTAACCGCGAGCATCTTGAGCCATATAAAGGCCGACAAAGTGATCATCTTCAAGAAGAAGCGCCGCAAGGGCTACGACAAGAAGACAGGCCATCGCCAGCCGATGACCCAGATCTTGATTTCAGACATTTCCTTGTCTGCTCCGAAGAAAAAAGCAACCAAAAAAGCGGAGGCAACGGAAGACGTTGCTGCTGAAGCTTAAAATCTGACAAGCCATGGCACACAAGAAAGGTGTAGGTAGTTCCAAGAACGGCCGCGAATCAGAAAGCAAACGACTCGGCGTAAAGATTTACGGTGGTCAACCTGCTTTGGCCGGCAATATTATTGTCCGTCAACGCGGCACATCGCACCACCCCGGCAAGAATGTCGGCATGGGCAAAGATCATACGTTGTATGCACTTGAACACGGCTTGGTCGAGTTCAAAAAGAAGGCTGGCAACAAGAGCTTTGTCTCCATTGTTCCTTTCACTGAAGGGGGCGAAGCCTAATTCTAAGCACGACTTTAAACATTCCCCCTGTCGCCTTAAAAGCTTCAGGGGGTTTTTTAGTTTTACACTATGCTACAACTCACCACCATTCGGCAGGACGCCGAACGCGTAATCTCGGCATTGGCCAAACGCCATGTCGACGCGCGTCCCGCGATTGATGCTCTCCTCGCTCTCAATGAGCGCCGGCGGCAGGTCCAAGCAGAAACAGAAAATCTGCAAGCCGAAGCGAATAAACTCGCCAAGTCCATTGGACTCCTACTTCGCGAAGGCAAGGCCGCGGAAGCCGAGGGCATGAAGGCCCAGAGTACCGACATCAAGGAGCGCCTGAACCTCCTCGCGGCATCCCTCCAAGAGGTGGAGGCGGAAGAGCGCGCCCACCTCATCGCCCTGCCCAATACGCCCCATCACTCCGTAACCGCGGGCAAATCCGCCGACGATAATGAAGTGGTGACTACCTGGGGACATCCTCCCGTCCTTGAGGAGGGCTTTGTGCCCCACTGGGAGTTGACGGATCGCTACAAACTCATCGATTTTGAACGCGGCGTGAAAATTACGGGCGCGGGCTTCCCTGTGTATACCGGCCAAGGCGCTCGCCTGCAGCGCGCGTTGATCCAATTCTTTTTGGACCGGAATACCGCGGCGGGCTACCTCGAAGTACAGCCCCCTCATTTCATCAATGAGGCCTCCGGATTTGGTACGGGCCAATTGCCTGACAAAGAAGGCCAGATGTACCACATGACGGAGGATAACCTCTATGCCATCCCCACGGCCGAGGTCCCCGTGACCAATTTGCTCCGCGACGAGATTGTCCCGGAAGCCGATCTGCCCATCAAAATGACCGCCTATAGCCCCTGCTTTCGCCGCGAGGCAGGTTCCTATGGCAAGGACGTGCGTGGCCTCAACCGCCTGCACCAGTTTGACAAGGTGGAAATCGTTTGCGTCGAACACCCGAGCAAATCCTACGACCGCTTGGAAGAAATGGTCGCCCACGTGGCCGGACTCCTCCAAGACCTCGGGCTGCATTACCGCATTTTACGTCTCTGTGGGGGCGATATGGGATTCACCTCGGCATTGACCTATGATTTTGAAGTCTGGTCAGCCGCCCAGGAGCGCTGGCTCGAGGTGTCTTCGGTGTCCAACTTTGAGACCTTTCAATCCAACCGCTTGATGCTGCGCTATCGCAGTACCGAAGACCAAAAGCCCCACCTCGCACACACCTTAAACGGATCGGCCCTGGCCTTGCCGCGCATTGTCGCCGCCTTGCTGGAAAACAACCAAGGTCCCGAAGGCATTGTCATCCCGGAAGTGCTGCACTCATACACGGGATTTGATCGCATTTCGGCATGAAGAAAACCTGGATTCTCGGGCTCGTTGCCTGCCTCCTCAGCGCTTGTTCCTATCCCTACGCGGAGGACTTGACGCGTTTGGAAACCGATACGGACGCCGCCTTGGCTTCCCTCAAGGGGCTCTATGCCGAGGGTATTGAAGCGGATTATGCGGATTTGGAGCGCCATGCGTCCATTGCCCGTACCAAGCGCTTTGATTCGGTCCATGAACCCTATTTCCGCAACGAATTTGAGGTGCTCAAGTACCACTACCGCCAGACGAGCCGATGGTTTGAGCTGCAGTCCTATGCCGAATGGGAAGCGCAATTGACCTATGGTTTGGAACAGATTCGCGCCCTCAAGCATGACGCCGAGAAAGGCTTGCTGGAAGCGGAAGCGGTGCGCCAAGCCCTCGAATCTGAAAAAAATGCCTTGCTTCCCTTGGTCGCTGAGATCGAAACGAGTTGTGCAGCCATGCGCGAATTGATGGCCCAACACGACAGCCTCGACAACCATTGGCAAATGATGTGGGATCGCTGGGAAAACCCGAACTTGTGACTATGTTCATCTACAACGTCACGATTAACATCGAGGACAGCGTCCACGAAGAATGGAAGGGCTGGATGATGGGCATTCACATCCCGGAAGTCTTGGCCACCGGCCTCTTTCAGGAATGCCGTTTTACGCGGGTCATGGTAGACGAAGAGTCCGGCACGACCTACTCCATCCAGTACCGATTTAAAGACATGGTGGATTTTCAGCTCTACCAGCAGATGTATGCCCCGGCTCTCCAGGCCAAAACCAAAGAACGCTACGAAGGCAAATTTGTCGCCTTCCGCACCCTTTTAGAACTCATCGACGAACAAACCCCTTGAACGTATGAAAAACGCTTTTCTTTTTGCGGCGGCTCTCGCCACTCTTCCCTTCGGCGCACAGGCGCAGTCCGACCAAGCTTCCGGCAAGACCGAAGTCATGACCCCGCAAAAATTGTGGGAGCTCGGACGCGTCAGCTTGGACGATGTGAGTGAGAATGGCCTCGTACTCTATGGCGTTTCCCACTACGACACGGACGCCAACCGCGGCAACCGCGACCTCTACGTGGGCGAAATTGCCACGGGTGAACTCTCTGTCCTGCGCGAAACCAAAGCCAGCGAATATGGTGCTTTCTTCCTCCGCGGCGGCGAGCGCATCGGGTATTTCACCGGGGGTCAACTCTGGCTGGACAAGGTGAACGATCCGACGTATTTGCCCGTCCCGTTGACTGAGGTCGAAGGTGGCATCGGTGATGCGAAAGTGATTGAATTGAATGACGGTCGCTTGCTGATCACCTTCGTGACGCGTGTCCAACTGGACCAAACGCCTGCGGAGCGCCACCCTGAGGCTCCCAAGGCCAACTACGCGGTCTACGACGACCTCATGTACCGCCACTGGGACAGCTGGACGGATTACTCCTACAACCACATCGCCTATATGGTGGTGGATCCCAACAAAACCACGCCTACCGGCAAGTTTACCGACATCATGGCCGGCGAAAAGGCGCACAGCCCCCTCCCTCCATTTGGCGGTGCCGAAAGCTTTGACGTGAGCCCCGACGGCCGCTTCATCGTCTACGCCAGCAAGAAAGTGGAGAGCGGCAAGGAATTCGCTTTGCACACCGATAGCAAGCTCTACCTCTACGACCGCGAGACGGGACGCACCAGCACCCTGAATGGATTGGACGGCTACGACAACCACCCCAGCTTCTCCCCGGACGGCAAGTGGCTGGCCTTTGTCGCCATGCCCGAAGACGGCTACGAGAGCGACGTCAACCAACTCTACATCGTGGACGTGGCCTCTGCCGGCGAGAAGCGCGCATTGCAGCCTGTGGTTTCGGCCGAATACATCAACGATTTCAAATGGATCTCCTCCTCGAGCATCATCTTCAATGAGAGCACCCAAGGCACGCAGCAGCTGCGCCGTTTGGACTTGATGACGGGAAAGAACGGGCTGGCCGCCAAAAAAGTCACTTCCTTGACCTCGGGCGACTACAACTACGGTGGATTTGGCGTTTCGGGCAACACGTTGATTGCGGAACGTCAGGACCAAAACCACGCCACCGAACTCTTCCACCTCGACGCGAAAAAAGAAGTGGCGCCTGGCGCATTTACCGTGGAGAATGTGGACCTCTACAGCCAGCTCGCCATGGGCGACATCCAAAAGCGCTGGATCCAAACGAGCGACGGCGGAAGCATGTTGACCTGGGTCTTCTTACCTCCCAACTTTGACCCCGAAAAGAAATACCCCACCCTGCTCTACTGCCAGGGCGGTCCGCAAAGTGCTGTGAGTGCGTTTTACAGCTACCGCTGGAACTTCCAGTTGATGGCGGCCCAAGGCTACATCGTGGTTGCTCCCAACCGCCACGGCGTGCCCGGATTCGGCAAAGAATGGAACGAGCAAATCTCCCAAGATTGGGGCGGTCAAGCCATGCGCGACTACCTCGCAGCCATTGACACCGTGGCCAAGGAGTCTTACGTGGACGCCAACAACCTCGGTGCCGTAGGCGCTTCGTACGGCGGCTATTCGGTCTATATGCTCGCCGGCATTCATGAGAACCGCTTCAAGGCCCTCATTAGCCACTGCGGCCTCTTTGACATGAAGAGCTGGTACCTCACCACCGAAGAACTTTTCTTCGCCAACAAAGACGTTGGCGGCCCCTACTGGACCGCAGAGGTCCCCAAGGCCTACACCGACTACAACCCGATGAACTTCGTGCAGAACTGGACAGCTCCTTTGCTCGTGATTCACGGGGGCAACGACTTCCGCGTTCCCGAAAACCAAGGCATGGAGGCCTACCAAGCAGCCCAACTGCGCGGCATTCCTTCGCGCTTCCTCTACTTCCCTGAGGAGGGCCACTGGGTCCTGAGCCCGCAGAACGGCCTCGTATGGCACGCGGAGTTCTTCTCCTGGTTGGACGCCTGGTTGAAGTAATTCGTGGCACCTCCCCTCGAACGGCCCGACTTTGTCACGGGCACCCTACCTAATGGGCTGCGATGGATCCACCAACAAGTGGCTTCCCCGACCGGTCATGTTGGGCTGATTTTGCAAACCGGCTCCCGTGATGAAGGGCCCGATGAAGAGGGCCTCGCGCATTTCATCGAGCACCTCCTATTCAAAGGGACTACCCGGCGAAAGGCCTACCACATCCTCTCCCGCATCGAAGATGTCGGCGGGGAACTGAACGCCTACACCGGCAAGGAGGACACGACGCTGTATGCAAGCTTTTTAGTCCCCCACTATGGCCGGTCTATGGAGTTGTTGTTTGACATCATCCAAAATGCCCGCTTCCCCGAAAAGGAAATTCCCAAGGAAAAAGAGGTGATTTTGGACGAAATCGATTCCTACCGGGATAGTCCATCCGAGCTGATTTTTGACGAGTTCGACGCTCTCCTCTACGGGGACCACCCGCTCGGCCGAAACATCCTGGGGACCGAGGAATCCGTGCCTCGTTTTACACGAGCCCAGGTGCTGGATTTTGTGCAGCGAAATTACCGTCCCGAACGAGCCGTTTTGTCTTCCGTGGGGGGCATTTCGGCCAAGCAGTTTGAGCGCCTCGCTATGCGCTATGCCTCCCCATGGGAAGCCCAAGGCCCTACGCCGAGCCGACTCGCGGCCCCTACCATCGTGCCCCGAAGTGAGCACCGCTCCTTGGACATTCACCAATGCCACCTCGTCCTGGGTGGAACCGGCTTGGATGCCCACCATGCGGATTTACCAGCCCTTGTTTTGGTCAATAACCTCTTGGGTGGGCCCGCCATGAATTCCCGGCTCAATCTGCACATCCGCGAGCGCCACGGCATCGCCTACCAAATTGAAAGTTTCCTGAATCCGTATAGCGATACGGGGATTTGGGGTATATATGCGGGGACAGATGAAGACGCCATCGACCGCTGCCATCGACTCATTTTGCGGGAACTCAAGGAGCTTCG
>Ga0115566_10004052_pt1 | contig 11717 bp, 10 predicted proteins | sample COGITO_mtgs_1204_3_FD_87173 | JGI IMG/M metagenome (GOLD analysis project Ga0115566, IMG submission 87173) | Pelagic marine microbial communities from North Sea - COGITO_mtgs_120405 | ecosystem: Environmental > Aquatic > Marine > Epipelagic | place: Germany:Helgoland, sampling site Kabeltonne...
CTGCCACCAGCTCAGCTCAACTCAATTTCAGCAAACACTAGGCGTCAGCACGATTGATCTGCGCATAGATGTTGGCGATGTTACGTGCGTCATCGCTGCCCCGGTGGTGGGTTCCGGCAAGCTTCAGCCCTAACTGGCGAAGCGCCGCGTTCATTCCGAACTGCCTCTTGCTGCCGGTAGACCGCAACAGCTAGGCCTTTACCTTCGGATGCTTAAATGGTGGCGTCGGGATCTAATGAAACGCGCAGTCCTGCTTGAGCTAGTTCAGGTCATACGCACCCCATGAGCCGAGAACGGGCGACCCGCAGGATTCGAACCAGACCAGAGACGCGGAGAATGCCTTCGCAAAAACCGGCGCGGCATCGACACCCAGCTGCTTAATGGTTGTCATGCTGGTGCAAAACTCGGTTAAATTCAGGTCTCGCACAGCCCTAAAGGTCGGAAACTCGTTTAAAGCGGTATAACTTCCAGGAGCCACCAGCACGGCGCCGATCTCAATGATCTCCATTTCGTGTCTGGGAACTGTCCCGCTGTCACAGCAGGTTGCTTCCTGGTCTACAATTACTGTTTTGCTTATTCTTCTTCGTTGGTTAGCAGGCGGGACAGGTCGGATTCGAGATCTTGCACGGCACGCCCTGATAGCCGAGGCGCTCCACCCTAGCCCATCGAGCCGCCCCCGCCCCCCGATTTCCATCCGGAGCGGCTACGTTGGATTATCCCTACGGGATACCAGAGAATTTCACGGCTCCCCTTCCCGGAGGGGTGCCAGAAAGAAGGCACCCGATGACTACGTCCTGGCGACAAACGAAACCCATACCGTGCGTGAGTTTGTCGATCTGGCATTTCGTGAACTCGGGATGGAGTTAGAGTTTGTCGGAGAAGGTGTGGAAGAAAAGGGAATCGACCGGCGCAGCGGCAAAGTGCGCGTCGCCTTGAATCCTTGCTATTTCCGCCCTACGGAAGTAGAATTTTCTCATTGGCAATCCGGCCAAGGCCAAGGCAGAACTTGGCTCGGAACCCAACACTAAATTCTCCGAACTGGTCGCTATCATGACGCAGTCGGATCTGGCACTCATTGGAAAACAAAGCGAATGAAAATTGCAGAGAATACCCGAGTTTATGTCGCTGGTCATCGTGGCATGGTCGGTGGCGCCGTCGTACGTCGCCTCCAAAAGGCAGGCTGCACTACGATAATCACGCGCACGCGTCAGGAACTCGACCTGCTCGATGACCGGGCTGTGGCGCAGTTCTACCAGGACGAAAAGCCGGAAGTTGCGGTCATCGCAGCAGCTCGGGTCGGGGGGATAATGGCCAACAGTACGTATCCTGCGGAGTTCGCACGGGAAAACCTCGCGATTGCGCTCAACACCATCCACCGTGCCTATGAGGCCGGCGTGAAGCGCCTGCTGTTCCTCGGCAGCTCCTGCATCTACCCCAAGGAAGCGCCGCAGCCCATCGAAGAGGAGTCATTGCTCACCTCTCCGTTGGAGGCGACCAATGAGGCCTACGCCATTGCGAAGATCGCAGGGATGAAGCTGTGTCAGTTCTATCGCAGCCAGTATGGCGTCTGCTATCATGCCTGCATGCCGACCAATCTCTATGGCCCGGGCGATAACTATCACCCGGAGAACAGCCACGTGCTGCCGGCCCTGATGCGGCGCATCCACGAAGCAAAGGAGTCTGGCGCCAGTGAGGTCTTGGTCTGGGGCACCGGAACACCGCGACGCGAGTTCATGCACGTGGATGATCTGTCGGAGGCGATCTTCACCCTGCTTCAAACCGAAGATCCGCCAGATTGGGTAAACCTGGGTAGCGGTGCTGATGTCTCAATCGGCGAGCTCGCGTTGTTGATCAAGGACGCGGTAGGCTTTGAAGGCGAGATTAGCTTCGACACCGAGAAGCCCGATGGCACCATGCGGAAGCTGATGGACAACACCAAGATTTTTGCAACTGGCTGGAAGCCCCAGATCCCGCTGCAGGCAGGAATCGAGCGCACCTATCAGGAGTTTCTCGCTGGCTTGGAGAGCGGAGAAATTCGAATTCGCTAAATGCCGGGCTACTGGATCAGCTTGAATGCCTCGGTGATGTGTGTAAGGTTCCGTATTGCAAACTAAAATCATGGGAGAAACGGCATGACTGAGACAATCAAGAATTTCGCGCTGGACAAAGGGTATGGAGTCGCCACAGCGATACTTGTCCTAATTATTGGCGGCATGGTAATAGGCTGGGCTTTGACCCAATGCAGAAAGGCGATGGATCACTCGGACAGGTTCGACGAGCTGTTGAAATCGCTCTGCATGAGTGTCCTGCATAAAGTGCTGTGGATCATGGTGCTTATGGTTGCGTTGCGGCAACTGGGCGTAGACATGGCCCCCTTTATCACCGGCCTGGGTGTATCCGGCTTCATTCTTGGCTTCGCCTTCAAAGATGCGCTCGGTAATCTGGCCGCTGGCGTCATGATCTCGATCAACCGGCCATTTAGAATCGGTGATCTGATCGAGACCGCCGGACAGCTGGGCGTCGTGACCGCACTGGATCTGATGGCTACCAGTATGAAAACCGGCGACAACAAGAAGATCATTATCCCCAACAACTCCATCTGGGGTGGGGCAATTACCAACCACAGCGCAAACGACACGCGCCGCGTCGATATGGTCGTAGGGATTGCTTATGGCGCCAATATCAATCAAGCGAAGGAAACTATTTCTGAGACCTTGAAGACCATCGCTCCGATCCTGTCCGCCCCTGCGCCAGTCATTGAAGTGGTCCAGATGGCCGATTCATCGGTGAACTTGGTCGTGCGCCCTTGGTGCAAGACACCAGATTATTGGGCGGTTCATTTCGAGGCCCACCAGAAGCTAAAAGAAGCGCTGGACAAAGCCGGAATCGAGATCCCGTTTCCACAACTGGATGTGCACACAGCGGCCTAAGCTGGCGGCACCTCCTCCCCCGGGGGCTCCCTGCCTCGCGCAGTTAGTTCCCGGCGGGAACTCTGCCCGCCACTAGCGGCCTATGCGATCGCCAGGACTTGCAAGCACTCGCGAAACAGGAAATGGTATATCAGGCAAGTAACCGGGAGTAGAGCGATGAAGACAGAGTTCACGTAATGGCGGGAATCTCCTGTTGAATGTCGACTTTGTCCCCACCGTTCTGGATATCTGCGGCTTATCGCCACCGGCCGGGGCGCAGATCGACGGACTCTCTCTGCTGCCACACCTCACTGGCAAGGCAGACAGCGCTCGCGACGACCTCTACTTCGAGTATGGCTTCTCACGAGCTGTCCGGTTCGGCTCCTGGAAGTACATCGCCGTGCGCTACACGCAGGACCACTACGAGCGCATGAAGGCTGGCGACCTCACCGAGGCACCCAACCTCAATGACCTACGCCTGCAGGACTAGGGCTACATCAACGTCCATGCCTTCGCCCATTGCCTCGAGCCGGAGCAGCTCTACGACCTCGCTGCCGATCCCTGCGAAACCAAAAACTTAGCAGCGGCCCCCGAACATCAGAGCGTATTGCAGATGATGAAGGAGCGCCTGAAGGCCCACACGGACTGCTTCAGCCACCCATTCCCGGCAGACGCCGATCCGTTTCACTGCAGCGCGGAGTTTGACCAGCGAATCGCCAATACCGAGGCGATCGGCGTCGACCACATCCCGTGGTATCACAACGCCAACACAAGCGCCCGGGTCTGGCCTCCGAAGCTATCCTGAAAATCCTCAATTATTATCCAACAGCCCACAATGGACCAGCACCATGATCACGGGCGCGCTGGGATCACCGCTCTGCCATTACCGCGCCAAGGGTCGATCAACAGCCTGGCAAACCAGACGTCTCCGAATGTATCGGCATTGCATGGCGTGAGCCGCAACTCCTGGCAGCCTGTCGAATCGAAACGAATCAGCCCAGCGCGCACTTCTCGATAGCGAAGGCGACTCCGCCGTCCGTGTGCCGCATGGTCGGACATGCCGGTCTCAAGCGCGACGAACTGCAACTGGTCATCGGCCGACTTGAGTAACCATTCGGAGCCCTCCGCGGCCACATCGCACGCGTACTCGAGGATCACCAAGTAGAGCCCTGCCTCGAGGACATCCACCTGCCACGACGCGTAGGAGTCCGGGCTCTCCCAGTCCTTCAGATTCTGCTGTGCCTTCCATTCGCCGAAGGTCTCCATCCACCTGAGCTCCTCCAACGAAACGCCATGCGTAGTCTGCGCGTACTCCGCTGGGACATTCAAGGCATGCTCCCCGTCGATGATGAGTTCCTCGTGCAGAGCCTTGGGTTCGCCCTTGCAGGCCACCTGAATCACGGTGCCGATTGCAGCACGTTCCCACTCTGGGAGATCGATGGTAACCAGATCACGTTTCTGGGTAAAGGGGATAGGGACGTCATTGCGCAAGAACGTCACACTTTTGACAATGCTTCCCATGGCGGCCAATGTCAGTCGACCGCTGGCGGGGCGTCTGAATATGTGCAGGTAGAGGTTGTCCCCCTTCGTCGTGCAATCACCCCAGCTGAACGGTGGAAACGGCGATGGCCCAGTTCCATAGATGGCCTCGCCATGCCCGCGGATCCAATCACCAGCCTCTGTCAGGCTGGTGCAGGCTTCCTCGGGAATGTCGCCATTACCATCAGGTCCCACATTGAGCATCAGGCGGCAGCCGCGCGCAGCAACCCGCACCAGCGAATGAGCAATTCTGGCTGGTGACTTCCAATGGGTGTCATAGTAGGCGTAGGCCCAAGAGTTGTTGGTGGTGTCGACGCACTCATAGGCACCGCCATCTGTGGGAGTCTTGGTCGGGAGCTCCATGTCCCCCAGCCCGGAATAGTCTCCCAGCCCGTTCCCGACTCGACTGTTTACCAAACAGTCCGGCTGCAACTCGTGCACCAGGTCGACCAAACGCTGCGAATAGCTTGCCGCCATCCCACCCGGTGTGTCGAACCAAACGAGATCGATCGGGCCGTAGCCGGTCAGCAATTCCGTCAACTGCGGCACGACCTTGTCGTCGAAATAGCGAGCAAAATCCGGGTCGCGATCCGCGGGCGGGCAGAACGTGGACCCGCCATCAGGCTCAGTCCAATCCATATTCTGCGAGTAATACAACCCCAGCGCAATCCCTTCCTCCGCGCAAGCATCTGCCAGTTCGCGCAGCGGATCTCGTTTAAACGGCGTCGCCTTTGTAATCGTGAAGTCGCTCACCTTCGAATCGAACATCGCGAAGCCTTCGTGGTGCTTCGACGTGATCACGATACAGCGCATCCCGGCATCCTTTGCCAGCTTCACAATCTTCTTAGCATCGAATCCGACCGGATTGAAGTCCTTGGCCAGTGCCTTGTACTCATCCACGGGAATACCAGCCATGGCAGGATGCATGATCCATTCCCCAATCCCATAGTGAGTCTTCCCTTTCCATGCTCCGCCGAGCGTCGAATAGAGCCCCCAGTGGATAAACATCGCATACTTTTCATCCACAAAACGCTGAAGACGGGGATTATCGCAGGTCGCTGTGCTAGATTGATCGCCCCAGAGTTCATCCATTTCGCCAGCACTTTGCTTGGCTACATCAGACTTGTTTGCTGAGCTTGTCATTGATCGGTCCGTTCTGCTAAAATTAGGTATGTAAAGTGTCTTGATGGCTGGGGCGTACGTCGGCATTTTCGCGAGACTAGAGTCCCCGGGCCCGCGAACCTTAGTCTGTGCCCGCGATCGAAACCAGTGGATAAATGATAAATCCCCGGTCGTTTAGGGCCTGGCCGGAGCCCCCCCTCTCCCCAGCTTGGGAACGTAGTGACCTCTTACAGCACGAGTCATCCCACTATTGTTCTTGCATGTTTGCCGCTACGCTGCCCCCTGCAAGGAGCCCGTCTCCCTGAGGTCGGCTCGCGGGCTGTTCTTCCCCAACTGGACAGAGCTCTAAAACCCGTCTGAGCAGCCCCCACTCGACGGATTCAGACCGACTCAGCGGGTAAGCGGTTCGCCGCTCACATAGAACCAGCGCTTGTTGCGTCGGCAAAATTGTGAATGCTCGCTTAATTCGCCGACTTGGCCAGCGGCGACATAGCTCGCCGTGAAGCTGACGAAGCCGACGTTGCCCTTCTGCTGTGCATGGTGGACGACCAGCCCAAGCCACCGCTGCTGATCAATTCCTACCGCTAGATCGCGACGTAACTCTCCTGGCGACGGGTGCCGGTGCGTTCGGACCAGGTAGTCGAGATCTCGCAGGACAAACGCGGTATAGCGAGAACGCATGAGCGCCTCCACACCAGTGGCGTTGGAAGTCCCAGCGATGAGCGGACCACAGCAAGCGCCAAATGTCTTGCCGGAACCACAAGGACAGGCGGCGCTTGATTCTGAGTCGGGTTTCTGGTCAGTAATCGACATGCCGGAAACACTACCTGTTTTGGAATTCTGGTCAAGCCTAGAAGTCTGTCTCCCTTTCTCTTGGTTTGGCAGTCGCCCGCTGCACAAGCTGGGCGGGCGAGCCGCTCCGCCTTTGTCTGTGCGGCGCGGGGCAGGCGGGGCACCTGCGCTCCCAGCGAATGGGAGGGTCCGTTTGGGTCTGCCTACGGTGACCCCTTCAAAATCGTAATCGTGCCGTTCGTAGCTCGTGGATAAAACTCCCGTCGTCGCGAGAACGACCAATTTCGAGGCAACTTGTGGCCTGTTTTCGCAAAGCTCAAGTTATGCCTACCGTGTGCGGAGTCTGGCTGCAGTTGCCCGAAAGGCGTATTCAAAGCAGACGCGAGTTTATCGACGTGCTGCTAAGGCGTAGACGATGTCGCCCCTGCCGGGATAGAGCGGGGTGTTGCGCCAGCGACGCGCCTTCGGTTTGTACCACAGCGGGCGGAAAATGAGGCCCGAGGCTTCGAGCACCTCGGCTACGGCCGGGCGTGCCAGGGCGGAGTGCCGACGACACCAAAGTAGTTCCAGCCCACAAGCGGCAAGGAAGTCCGTCAAAACTCGGCCGGAGCCTTGCTGCCTTCAATCACGAGCTCGCGCCATTGCCTCGAATGGCGGAGCGAGTTCCGCCGGGACTGAATCCACGCCGTCCAACCGCGAATTTGGCAGCAGTGGAGGCGGAGACAATAAATCCGACTGAGTCACGACTGGGACGACGGGCATCGCCACCAGATTCCAGCAGCGATACAAGGTCATCAGAAATGCGGTCAGCGTGTAGCGAATGACAAACTCTCTCTGCCCCACAGAATCCGCAGTGAGCGTGCTTTTGGCAGCCATTTCGAGTCTAACCCAGTGGCCAGATCGCTAAGAAAGAGCCCGCTTTCTGGGGCTGCATGCAGATTCCAGCTGCGGGTGACGGGGCCGGGGCAAAGCGAGCATCCACGGCCAGGGTCCAAATGCCGCCTGGGGTCTCTGCCAGAGTCCACTCCTGATAGCGCTTGACGGCGGCCACGAATGCGGCGAGACCGACATGATCCTGTCCAGCTGGCAAAGCTGGGCAGCGCGGTTACTTCGGCGGGATCGTGGCGCGGGGCGACGGTCACTGTGAACTCCGTCACGGCGAGGTCGCCGCCGTCGTCGGTGACGCTTAGGTATAAGCGATCCTCGTCATTGTCGCCTAGAGCAGGCGTTAGCGCTCTCGTAGACGCCCATATCGAAGGGGCCAATGCGCCGTGGCAGGCCGTCGAAATCGGTGCGAAGGTTGCCTGGCAGGTCCTCGCTGTTACCAGCGGCGATCGCCGGGCTGTCGGCCGCGAGATGAAAGCTGTTTTCAAAGCGCAGGTCAAGGTCGCCGTCGCTGCTGAGTTCAATGAGAGCGAATTCGGAGTGAGGTCGGCCGGGAAATTCACTTGCAGCTCGAAGGCGCCGACGTCGAAAGCGAGGCCGCTAAGATGGCGGCAGACGCAAGGTCGGCGGCCGTGCTGACTGCGGCGCTGTCGCCACGGTCGATCCCGGTGGCGGCGGGCTACGGTCGGTAGTTCTCGTCGCGGCGGGGGCGCACGTCGAGCACGGCGTCGACGCCCGTGGGGCATTGAGCGCGTCCGCGCCGATAGTATTGCATCAAGTTGTCTTCGAAGTCGAACTGGTTGCCATAAAACAGTGCAGTGCGACATCGTGGTGAATTCGCCTTGGATGGCGGTGGGGATGTTGGAGACAAAGATGGAGTTGAGCAGGTCGACTGTGTCATCATGCTGGCTGAGGCCAATGCTCAGGGCGCTGCTGCCAACCGTGTGCGCAGCCACGGTGCAGTTGGCCAGTTGGAAGTTGTCCAAGCAGGAGATATCGAACCAGATGGCGGCGCAGGTCGTGCCAGCCTGGTTGCGGTCGAGTACGGAGTTATTGACCACAAGATCGCCACTGGTGCGGGAGATGGCGCCGCCGTGGTCTGAGGGGATATTGCCGCGGATAATGCCGCGCTCGGGCGTGAACGGCGAGTCAGCGGTGAGGTAACAGCCGGCGCCGACATGTGCTCTATCTTCGGCTGTGGTGCTGTTGTAGCCGGTTAATGTGCAGAGCGTGCCGGTGAAGACCCCGCAGCCGGAGCCACCGACATTGTTGCAACGTTCGCAACAGCGAATGGTCAGGCTGCTGTCCACGAGCTGCGGTTTCCACCCTCGACAGCGGTTGCCTTGGCGTAGTTTATTTGCCTAGCAAAGCAATTGCAGGCGAGGACTGCCAGCAGGCACGCCCTCCATTTCTCGACTCTTAGCGCGTTCCTGGCGCAACTCCTCGACGTAACGCCATGATCCTAGCGTTTTATTTAGAGGAACACTAGCGTTCTCGCACAGCCGCGGCCATCTGCGCCGTCGTCCTAACGGGGTACCGACCACAGAGCTATCAGCTTCCGGAGCATGATGACTTCCCAAGAGGGCCACCGCGCGGGGGTTGGGAGCAATTGTCGCGACTTGGCCGCTCGCACTGGCGTAAACTCGCCGGATTGAGTTATCTTAGCGGGCTTAACACGCGTTTGCGACCTTGTCGGAGAGATGCAAGAGAGCGGCACCGGGCGCGTAGTACACGTGGTGATACCTAGGAGTCTTCGTGAGTCGGATAGTAGATATGGGGAAGCGTTTAATCGTACTGGCGGTTGCGGTTGGTTTGTGCGCGACGTCGTTTGGGGCCGATCTAGAAGTCGATGCGGGCTCGTATGCGATCGAGCCTGGACAGACCGTTCGAATCAATGTGGCGGTCACGAATGTCGATGAACTGGCGTCGCTGAGAATCAAGCTCAAGCATGATCCGGCGCTGTTGGAGTTTGACGCTGCGTTTGGCGTTCAACCCTCGATCCGCGTCACGACGAGTGAGTCTTTTGGGCCAGATGACAGCGGCGTGTTGACGTTTCTGTCTGAGTCGCTGCTTGGCGACACAACGGTGGGGGCCGGAAGCGGGACGCTGTTCTCGTACCAACTTGTGGGACTTGCCCGGGGCTTGTCGGCCCTCACGTTTACCGAAGTGGCTGCGGCAGATGCCGCGGCTAACGAACTTGGCCCAGGCGAGATCAGCGCTGCGACGGATAACCAGGTGGACCTGGGGATCGGGGATGTGGGATTCGCACCCGCCGGTGGTTCGTACGCGACCTCGCAGGATGTGGTGATTTCCAGCGAAGGCAGTCTGGGCCTATTCTACACGACCGACGGCAGCGAGCCGACGACGAGTTCGACGGCGTATGCCGGGCCAGTAACTTTGGGCGGCCCGGACGGGACCGCGATCACACTCCGGGCGCTAGCAACAGCGGCCAGTGGCGCGAACAAGGCCGCGCAGGCGGACTACCTATTCGACTCGACCCAGCCACAGGCAGAAGTCACGCTGGCGGCAGGCCAGACGCAAGTGACGGACGCGGGACCGGTGGTTTTTGCAGTGACGTTTACTGATGGCGTGACTGGCTTTACTCAGAGCGATATCACAGTCGGTGGCACCGCTGGTGCAGACACCGCAACCGTGACTGGTGGCCCGCTGGCGTTCAGTGTTTCGGTGTCGGGGATGAGCCAGGATGGCACGGTGAGTATCACAGTGCCGCCCGGAGCTGGCCAGGACACAGATACGGGGGTGGATAGTGCCACGCCGACTGATTCGGCAGGAGATGTGGTTTTCGACCAAACCCCAGCCACCTCGACGGTGACGACGGCGGGCGCCCAGGGGGCGCAGACCTGGCCGGAGCATATCTCGGGAACTGCGGCGGACGCTGTGAGCGGCGTGGCAAGCGTCACCGTGATTCTGCTCCGCAATGATTTCCTGTACTGGAATGGAAGCACTTGGGTCGGTCAGATTACGGAGCTGACGGCGACGGGCACGGAGAACTGGACGCTTGCGATCTCCGCAGCGGCTCTTTCCGGGGGAACGAACTATCAAATACAGGCGCGCGCGATCGACGCGGCAGGCAATGAGCAGGTGACCCCCACAACGAATGCGTTCTCGTTCGATACGAGCCCACCCAATGTGAGTTTCACGATTGGCTCAGGAGACCCGGTGGCGACCAATTCCGTATCTGTAACACTGGCGATTGCCCCAGATGGGGATGCAACACATATGCGATTCGCTAACGACGATGGCCCGTTGCAGCTGATCGAAGATATCGGCACCTCGCTGAGCTGGACGCTGGCACAGGCTGAGGGGCCCCGGACGGTGCGGGGGGTGTTTATCGATGCTTCGGGCAATGAACAGGAAACGGAAGACACGATTGTGCTAGATCTAACGCCACCGACCTGCTCACTGAATCTTGAAGATCGGTCTTACGGGCCCAATAGCTGGCCCAACGTCATCACGGTGACGGCAGTGGACGCGATCACCAGCGTCGAGACCTCGGTGATTACGATTCAGCGTGCAAGCGATGGGTTTTACTTGGGATTTTCAGGCTGGAGCCCGTTTTCGAGCGAGATCAACGCCGTAAACCCGATTCCATTTGCTTCGGCCTCGTTGACGCACGGGGACACGTATACGATCAATGCCACGGTCACCGACTCCGTGGGCTTCGAAGGAACCTGCAGCGTGACCTTCTCCTATGACAGCGTGGCCCCGAGTGGTAATTTTACGATCGGCGTCGGCAACCCTGACTACGTGAACACGCAGAGTCCGACGCTGGACCTCTTGCTCACCGGGGCCGATGAGATGCGGCTTAAGAACGACGGCGACTTGGACTTCCCGGAGGAGTGGCAGGCGTTTGTGCCACAGCTGGTCTGGGACTTGAAGAATCGGGATGGAAACCGCTCGGTGGACGCGGAGTTTCGCGATGAAGCTGGCAACACCTTGGCGGGGCTGAGCGATGGCGTGATTCTGGATCGGATCGAGCCGCAGGTGACCTTTACGATTGGCCTGGACGCGCCCGCTTTCAGCAACACCCGTGACGTGCAGCTGCAAGCGCTCAGTGCCGATACTGCGGACATGCGCTTTTACAATGATGGCATCACCCCGGGTGAATGGAGCGACTTTTCTCCGATCTCCGACTGGATGCTTACGGCTGGAGATGGCGCCAAAACGGTACGCGGCGAGTTCAAGGACTTGGCGGGCAATGTTTCGGCACTGAGTGACACAATCGAGCTGGATGAGACACCTCCCGAGGGGTCGTTCTCAATCGCCGATGGGGCGCTCTATTTGGAAACGAACGTGACCACGCTGGCAATGACTGTGTCCGGCGCGGCGGAAATGCGCTTTCATAATGAAGGCGTGAGCTTCCCGGCCGAATGGACCGCTTATGCGGATACACAGGCCTGGACGCTGCCGGACGAGGACGGCATACGCACCGTATCCGCGCAGTTTCGC
>Ga0115566_10004055_pt1 | contig 11715 bp, 10 predicted proteins | sample COGITO_mtgs_1204_3_FD_87173 | JGI IMG/M metagenome (GOLD analysis project Ga0115566, IMG submission 87173) | Pelagic marine microbial communities from North Sea - COGITO_mtgs_120405 | ecosystem: Environmental > Aquatic > Marine > Epipelagic | place: Germany:Helgoland, sampling site Kabeltonne...
AAAGCCATCTTACTGAGAAAAGCGAAGCCTTTCTGGTTATCAGTTTCCTCGACTCGAACCTAACATATGGCTATCACACCTTGGAACTGCATAAAATGGCTAAACATGACGGCCAAGCTCGGCAGCTTTCCGCTTACTTGCGCAAACCGGCAGACCTTCCGCCATCGGGATACATGGAGGCGTATTTATGGTATAAAAAGGGGAAAGGAAGCTTGAAGGTGAACGGACTTGCCATCGAACAATTGGATTGCCCGCGCGTGACCACCGATTATCTCACCCACTGATATTCAACAAACTCGTTGGCGTCCTGCTGGTTGAATTTCACCAAACCTTGACCCAAAACGAAATAGCGTTTGCTAATCGCCTGAATGGTTGTGTCGCTGCGATCATCCGGAAAAGTGAGTTTGATGGACTCATTGGATGTTAAAACCAAACAGTCTTTTCCACTCGCATCTAACGAATCAATTTGCTGTAGTTCATACCTCAAAATGGCCTTTACGGACATCGTCACATCTTTATCGGCTTCAAAGGTGAACAGGGCTTCGAAGGCGTGGTTGGTGTCGCTGGTCTGGTAAATCCGCTTGTTTAAAAACTCAGCTTCAATCTCGTTTACCTCTTTGAACCTTCCAATTTCGAAGAAGGACTGCTTTACGAATTCAATTCGGTTGGTTCGACTATATCGCTCAACGCTCCTGTTAATGGGCAGGGAATCTGGCCTGAGCCAGGTAAACTCAAATTCGGTAACCGTGTCGGAAAGTGCCCGGATTTGCTGTCGCAATAAGATGCTTGATTCAGGACCTTCGTTTTTTGGTTGATAAATCCGGATGGAGTCCGAGTCAACGTTTGTCCATTTTACATAGTCGCTGAGGAGATAAGGTTCTGCTTTATCGCCTTGGCAGGATGCGCCAGAAAGCAAGGTCAAAAGTGGTATTAACAAGAGAATTGATGCGTATGCTTTGCTTGATGTCATGCTTAGTTGCTGTTGGTTTGAAATAGGTGGCGTATGGTATCGGAATGCCCTTGGCTTTGATCTGATTTAATGAATTCGCCTATCATTTTCGAGACTCGAACGGCATCCGGACCAAACAAGTGATTTCCATCGGGACATAAAAATTGATCGGCAATGGGATAAAAGTCTATAAACCCAACCCCATGGTTTTCGGACAATTCGACCATCATTTCCTTAAAATTCGGAGCGTATTCTTCTTCCAAAGCAATCATTTCCTCGGAAATGGGAAGACGCACTAAATAGACTTTGCCTTGGCCATTTAGGGTTGTAATTAAATTGTTAAGCGATTGAAGGCGTGTGGCAGAAAGCGTGTCTGCGTATAAATGCTCCTTTTTGTAGTATTCGATTTTAGCATTCTGATGCTTTTTAATGAAGGCTTCGGACGGCTTTTTTCCTTCGTTGTCCTCCAAGTGTTTTTTCACCTTTATCGGAAGGAAAAGGGAATAATAGGGGTTGGAATAGTGATTTAGGAAATAGCGGTATTCGGGCAGCGCTTGAGTTGGGTCGAAGTCAATAAACGTCCCGTTTTCTTGGAAAAAGGTGCTATCGTCCTGCGTCCCTTTTTTAGAGGAAAGCGCCCATGGATCAACGCATAAAACGAAGACATTGTCATCGCCTTTTTTGATGTGGTTCAGAATACTTTGTGTGTATTTTGGTCCGTAGGGACTTGCGCCCAGATGAAAGGCATAATTGAAAAATGGAGCAGCCGATGGATTTACGGAGCTCATCGCGACAGCATCTAGCATGGCCGCGCGACTGGTTCCTAGTATCATCGACTCATGTTGGCCGCCAAAAATTTTCTGATAGGCCACTTCGGAGGACTGAACCGATTTACCGCGTTCTAAAATACCCCAAAAGACTAAGGAAGAAGCCAATACCAACAATATGATTTGAATTCCTCTAGCCATTAGAATTGAAAATAGATGAATTGGTTTTGGGTAAAGACTCCGAACAGCATGATGAAGACAATTGAGATAAACCAAGCTAGGAAAGTGGCGTTGTCGCCCTTAAAAGCTATGCCTTTGGGCCAATGAAATTCAAACAAAAGGAGGGATGGAATAAAAATTAAACTCAACCAAAAGTCACCGATGGACGATTGTAGGTTGATTCGCCCAAAGTCAAGGTTAAATCGATTAGCCGCATTCGAAGGATCGAATAACACTGATTTCAGCTGATAAACTACGTCCGAAACAAAGCTCATATCGACATGCATAAGATGCTCTACCACGAAAAAGGCATCGGCTAGGCTGTTGGCTCGGAAAAAGATCCAAGCAAAACACACGACCAAAAACGTAAACCCGACTTCAAAGCTGGCGAGCAACTTTGGTGCATTCGGTTTCGGAAAAAACCTAGATTTTAGGTTTTGATAACGCATGCCTAAAAGGAGGAAAACTCCGTGAATGCCGCCCCAAATAATGAAAGTCCAATTGGCGCCATGCCAAAACCCACTTACCAAAAAGACGATCATAATGTTGCGGTAAAACTTCGATTGACCGGTGCGATTTCCACCGAGCGGTATGTAAACATAATCGCGAAACCAAGTGGAAAGCGAAATATGCCATCTGCTCCAAAATTCTCGGATGTCTTTGGATAGATAAGGACTTCTGAAGTTTTCCATCAGGTCCACGCCAAACATGCGAGCAATGCCGATAGCAATGTCCGAATAGCCTGAGAAGTCGCAATAAATCTGAAAGGCGAAAAACAGGGTGGCTATCGACAGCATAAAACCGTCAAACGAAGTGACATCGTTGTAGATTGGGTTAACAAAAAGGGCTAGACGGTCGGCTATGACGAGCTTTTTTATCAGGCCAAATAAAACCCGTGTGAACCCTTGTTTGAAATTGTCCCATCGCAAATCAGCATGAACGCGTAATTGATCAATCAAATGGCTCGCTCGTTCTATGGGGCCGGCCACTAACTGCGGAAAAAACGATACAAAAAGGGCGAAAAGCTTAAAGTCTTTTTCGGGTTGTAACTTGCCATAGTAGATGTCTATGGTATAAGAAAGGGTTTGAAACGTGTAAAACGAAATGCCCATCGGTAGCAGGAAATCGGAGTAGGGCACGAGGTAGTTTAACCCGAGTAAATGGAAGACGGAGTCGAGCTCTGTATTGAAAAAGTTGAAATACTTGAAAAAGAAGAGCAAACCCAAGTTCGTGGACAGGCTCAACCATAAAAAGCGTTTTCTTCCTTTTGCACCAATGGGCAATTCACCCAATTTTCGGCCAGCGTAATAATCAATCGCAGTAGAAACGAGAATGAGTCCGAGATAATGCCAATTCCACCATCCGATGAAAAAATAGCTCGCGAAAAGCAGTAAATACCTTCGTTGCCCCTTCAAAAGGAAATACCCTAATAAAACTAGGGGGAGGAAAACCAAAAATTCAATGGAATTGAAGAGCATTTAGGCGCGAACTAGGCGAATGATGGAACGATTTGGTGAGGTGACAAACTTATCGAATACCAACTGTGATGCGAACTAGGATTTTAAAGCAACACAAAAATCGCAAATGCCGCAGTTTTTAGATTTTTCCTCACCAAAATATTCGACTAACATGCGACTTCGGCATTTTGATGTGGATTCAGCATAGTGCAGCATGGCTTCTGCTTTTTCGCTGATGACGTGTTTACGCAGGGTATAATGTTCTTCAGATATGCGCACATTTTTAGCATCCAATCGCTCTTCGAGATAAGTGATTCTAGGCAAATTCGTAGCCTTCTTATATTGAATTAATTCCGCTTGGCTTAGGTGATCAAGACCAGATTCAACTCGCGTTTTTGGCCATTTGAGCCGTTTGGCCAGGGTCCATTCGCTGATACGAACATCTTCATCAAAAAGCCGCGTATGCGATCGCAACAAAGCATCAATGAGCCGTTCCAAATTCTTATTGTTCAGCTTAAATTGATAGAGCTCCTCGTTGCTGCAATTGATTTTAACGGTAGAGTGTAAATCACGTGTTTCATCGAGGCTTATGTAACCTTCTCGTTCTAAGAACTTAATGCTCTGCACTATTACCCGTTCATTCAGGTTGTAATGCTCGGCAAGTTTCTCAAAATCGATGGGAAATGACTCTTCCTTCCCGCTGCCTATGGCGAGTTGAAGGTGTGAACCGATGGCCGCATAAACGCGTTTAATCTCTGGTTTTTCGGGAAAAGACTGTTCGATTTTCTCTTGAAGCTTCACCAAGTCCTTTTTGGTTAAAATGGCGACAGCGAAAGCCTTCTTACCATCACGACCCGCTCTACCGCATTCTTGATAATAGTTTTCGAGCGTATCAGGCAAGTCGTAGTGCAATACAAACCGCACGTTCGATTTGTCGATGCCCATTCCAAACGCATTGGTGGCCGTAATAATGCTTGTGCGCCCACTCATCCAGTCTTCTTGCTTCTTGTTTCGGGTTTCGGCATCTAGGCCAGCGTGATAAAAATCAATGCTCAATCCTCGCTTGCGAAGTTCTCGCGTCACCCGTTCCGTTCCTTTTCGGCTACGGGTGTAGATGATGCCACAACCCTTTAATTTCTTGGCAATCTGTTCAGTTTTCCCGAGTTTATCTTCGTCCCAATTGATGAAATAGGCCAGATTCTCGCGTGCAAAGCTTTTGGTGTGGACGTTTGGTTTTTTAAACTTCAGTTTATCCTGAATGTCTTTGACAACAAGCGGGGTGGCACTTGCCGTCAAGGCAATGACCGGAACCTTTGGGTGCAGGCTTCGGATTTCTGCGATTTTCAAATAGGGCGGTCGAAAATCATAACCCCATTCACTGATGCAATGGGCTTCATCCACGGCTATTAAATTGACCTTCATCATCGCGATGCGTGTTTTTGCAATGTCCGTCAAGAGTCGTTCGGGAGATAGATAGAGAAACTTGATTTTCCCATAAACGCATCGATCGAATAGGGCGTCAACTTCCTTGTGATTGTACTCGGATGTGATGCACAGCGCCTCAATATCTCGTGATTTAAGGTTGGCTACTTGATCTTTCATCAAGGCGATCAATGGAGAAACAACAATGCAAATGCCTTCCATCATCATAGCCGGCACTTGAAAACAAATTGATTTGCCACCACCAGTAGGAAGTAGGGCTAACGTGTCCTTTCCATCAAGAATGGAGTTAATAATATCCTCTTGTTTGGATCGAAACGCTTCGTGCCCCCAATACTTTTTCAGTATGGTTAATGAGTCGCTCACTCGATTCTGAAGACAGGATAAATCATGTGATGCTCTCGCTCATAATGATCGCTGTTTTTGTAGAGGTAATAGAGCTGCGGCATAGGGCTCATGGTGAAACTTGGATCGCTCTTTTTCATTTCCTCAAATGACTTTTTTATTCCTTCGTCTTGCAGTAATTGCTGCGCCTCTTGGTCAAATACGTAGGCCGAAAACCATTCCTTCTGTTGTAAAATCTCATCGTAAAAATTCCAATTGAAATAACTGTCTGGAGCGCTAGGTTCTAACATTTCAACCATAAATCGCTTTTTAAGTTGATTCGTTTTTACCAGATAGTAGGAGTTGGCACGGAGTTTTTTGACCCAAAATTGCGTTTCGGTCTCCGTAGCGTAATGCAAATAATGTCCTTCGAAAGGTTGCTTTGAAGTTTGTTCTTTCACTATCTCATAAGCCGAAAGTTTCATGAGCGTGTCTTTCTTAATTAAGTCCATTTGCACGCCATTCCATCGCAAACGATCGACTACTTCGGGCCAAGCAGCTGGAACCAAATAATACGCTGGGGCTTCTACGGATTCGTTGGGTTTATAAGCTCCAAAATAGTTGATTTCCTTTTCCCAAGGCTGGTTTTCATCGTAATAGAGTTGTGGAAACCCAGTCACGCGGCTCGAATCATAATAGGCTTTGTATCCTTTAAACGGAAGTTTAGAAACCTGAGCCGAGTCGATACCCCATTCGAGGTGAAATTCGGTTTGGCTCATAGCCGCTTCCACGGCCTGCGCTCGAAGTGATTTGATTTTATTTCCCTGTTCGATGATTTCATCTGCTAACACGTGTAGAAAACGTTCGGTTGACCGCACACGTTGGTCAAACGGCTTAAGCATATGAGTTTCTGTAAGCAAACCAATGCTATGGTGAAGGGCGGCATATCCAGTTGAATAGCGGGGACTGTCGTTAAACGCAGCAAAACCAGAATCCGGTGAATCACCGTGAATGTTCACATAGGGAATCATTTCATCGCCCAAATCGGCCATGCCTTTAAATAAAGCTGGATTTAACTCAGCGCGCATAAAGTCAGATAAAGGTTTTCCTAGTTTGTCTGCTTGAGTCGAGAGATAAGTCATGGTATAAGGGTAATTGGCGCCATTACTGACATGAGTCTCTAAGTAGATATCCGGATCCCATGCCGAAAATATTTGATTAAAAGTCTGAGCATTTTTACTGTCGCACTTAGCGAAGTCTCGATTCAAGTCTAAGTTTCGGGCATTTCCACGAAACCCATAGGATTCAGGACCGTTTTGGTTAGAACGGCTGCAACAGTTTCGATCTAAGGCTCCTCCCACGTTATAAAAAGGAATGATCAAAATAATCATTTCGGCAAAGCGATCTTCAAAGTCGCTTCTGCTTAAAATTTCCCGAGCAAAAAGCATGGATGCGTCAATGCCATCGGGTTCGCCCGGATGAATGCCATTATTGATGAGCCAAATGGTTTTTCCCGATTGAGCAACTTTTTCCCTACTGAAATTTTTCCCTGCATTAATCACAACCATTTGCAAAGGCAACCCAGCATCCGTTTTACCTACGGCTTGCATACATACATAGGGCGAGCTTTCTTCCAGCTTTTGCCACCATGCAATGCCTTCTTCATAAGTCGCGGTCTCTTTACCACCTGAATTTTCAAAAGCGGTTGAAAGTTCACTAGAATCTAAAATGTCTGAGCATGCCGATAGGGCAAAGAGCATGCAACCGAGAATTAAATTGAATTTCATGAGGCTAAAGGAAATGATTTCAAGCACATCAGCAAGGGGATTGACTCAGAAGAAAATTTTAATATTGAACTCTAAACAACCACCTAAATCTTATGAAAGCACTAAAAATTATTGGAGGAGTAATTGTCCTTCTCATTCTGGTAGTGGTCGTGGCGTCCTTTGTGATGCCGACTCACTCGCATCTCGAACGCTCAGTTGAAATTGAAGCCCCGGCAGATTATGTTCTGTCGCATGTAAACAGTTTTGAGCAAATCAACCAATGGTCGCCATGGACGAAATTGGACCCTGAAATGACTTCTTCTATTGAAGGTGAAGACGGCACTGTTGGTGCAAAATACATCTGGAGCGGAAACGAAGACGTTGGGCAAGGTGAGCAGACGCTGACGGAAATCGCTTCCGACAAGGTAGTGTCAAGAATTCATTTCATCGCTCCATGGGAAGGTGAAGCGGATGCAACTATAACATTGGCAGAAAACGAAGGTAAAACAACTGTGACTTGGGCTTATGATGCGGAATCTTCCCGTCCAATGAACGTGATGATGGCCTTCATGGACATGGAGGAAATGCTTGGTCCAGATTACCAAAAAGGAATGGACAATCTAGCTGAAATGGTGAATACCAATAAGGCTGGCCGAAATGAGTTTGGCGGATTCACTATTACAGAGAGTGAATTGACTCCAAGGAATGTTGTAGGTGTGCGTGCCACGATAGCCATGGACGATCAAATGTCGGCTTTCTTCGAAAACGCTTTTGGAAAGTCGTTTGGAGCGGTAACCAAGGCTAAAGTTGAAATGAGTGGTCCTCCAACTGCGCTTTACTTTACTTGGGATGAAGCCAGCAAAACAACCGAAGTATTGGCTGGTGTTCCAGTAGGGGAAGGCGTTTCAATTAATGGTTTGGAAGGATTTAAAGTCGGAGGCAAAGTTTTGATGATAGACTATTTCGGTTCTTATGAAGGAATAGGCGATGCTCACATGGCTATGGAAGAATATATGAACTGGCACGGTGCCATGATGAGTGGTCCGGCAATTGAAGAATATGTAACCGATCCAACCACTGTAACCGATCCATCTCAGATCAACACAAAGATTTATTACCCAGTACAATAACGGAGATTATCGACTAAAAAAAGCGAACGTTTGTTCGCTTTTTTTTTGCCCGCGAATAGGGGTTTTGAACATGATTGTTGTCATAGATGTGGGAATCGATAGCGATCGGCTGAAGAGTTCGACTTACCTTTGCCGCCAAATAAGTAGAAAAAGTATTACATGAAGGAGATTGCAGAAAACGATACAATCGCATTACACTACAAAGGAACATTGAACAATGGAGAGCTTTTCGATTCGTCTGAAGGGCGTGATCCATTGCAGTTCGAAGTAGGAACAGGACAAGTCATCCCAGGTTTTGATAAAGCAGTAATTGGTATGAAAGTGGAAGAAAACAAAGTTTTCACCATTCCTGCTGATGAGGCTTATGGTCAAATGAATGAAGAATTGATCTATCAGGTTCCAAAAAACGCAATACCAGAAAGTCTAAATCCTACACCAGGACAACGACTCGTATCTAATTTAGAAGATGGCCGTCAAATTCCAGTTACAGTTACTGAGGTAACCGAGGAATCCATTACATTGGACGCAAATCATCCATTGGCGGGTAAAGATTTAACCTTCGACATCACTATCGTTTCGGTAGACTAATCGTTTTTTAATTAAAAGCTTGCAATTTGAATAAGGCAATTCCACGGTATAATAGACGCGACAAACAAGAGTTTGCACGTAACCTGAGATCTCGGGTAAACGAATATTTCGATAAGAATAAAATTGATCGTACAGGCGGAAGTCGTGCGCTATTGAAGGCTTTGACGATGTTCGCCATGTATTTCGGCCCATACACGTTTATGATGATTGTTCACGTTTCAGCGTGGCAATACATTTTACTCTCGGCCGTGATGGGAGTGGGAGTGGCAGGTATTGGTCTTGCTGTGATGCACGATGCCAATCACGGTTCTTTCTCTAGAAAAAAATGGGTAAATCAAGTGTTTGGTTATTCTTTGAATTTGATAGGTGGTAATTCGCTGTCTTGGAGAATTCAACATAATGTGCTACACCACAGTTTTACGAACGTGCGCGGATTGGATGAAGACTTAGAAGCAGGTAACATCATGCGTTTTACTCCGCATGAACCATGGAAGCCAAGACACCGATATCAATATATCTATGCGTGGTTCTTATACGCTTTTATGACGTTTAGTTGGGTCTTAATCAAAGACTTTAAACGTATTACGAAGTATAAAAACCTTGGATTATTGGAAGGGCAAAATGTTTCTTATGCAGCTGCTATCGCTACGTTGGTTGTGAGTAAAATTGTTTACTTAACATACATGATTGTGATTCCACTTACTATTGGTGGATATGGTGTTGGGATTGTAATTGCTGGATTCATGCTCTTACACCTTATGGGTGGTTTATTGCTTGCGATGATTTTCCAACCAGCACACATTATGGAAGACCACGATTTTATCGAAGAGGGTGCTCCAGCGCTAGAGCAGTGCTATGAAGCGCATCAATTGAGTACAACAAGCAATTTTGGTGCAGAGAATAAACTTTTAACGTGGTATTGTGGTGGTTTAAACTTTCAAGTTGAACATCATATTTTCCCAAGTATTAGCCATATTCATTACCCAGCGATTTCAAAAATTGTAAAAGCTACAGCTGAAGAGTTTGGTGTACCATATCGCAGCGTACCTACATTTGGCGAAGCCTTATCCATTCATCAACGGACGATGAAGAAGTTAAGTTTCCCAGAAACAAAAGGATCTATGGCTATGGCATAACGCCAACAACACTGAATGAAAAGCCCTTTTTAGGGCTTTTTTTTATTTCCCAGCGATACAGCTGATTTCAACGTTCACATGTTTAGGAAGTGTTTTAACCGCTACCGTCTCGCGTGCTGGAGGATTGGTCGTGAAGTATTTTCCATAAACATCGTTCACTTCAGAAAAGCTACTCATGTCGCTCAAGAAAATGGAGCATTTTAGAACATTTGAAAAGTCCATTCCAGCTTCATTTAATACACCTTTCAGGTTTTTCATAACCATTTCCGTTTCGGCCTTAATACTAGTTGTATCGATGTTGCCTGTTTCTGGGTCAATAGCAATTTGACCGCTCACAAAAAGCATGTCGCCATACATAATGGCTTGTGAATAGGGGCCAATCGGGGCTGGAGCATTCAAACTATTTATTACAGATTTCATAAGCATGTTGGATTTATGGGGTTAATTGGATAGGCTTATATTAATTGAATCGAACAAAGCCGAAATTTATGTCGGCTTATGTTGGTCAAAAATAGATTTTTGGTCTTCAGAAGTTTGATCGCATGCATGTACTAGTTATTGATAATTACGATTCGTTTACCTACAACCTTCTCCATTTATTGGAGGGGATGGATGTGTCGTTTCATGTTGTGCAAAATGATCAACTAGCTCAAATCGAATCGAGTGATTTCTCGCATCTGCTCATCTGTCCTGGTCCTGGGCTCCCCGAAGAGTTGGGTCAGCTCTTGGCATTTTTGGATAAATGGCCAGAACACAAACCCGTACTAGGCGTCTGTCTCGGAATGCAAGCGCTGTTGATAAGCGCGGGTGGACACATGACAAATCTATTGCCGGTTTACCATGGTGCTCGGGAACATCTTTTTGTGCAAGACCACAGCGATTTATTCCTTGGTTTACCCGACCATTTTAAAGTGGGCAGGTATCATAGTTGGGGGTTTTATCAAGCGGGAATGCCCGAGCATTACTCGGTAACAGCAACGGATTCAGAAGGAATAGTTATGGCTGTGACCCATTCGGAGTGGCCGTGGTTTGGGGTTCAGTTTCATCCCGAAAGCATAATTACACAATTTGGAAGGGAGTTGTTGACCAACTTCCTAGAATCAAATCAGAGGAAAAACCAAAAATCCAATGCGCAAGTTTCTGACAATGCCCTGAGTTTTGAACGCACCAGCTGCTGATCCTTTGGGCTGCTTACGGCAACGATGATCTGAGGATTCTTGAATTGCGGAAAAGAATCAATTCCTTTCATCCGAATACCATAGATATCCTTTCCAATTTTCGAGGAAGTTTCGCAAACCCAATGGAAGTCAATACCTCGATGGATTAATCTTTTCGCCAAGTCCTTTCCATTTTTTCCCGCGCCCCAAAGTACCAGCGGCCGAGATTCTTGGTGGTCGATTGCAAGAAAGTAGTCCACTTTTAAATCGAAGAATCGATTGTCCTTGTAAATATCGCTAATCCGAGAAATGCGGTCAGCTCGGTCGCGCCAACGGTGCAACGGACGATTAACTCCAATAATTTGAAACTTTGCTTGATAAAATCGAAAGCATAAATCATAATCCTCTGGGTATTGATTCGAATTAAATCCTCCAATCGATTCGAAATCAGATCGGTGAACCATCCAACAACAAGAGGGAATAACACACTCCTTATAAACATCCGACCAATAATCGCCCGATTCGACTATACCGTTGATCCAGTCAGCATAACGCTTGTAGCCATTACCAAGTTGAAACGCTTCAGAGAAATATACGGTTCCACAGGAAGCAACATGACCCGCTCCGTGCTCTAAAAGAGGACCGAGAAGCTCGTTTAACTTAGTTGGCGCCATGATGTCGTCTGAATCCATTCGGCATATAAACCTTCCTGAACAGGCTTTATGACCATGCACTAGCGCAGCAATGATGCCGCTTGAAGGATTGTCGATGGTTTTGATTCT
>Ga0115566_10004060_pt1 | contig 11709 bp, 3 predicted proteins | sample COGITO_mtgs_1204_3_FD_87173 | JGI IMG/M metagenome (GOLD analysis project Ga0115566, IMG submission 87173) | Pelagic marine microbial communities from North Sea - COGITO_mtgs_120405 | ecosystem: Environmental > Aquatic > Marine > Epipelagic | place: Germany:Helgoland, sampling site Kabeltonne...
ATCCCACAACGTCCGCGGCGGATCATCGATCTCATAATACAGCGAAATCGCCTGCGCGTACTCCTGCAGATGGAGCCTGTATGCCGCCGCCCGCGCCTCCCTAGCTCTCGGGGAAAACTCCCCATCGTTGGTCGCTTCCACCTGTTTTAGCAGCTCGACTGCTTCTGTCCACCGTCCCTCACTCCCCAGCATCTGGTGAAGGATAAACTTGCGGCGTGGCACATGCGCGACCTTGCCTACATACTCCACCGCTCGGTTTCCATCCCCGATCTCGCCGTAGCCTGCTGCCACCCACAGATAGCGATCATCCCGCACACTCGTGGTATCCTCCGCAGCAATAGACTTCGCCGCCGCGCCGAGCACCCGCAGCGAGTACTCGTGATCGCCAAACTTCCGCTGGATCGTCGTCCACAGCGCCTGATACCGCGCCCACGCATGTTTGGGCTCGCTCGCGATGTAGGCTAATACGCGATTCAACGCTCCGTCCGTCTCGTCATCTTTCTTGATGTAGTAAATCGCCAGCGCGATCACCCGCGTATGATAGGCCCAAGACTCGCCATTCGCCGCCAGATCCTTCTCCAACGACGCAGTTGCCTCGTCGATCGCCAGCTGAGTCTCACGCGGATTGCGAAGTCCGCGAGACACCATTTTCACCATCCGCGAGTGATACTCCCAAGCTTTTCCAGCCTCGATATACCCTGGTTCCGCTTCGCGATAAAACGCCGTAAACATCCGCACCAGTGGCTCATGTTTCTCACCGGCCAGGCCCCACTTCTTATGTTTATCCCACAGCCCGCGCGTGATCCGGTCATAGGCATCCTGCGCCAACGCAAACTCTACCTTCTCCTGGTCCTCGTACTCCTTCCGGTACCAGCTTGCGAACTCCGCAAACTGCCCGCGCCGTACATAATAATCGGCTAATCGGTCCCGGCAGATACCTGCCTCATGCTTGTTTGTCTCGCGAAAATCTCGCAGCACCTGCTTCCAGCGCCGCTGCGCTGCAAGCTCATCCCCATCCCTCAGATGGCGATCTGCCAGCCGACGAATCGCCCCCGCAGCGATCGCGTGCTGGCTCCAGATCTTGTGGTCTGCCAGCAGTCGCATTGCCAACAGGCTGCGGCGGTCGTCACCATTGTCGTGGTACGCCTGCCCAATCTGAAACTGCGCTTTTGCTGCTGGGTCCGAGTCCGTAGCGAAGTAGTCGATCACCTCCTGATACACGCGGATTGCCTTGTGTCGGTAGTTCCCCCCATGCAGCGACAACCCGTGATAGAGCACCGCATATGGCAGCGCGCTGCAACTCGGAAACTGCACCTTAAACTTCTCAAACTCAGCAGCAGCCGAGACAAACTGCTTGGCTTCGTACCGCTTACGCGCCGCGTCGAACTGCCGCCGCTCGATCATATTCATCGCTTGATAGCGATCCGTAGGCAGCCAGCCTGCCCACGCCGGCAGTGCGAACATCGGCAAGACTAAAATCACCAGAATGACCGGCCTCATTCTCGTTCCTCCGCGTTCAATAAGACATTCTCCGTCAGCCGTCCCCGCGCCATCTTGGCCCACTTGCTATCCGGATAGTCCCAAGTCAACTGCTTGAACGAGCGATAGGCCCGGGGGTAGTTCTTCGCACTCACGGACGCATCTCCCAGCCAGTACATCGCCTCCGCTCGCACCGCCTTCTCATCCGGATAGTCCGTCGTCACCATATCGAAGCAGCGCACCGCCTGCGCGTAGTTCTCCGCCTTGATGAAACTGAGGCCAGCTAGCGCCAACGACTTGGCAGCCAGGCGATGATGCGGATGATTCGCCTGAAACTTGCCGAAGATCTGCGCCGACGCAGTGTAGTTCTTCGCCTTATAATAAAAGGATGCCATGCGCACCACGGCGTCAGCGGCCAGGGGACTGTTCTTATAGACATAAGTCAGCCGCACATACTCCTCTAGGGCCTGCTCCGGCTCTCCCTTCTTCTCCAAACATAGCGCCTTTTTGAACAAGGCGGGCGCAGCGTGCTCCGAATCTGGCCACATCGCCAATACCCCCGCATATCGCCGAATCGCCTCCTCATAGTTGCCCAGCTCCTCGGCCAGGTTGGCCAGCAAGAACTCTCCCTGAGCCTTCAGCTCCGTGTCTGGAAAATCCCGAATCGCCTCTTCCAACACATGCTTCCCAGCGGCGATATGCGCGTCTGCCTGCTCGATATCGCGCAGCTTACGGCGCTCCTTTGCCATTTCAAACAGCGACTCAGCCATCAGAAAGCTCGTTTTTACCGCCATTTCCGGGTCTTGAAATAGCTTAGTGAACGCGGCGAGCTCTCCGTCTGCCCCCTCGCGGATACGCCCCTCGGCCACCACCGTCTCTGGCGTCGACGTCCGCACGCGGTACTCGTCCTCGTAGCGGAACGCCACCGTATCCCCGGGCAACACCTGCAGGACGCCGGCGTCGACCTCTTCCTTGGTCACAGCAATGGGCGTCAGCCGCCCCTCAAATACGCCGGAGCGCCCGAACGACTCACGAAGCACCATCGTCGTCTCATGCCCACTCGCAGCCGTCACCGTTAGTGCCACTTCATCGCGCTCCTCTGTCGCATCCTGGTCTAGGTCCGACAGCCGCAAAAAGAACGACTCGCCCAAGTGAATGATCGAACTACGCGCGCTGTACGACTGATCCATCACCTCCAGCACCGCATCCGACGCCACATGGACGCGCTTTTCCACCCGCGACTGGTTCGGCCCATCAATACTCAGGTAGATCGTATCCGCCCCGCTTACAGTCAGCGGCAGATAGGCCGCCAGATCCTCCGAGACCACCGCCACCGTGCTCGCCGCCATCTCCGGCCCCGCATCCGAGTCCGGGTCCAGCGCTTCCATCGACATCGTGGTCGTCGCGGTCTCCGCATTGTCGGCAGTCACAGCCAGCACGCCCTCGCCCACCCGCAACGGGATCGCGACTCCGAACACGCCCTCTGCCAAGTCCCTCAGCCTGCAGCTCACCGTCCGCCCTCGTGGCTCACGACTTTCAGCCTCTGCCGCAGCTTTCTCCGATGCCGTGACAATCTTCACACTCCGAAACTTGCTGCCCGCATGCAACGCAGCCGCGCGATGCGTCACCCGCACCACCAGCGCAGCTCCCACACTGCTGCGATACTCCTCAGGCGCAGTGACAGCTGGCGCGTCTTCGCCCGCCTCCTCGGTCTCCGCTTCGCTCTCCTCCTCTGCGTCCTCCACCACACGGTTCCAAACACTCAAATCGGTCCGCCCCTTGTTGTAGGTCTTTCGCCTGAGACGCTCAAGTCGCTCCGCGGCCTCCTCGGTCGTGTCCTCCTCCCAACTGATCCATTGCGGTGACACACTCAATTCGGGAACGCTGTCCCCTGCCTCACTGATCGTGACAGTGCGCTGAAACGGTACCCCTGGGTCCAGGTTCTCCCGATCCAGATAGCCGATAGTCAGCAACTGGCCAGCATCCAGACGGATCATGTCTTCACCGGTCTGGTCCCCGAGTCGCAGCAAGGCCCGGTAGGTCCCGGTGTGTACTCCATCACCTGCCTGCTCCTCGTCCTCATTCCCCATCTCCACCGCGGTCAAAGTCAGCGTCTCACCGCCAGTCGTCGCCACAAAAACCTGCAATTGGTCACGCTCAGGCGATTGGTCCTCGTCGGTGTCGTTCACGGTGATCATCAACGTGTCCCCACGCCGACAGCGGTAGGCCCTGTGATAATCAAGCTTCTCGCCGTCAGCCACTTCCACTGCCACGCCGATGCCGCCATTGTTATACGCCGCGTCCAGCTTCGAGTATAAGTAAGGCGCAGACGGGTTCAGCCGTTTTTCATCGTGGTAACTCACCGTAATCGTGTCCCCGGGAGCCACCTCCAGCGTCTCATTATTTAACCCAAACGTGTAGTCCTTATCCGTCGGAAGAATCGTCTTCCCCCCTGCATCTTTGACCAACACGCTCGACACCGTCAGTGCTCGCTCACCAAAATTCTCAAACACCCAGCGTAGCTTGCGCAGACGTTCCGGATGCCGAAAGTTTGCCACGAAACTGCCCTCCCCTCGCGCGATTTCCACATTCGGCTTGAGCGCTTCCGCAATCTCCGGAATCGCCCGCCGGAACAGCTCTCCCGACAACGACGCACCGTCCATCGCCACCGTCACCGGCTCCCAGCCCAGCTTCGGCGTCGCCAGCACCACCTCCAGCGTGTGCACGCCGCCCTCGAGCTCCACGCGCACCTGCCGCGACTCGATCTCCAAGAGTCGATTATTCTGGGTCAGGATGAGCGTGCCGTCGATCAACAGGTACAGGTCCTGCCCCCACGAATGGCCCTCGAACTCAAACGTCCGAATTGCGGACTCGGCCACAAAGAACTTGCCCTGCATCCGCAACGTCACCACGCGATGCAGCCCGTCCATCACCACATCCTCGGCCACCAACTTGGGTTCCCCCAGGCGCTTCACTACAGTCCCGTCTTTCAGCTTCGGCGGCACCCGGTTCAACGACGCCCCAAGCTGGCGGCGCATCTCGCTGAGCGTCCGCCCCCCCGAGCCTGCTACCGCATGCAGAATCAAGCCATCCGGCATCACCATCGAAGGCAGCTGTGCCAGCACCACCGGGTCGCCACGTAAGCTGCCTTCCAGCCGGACCACCTTGATCTGGTCCGCCTCGCGCACCGCCACCGCCGTCGAGGCGATCTCGTCCGACGTCATCGTATCGACCAGAATCCACTTCGCATCGCTACCCGGCAAGCTCTTCCAATCCGCAGAGCGCCGCGATGAAATCACCGCGTTCGCATCCGAGCCCTCGATCGCATCCGAGACCTCTGCCCGCGGAAACGAGATGCCCGTCGCAATCTCTCCGCGAAACATCCCGCTGTGGACCTCGGTCTCCACCAGAACCTGGCGTAAGCGATCTCCGCTGGTCGTTTCCAGCCGCACCGAAACCGAATCGCTCTCGCCGGAGATGTTGCGATCCAGATCCCCCACCTGCACATAGATCGGGTTGCCTGGCCGAATTGTCGTCGTCTTCTCCGCATTCCGTGCCCGGCGCCCGCGATTCGCCCCCAAGCGCTGCTCCATACGCAGTTGCTCTTCCTCATCCTCGCTCAAGATCCGGCCAGCGCTGGCCACCAGCCTGCCTTCGGCATGCACCTCGATTACCTTGGTCGGAAACTCCAGACCAAACTCCTTCTGAAACTCCGGGTCAAGCCCGTAGTGAATCTCGTCATCGCCGAACAATTCCAGCAGGCTGTTGCCCGGCTTCGGCGTCGCCATCGTGGTCGGCATCGTGACCGCGAACAGCTTGCGCCCACTACCTGCCGGATACATGTGCAACAGCTCCTCATCGCCCCCGGGCTTAGTCACCACGCGCACCGGGATGCTGCTGCTATGGCGCGCCACAGACAGGTTGTCATCCGGAAGCGTCAGCCGCAACGTCCGTCCCGGCACTACTAGCGAGCGCAACCGCTTCTCGCCCAGCCGTATCTCCGTTTCCTCCAGCCCGCGCTCCACGTACAAGCGCAACTTTCCCTCCAGCAGCATCGACCGCGCGTGCGCCGGTTGAATTTTTAGGGTCTTCTCCACCAGCTCCTGGGCAAGCTCGTAATCCTCCTGCTCAAAGGCGATGCGCGCCGACAAGTACTGCGCCTCGGCTCGCGTCGCCGCAACCGTGCTGTCAAGCAGCTTCTCCAGCAGTTGCTCCGCATTGTGATAGCTGCGCATGGTGATCATCAGCTCGATCATCCGCGACTGCGCCAGCTGCCCAGCCACCGTATTCTGAAACTGCGGGCTGTCCCGCAGCGCCTGGTACTCAATCCGCGCGGCCTCCACGTTCTGGCTATCGCGATATGCATCGCCCCGCGTCAAAGAAACCTGCGCCAGCAACTCCGGCTCCAGGTCCGGCGTCGAGAGAAACTCGAATGCCATCGCCAGCGCCTGCTCAAATTGCTGGTACTTACGCATCTGCTCAATCGTCCAAGCCACGTAGCGCGGACTCAAATCGCGCCAATGCTGAAACAACAGCCGCTCGTTTGCCGCGGTCAGATCCCATGCTTGTCCGAGATTGCCACGGGTCATCTCACGCGTGGCCAGGTGCAACGGATAAATAGGATCACGCGGATCCACCGGCACCACCTCCAGCCCAACCGACGCTTGTGACATCTTGCCATCCAGCATCTTCCCGAAGTCGCCCTCGTATTGGCGATTGCGAACTCCGCGGATCAGCACGAAGGCAAGCTCACTCTGGCCTGCTTCCAGCAGCGCCTCAAAGACCGGTGCCACGCCCGCGTCATACGCATACCGAATCGCCTCAGGCTTAGAACCTGGCCCCGGCATGGCAAACGCTGCGAACTCCGCAATCACCTTGCCCATGACCTCCCAATCCCGCGCCTCTGTCCGTGCCAGCAGCCAGTCCCGCGCTGGCTTCAGCCGCTCAGATGCGATCTGAATGCCCGGTTGGCGGCCCAGCCCACGCGCCAGGTTTCGCCCCAGCACATCCCGCAGGGCCCGCGCCTTCTCCTTGCGCGTCGCGCTCGTCGCGCTGTCCGTGAGCCAGAACTGCACGTTCTGCTGCACGTACTCAAACGCGGTCGCCGCAGCCCGCTCACTCTCCGGCAGCGCCTTGTACAACTCACTCAGCACATCCAGAGTCAATAGATCCGTGGCCTCCCGCGAATTGTCGATAAAGACATTGATCGCGTTAATCCGATCAGCAGTCGATTGCCCCTGGCTCTCCGCCAGAAACTGCTTCACCACCTCGGCGGCCTGCTTGCGATCTCCACTCACATTGAACTGCCAGTGGCACTTGGCGTAGGTCTTAATTCTGCCGTATTCTCCCTCGTGCATCTCGCCGCCGCGGGCGTACGCCCACAGCGCTTTATTGAACCGCGCGCCGCCTCCGTCCCGACGCCAGACGGGCTTCTTGGTCAGCAACGCCACATACAGCTCCGGATCAAACAGCACATCACCCGGCAACGGCACAAACGGCTCATGCCCAATCCCCAGATCTCGCATGCCCGTCAACCGCCACAACAAACCCGGAGACGGCGGTCCTCCGGCCTGAAGCAGCGTCACGTAGCGCTCACTCAAGTCCGTCCCAATGCCTGCCGCTGCATGCGCAGCGCGAATGAACAACGGCCCAGGGCCCAGCCGTGGTCCCCACATCCGCCCCCAATCCTGCTTCGCCTCACCATCATGCCAGATATGGTTCAAATGGCGCTCACACACCTCCCACGCCAGCTTCTCAGCTGCGGACTTCGCAAGTCCAGCTCCCGCCGGTACATCGCCCTGCCATTCCGCCAGGAACCTTTCGGCATCCTTGCGCACCCGATAATCTACCTTCTTCTTTTTCTCGCGATTGTCTGGATACTTCTTGGCGAACATCGCCCGAGTCCGCACCGCGAGCTCCTCCGACTTCTCGTCTTCTGCAGCGATACCTGCGTCCGACGAGAGACAGTCCTTGCGCTGCAACCCGCCGTACTTCTTGGCCAAAGGCGTTTGCTGCCGGGAGTCCTTCAAGTAGTCATTTACCAACGGCCACGTCAACCGTTCAAGCTGCGGCCGCAGGCCCCGGTTGGGCAGTCGCTTCACGCGTGCTGCGAACTTCGCAACCAACGCCTCGGCCTGTTCAGCTGTGAACACATCCTGCCCGCGCTCCAGCAGCAACTTCACGCAATGAAAATGCAGCGAGTCGTTCAGATGCGCTTCATACACGCCGATGGTCGCGGCAAGTGCAGCCACCGCTGCTTTGCGATTCCCGCTGCCTGCCGCGTCCAAACGCGCCTCCGGCTCGCTCAACGCACTGCCACCATTCGCCGCCAAAATCTGCGTAAACAGCGCTAGCCTCACCTCTTCCGAGGTCCATGGCGGCAGCGCCTTCTCCAGCTTCGTCAACTGCAGCCGATTCCGGTTCGGCCGCTTTGCCCCGACCAGCAATGGCGCTGCTGCCCGCTGCCGCAATCCTTCCCCCACCGCTGCGAAGCCAGAGCGGCAGCGATACAGAATCGCCACCGCATCATCCGAAGACGCAAACCGCGCCAGCAGCTTCTCTACCAGGACAATGCCGACTTCGCTATCATGCTTCAGCAGCAGCGCGGCGGTGCCCGCTGCCGCGTCGCGCATGTCCGGACTCGCTGGCAGATACTCCAGCGCCCACTCCACAGTTCGCGCTTCTTGCGAAGCCGCGAGCAAAAACTCAAGCGCTCGTTCCGTGCGCGCGTCCTTGGCCCCCGCATGTTTCAGATAGGTGCCGAACCTCGCAGCTGCCTGCGTCGTCTCCTGCAAACGAGCGGCCACTTCCCCCCCGTACCAATACGCAGCGGGCTCAGCCTCCGGGGGCGCGCCGTCGATCCAACGCCGCACCACCTCTCCGGCTGTGACCAGCCGCCCCGCGGCCAGCAGCGCCCGCGCGGCCAGCTCGAAGGTCGCGCCGTCCGCATCTGCCCCGTCTAGTTCGACCACGAGTGACTCGTAAGCCTCCGCTGGTCGCCCTGCAGTCAACAACTCTCGGGCACGATCCGAATCCGCCCAACCGCTGCTCGTTAGCAACAGTCCGGCCACAACGCTGCGCCATATCATAGCTCGTTCAGCAGCTATCACGTCAGGCCCGAATACAGTCGAGCGCAACGATCTTGTCCTTGTCCTTCGGATTCGTGAAATGCGACGGCAGATTCCACCAGCGGCGCGTGAGCGTCTCGTACAAAGAGCGGTAGTCCATCGAATACTTCAGATCGCCATTGCCTAGATCGTCAAGCTTGGGCTGCTCGCCAAAAATACCGCCCTTCACCTTACCGCCCATGAAAAAGTGCGGCGCGGCTGTGCCGTGGTCGGTCCCAGCGCTGCCATTTTCTTTCACCCGCCGGCCAAACTCAGAATAGGTCATCACGATCACCCGGTTCCACGCCCCAATCTCCTGCATCGCGGCCCGAAACGCACTCAACCCACCGTCCAGTTCGCTCAACAAGTTACGATGCCGATTTCCCTGCCCGGCATGCGTATCATAGCCGCCCTGGGCGACCTTGATCACAGCCAGCGGGATCCCGCTGGAAATCAACTCCGTCGCCGTCTTCATCTGCTTGCCAAATCCGGTATTCGGAAAAATGGTATCGAGCTTCGGGCTCTTCGCCATCTGGGCCTTAAGTGTACGGACGGCCCGCGCCAGATCATTCTCCACGCCCAGCAGATGCCCAAGCGCGCCGATCGGCGCTGCCTGCATGCCTTCCTGCGCATCCTGCCCGAGCTCCACAAACTCATGCGGATTCCGCATCACCACCGAGCGCATTCCGCCGCCGCGCATTGGGCCGGCATCGCCTTGCCCCAACACCACGCCATCCGCCATAAACTCCTGCGGCCTCCTGGTGGTCGCAAACACGCGAGAGATCCAGCCCTCGCCCAAATGCTGGTCACTGTTCGCCGCCGTATTCCAAATATCGATCGAACGAAAATGTGAGCGATTCGGCTTTTGATAGCCACAGCCCAGCGCCAGCGCGACCTCGTCTTTCTTCCAGGCGCCAAACACCCCCTCAAGGGCCGGATGCAGCCCCAGATTCTCATCCAGCTGCAGCACTTCATCCTTGCCCAACGCCAGGTTTGGCCGGAACTGCTTGTATAGTGGATCACGGTAAGGCACCACAGTGTTCAACCCGTCGTTGCCACCCTTCAACTCCACCAAAATTGCGATTTTATCCCAACTCGCCTCGCCCTCACCTGCAGCACGGGCCGCGTTCGGCAACAGACTTGGCGCAAGAATACTCAATGGACCGGCGCTCAATGCACCCAGGAAACTCTTTCTGCTAACCATCGTTCCGTCCTCTTATTTCAGTTGAAAGGTTGGGTCCAGCAATAGCTGCGCGACAACCTCGGTGGCGCCCATCGTCTTTTCGATCGACCGCACAGGCTCCCGCGGCAGCAGAATCTTCTGCAGTTGCATCCGGTCTAGGCCCTGTTGCCTGATCCAGCCCTGCACGTCACGCGGCTCGGCCGACCCCATCTCCTGGCGCACCACCTCTTCCGGTGAAAGCTCACCGCTCAATGCCAAATCCACCGCCATCTCCAGCGCAATCACGTCCGCCCCGCCGCCAAAATCTTCAAAGGCATCATCCTCGAAGACGTTATCGAGCAGCGACTTTTGCCCATCCAGCAAATACTGAATCTCCTTGCGTTCCTTCTCCGCCCGCAGAGCGGCCAGCTTCTGGGCCTTTCGGTTATTTTCAAAGCGCTTCACCTTCTGCTCGTCTGGCTTGCTCAGCACCAAGCGTGACAGCTGATGGCGAGTAATAAGCGTGTTCGCATCGATCCAGTATCTGCCGCCCTTCCAGCCAGCCACATCCGGTGGCGCGAACAAATCCTGCCCCAGCAGCTTGCCAAAGGCGCTAATCTCAAACGACTGCGCTGGATGCGTCTCAAACATCCGGCATGATCCCACCACCAAATCCGCCGGGGACTTGATCATGTTGCCGCGGTTCACTGGCGCCCAGAACGCGTCAGACAGCAGCAGCTCCCGCAGCAGAACCTGGATCTCATACTTGCTATCCAGAAACTTCGCGGCGATCCGCTTCACCTCAGCCTGGTCCGGCTCCTCACAGACAAATGCCTTCCACATCTTCTCCGTCACAAAATTCGACGTGCCCTTATGCTCGAGTAGAATGCGCACCACGTCCTCGCCGGTAAAGCGCCCGGTCTGCCCCAGGATCGTCTTCTCACCAGCGTCGTGCTTGTTACGCTCAAACACAAACTTCTTGCTGATGTCATTCACGCGCCAGCCGGTAAACGCCCGCGCAGCCTCCTTAATATCGTCCTCTGTGTACCCGCGGCCTTCGCCCAACGTGAACAACTCCATCACCTCCCGGGCGTAGTTCTCGTTCGGACTTCCCTTCGTATTGGAGTTGTTATCCAAATAGACGATCATCGCCGCGTCGATCGTCGCCTTAAGCAGTAAGTCCCCAAAATTCCCCAGCGCATGCTCCCGCAACAGCGCGTTCTGCTGGTACATCAGCTCCGGCGACTTCACCGTGTCTACTTCGCTGGTGAAATGATTATGCCAGAACAGCACCATGCGCTCGGTCACCGGCGACTTGGTGCGGATCATCTCGTTCCACCACCACGCCTTCAGTTCGCTCACGCGATTCTTCTGCTGGCGCTCCTGCTGGCGCTTGATCGCCTCCCGTTCCAGCTTCACATCCTCGCCGCGCATCCCTTTGAGCGACATCAGCCGCAGTGTAAACAACCCGCCGACCGGTTCATCCGTCCAATACGGCGGCGCCGTCTTAGGCTCGGCCTGGGCGCTCGCCACGATTCGATTCACCGCGGCCGCTCGATCAAGTTTTGCGAACTCCGCAATCTCCTCAGGCGTCGCCCCGAATCCTGTGCGGTTAAGCAGATGACGTGCATCCTCAAACGACATGGCCCAAGTCACCGCCGGCAGTAACACGACCAGCATCATTCCACGAAACACACTCACCCTGACCTCCCTTGGTTCGCCCGAAGCACAACAATAAAATAGCCGCACGCGCGAACATTATAACGCGGGCACCGGATGATGGTTGGTTTCCCGGGCACTCGTTCAGCACGTGTAGCAGCGATCATGCCCCGACAACAAGACCCAAAGCGCGCGCAAGGCCACCCAACAGCGTAGCAACAGCAGGCCAACGACGATCTCTACCTTAGACCTGCGCGCTGCCGCCCGCCGCAGGCAAGAGAACCTCGCCCCCCGTCGCACCGA
>Ga0115566_10004062_pt1 | contig 11708 bp, 10 predicted proteins | sample COGITO_mtgs_1204_3_FD_87173 | JGI IMG/M metagenome (GOLD analysis project Ga0115566, IMG submission 87173) | Pelagic marine microbial communities from North Sea - COGITO_mtgs_120405 | ecosystem: Environmental > Aquatic > Marine > Epipelagic | place: Germany:Helgoland, sampling site Kabeltonne...
GTATTTATTTTTTATGTTTATCGTTTTGGTACAATTTGCAATAGTGCAATATTACGATTAAATTACTTAACGTACCTTTCAGACGTTTTGTTGCTTGATTAAATTCAATGCGCTTCCCGCATTAAACCAATCTATTTGCGCCTCGTTATACGTGTGATTTGCGGTAATATTATCGCTCGTTCCGTCTGCATGATGCGCTACTATAGAAAGCGGAACGCCTGCAGCGAAAGACTCTAAACCTAGTATATCAAATGTATCCGTTTCTTGTATTAAATCGTAATCTGCTGGATCAGCAAATGTTAAGCCTAGCATGCCTTGCTTTTTAAGATTTGTCTCGTGAATACGTGCAAAGGATTTTACAACTACAGCTCTTACTGCTAGAAATCTTGGCTCCATAGCGGCATGTTCTCTACTTGAACCTTCACCGTAATTTTCTTCTCCAAATACAATAGAAAAATCTCCTGAAGCTTTTATGGCTCTTGCTACTTGCGGAACACCTTCGTACTTAGCTGTGTAGGGGTTTAAGATTGAATCTGGTTTCCCATTAAATGCATTTTCTGCACCAATTAGACAATTATTTGAAATATTATCTAGATGCCCTCTGTAGGATAACCATGGACCCGCCATAGAAATATGATCTGTAGTACATTTACCTTTTGCTTTAATAAGTAATTTAAGCCCTTTCAAATCTCTTCCTTCCCAAGGCAAGAAACCTTCTAATAATTGTAGTCTCTTAGAGTTTGGATCTACTTTTACACTTAACCCACTGCCATCCTCTGATGGAGCAAGGTAACCATTATCTTCAACCACAAATCCTTTTGGAGGTAATTCAAAGCCCGTAGGCTCATCAAGCATTACGGCTTCTCCTTTGTTATTGATAAGCGTATCTGTAGCAGGATTAAAATCTAAGCGACCTGAAATGGCTATTGCTGCTACGATTTCTGGCGAAGCTACAAAGGCATGGGTATTAGGATTACCATCTGCACGCTTGCTAAAGTTTCTATTAAATGAGTGAATGATACTGTTTTTAGGCGCATTTTTTGGATCACTGTATCTAGCCCATTGACCAATACAAGGACCACAAGCATTGGTAAAAATCACAGCATTTAGATCTTCAAAAATGCCCAACAAACCATCTCGCTCTGCGGTATATCGCACTGTTTCAGAACCTGGATTAATGCCCAGTTGCGCTTTCATGATTATTCCTTTATCTACCGCTTGTTTAGCAATAGACGCCGCTCTACTCAAATCTTCGTATGAAGAGTTGGTACACGACCCTATAAGTCCCCATTCTACATCAAGAGGCCAACCGTTAGCTTCTGCTTTTTCTTTCATTTCACCAACCTTGGTATCTAAATCGGGAGTAAAAGGCCCGTTCATGTGCGGTTTTAGCTCGCTTAGATTTATTTCAATCACCTGATCAAAGTATTGCTCTGGATGAGCATATACTTCAGCGTCACCCGTTAAGTGCTCTCTTACCTGATTAGCAAGATCGGCAACTTCGGCTCTGCCTGTAGCTCTAAGATAACGTTCCATGCTATCATCATAACCAAAAGTAGATGTAGTAGCTCCAATTTCTGCCCCCATGTTACAAATAGTACCTTTACCCGTACATGACATAGAGGTAGCACCTTCACCAAAATATTCTACAATAGCACCTGTACCACCCTTCACAGAAAGTATTCCTGCTACTTTTAAGATAACGTCTTTAGGCGCGGACCAGCCACTTAGTTTGCCGGTTAATTTTACACCGATTAACTTAGGAAACTTAAGTTCCCAAGCCATACCAGCCATCACATCTACCGCATCAGCTCCACCTACTCCTATAGCTACCATGCCCAATCCTCCTGCGTTTACCGTATGAGAATCAGTCCCTATCATCATGCCACCTGGGAAAGCATAGTTTTCTAGGACCACTTGATGAATAATACCTGCTCCTGGTTTCCAAAAGCCAATTCCATATTTATCAGAAACTGATTCTAAGAAGTTGAACACCTCATTAGAGGTGTTAATAGCATTCTGTAAATCTTCATCTGCACCCATTTTAGCTTGAATTAGGTGGTCGCAATGTACCGTAGTAGGAACAGCCACTTTCTTTTTACCCGCTTGCATAAACTGTAAAAGAGCCATTTGTGCCGTAGCATCTTGACAAGCGATTCTATCTGGAGCAAAATCTACATAATCTTTACCTCTTACGAATGCTGTAACTGCATTTCCATCCCAAAGATGGCTATATAATATTTTTTCTGAAAGTGTAAGTGGCTTTCCCACTACAGCTCTGGCTGCAGCTACTTTACTTTCTAAATTTTGATACGTTTTTTGAATTAAATCGAGGTCGAATACGGTGTTGCTCATGATTGTGGTTGCAAATTTATTCTTTTTGCTTTTTTATTCGCAAGTCAAAGACAGATAGATTCATTAAAAAGATGAAAAAAATCCCAGTGATGAAGTATCATTTTTAAACTTTGAGTCTCAATTCATTTTTACCCTAATATGTCACTCCTAAAAATAGCGCATATATCCTAAAGTAAATGCCAATCAAACATACGAAATAGAGCACCCGAACTCAGCGTGCAACACTCCTATTCTACTCTAAAATCCCAATACAACTTTACCCTTGGCTATTTCGTCCCCATTTTTAGTAAGTTGGTAAATAAAAGCACCATGTAATCCTGTCATGCCATTTACCGCTTGATACGCTTCATTGCTTAATGTTGCTTCATGAACGACCTGACCTAAGGGGGTAAAGAACTTTATAACATACTGCGATGCGTCATCTTCTGGCAACTCACCAAGACTCACGAACACCTCATTAGTAAGTGTGCTGCTAAATACGCCAAATGGACATTTGATAGGGGGCGGAAAATTTAGAATTCCAAGTTTACGTAACGTAGCAATCACTGCTGGTGGAACAGGGATATAGGTAGAGAATATAGTTGTTCTGAAGATAGTGAGGTTAGCTCGCATCTGAGCTACCTGCTGCTGGGTAAACATATTTTGGCATTTACCTGGTGTATAATCCATATAATTTTCAATCATATCTGGCAAGTCATCTGGTTGAGCACTGTAGCAAGAATTAATGGATGGATAACAATTTTGATTGGCAGCACTAGCCAGAGGAGTATCTTCCATATAGTCATCTACGGTGCATCCTCCATCTCCCCAAATATGGCGTAAACCCAAATAATGTCCCACTTCGTGCACCGCTGTTTTCTCGCCTGTAGCTAAAGAAGAAGGGTTATTCTCTCCTACTATTTTGTAATGCAATACAACCCCTTGTTTATCTGCCGTAGCAAATGAACTGGTGCCTGGCCAATTATCAACACCTGTAGGCGGATACGCATACCCTAACAAACCGTCACGGCCGCGTGAAGACAAGTCACACACCCATATATTTAAATATTTATCCGTGTCCCAAGCTTCGCTCCCATATGCCGTCTGCTTTACCCGATCTGTCATGGCAAGGCTTGTAGGCGACGACCCAAAAGCAGTTAAGGCCGTTTGAACACGCACAATTCCATTTGTTGTAATACCACTTGGATCTCGGGTAGCAAGTACAAATCTGATTCCCGCATCACCCGCCACCGGTTTAAAAATATCGCGTGTATTGATGGTATCTGGATTGGTTCGCGTATAACATTCGTTGAGCACACGCAATTGTGAGGTAATTAAATCATCGCTTAAATTATGTTGCGCTGTATTGTAAACTATATGAAAAACCACTTGAATAGTGTGAATCGTATCTTGTGATGTTTTCGTTTTGATTTTACTTTGAGCTAGCGCTTGTTTAAAAGTCGCATCCATATTTTGTGCTTAATTCCCGGATTGATCGACTCTAAGTATTCCATATATGCGGTATGTCCGCATTGTTCTACCTCTTGACTAAAGGCACTAATACTTAAAAAAAGAATTAAAATAGAAAGTAGCTGTTTCAACATCTGGAATTTAATAAGTTTCGAAAATACTAAATTTTGCGAATTATTGCATCATAGTTCAAAATTCTCCTATGGCGCTCGGTATTCCCGATATTAAATAACCTTATTGTCCTTTAAACACAGGCTTGCGCTTTTCTAAAAACGCGCTAACACCTTCTGCGTAATCACTTGAATTACCTGCTATGTCTTGATAGTATGCTTCATAATCTAGCACCTCTTCTAGAGTTTTGTTTCCTGAATCATTTAGCATTTTTTTAATCATACCAATAGCTTTGGTAGGCGCATTGGCATAATAGCTTGTCACTTGCAAAATGGCATCATCTAACTCATCTGCAGGAACTGCTTTGTTAATCATACCCCAACTCACCGCTTGACTGGCCGAAACTTTAGTTCCCATCGTAGCTAACTCAAAAGCCTTATTTGACCCTACCAACTTAGGTAAGAAATAAGAAGACCCAGAATCTAAGACCAATCCTATTCCCACAAAAACTTCAACTAAATTAGCTCTCTCGTCGGCAATGCAATAGTCACATGCCAGGGCCAGGGAGCAACCTGCTCCAGCAGCCACACCATTAATTCTGCCAACAATGGGTTTAGGCATGTTACGCATGGCTAAAATAATTGGGTTATAGCCATTCTTCAAAAAATCATTGAAGTCTACTTTTACACCCGCTATATCTTTCAAATCTTGTCCAGAGCAAAAGGCTTTTCCCGCCCCTGTTAAAACCACCACACGACAGTCATGATCGGCACTTGCCGTTTGCAATGCCTGCAAAAGTTCGCAGCGCATCTCAGCTGTAAAAGCGTTATAGCTCTCTGGACGATTAAGGGTAATAGTTGTAATTCCTTCGTTTTGGTTATATAAAATGGTAGTGTATTCTGACTTCATTTTTTAATTTAAAAAAACAGTATAAAGGAAGAGCATAAAACTCCTACGGCAGCACCCATGGCCAACTCTAGTGGCGTATGGGCTTTTTGCAAATATCGTATAACTACAACCAAAATGCTTAAAACTAAAAATACCAGAAGGAGTATAGGCATACCTACAAAGTGAAACTTATACAATATCATAAGCGAGCTCCCTACTAGAAACGCCCATACAGCAGCATGCCAACTCACTTTAAGCTCCAGATAAACTAGAAACCACAAGAAAAGATGTAAAAATCCTGCGCCGATATAGAAACTTATATATTCATTCAGTAAAAATACATTGACCAGGGCAAATCCGAAATTAATCAATGAATAGGCTCTAAAAATAGATCTACGATCTAGCAAACTAGGTTCGGCTATATTGATATGGCGAACCACTTTAAAATACACTAACGGCAAGATAAGGTATACAAACCCTATCCATACCAACCCAACGCCAGCGCCCCAAAAATCGAGTCCTGCAACGAATGGCCAGTATACAAAGAGACTATATAACGGTAAAAAAATAGGATGCAACACAATTGCACCAGCTTGAAGGATACCTTTCATTTATAATTCTTTTCTTAATCGAGCCACCGGCACATTTAGTTGTTCACGGTATTTTGCTACGGTTCTGCGTGCAATTTGATACCCCTTTTCTTGTAAAATATCCTTAAGCGCCTCGTCGGTGAGGGGCTTTTTCTTGTCTTCTGCTTCCATTGCTTCTTTCAGTATTTTTTTAACTTCCCGATTACTAACTTCTTCGCCACTGTCCGTGGTAATTCCTTCCGTAAAAAAATCTTTGAGCAAAAAAATACCAAAATCGGTTTCTACATATTTACTGCTAGCCACCCTAGATATGGTAGAAATATCCATTCCTATATGTTCTGCGATATCTTTTAATATCATAGGTCTAAGATCAGACTCATCGCCACTCATAAAGAATTCCTGCTGAATTTCGACGATCTTGCGCATGGTAATTAGCAAGGTGTTTTGGCGCTGTTTTACTGCATCAATAAACCACTTCGCTCCATCTAGTTTTTGCTTAATGTATTGCACTGCATCTTTTTGAGTTTGAGATTTCTTTTTACTAACATCAAATCCTTGCAACGTTTCATTATAGGATTTGCTTACGCGCAGTTCGGGAGCATTTTTTGAATTTAAGCTTACTTCCAAACTGCCATAATTTTCTTTAACAATAAAGTCAGGAATAATAAAATCCTTGCTCTCTGCGCCCTCTGATCCTGATTGCGCTGGTTTCGGATTTAGTCTGGCAATAAATTCCAATGTCTCTCGGAGATATTCTTCGGAGATATCAAATTTTTTAAGAATTCTGGCGTAATGTTTTTTAGAAAAATCTTCCATCATCTCGTCTATAATACTATAAGCAAGTTTATAGATCGGATTATTCCCCAATTCTTGTTTTCGTTTGATTTGAAGCAAGAGACACTCTTTAAGATCACGTGCACCCACACCCGCTGGGTCTAAATCTTGTATATACCCTAAAATACGAGCAAGGGTAGCTTCGTCTGTTCTAATATTTTGCGTAAAGAGTAAGTCGTTTTTTATAGCGACTAGTGACCTTCTCAAGTAACCGTCATCATCAAGTGTCCCGATAATTTGATCTGCTAAAATTTCTTCTTCAGAGGTTTTAAGCGCTCCTGTTACTTGCTCCAAGAGTCGTTCTCTAAAAGAAATATGGTACACCACAGGCATAAACTCTTTTTCTTCGCTATCTCCTTGATAGTCGCCGCTAAGCTGCACACCACCATCATCATCGCCTAAGTAATCTGAAATATCAAACTCATCTTTAGTGCTATCGTAATCAAAATCTTCAGACTCACTAAAACTAAAATCAAGTTCTTCCTCATCATCTTTACCATTTTCTAAAGCCGGATTTTCAAGAAGTTCTTCGTCCACTCGTTCCTCAAAATTAAGGGTATTAAGCTGCAGCAGCTTGATAAATTGTATCTGCTGAGGGCTTAGTTTTTGAAGTAGTTTTTGACTTAAATGTTGTTTTAACATGTGCTTACATAAAAAGTAGGTATAAGAACTTACTTTTGTACTCCAAAATTAGCAAGATTTCTAGTACCAACAAGATGCATACCAAACAATTAGACCAATTTGTAGGACAAGAGGTTACACTCCAAGGATGGGTAGCCAACAGAAGAGAGAGTAAAACCGTTGTTTTCATCAATTTACGTGATGGAAGAGGGATGTGTCAGTGCATTCTTGGTGTAGAAGATTTAGGTGAAGAATTATTTGCCACTGCTAAATCACTGGGCCAGGAGAGCTCGGTAGCCATTACCGGAAAGGTTGTAGTAGATGAAAGACAAATAGGGGGATACGAGTTACATGCCACAGACCTAAAAGTATATCAAAATGCCAAAGATTATCCCATTTCAAACAAGGAACACGGTATTGAATTTTTAGTAGATAATCGACACCTATGGTTGCGTAGTCGCCGTCAATGGGCCATTATGAGAGTCCGAAACAGTATCATTTACGCAATACATAACTTTTTTCAACGTGAAGGTTTTGTACAAATGGACGCGCCAATCTTTACTGGGAATGCCGCCGAAGGGACCACTGATCTTTTTGAAACCGATTACTACGGACAACCGGCTTATCTTACTCAAAGCGGGCAACTATACGGTGAAGCTATGGCCATGGCCATGGGCAAGATATACACTTTCGGCCCTACTTTTAGAGCTGAGAAATCTAAAACCAGACGTCACCTTTCTGAGTTTTGGATGATAGAGCCTGAAATGGCGTTTTGTGACATTTTTGAGAATATGGACACTATCGAGGCTTTTCTTAGAGCGGTGGTACTAGAAGTAATCGAAAAATGCCCAGAAGAATTGGAAGTATTAGGTCGCGATATCAGCAAGTTACAAACCATTTCAAAAACCTTCCCTAGGTTAAGTTACGACGAAGCGGTAGAAATACTTAAAGGGCATAAAGATGTTGAGGGTCAAAACTCCATCAAAGTACTGGAACAAGACCTGCTTAACGTCGAAATGAGAATCGCCGAAGTAAAAGCAGACATATCCTCAAGAGAAGCTGCAATTGCTGCAGGTGGAATGAAAAAGGGTGAGATAAACTTTAACCAAAATAAAATAGATAGTCAAAAACAGGAACTTAAACAACTGGAAGAAGACCAACGCAATATCCCAAACTGGCTAAAATCTGCACGTGATTTTGTGTACGGAAACGATTTTGGAGGAAGCGACGAAACTGTACTTACGCGTTTATTTGATAACCCGATAATGGTGTACGACTGGCCACATGAAATTAAAGCATTTTATATGAAACGCAATCCTGAAGACCCTCGTTTTGCGAGAGGTGTAGATGTACTTGCACCAGAAGGATACGGCGAGATAGTAGGTGGTGGCGAGCGTGAAACCAGCGAAGAATGGCTGGTAGAAAAAATACAAGAGCATAAACTTCCGATGGATGTGTTTCAGTGGTACATAGATCTTAGACGATATGGCAGTGTTCCACACGCTGGTTTTGGTTTGGGTTTAGAGCGACTTGTAGCGTGGGTTTGCAGATTGGACCACGTGCGTGAGACAATTCCTTTTCCTAGGTATTATGGGAGATTGGAGCCATAGCTAATTGGTCTAGGTTATAACCTCTCCCACACACAAAACTCAAAAGCAAATTCGTTCACTTCGCTTTGCGCATAGCTTTCACAACTTGTCTGCTTCCAGTTGTTTAAATTAGGCTCCGGAAAAAAAGCATCTGCATTCGGAAATTGAGCATCTACCTCACTTAGGTACATTCTATCTACTACATCTAAAGACTGGCGATATATTTCTGCTCCTCCTAAAATGAATATTTCACCATTTTGCTCTAAGTTATTGGCCAATTCTAGCGCCTCCGTTAACGAGTGCGTAACAAAAGCTCCATCGGCCTCATACTGCTTACTCCTTGTTATTATAATATTGCTTCGGTTAGGAAGTGGTTTGCCTATGCTCTCAAAACTCTTTCGCCCATGTATAACTACATGACCCGCAGTAGTACTCTTAAAAAGACGTAAGTCGTCCTTTATTTTCCAAAGCAAGTCATTGTCTTTTCCTATTGCATTATCTTTTGCCCGAGCTACTATAAGCGAGATTTTGTTCACGAGTACAAAGTTAGTTCGCTAATTCTAAAAGCTGGAATTTAAGTTTATGTGCCGTCCGAATTAAGAATAATCATCTTAGCGCTCGTTGTTTTCAATTGCTATCCTACATTCGCTGCACGATTTGGAACAAGCTATTTCATATATTCAAAAGGGGACATACCATCGATTAGGCAATGGGAATAAATTGTTGTATGTTTTGCATGGGTATGGCCAAATGGCCAAGTTTTTTATCCGTAAATTTCAATCTGCCGAAGAACTCGGCTACACCATTATTGCTCCTCAAGGCTTACACAAATTTTACCTAGAAGGCACCAGCGGACGAGTGGGAGCCAGTTGGATGACCAAAGAAAATAGAGAGGATGATATCCAAAACTATTTGATTTATTTAAACGCTGTTCATAGCGAAATATCCTCCGAAAAAAACTGGGACGAAATCGTAATTTTGGGTTTTAGTCAAGGCGTAGCTACTGCGTTTAGATGGTTGGCAGAAAGCAACATAAAGCCAAGTAAATTTTTGATTTGCAGCGGATTAGTACCGCCTGATGTAGACTTAAACATCAAAAAAGACATCTTTGACCCTATTCAAATGTCTTATTTTTCGGGAGTAAATGACCCTTACAGAACAGAAGCCTCTGTACAAGAATTTTATGACAGTGTCTCCAGTAGCCAGCTCAATATGGAACTGGTTAATTTTGATGGTGTACACGAAGTATGCATAGAAGAAGTGCTAAAAAGGATATAATCCCCGTTGTTTATTTTTGGGCTCTAACTACATAATAACTGGCTGTAGTAAGAAAGTTTCGGAAAAAAGGCACCGCACTGATTAGCCCTAATTGCTTTCGTGGTTTTAGCCCAAACTTGGTTTCATAATTGGGATTGATAAACCAATCCGTCTTTTTCAAAATACTATACTTATTCGATTTTAAAATGCGATTGAGTCGATCGATGGTAATCCGAGTATCATATATCTCCAACATTCCTTCAATCTGTGCATCTGACTCCCCAATACTTTTTAATAACCCTTTATACAGGGGTCTAGGAATAATGTGAAAATACGGTAGTTTAGAAAACAGCTTATGTTTTAATAACTGCTGATGCCCACCAAAAGGATTATACCATGGCGGGAAACCAATAAAGTAAAGACCGTCTGGTTTCATAAAATCGCGACACCGTTTCATAAAAAGCTCCTGATTAGGGATATGTTCTATAACATCTCTGGTGATTATAATATCAAATTGATCTGGATTTACTGTATCGTATATATCTTCTGCTATGAGGGTAAGGTTCGTAACATTGGAGTGTTCAGCAAAATACAATTTCCCATTTGCTATACGTGACACCGAAATATCTATCCCCACACACGTACATCCCAGATCCAAGAAAGGCTTTAAATTTCCAGCTTCGCCACAGCCTATTTCTAAGACGCTAAGCGAACTATCTATTTTTTTAAGTGACTCTAAATACGGAATTACATATTTTTGAGTGGTTAGTGCTTGCTCGTTGAAATACCGCAAACTATCACTATGACGCTCTTGCATATTAGTAATTAATCGTTTTTAGGCGGTAAAGGGGCATTGCCCTTATTGAGTCTGTTCGGATTTGGTTTTTTGTTAGGATTAGGTCTAGTTGTTCCATCAGCTTTAGGTCGATTTTCGTTGCGAGGCTGTTGTGCCGGGTTTTTATCTCCTTCTACTTTGGGCTGATCCGCTCTGTTTTTAGGTGCGTTTCTATTATTCCCACCTTTAAAATTACCTTTATTGTGATTGCTATTTCGATTTTGAGGACCTCTATCCCTATTGCCTTTATTCTTGGCATCCATACGGGTAAGATCTGTATCTCCAAGCAAGTCATCTTTATATTCTAGGGTTTTAAATGCCACTTCTGCGCCTTTTGCAGTATCGCTTAAAGTAGGTGGTGTTTTCCCTTGATTATTTTGAGTAATGATTTCATTTACTCTATCTATATCTACTGGGATCCAATCAAAACTATTTTCATAACAGTACCATGCCGTTCCTTTCAAGATATCTATTTTCCGGAGCGTGGCTAATCCTGATTCCGTTTTTAGCTTCACCTTTTCTGATGGAAATTCTTTTAGTTTTTCACTATACAGTTCCAGTTCATAGTTAAGGCAGCATTTTAATCTACCACACTGTCCGCTGAGTTTAAGCATATTTATAGATAGGTTCTGAACCTTAGGCGCACTCATGCTAACTACTTTATAATCTGTAAGCCAAGTACTGCAGCATAATTCTCGGCCGCAACTGCCTATACCGCCTAATCTGGAAGCTTCCTCGCGGTAGCTTACTTGCATCATTTGTATTCTCGCTTTAAACTCTGCAGCATAGCGACGTATTAGTTCTCTAAAATCAACTCTTCCTTCGGAAGTATAATAGAACGTAACGCGTTTGCCATCACCCTGAAACTCAATATCGCTAATTTTCATTTGCAAACGAAGTTGCAACGCTATTGTTCGGGCTTGTTCTAACGTTTTTTGCTCAATATCCTTAAATTCTTGGTATTTTTTTATTTCAAACTCATTAGCCACACTGCGAATGGTTCTCATCTCAGCATTATTTTCATCAACTCCATACTTTTTGAGTTGAAGCTTTACCAGTTCGCCACTTAATGAAACTTCTCCTACGTCATAGCCTATATCCGAATCTACTATGACTTTATCTCCCGTATATAAATCAAGATTTTTAACGTTTTTAAAGAACTTTTTTTGGCTCCCTTTA
>Ga0115566_10004065_pt1 | contig 11708 bp, 11 predicted proteins | sample COGITO_mtgs_1204_3_FD_87173 | JGI IMG/M metagenome (GOLD analysis project Ga0115566, IMG submission 87173) | Pelagic marine microbial communities from North Sea - COGITO_mtgs_120405 | ecosystem: Environmental > Aquatic > Marine > Epipelagic | place: Germany:Helgoland, sampling site Kabeltonne...
CCTTTTTCTTGAATATCTATTAAAGCTTTTTTACCAATGAAATCGTTTTCTGTGTTAAGATTTATTAAGCGTCCGAGGCCTAATTCAAAAGGGTTCGTATTTATATCCGCATCTGCATGATATGATAGCATAGCGCCTTCAACACGCCTTATAGTCGACGTATGACCAGGTTTTAATCCATATTGAGCGCCTGCAGCCATTATTTTTTCCCATAATTCAGAGCCATATTTACTATCCCGCAGATAAATTTCATACCCGAGTTCACTTGACCATCCTGTTCTAGAGACTACGAGTGGTATACCGTCGAGCTCGAGCTCTCTGAGCCAATAATAACGTAAATTAAGTATGTCTTCACCAAATAATTTTTGCATAATGAGACCTGATTTTGGTCCTTGTAACTGTAAAGGCGATACATCGGGTTCGGTTATTTTAACATCTAAACCTGAATTAATAGCTACACCCTGTGCCCATAATAATATATCTGAGTCTGCTAAGGAAATCCAAAAATGATTTTCACTCAAGCGCAGTAAGATTGGGTCATTTAAAAGCCCGCCATCATTATTTACGATAAATATATATTTGCATTGCCCAACCTTCATTTTTGATAGGTCTCGCGGGGTTAACTTTTGCATAAACTTAGCTGCGTCAGGACCAGTGATTTCAACTTGCCGTTCTACTGCAACATCACATAATATTGCATCATTTACTAGATTCCAGAAATTTTGTTCAGGGTTACCAAAGTCACGAGGAATATACATATGGTTATAAACAGAATACCCTTGAGCGCCCCACTTAATAGTCGAGTCAAAATAGGGCGATTTTCTTATCTGAGTTCCAAATCCAAAATCTTCAATTGCTGTCATTAATATCTCTAAAATTAGAATAAGTATTAGCTAATTAAATTAGTGAAAACTAATTGTAATCAATCAAGATTTCTAATTTTATTTCTGAGCTATCTGAAGTTTTGTATTCACGTATCTAAATGCAAATATTGTCACAGTCATGGTTCCTACGAAAATCAGAGAGTTAGTACCTCCAAAACTTACGCTTGCTATAGCTGGCCCCGGACATAAACCCGCTAGGCCCCAACCAATACCGAATATAGCGGCGCCAAATATTAACCTAGCGTCTATTTTATTATGCGTTGGTAATTGAAATTTACTAATAAACAGAGGGGAATGTTTCTTTAAAACAACTTTATAGCCTATAAAAGTCACTGATAAAGCAGCTCCCATAACAAATGCTAAGCTTGGATCCCAATTACCGGTTATATCCAAAAAAGAGATAACTTTTCTTGGGTTAATCATTTGCGATAATGTGAGTCCCCCCCCGAATAAAATGCCTGCAAAAAAACATGAAATTGCAATTTTCATATTATACTCCAACTGTAAATTTGATTACAAAGACAGTTATTATACCTGTAATCATAAAGGTTAATGTCGCAACAATTGAGCGCTGGGATAATAACGCATTACCACAAACTCCATGCCCACTTGTACACCCATTTCCAAGTTGAGTTCCAATTCCAACAAGAATTGCTGCTGTTATAAGTAGTGGTCCCTCCACAGGAAACTCAATATTTAATAGTGAAACATCAAACAATGATACTAAATGCGGGGAAACCAAAAGCCCTAGAAAAAAAGAGAATCTCCAAAATTTATCATTATTATTTTTCTCAAATATCCCGCCAAGTATTCCACTAATACCTGCTATACGGCCATAACTTGCCATTAACCAAACTGCCGCTAATCCAATCATTGCACCGCCCAATGAGGCTGTGATAGGCGAGAAATTTTCCATAGTGCTTTACCAATTCTTACTTTTAGTTGCTCAAAATTATTTTTAGTTAACTGCCTCTTCTCTTACTAGTTCATCCATAAAACGGACACCCCATCCTGCATGTCCTTTAGGTGTGGTGGGATTAGGGCTGTCTCTCCAGTCAACGCCTGCTATATCTAGATGAACCCAGGGTAAGTTTTCATCAATAAATGTTCCAACGACTGCTGCTCCTATTGATGCCCCTGGCCGACCAGCTGTGCTTACAATATCGGCTATGTCTGACTTAATTTGTTTAAAATGACCCTCATTCAAAGGTAATGGCCAAACATCTTCACCTGAAGACCTACCAATTTCCATCATTCGCATCGATAAGTCCCAGTCACGTGTTAGTACAGCACCATAATCAGCACCCATTGCGCTGGACGCTGAACCTGTGAGGGTGGCTATATCTAACAGCATATACGGATTATAATACTTTTGAGCGTATTGAACTGCATCAGCTAGTTGCAAGCGTCCTTCTGCATCTGTTGACCCAATTTCTATTGTTTTACCCCCCATGCTTGTTAACACATCCCCAGGTCTAATTGCATCGGCTGCTGGCATATTTTCTGATAAGGGCATTACGCCTACTATGTTGATATTTTCTCCACGTTTGGAGGCTGCTAAAAGTGTGCCAGCTACAGCAGCTGCTCCCGATAAATCAGATTTCATGTACCACATGCCGCTGTTTGGCTTTAGAGTTATACCACCAGTATCGAATGTTATTCCTTTACCCACTAAAGCTAAAGGTGCTTTTTCTTTTACTGCACCATTATATTTGATAATAAGCATACGCGCATCATGTATAGATCCGCGAGCTGTTCCAAGTAATACACCCATGCCTTCACTTCGAATTTCATCTTCTTTCATAATGTTTATTTCAATATTTGGTACATCTGTAAATTTAGGAAGGACTCTTTCAATAAACGTATCTGGGTATATAATATTTCCGGGTTCGGTGCCTAAATCTCTGGCTAAGTATGTTCCTTCAACAACATGAGAAAGATCACCATGATAAATCTGATCAGATTCATTCGGTTCGGTGACATGCATAATAATTGAAGTTGCTTTTAATTTATTTTCTCTCTGATCTTCTTTATATTTGTATTTTTCAAATTTGTAGTTTTTTAAAGCAAAGCCTTTAGCAATATGAGCTCCTGCAGCTACGACATTCGTATTTAAATCTTCAGCAATTAAAACTGTATTACCATCAGTTTTTGAGGATATGTGTCCACCGAGATCATGTAATTTTCGTTTATTTAACACTTCTGGTCCCGCGCCCATGACCGTTACTTTATGAAAGGGAGATATTGCATTAAATATCAATGCACTTCCAAAATCTCCAGTAAATTCATGTTTTGACAAGGCAGTGGAAATTCGATTATTGGTAATTTTATCAATTTTTGCACTTTTACCTGTTAATTTACTGCTAGTTACTACGATAACGATGTCACCGTTTTCAGGAAGATCTTTGGCGTGAAATTGAAATTCAGGCAATTTATTTGCAAAAGCTTGATGAGATAATATTAGCGAGGCAGTTAGAAAAACTAACGATTTTAGAAAACGCATAAAGGCTCCAGATTTTAAGATAAATGTATTAAAGAGTTTTCAACCAAGTAGGTTTATAGACCCTTTACTTTATTTTCATATATCAAACTGGTTACAATTGTAATTAAAATAACCATTAATCGATTGCTAACGAAAAACAGGGTCATCAAGACTTCTAAGTTTACGGGAATGGAGTGTACCAGTTTGAGCGGCTTGTTTCATAATTGAAATTGCTTCTATACCGATATTGAGATGTTGAGAAACACGGCTTCTGTAAAACTCTTCTGCAGTACCTGGAAGTTTAATTTCACCATGTAATGGTCTATCCGATACACATAATAGTGTTCCATAAGGAACTCTGTAACGGTATCCATTAGCTGCAATTGTTGCGCTTTCCATATCAATAGCAATTGCACGCGATTGGTTCAGCCTTTTTCGTAAGCTAGAATAACGCATCTCCCAGTTTCTATCATCGGTAGTAACCACAGTACCCGTGCGCACGTGCTGTTTCATTTCAAACCCAGAAAGTTTCATTACTTTACCTATGGCTTCTGTTAAGGCAATTTGAACCTCAGCTATTGTTGGCAAAGGTATTGTTGGTGGTAAGACTTCGTCTAAGATTTGGTCATCCCTTAAATAAGCATGCGCAAGTACAAAGTCTCCAAGGGTTTGAGTATTACGTAAACCTCCACAATGTCCAAGCATTAACCAGCAATGGGACCTTAATACAGCGATATGATCTGTAATTGTTTTTGCATTAGATGGACCGACACCGATGTTAATGATTGAAATACCCTCATTATTATCACCCATAAGATGATATGCAGGCATTTGAGGAAGCTTGAGATCATCCGGAGGGTTATAATCATAAGCTGAATTTACAAGTCCTACACCTGGACTTGAAAACCCCTTGTAAATACCCTTGCCAATAACTGATTTTGCATGCTCGATGAATTCGTCAACATAACGTTGGTAGTTAGTGAAGATAACAAATTTTTGAAAATGAGATGGAGAGGTGCCAGTATAATGTTTTAGTCGCTGCAAGGAATAATCTGTTCTCAAAGCAGGAAACAAGCTTAGGGGAAGGGGGCTATCATTTGATTGCTCAAATGCACCATCTGCTAAATCATCATGTATTGCTTTTAAGTTGGGAAGGGAAAAGAAATCTCCTATAGATCCTGAATGTTTTTTATCAATTTCAAAATTTGATGGGTCTATTGCAAAGGCTACAGGAATTTCTTCATCGCTTGAACCAACATAGTATTCAACCTTATAACACGCCTCAATGTGATCTAATTGGTCAGTGAGATAATTTTTAAAAATTTTAGGATGAGTAATTGATGTTCCATACCAGCCAGGGCCGCGAATACTAACAAAACCTGAAGGATTTATTCCATCTACTTTGCGTTCACGTAGATGGAGAAGAAGGTAGGGATAATGTGTTTGTTCATTTTTAGAGGTTTTCCCCGTTTTAGCAAAGACGGAGAAAGCTTTGTTAAGGTTATCTGTTGAAATTTCATAAAGTAATTCTAATTGATTGATTACTGTTTTAATGTCTTCACATAGATTTAGTTGATCAAAATAATGTGGTTTGTTTCCAGTGTGTTTAAAAATAATTTTTCTCCCATTCGGTCTAGTTTATTCCTCCGGATGACGAATAAAATTTCCATGTCTTAATTGAATTATCATAATAAAGTCAAGAAATTTCAACTTATCAAACTGGAGTCCTCAAGCGCGAGACGGATACATTTATTTTTAGAACTTGACGAATTAAATAAACTTTTGGGCAATAATGTTTGCTGATCACCAGACTTTTCTGCGCAAATATTTGACCCAAATGCTTTCTCCTCATGAATTAAGGCGTGCAAAGCCCCAAAGCGTGCCATAAAAGATTCGGCCTTCATCATCGATGTTTATGCCAGAGTAGAGGCTATTATATTTTTGATCGCCAATTATGTAGTGAAAGGTAGATTGTCCTTTGCTCCAGTCAAGAGCTTCAAGCGTCCATTCATTATCTCGTGCACCTATGAAATAGACATGATTGGAACCTAAGCTAACCCAAGGCACTCCATTAGGTGAACTGACCTTGGTATTAACCCAAGCTTGTTCAAGGCGCTGCAGATGAGGATTCCATTGAAATTTTTGAACGCCAAAAGGTTGGAATTTCGGGTTATTCCCGAACGGTCCAATTAATACACTTAAGGCACGGCCTTTTTTGGGAAAGAAGAATGGTACATTGCGGGGACGGTTATTGACCACCATCGCGCCGTACCCTGCAACTACAACTGATTGCTCAGTTTGGATGTCCTCGATGTTTAGTTCACCCATGTTCACAGGAGCTTGCCCAGCTATACGGCTCGAGGGTGCATCTGGTAATGATTGCCAGTTTTCTGGAATTTCGTCACGCCAAAATAAAGTGACATTCATACGGATATCACCGTCAGTTATGACAACGAATTTATCTTCTTCACCAAATCCCATAAGACTGGGCGTTGCTCCTGTGCCATTACCCGTTCCGTTGCGATATTTAGCTGTCCAAGCACCGTCACTCTCATTAATAGAAAATTTATCCCCCGTCCAAACAACTTTATGCATGTGATTGCGAGATGCGAGGTAAATGCCGCCTGCATCATCTATAGCAGCCGAGTTTCGCACCCAGCCGTAACCAACGCCTTGCGTGGAAATATCTTCAGTATCTGCATGTTTTAGACGTATTATCCTGTACTCACTGAGATCGCTTGACACTGCAGCAAGATAACCATTCTCAGCTGGAATAATAATCCAACCATCAAATGTCATATTCATACCAACGCTTGGGCCCGAAGCCTCCGGGGGTAGTTGAAAGGTGGCTTTAATAACAATCTCTGATGTTGGATCGTTTTCAATTGCGTCTCCATAAGCCGTTATTATGCCATCATTATCAGCGATATAAACCCAATTGTTCTTGCCTACCATAATGTAGACTCCAGATAGGTCTTTCAGCGGGGACATTGCTTTGATCGCTGTAGGAATTCCAGTGGCACCATTATTTTTATTGAGCTTGGCTGTGAATTCGTTAGCCCATTCCTCGTTATAAGTTCCAGATACTGGCGTTTCAAAGTGGTCATAGATTTCATATGTTTCCTCATCAAGTTTATACAAGCCATTTACCCCATTAGCCCATAAAATGCGCTTTCCATTTGGATAAACATTAGATGTGAAAGCTCCAAAGTAACCTGGACCAAGGTGAACATATGTTATATCATCTGCGCTAAGCCTTTTTGAGACATCAATGGGACCAGCAATTGCAGTGACATCCTGTTGCGCAGGTTCGCCATGCGGCATTGGATTAACACCTTCAGCCAGAAAGGTGTTCTTTGGAGGTAAATTTGGTATCGAATTAACATCAATTTTCTCGGTCATCTGAGGCGCAAGTGGTAAGTCTAAATCTGGGCGTGGAACTTGCTCCTGATGGCAATATTTTAGATAGGCTACCAGAGCTATAGCCAAGACTAATAATATGATTATCTTTGACTTTTTCATGTTAGACTCCGTATTTGAATATTAAGAAAGTTTTCAGCAGTATTATTGATCTTTAGCCATAATAATCCCGGTGCGAATACCTACATAAGCAGCTTCATTAGGGCCCAAAACTACAGGTGCCGTAACGGATGAGTACTTATCCCAAAACCCGCCAGCCCCTTTTCCGATGAGGCGGTCCCATAAAATGTCACCTGTCTCATAATCCATAGCGGTCAAGTACCATCCACCGGTTTTAGCGCCTTGAAATGGTAACTTGAATGTATAAATGTAAATCAGACCAGTCGCCGTGGATAATCTCGGTAAAGAGTGCGATTGCATCTGGCTTGCCCAGACAGTTTTGCAGCCTGAGCGGTCTTCATTGATATCAACCCGAGTGACCCCTGGCGCAGTTTCAAGAGCATTACCCATATAATCATGGCCAAAATCATTTTGAACAATAAGAGCATTTTTATACGAAACAAGCGAGTTCTCCGTAGCGCTAGCGCCTGGTTTAAAAACCGGTTCCTTACAGACAACTCGGGAGCCTTTTATATCAGCTTTGCGCTTATAAACCATTATATTGGTTGATGGGCTACCATCATCAGCAATTGACACAAGATCATCACCTATAAGTGTCGGTGAAGTTCCTGACCCATGAGAGAGTGTACCAATCTTTTGCTCTGAGCCGCGCTCATAAGTTTCTCGCCAGACCGGCTCAGGCTTGCGAGTTTGTTCATTTATCCCAAACATATAGAGCGCATGGGTCGAGACCATATAAACACCGTTCATGTCAACAGCGAAAGAGTTCTGAACAACCTCGCCAAATTCGGGTAGATTGAACGTATGAAATTTACCGTCTGTTTTGTCGCGATAACCGATAACTCCACCGGTAGTAACAAACCACAGGTTTCCGTTCCAATCTGGCATGACATCATGAATGTTAGCTCCTTCCGGCAAAAGATCACCTAATGGATAATTTTCAACCACCTCCCAAGTTAACGTCTTCCCCTTTTCTAGGATTTCAATAATTTTTATGGAATTATCATTTGGGGCGAGAATAGCGCGATTTTGATTGTCCAGATGAAAATAAGCGCCGCCGCTATTATCTTGATTGTCCTTTTTAGGCATTTCGTACTTAGCTAATGTTTCCAAAGTTTCTGGATCCAACAAATGCAATGTTACCTTATTAAGATTAAGCGCAACAGTAATGAGGCGGCCTTTATCATCAAAAGAAATATTAGGTGCGACGCCGATGATTTTGCCAAAAGATCTATGCTTAGAAACTGTATTATTTCCCAGAGGCCCGCCGTAATCACTCACATCTGTATTATAACTTCCTGAGTGCATGCCGCTACGTTGGGGTTCTGTCAGTAGAGGGTGCAATGGAGTATCAGTGGGTAATAAGGGCCGAGCTGCTATTGCATCACCCATCTCGGTAGGGACATCATTTTTTGGTATTTTCATCCACACAGCATAGATCAGGCCTGCGCCCAAAATGGTGGCTGGTATTAAATAACGTTTTTTCATGCTTGAATTTTTTTCCTTATTTTTTCCAATTTTACAGGCACACCGTGAACAACCGCATTTCCTGTGAGTTCGTCCATGACGTTATGATCAGTAATATCATTAAGGCTTGCGCCAGGATGGGCATTTGCGACTCGTTGCCTAGTTCCTTTGCGGGTATGACCCCAGGCATGTGGCAAACAGATAACACCTGGCATGACGTTATCAGTAATAACGACAGGAACCTCGATACTGCCGACAGCTGAAGTGATGCACGCCATATCACCCTCTTTTAATTTCCGATTTTTAGCATCGTGGGGATTTACAAAAAGGGTACAAGTGGGTGGACCCTTTACTAAGCGCTGACTATGGTGAAGCCAGCCCAATGTGCGCTCGGTTAAACGCGAGATAATTAATAGGTCATATTCTTCTTCATTATAACCTGCCACTCCTTCAAACCAGCGTGCTTTGAGACGAGGCAAGTCGGCGAGTATCAATTGGGGTGCGGCATCAATCTTCTTATCATTCGTAAATAAGCCTTCGGGCAATATGCGCTTTGGCTTTCCAAGAAATACGCCATGCGGATTTTCTTTCAATATGTTGAGCGTGAGGCCTTTTTTAAACGGGTTTATTCCTGATCCGTAGGGTCCAAATCGTAGCCCCATGGCAAGAATAAACTCAACTGTGATAAATTTACTTAAAGCACCAAGCAAGCGGACCTTTAATTTTTTTAAGGGGTTACTTGCCTTCTTTACTGCCCAGCGCCTTACAATCTCACCTATGATTTCAAAATCTGTATATCCTGGCTTTTCTGGTTTAAATAGTCTTGGGTTATAGGCCGCCCAATTTATTGTATCGTACGTATGATAGAATAAGTCATAATGACTTTTTTCAAAAGGACCTACTGGGGGCAATATAATATCTGCATGTCTTGTCGTCTCATTAATATACGGATCTACTGCAACCATAAAGTCAAGTTGTCCTAAAGCCTCTTCAAATAGTTTCCCATTTGGCATAGATAAGGCACCATTTCCTGCTATTGCTACAAGTCCACGAATTTTCCCTTTACCAGGTGTCATAATTTCTTCTGCTAATACAGCCACCGGTAGTTCCATTGCGAATTCTGGGCGGTTGCTCACACGACTTCGGTAAGTATCATAACTTCCTCTTGCGCCTTCTATTGCTGTAAATGTATCAATAGCAGTGGTTGGAAACATCATACCCCCCGGCTCATCAAAATTAGCTGTTATTAAGTTTATAACCATCATCAACCAATTGCAGAGACCACCGAACTTCTGCATAGACAAGCCTGTTCTCCCATAACATACGGCAGTTTTAGATGTTGCAAACTCACAAGCTATGCGCTCGATATCATGTTGCGAAATTCCTGTTACTTTAGCGATTGTTGGCAAGTCAAAATTACTTAATGCAGGTTGTATTTTTTCCCAGTTTTTTATGTGAGGGCCAAGTCTACCCTTTTTTGCTAACCCTTTTGAAAATATTGTTTTTATAAGTCCAATTAGAAATAAGGCATCAGTTGAGGGTTTTATGAAGTGGTGTTCATCACAGAATTCTGCACTTTCTGTTCTTCGTGGATCGATTAAAACAACTTTTCCACCCCGTTCTTGGATGCCTACGAATTTTTTATGTGGATTTGCTCCTGTAGACATCATAGCCCCATTAGAAACCTTCGGGTTTGAACCTAATAACAAGAAATAATCTGTTTGATCTATATTTGGTACTGTTGCCATAAATTGATGACCAAGCATAAAATACCAGACGAAGTTGTGCGGCTGTTGATCAACTGTTGAACCGGTATAAGTATTTTGAGTGTTTGCTACCTGACGTAAGGGGTGCACGGTTAAAAGAGCTCCAATATTATGAGCAGTACTTCTCCCTTGGTAAGTTGCTACTGCATTATTCCCATATTTTCTTTGAATGGCTGCTAGCTTAGATGTAGTTTCATTGAAAGCTTCGTTCCAGGAAATCTCTATAAATTTACCATTTACCTTTTTCATTGGTTTATGAAGTCTATCTGGGTCAATGTGGATGTCTTGTAATCCTATTGGTTTTGGACAAATTTCACCTTTACTCAAAACATGTTTTGGATCTCCTTTGATTGAAAGTATCTTGCCACCTTCATGTTCTATAGAAATTCCGCACATGGTTTCGCAAAGATGACAAGTTCGGTAATGGATTTCTGACATTACGAGTCCAATTTAATTTTATTATTTGCTTTTAACTCTAAGGAGAGGGCGGTAAAAATATGATCTAATCCAGAATCTATAGTTGAAGGAATATATGATTTTTGTTGAGATTTAGATAGTGATTGATGAAAAGTTGTATCCATTATAGAACACCCAATCATGAAGCCAGTTAATGAACTCGTAGCATTTATTGTTTGCTGCTGATTAAATCCAGCTGTTCTTAGAACACCAAGTATTTTACTTAGCACCTCCATGGCATTAGGTCCAAATCGTGGGGCATTCCCTAGATATGGGTGTAGACTAGGCATGCTCTTAAGAGAGGTATACATATTAGTATATGTGGCTCTTAACCATTCTTTCCAATCTAAATTTGAAATTTCGTGATTGCATACATCTACATCACAAACAAATGCATCTAATACAGAATTAATAAGATCGGACTTATCTGAAACATGACGATAAATAGCCATGGGGGTAACACTCAGCTTATCGGCTAAAGCTTTCATGGTCAGGTAATCGAAGCCTTTATCTTTAACTAATTCCAATCCTGCATTAGCAATAATTGATCGAGATAAATTCCTTTTGGTTATTCGTTTAAATGAATTTTTCATATGTATATAACATATACATAATAATTGTATATTGTATATAACAAAGAAAAGATTATAAATATATTCTATTGAGTATTAATAGTGTTTAAATTCAGTACTTTATAAATTATACCTTATCTATTTTATTTATGTGATATGTTAATACGTCTGATTATTTAGAAATAATTATATTTATAGTTGCAAGTCATTCGCAAATAGAATAGTGGTAATATATAATGCAAATGCAAATCCATGCGGTATATGGGATTGAAATAAGTGACAGAATGATACGAACTGCACTGTCAAAGCTACCCGATTTCTATGAAAGCGAACTCGAAAAACCTGACCCTAGCTGAGTTCTTTGATTAATGGCCTGAGCCACGAATATAATAATCAAACTTCTGCGAACCTTAGAGATTAGTATTTATGGCTGTGATATCGCTATGACCGTGACTTATTAACAGGCGCACTCTCGATAATTAGGGTCAGCTTATAGCCTTACCTTGTTTCGCAATTGCGGCCTTAACACGCGCGGGTTACA
>Ga0115566_10004066_pt1 | contig 11706 bp, 9 predicted proteins | sample COGITO_mtgs_1204_3_FD_87173 | JGI IMG/M metagenome (GOLD analysis project Ga0115566, IMG submission 87173) | Pelagic marine microbial communities from North Sea - COGITO_mtgs_120405 | ecosystem: Environmental > Aquatic > Marine > Epipelagic | place: Germany:Helgoland, sampling site Kabeltonne...
CAGCGACATCTTGCGGCCCGGGGGGCCGCCGATCTCTTGCCCCGCTGCAAGTAGCCACGCAGCCACCACAACAAAACCAGGCTTCAGGAACTCGGATGGCTGGATCGCCGCAAAGCCCAGCGAGTACCAACGCACCGCGCCCTTACCGAAATCGGTGCCGAAAACAGGCAGGAAGGCCAGCCCGGCCAAAGCGATGATGAAGCCCAGAACTGCCAATCGCCGTACCAGTCGCGGCGACATCATCGTCGTCAGCAACATCGCGACCAGCGCCGTGCCACCAAAGATCGCCTGCTTTTCGACATAGTGAAATGCCGCAAACCCGTTGCGCGCGGCCAGCGGCGGGCTGGAGGCCAGCCCCAGCAGAATGCCAATGCCAAACAGCGCCAAGATGCAGATGATCGACCACTTGTCGATCGTCCGCCACCAGCGCGGCAAAATCGGCTCGCCCCGTTCAACGGGAATCGTGCCATGGACCATTTCTGTCATGCCATACCGCCTGATCTGCCTCGAACCGCCCGGTTATCCGGGTCTCGCGGATGAGTTTAGCCTGAAATGTCAGGATTGTGCCAGTGTTTTAAGGCAGATACCCTCGCAAAAAGTGAAGGTTTTGATGGATTAGTGGGGCATCGGATGGCTCAGGACATGAAATTTCAATGTGCGTGTGGCGCGTTGAGCGGCGTTGTCGAAGCCGCCGGTCCCAAAACCGGCCACCACGTCGCCTGCTATTGCAAGGACTGCCGTGCCTTTGTGCGCCACCTCAGGCAAGACGCGCGATTTCCGGATGCGGCGGGCGGGACCGACTTGTTCCAAACCTCTCCGGCGCGGGTGAAACTGACCGAGGGGGTCGAGCATCTGGCCAGCCTGCGCTTGTCGCCCAAAGGATTGTATCGCTGGTACGCAAGCTGCTGTGACACACCGCTATTCAACACCGGCACCGGTCCGGGCCTTCCCTTCGCCAGCGCGATGACGGCCAATTTCGTCGATGGGGTCGCCGGATTGGGGCCGGTCAAGGCGCGGGTCAATACCGGGTCAGCGCTGGGTAAGGTTCCGCCGCCGAAGGGTTTCTGGCCAACCCTGCGAGCAGTAGGCGGGCTGATCGGCTCTCTGCTGGCGGCGCGATTGCGCGGAGATCAGAAACGCTCGCCGTTTTTTGATGCGGAAAGCGGTGAGCCGGTTGCCAAGGCAAGGGTGCTAACGCTGGAAGAACGGCAGGCGGCAAACCGGCCTTAATTCATGACCCAACCCGGGCGGGCGTCGGAGCGGGGTTTGGCGCCGCAACGGCGGTAAGGGGCACAAAATAGCACCACTTTGGATTTGACCTCAGAACGTTGCACAACCTTCCCAAAGCGCCAGACTGCGGGACGGCCCGGCGCCTTTCAGGCTTGAGTCCGGGCGAACGTGAGACGGGGGCCGATTTTTTTTTGGATTGAACCAGCAGCGTCTGCGTTTGTTCAACGACGAGATCTCACCCCTACCCCGTCACCTTCGCAACCTGCGCAACCTGCGCAATGAAATCCTCGCCCCGCTTTTCAAAATCCGGGTATTGATCGAAACTCGCCGCCGCCGGGGCCAGCAGGACTGTGTCGCCCGCTTCCGCCTCCTCAGCGGCGCTGGCGACCGCTTCTACCAATGTTGCGAACACCTCATGCGGCACATCACCCATTTGCAACGCAAACTCCCGCGCTGAATGACCGATCAAATATGCTTTAGCCACGCTGCCAAGATGCGGCACCAGCCCGGCAATCCCGCCTTCTTTCCCCAGCCCCCCTGCGATCCACCGGATGCGTTTGAACGCCTGCAGCGCCTTCGCCGCGCTGTCCACATTCGTCGCCTTGGAATCGTTCACCCAGGTCACGCCGTCCTTCACCGCCACGATCTGACTGCGATGCGGCAGACCGGCAAAGCTGCGTAAAGCGCCCTCGATCACCTTTGGCGCAATCCCCAGCGCACGCACAGCCGCATACGCGGCACAAGCATTCTGATGATTATGTGCGCCGGGCAACCCTGCAACCGCGCGCAGATCGACCGAGGCAACCTGCTTGCCCTTCCGCCTCTCGGCGAGGAAACCCTTCTTAGCCGCAACGCTCCAACCCGGCCCGCCCAGCTTGCGATCCACCGAGACCCGGATCACCCGATCATCGCCCGCGCCTTCCGCCATCTGGCCTGCCAGAAACCGCCCCTCGGCCTCATCCACTCCAATCACCACCCGGTCTGGTCCACCTTCGGAAAACAGCCGCCGTTTGGCCGCGAAATAGCCGCCAAGACCGCCGTGCCGGTCGAGGTGATCAGGCGATAGGTTGGTGAACACCGCAATATCAGGCGTCAGCGACCGCGCGAGCTCTGTCTGATAGGACGACAGCTCCAGCACCACGACCCCACCATCACCGGGCGGATCAATATCAAGCACCCCGCGCCCGATATTTCCTGCCAGTTGGCTGTCCTTGCCTGCCTCCTCAAGAATGTGATGAATCAGCGCCGCCGTCGTCGATTTCCCGTTCGAGCCGGTCACCGCGATCACCCTCGGGGACGTGTCGAACCGGTTCCAGTCATTGGTCGCCAGAGAGCGGAAGAACAGCCCGATGTCATTGTCCAGCGGCACGCCGGCCTCCTCGGCTAGCGCGACGATTTTGTTGGGCGCCGGGTAGAGATGCGGAATTCCGGGAGAGACAATCAGGCTGGCCACCCCGTCGAACGCCCCTGCGCGCGACAGGTCCACAGGGGTGAAGCCTTCGCGGTCTGCGGCATCGTGCCCCGTTTCGCTATCGTCCCAGGCCAACACCTCGGCCCCGCCCGACTCAAGCGCGCGCGCGGCGGCTAGACCTGATCGGCCAAGGCCCAGGACGGCGACTTTTTGGCCTGAGAAGCCCTGCACGGGGATCATATGGGACACTCCAGCAATTCGCGATCTGGCTATCGGATTTGCATTTGTATGGGAAGCCGCGATGCGTGGCGCGACAAGCAGGTGTAGAAATTATCATCACACTGCGGCTGCCGCACCGGGATCGCAGCGGTGTTGGACACCTGCGCTCCGCGTGCACGGAATCGAGCCGAAGGCGCCGTGCACTCGCCAGCCCGCCCGGGCGGGTTGGCGATGGGAGAAGTTAGCGCGTCCATCAGTTTTGACGGGAATACGCGACCATTCAACTGCCCCGAACAACCGTCAGAACGCCAACCCCCAGGCTGGCAATTGCACGACTTGCGTTACTTGTGCGGCAATGACCATCTTGGCCCGCCTACCTTCACCGAACCTTCAGCGTGGCCAGCCCCACCAGCGCCAAAATCAAAGCAATAATCCAGAACCGGATCACAATCGTGCTTTCCGCCCAGCCCTGCTTCTCGAAATGATGATGGATCGGGGCCATCAGGAACACCCGCTTGCCAGTTTTTTTGAAATAGAGGACCTGGATAATCACGCTCAGCGCCTCGACCACGAAAATCCCACCAACGATGGCCAGCACGATCTCGTGCTTAGTGGCGACTGCAATCGCCCCCAGCGCCCCGCCCAAAGCCAGCGACCCGGTGTCGCCCATGAACACCGCTGCCGGGGGCGCATTGTACCACAGGAAGCCAAGCCCTCCGCCAATCAGACCAGCGGTGAAGATCAGAATTTCTCCGGTGCCCGGGACGTAGTGTACATCCAGATACTCGGTGAAATCGACCCGGCCCACGGCATAGGCAATCACGCCCAGCGCCCCGGCGGCAATCATAACCGGCATAATCGCCAGCCCGTCGAGGCCATCCGTCAGGTTCACCGCATTCGCCGCACCCACGATGACGATCATCGCAAACGGCACGAACAGCACCCAGAGGTTCAGCAGGGTTTCCTTGAAGATCGGTAGCGCCAGCCGGTTCGAGAGTTCTTCCGGGTGCATCGCCGACGCCCAATACGCCGCCGCCGCCGCTACGATCAGCCCCAATCCAAACCGCATCCGGGCCGAGACGCCTTTGTGGCTGTTCGAGGTCACCTTCTGATAGTCATCGGCGAACCCAATCGCCCCGAAACAGACCGTCACCAGCAGGATCATCCAGACATATCCGTTGTCCAGCCGCGCCCAGAGCAGGGTCGAGACGACCAACGCACCAAGGATCAGCATGCCGCCCATGGTCGGGGTGCCGGCTTTCTCAAGAATATGACTCTCCGGCCCGTCATTGCGGATCGGTTGCCCGTGCTTTTGCTGTTTCCTGAGCAGGTTGATTAGCGGTTTGCCAAAGACGAACCCGAAAATCAGAGCGGTGAAAAATGCGCCGCCTGCGCGAAACGTGATGTATCTGAAAAGGTTAAAAATGTCGCCGCCGTCGCTTAGCAAGGTCAGCCAATAAAGCATATCACTCGTTCCCGTTTTTGTGATCGCGGGCATGGCCCAGTTTTCGGATCGCGTCAACGACAACGCTTATTTTGCTTCCCTTTGAGCCTTTGACCAGCACGATATCGCCTGAATCCACCAACGCATGTGCGCGACCCACTAGATCGCTCGCATCGGTCACCTGCACGCCGCGTTTCTCGTCCGGCAACGCCTCCCACAGATGCGCCATGCGGGGACCGACACAATGAACCACGTCGACGTCATCCAGATGAGGCGAGTTGGCGACCGCCGCGTGCTGGGCTGCTTCATCAGCGCCAAGTTCCAGCATGTCGCCCAGCATCGCGATCCGCCGACCGCGCCAGACCCGACCAACGCCGTCGGTCGGCGTTTGAGCCACGAGTATCTCCAATGCAGCATCCAGCGAGGCCGGATTCGCGTTGAAGGCATCGTCAATCAGCGTCAGCGACATCCCGTCCGCAAAGTCGTCCAGCACCAGCTCCTCCAGCGTACCGCGCCCCGCAGGGGGAACCCAGCGGCCAAGGTCGGCAATTACCAAAGCCAAGTCGGCCTCCAGCGCATATGCAACAGCCAATACGCCCAGCGCATTCTCAGCGAAATGCCGCCCCGGACTGGCAATTTTGAACAGAAGCGACCCTTGTGGCGAACCTGCTTGCGCGGTGACCGAACTGGCGTTGATCCGCACGCTGGTCAGGTGCCAATTGTTTTCGTGACGTTGCCCAAAGCTGACCGCACCCGGACCCGCAGCACCGCGCAGGATGTGCGACACGCCAAGGTCGCCAGGAATAATCGCGGTGCCACCGGATTCCAGCCCCTCGAAAATCGAGGCCTTCTCATGCGCGATCCCGTCCAGCCCGTCGAACGCCTCCATATGCGCACCGACCACTGTTGTAATCAGCGCCACATGGGGGCGAGTCAGGCGCGACAGGGGCGCGATTTCACCGGGGTGGTTCATGCCAATCTCGATGATTGCGACGTCCGTCTCCATCGGCATCCGTGCCAGCGTCAGCGGCACGCCCCATTGGTTGTTGTAAGACGCCTCGGCGGCATGGACGTGCCCCATCGAGGTCAGCGCCTCGCGCAACATCTCTTTGGTCGAGGTCTTACCGACCGACCCTGTCACCCCGATGACCTTCGCCCCGGTCCGAGCCCGCCCCGCAGCGCCAAGTGCTGTGAGGCCGTCCAGAACATCATCGACGACCAACAGCGGAGCGTCCTGATCGACGCCCTCCGGCACCCGCGACACCAACGCCGCCGCCGCGCCCTTTTCCAGCGCCTGAGCGACGAATTCGTGCCCGTCACGCACGTCTTTCAGCGCCACAAACAGATCGCCCGGTTGGAGGGTCCGCGTGTCAATCGAAACGCCGGTTGCGGACCAGTCACCTAGTGCCCGCCCGCCCGTCGCGGCGGCGGCATCGGCGGCGCTCCACAACGCGCTCACGCCAAATGCCCGTCAAGCGCGGCGACCGCCACACTTGCCTGTTCCACATCATCGAAAGGGAACACCGCATTGCCGACGGTCTGACCCGTCTCGTGCCCCTTGCCCGCAATCAGCAGCGCGTCACCCGGTTCCAGCGCATCGACGCCGCGCAAAATCGCCTCGGCCCGGTCGCCAACTTCCGTTGCCTCTCCGGCGTCGGCCATGATCGCCGCGCGGATCGCCGCCGGGTCTTCGCCGCGCGGATTGTCGTCGGTCACGAACACAACATCGGCATGTTCTGCCGCCGCCTGCCCCATCAGAGGCCGCTTGCCTCGATCCCTATCGCCACCTGCGCCGAATACAACGATCAGGCGACCCATGACGTGCGGGCGCAAAGCTTGCAGCGCTGTTTCCAATGCCGCAGGCGTATGCGCGTAGTCGACAAACACCGCCGCCCCGTTATCCCGTGTCGCGGCCAGTTGCATCCGGCCGCGCACACCGCTCAGCCTCGGCAATGTGTCAAAAACATCCCCCGGAGACTCACCGCCCGCAATGGCCAGACCTGCCGCCGCCAGCACATTCTCGGCCTGGAACCCGCCGATCAGCCCCAACCGCACCTGCCGCGTGACCCCATTCCAGGAAAACCGCAAATCCTGGCCGGTCTGATCGAACCGCAGCCCCAGAATGCGCAAGCTCGCCCGTTCCGAACGGCCAACCGTCAGCACCTCCTGCCCACGCTCGCCCGCGATCATCGCCATTTCCGACCCACGCGCATCATCGAGATTGATGACCGCAACCCCATCTTCCGGAAGCACACGGTCGAACAGCCCCGCCTTCGCAGCGAAATACTCAGCGAAATTATTGTGGTAATCCAGATGATCCTGGCTGAAGTTGGTGAAGGCAGCGGCAGCGAGGTGCACCCCATCGAGCCGCCTTTGCGCCAATCCGTGACTGGAAGCTTCCATTGCTCCGTGGGTGATCCCCTCACTTGACGCGTCGGCCAGCAGACGATGCAGGGTGATCGGTTCCGGCGTGGTCATGCTCAGCGGTGCTGTCCAGTCGCCCTCGACCCCGGTCGTACCAACGCTGATGGTTGCGTGTCCCAATGCCGCCCAGATCTGGCGCGTGAAACTCGCGACAGAGGTCTTGCCGTTGGTTCCCGTCACCGCCACCATCGTTTCCGGCTGCGCACCGAACCAGAGCGCGGCAGCATAAGCCAGCGACTGGCGTGGATCGTCAACGATGATTGCGGGTGTGTCCCCCAAAGCGACACCGGCACGTTCGACCCCTTGGCGGTCCGTCAGCACCGCAGCTGCACCTTGGCGCACCGCATATTGAATGAAGTCGCCACCGTGAACATTGCTGCCAGGAAGCGCTGCGAACAGGAATCCGGGGCGCACCTCGCGGCTGTCTACGGCAAGCCCGGTGATCTCGATCCCCTGCCCGCCCGGCAGGGTCAGCCCCAGTTCGCCCAGCGTTTTTGTCTTGCCCATTGCCCCACCTGACTCGTTTCCGATCAGTTCGAGCTGAGCAATAGCTTATCCTCGGGGACAGGTTCAATCTCCGGCCTCAACCCAAGCAGCGGCGCGGTGCGGCGGATCACTTCGGCTGCGACAGGCACAGCGGTCCAACCAGCAGTACGACGCGGTTTCGGGCCGGAATTCTCGGACGGCTCGTCCAGCGATACGATCAGGACGAATTTCGGGTCATGCGCCGGGAAGACGCTGGCGAATGTCGCCACAACGCGGTCCTTGTAATAGCCACCGCGCGGTTTCGGCTTATCGGCGGTGCCGGTCTTGCCGCCAACGGCGTAGCCCGGAACCTCGCCAAAGCGCGCCGTGCCGCGCACAACGACCTGGCGCAGCATGCTGCGCGCCGCCTCGCTGACTTCGGACTGCACAATCCGCGGCCCGACCGGTACCGGACCTTCCCGCTTGAGCAGAGTCGGCGTTACTTTGGTGCCGCCGTTCAGAAGCGAGGCATATCCCGTCGCCAGATGCAGCGGGCTGGAGGAAAACCCGTGGCCGTAACTCGCCGTCATCACGACGATGTCCGACCAATTCTTCGGCAACAGCGGCTTTGCGTAAGGCGCCTCGACCAGTTCCACTGGGGTCGGCGTGAAGAACCCGAGGTCGCCAAGGAATTCCTGCTGCCGTTCGGCGCCCGCCTGCAACGCCAAACGTGCCGAGCCAACGTTGGAGGATTTGACGATCACATCGGTCGCACTCAGATGCGGGCCATAGTTGTGGAAGTCGCGAATGCGATAGCGGCCCCAACGCATCGGGCCGGTGGTGTCGACCATACTGGTTGGTGTCACATGGCCATCTTCCAGCGCCATCGCCATGTTGAAAATCTTGAAGACAGATCCAAGCTCGTACACGCCCTGCACCGCCCGGTTGAACAGCGGGCTGTCGCCGGCGTCCCCCGTTGTCGGCAAATCTGGCCGGTCGTTGGGGTCGAAATCTGGCAAGGAGACCATCGAGATCACCTCGCCCGAATTAATCTCCATCAGCACTGCCATCGCGCCCTTGGCATTCATCAGCTTCATGCCGCCATAAAGAACCTGCCGGATCGCCGATTGCACCGTCAGGTCAATCGACAGCTGGACCGGTGCGCCGTTCCGGGCCGGATCGCGCAGTGTCGAATCCATCGCCTTTTCAACGCCAGCAACACCGATCACCTCGGCGGAATGCACGCCTTCCCGCCCAAAGCTGGCGCCGCCGAGAATATGCGCCGCAAGTCGACCGTTCGGATAGAGACGCATTTCACGCGGGCCGAACAACAGCCCCGGCTCGCCGATGTCAAACACGGCCTGTTGCTGTTCCGGGCTGATTTTCTTCTTTATCCACAGGAACTTGCGACCGCCGGTGAACTGTTTGATTAGCTTCTCGGCTTCAAGGTCCGGGAAAATTTCAACCAACGCATGGGCCGAGCGTACCGGATCAACCATCTGCAACGGCTGCGCATAAAGCGAGTTCGTCGACAGGTTTGTCGCCAGCACCCGCCCGTTGCGATCAACGATATCCGCGCGGGTCGCCACGATGGCTGCACCCGACGCCTGCGCGCGCGGCTCATGCGCTTCGGATGCCGCCATCAGACCCATACGGGCTCCGACCACCGAAAACGCAACAAAGAAAAACACGCCCAGAACCAGCAAGCGCCCTTCGGCACGCATCCGCGCTCCATCACGCAAATCTTCGTGCCGCTGATCCAGGTTTTCACGCTCAATCACGTCGGGGTTTTCGCCCTTCTCACGGGCCTCAAGAATTCGGGCCAGTGGGCGCAATGGAGTGCGGGTCATTCGTCGGCCTCTTCTGGTCCGGTGACGGCCATCACATCGACCGGGTTGTTGATGAGCGAAACGCGCGGCGGAAAACTCACCTGCCCGACACGCCCGAATTGTTCCGGTTGCAGCGGCATCAGTCCAAGCCGTTCAAAATTCAGGTCCGCCAGATCGCGAAGCCGTTCCGGGCGGTTCAGGTAAGCCCATTCCGCGCGCAGCACCGACAGCCGTTCGTGTGCTGCCCCGAGTTCTCGCTGCAACTTGTTGTTTTCCTGCAAAGCCTGCTGGGTTTCATAGTTTTCGCGGTATGCCCAGAAGGCAAGCGCCATCACGGCCACCGAGACAAAGAAGACTAGAAAGCCGCGCATCAGTGCCCCCTTTCAACAAGTTTTGGCAGGCCCAGCGCGGAGTAATCCGCCGGACCTGCCGCGGCGTCGGTGCGCGTCCCCACCCGCAACCGGGCCGATCTCGACCTCGGATTGGCCGCCAGTTCGGCGGCATCCGGACCATTACCCTTGATGTTCAACGTAAACCGAGGCGCCTCCTGCGCAGCCTCGGGCGCATAGCGGTTCGAGCGTCCGCCGCCGCCAGAGCGTTCCGTGAAAAACCGCTTCACCACGCGGTCTTCCAGTGAATGAAAACTGACGACCGCCAGTTTGCCGCCCGGTTTTATAATGCGCTCGGCGGCCTCAAGCCCCTGAACCAGCTCACCAAATTCATCGTTAACGGCGATTCGGATGGCCTGAAAGCTGCGCGTCGCCGGATGGCTTTGCCCCGGCTTCGGGCGTGGCAAGAAAGAGGCGATGATCTCGGCAAGCCGCCCGGTCGTCTCAATCCGCGCCTCCGTACGCGCTACAACAATCGCGCGAGCAATTCGGCGACTGGCACGCTCTTCGCCATAGTGAAACAGGATGTCAGCCAGTACACCTTCGTCCGCGTCATTGACCAAATCAGCGGCCGAAACACCGCTCTGCCCCATCCGCATGTCCAGCGGGCCGTCTTTCATGAACGAAAAACCTCGTTCGGCGCGGTCCAGCTGCATCGAGCTAACGCCAAGATCCAACGTCACCCCATCAAGAGGTACATCCGTTGCGTCGTCCAATGAACTGAAATTGCCCTGAACTGGACGTAGTCGGTCACCGTATTCCACACCCCACACTGCCGCCATCTCCAGCGCCAATGGATCGCGGTCCAATCCGATCACGCAGTCCGCGCCGGCGTCCAACAATCCGCGCGCATATCCACCTGCCCCCAGCGTTCCGTCCAGCCAGATCCCACGCACAGGGGCGACCGCGTCCAACAACTGGCGCAGCAGTACCGGGATGTGGGGAGCGGGAGTCATGGCGGCGGCAGCGACCATCGGCATCAATCCGAGCCGGGGCTGGGTGCACCGTCCAGCAATGTCAGGGGGTCGAAGTCCTCCGGCTGTTCGTCAAGCCAGGCTTCGGTTCGGGTCAATTCTTCAGCCTCGTAGGTCTCTGGCTTCCAGATCTGGAACGTATCGCCGGACGCGATGAAGAACGCCTCGCCTTCCAAGCCGATCTTATCGCGCAGCTTTTGCGCCAGAACCAGCCGCCCGTCGGGGTCCAGTTCGGTCGGCATCGACTGACCGTTGAACATCCGTTCCAGAGTTTTCCGCCCGTGCGAACCACGCGGCAACGCGTCAATGCGCGCGTCGACGTCGGCGATTGCCTCCATCGTGTAACATTCAAGATATTTTCGGCGATGATCGCCATAGACGATCACAAGGCCAGCGCGCTTGCCATCGGTGCAGCCCGGATCACCGGCGACCAGCACAGGGCGAAACAGCGCCGGGATAGACACCCGACCTTTGCTGTCCACCTTGTGGTGGCTTTCACCTCTAAACCTGCGTGCCAAACTGGCGACCCCTTCGTCCCAAACCTTTCCCCAGAATAGGAAACGGCGGATCGAGCTGCTGCCACTGCCCGATCCGCCGCCCTCGTCCCGTTGCCGGGATGTCCGACCGCGCGCGCCACCTGGGGGGATGTCTGCTCGCTCGCGCGCCGGATCTCAGTCAGATGAAGTGGGTGCCTGTATGAAACCTGCGTTTTGCCTTGGTGGGGTCTTAGCGCCCCGATTTCCCAACTCATCGTGCGATTGGGTATAGCTGGGAATTCATGGAACACAAAGAAAAAATCGAGCCAGAATGTCGAATTACGCAATCTGCACACCTTTATTTGTCGGGTAAATACGAAGTCACGCACAATTCAGCACTTTCTATAGCGGGTGAACTCAACAGAAACCACAACATGTAGTTTCGGCAGAAAATCCGACTTTTTTCCGTGATTTCCCAGCTAACAAAGCACGAGCGATCCCAAAATGGGCAACTCAGCCGACTAACCCACACTCAGGGCGCGTCAAAAGATCCAGTGATTCGCAAGTATCCGGCCAAATCCCGCGATTTCCCGTGCCTGACCCGGATCAGGCCATCCCGCCCTGCACCAACCGATCCGCCAGCCGGGCATAGGCCTCGGCCACCGGCCCCTCGCCTGCAGCAACGGGCGTACCGCTGTCGCCCGCTATGCGTACATCCAGACTCAGCGGTACCTCACCCAGAAACGGAAGATCCGCAGCCTCAGCCTCCGCACGAACGCCACCGTGGCCGAACAGATGCGCCTCGGTCCCACAGGTCGGACATATATATGTCGACATGTTTTCGA